>JRYD01021243.1_pt1 | contig 10670 bp, 9 predicted proteins | sample 235311 | NCBI WGS metagenome assembly JRYD01 (sample SAMN03074213, study PRJNA261472) | activated sludge metagenome | biome: Common Effluent Treatment Plant; feature: Wastewater; material: Activated sludge; isolation source: activated biomass in a lab-scale reactor treating industrial wastewater at... | reverse complement strand
CGCTCCCTGAAAGGGAGCAACAATCGCCAACAACAAATATGCCGCAATCTCTCGTTAAGATCCTGGTCCACGTCGTCTGGTCAACAAAAGATCGCGTGCGAATGATCCCCGCCGATCTCGAACCGCAACTTTTTGGATATATTAGCGGTATAATAAAAAATAACAATGGCCGTATGATCATTGCCGGATGCGACGCCGACCATGTCCACATTCTCATTTCGATCGGACGGTCGGACATCAGCAAACTGGTCGACGACATTAAACGCGAAACGTCTAAATGGATGAAGGAACAGGGCGTTGCGAAATTCTATTGGCAGCGCGGTTACGGGGCATTTTCCATCGGCCAATCGCAGGTCGTGAATGTTTCGGGGTATATTCGTTCGCAAAAGGAGCATCATAAAAGGCAGACGTTTCAGGATGAGTTCCGACCGTTGTGCCAGAAGTACGAAGTTGAGATCGATGAACGTTATTGTTGGGATTGAATGCCGATGTTCGTCGCCTTCAGCGACAGAATATTTTGGTCGGTTCGTTTCCTAGGGTTACGGCCTGCGGCCTTGCCCTAGGCTTTAGAGGTTGATCGCCGTTGGCGATAAGAAAATACATTTTTGTCGTTGCCGCCGAAATTAAGGAACTTACAATTTTGATATGAAACAATTTGCATTATTCGGCCTTTTATTTGTCCTCCTGTCTTCGATCTGTTTTGCCCAGACCAATCCGCCGAAGGAGACGGCGATGTCGCGCTTTCTTCGTTATGTGAAGATCGACACGCAGTCGGCCGAGGATCAGAACAAGGTTCCGAGCACAGCAAAGCAATGGGATCTTGCAAAGCTGCTTAAGAAAGAGCTTAAGAAACTCGGCGTCAAAGACGTACGTACGAGCGAATTCGCGATCGTTTACGGAATGGTGCCGGGAAATCTGGCTGACAATTCGAAGGTGCCGACGATCGGTTTCATCGGCCATATGGACACGTCACCTGCCGTTTCCGGAGCGAACGTAAATCCGGTCATCCACAAGAACTATCAGGGCGGCGACATCGTTCTGCCGAACGACAAGACGCAGGTGATCACGGTCGCTCAAAACCCGGACCTCAAGAACCTGATCGGCGACGACATCATTACTGCCGACGGCACGACGCTGCTCGGGTCGGACGACAAATCAGGCGTTGCCGAGATAATGACGATGATCGACATCCTGAGGCAGAATCCGCAGATCAAGCACGGGAACATCGCCATCGCGTTTACGCCGGACGAAGAGGTCGGCGGCGGCATCGACAAATTCGATATAAAAGGCTGGGGGGCGAAGTTCGCTTATACGGTCGATGGTGAGGAACTTGGTGACGTTTCGGATGAGACCTTCTCGGCTCGCACCGCGACCGTTACTTTCCACGGGCTTTCGACGCACCCCGGAACGGCGAAGGGCATGATGATCAACTCGATGTATGCCGCAGGCGACTTTCTAGCACGTTTCCCGACCGAGGTTCCGAATCGTCCTGAAACCACCGCAGGCCGCGAGAGCTATATCCATCCATATATCGGCACGCTCGATATCGAAACGTCTGTTGTCAAGATCCTGCTCCGTGACTTTGATATCAGCGGGTTTGGGGGACTCGAACAAAAGGTAAAAGACCTTGTCGCCGAAACTCAGAAGAAATATCCGAACGTAAAGATCGACTATTCGAGCGAGCTTGGCTACTTGAACATGAAAGAGGTGCTCAAGGATTATCCGCAGCTGACAGACTATGCGATCGAGGCCGCAAAACGCGCGGGCATCGACGCACATCGAAAACCGATCCGCGGCGGCACCGACGGTTCGCGCCTTACGGCGATGGGCCTGCCGACGCCGAACCTTTTCACGGGCGGACACAACTTTCACGGAAAGCTTGAGTTCAATTCGCGTAAAGGCCTCGAAAAATCGACGGAAACGCTCATCAATCTCGTTAAGATCTGGGCCGAGAAGGGCGGAAAGTAAACTTAGAGAGCCTGTAAAACATCTCAGCTGATCACTCGTTCGGCAGCAGAAGCGGTCGGCTTGGCGCCGCATCTGCTTCGAACGGGGCGATCTGAAGATTCAGTCGATACTGGCCGTCCGGGATGTCATTTGAAACATAGATCAACTCTGTGATCGTCGCGTTTCGTCGCGCATCGACATCGGCCTCGACGCATCCCGATTCCATACACCAAAACTTCCGATGATTTGAGACTCGTCCGCCGTCGTCTATTCGATCGATCGACGGCAGATCGACGAGAAGGTGCTTTACGCCAAACCCGACGATCAATTCAATGGCCGCGTCCGAGAAGTAGCCCGGAACGTTCGTGTCGTCGTATTTGGCCGATATCTTGTCGGAGGAGTTCGGCAGCGTTCGGACGATCAAGGCCCCGCCTTTGAGTATCGATTTATGATCTGCATTCAAGGCGTCGAGCGTTCCTTGCAGCCGCCCTGCGGTTATTAGGCGATCACCGGACATCTTCGCTGCATAGGCCTCCGACGCATCCGTTTCGGGCTCGATAGTTACAAGGATCGCCGGGACGATCACGTCATCGAGACACGACCGCACCGAGATCCGTTCGCGCGTGATATGTCCGATACATTCGGTATGCGTTCCGCTGCAATGCGGCGAGAATGAGTAGCGCTCGAAATTCACGCTGGAACCTTCCCGCGTGTCGCCAAGCGTCATCGCAACGGCACTTTCGGCACCGAAGGCATTCGGCTGCTGCCCGTGAAAGTCGAGCGGTATCGAGATGTCAAAGAATTTTTCACTCATCTTGGGTAACGTCTCATTTTTCGGTTTTCAGTTCAAGAAGGTCTAGAATGGAAATACGGCCGGATTCTGACCCGCATCTTACCGAATTTGGAGGAAAATATGCAGCGCATCAATTATCACGCCACGCACCACGAACCACGACCTTTTCAAAGCACTTCTCACGGCTCAGTCATACCTTGAGAACGCGACGATCGAACGAAGCCTGATGCATCTGATCGATATGCGCGTATCGCAGATCAACGGCTGTGCATATTGTCTCGATATGCATTCGAAAGACCTTCGCCACGAAGGCGATACCGAGCAGCGTCTCTATCTACTGAGCGCCTGGCGCGAGGCCGGTGATCTTTTTACACCGCGGGAAAAAGCCGCTCTCGGCTGGGCGGAGGCGGTGACACGGCTTACCGATCAGGAAGTTTCCGACGCCGTGTACGCGGAAGCACGAGAGCAGTTCAGCGAAGCCGAGCTCGCCGATCTAACGTATGTGATCACGATGATCAATACGTGGAATCGGTTCAATGTTGCGTTTCGGACGCCCGCGGGAAGTTATCAGCCGGGACAGCATTCTGCGGCCGCTTAAGCTCAGAGTTTCCGCACGGATGCGATCGCCGCTTCGGCGTCGATCTCAGAGCTGTCGGCGGCCTCTGAACACAGACGCATTAGGAGCTCGTCCTGGAGATTTCCGCGTCTCTTTGCCTCGGAATACGGCAGATCTTCTCGAAACGTGACCATCGAATACTTCGAGAAATAGTCGTCGTACGTCTGTTCGAGATGAGTTTCGAGCGCTCGTTTTCGCTGAAAAACGGGATCGGCGACCTTATCGCGCATTTCGTAAAAATTTTCGATCGCCATCGATTGGATCGCCGCAGCGTTCGGCATTCGCTCCCGCTCGAAAGCCGCGAATATCGAACGCCAATCGACCCGGCCGCCTACCGAGGCGGGCCGCTCTGATAGGAGAGCATTGAGGGTTCGTACGTCCTCGAACGCGCAGTTCATTCCCTGGCCGTAAAACGGCACCATCGCGTGGGCAGCGTCTCCGAGAAGCAGTACGCGGCCGTCTGCGTGCCACGGCGAGCAATGAACGGTGCCGAGCATTCCGGTCGGGTTCGCGAAAAAATCTTCGGCGAGTGTCGGCATCAGCGGCAGGGCATCGCCGAATTCGCGCTCGAAGAACGCGATGAGGGCCGCTTCATCCGTCAGTTTTGAGAAAGATGGTTCGTCGCTGTCTTCGGCCGTATCGTGAGCGAGGAAGAGCGTGCACGTAAAACTCCCGTCAAGGTTCGGAAGCGCGATCATCATGAACTTGTGCCGCGGCCAGATGTGTAGGGCGTTCTTCTCGATCAGAAAAGAGCCGTTCTCGCCCGGCGGAATGACGAGTTCCTTGTAGCCGTGTTCGAGGAACTCGGAACGTGATACGAAGTTCGCAACTTTTACTTCGAGAGCCTGACGCACGGCCGAGCCGGCGCCGTCCGCACCAAAGACGAGATCGCTCTTAAGCGTTCTGCCCGACGTAAAACCAAGCTCGCCGCTTTCAGGGTCGCAGCCGGTCAGCTGTTCATTGAAATGAATCGAGACGCCTGCATACTCTTCCGCTTCGGTCATCAAAGCGGCATTCAAACCTGAGCGTGAGATAGAGTTGATGTACTCGCCTTTCCGGCCGCTGTACGGGAGAAGTTTCGTGTCGCCGCCCGGCGTATGGATCATCCGTCCGTGCATCGGAATGGCGGCATCGAGCATATATTCGTCCATCCCGACCTCACGCAAGGCGGCGATACCGCGATCCGAGAGGGCCATATTTATCGAACGGCCGCGGGCGGCATTGCCCGCACGCATGTCGCCGCGGGATTCGTAAACATCGACCGTCTCGCCGCGTTTCGCAAGATTGATCGCAAGCAGCGAACCTGCAAGGCCTGCACCGATTATGACAACACGATCCATATTATGACTTTAACGCTGCGGTCCGTATACCGCGGAAAGGGACACGCGCTCAATTCTTATTCTCGTTCCAATAATAGCTGTCGGAATAGATCCGCTCGCCGAAGATCGCCGTGCCGACGCGGACAATGGTCGCACCTTCTTCGATCGCGGCCTCGAGATCGCCGCTCATACCCATCGACAATTCATTCATTTCGACATTGGGGATTTCCAACGCGACGATCTGCTGCCGAATGTCCTTGAGCAGACGGAAACATTTTCGTACGCGTTCGATCTCGTCGCTGAACAGGCCGATCGTCATCAGGCCTTTTATTTTGATACGGTCGAATTGCGAGACTTGCTTTACGAGTTCGACGGCATCTTCGGGGCTTACGCCGAATTTGCTCTCTTCAAACGAAGTGTTCACCTGGATCAACGCCTCGATAGTCTTGTCCTCGAACTCAAGACGCTGCTGCAGCTTCTCCGCGAGGTCCAAGCGGTCGAGCGATTCGATGCAGGCAACTTCGCACTTCAAAAGGTCCTTGATCTTGTTGGTCTGCAGGTGCCCGATGAAATGCTTCGTGTGCGGCGAGCCTTTCAGCGCGTCGAACTTTTCTTTGAGCTCCTGCACCTTGTTCTCGGCGATCAGCGTAACGCCCGCACCGAAGGCGATCTTGATCCGCTCGGCAGAAACGGTCTTCGTTGCGAGCAGCAGTTTCACCTCGCCGGGATCTCGCCCGCTCGCCTTGCAGGCATTTTCGATGCGTCCTTGAATGACTGCGATATTTTCAGCGATGTGGTCGCTCATACTTCACCAAACCTGCTTCACAAACATTCCCTAAGGATCTTGGCAAAATCTTCGGCGTCCTTGAACGTATTATAGAGCGGCACGGGAGCAACGCGAATGACGTCCGGTTCGCGCCAATCGGCGATAACACCACGCGCGGTGATCGCGTCAAAAAGGTCGCCTTTTGCGTCTTTTACGCGGATGGAAAGCTGGCAGCCTCGCTGCTGCGGGTCGCTTGGCGTGATGATCTCGATCCGATCCGAACCGATCTTTCGAAGCAGCCGTTCGAGATGCGCGGTCAGCTTTACAGACTTCGTCCGCAAGGCTGACATCGTCGCCTCATCAAAGATATCAAGCGAGGCGCGCAACGCCGCCATTTGGAAGATCGGCGGATTCGAGATCTGCCAGCCTTCGGCTCCTTCGAGCGGCACGAAATCCGGCCCCATCAGGAAACGCGTCTCCTTGTTGTGTCCCCACCAACCGGCGAAACGCTNNGTGCCGCTCGTGAACGAAAGCACCCGCAATTCCGCCGGGACCCGCGTTCAGATATTTGTAAGAACACCAAACGGCAAAATCAACATCCCAGTCATGAAGCTTCAATTCCAGATTTCCGGCGGCGTGAGCAAGGTCGAATCCGACGATCACACCTGCACGATGTCCGGCGTTGGTGATCGCCTCCATATCGAAAGCCTGTCCGGTGTAGTAATTGACGCCGCCGAGCATAACCACGGCAAGTTCGTCGCCGACGCGTTCGATCGCATCGAGAATGTCATCGGTGCGCAAGGTCGCTTCGCCCTCGCGTGGAGCGAGTTCGATCAGCCCATCGGCAACTGAGTGAAACTTCAATTGCGATTCGACCGCGTATCTGTCCGACGGGAACGCTCCCTTCTCGATGATGATCTTTCGCCTTTTCCCCTCCGGGCGATAGAACGAGACGAGCATCAGATGAAGGTTCACGGTCAGCGAATTCATCACGACCGTCTCGATCGGCAGTGCGCCGACGACGCGGGCCATCTTTTCGGTCAGGAATTCGTGATAGGGAAGCCACGGGTGTGCAGCGTGAAGATGGCCTTCGACGCCGAGCCTCGCCCAATCGTCGAGTTCTGCCTCGATATATTCACGCGTTGTCTTGGGCTGAAGCCCGAGAGAATTGCCTGTGAAATAGATCGCATCGCGTCCGTCCGCGGCCTTCGGGATCAGGAACCGCTCGCGAAAATGCTTCAGGCTGTCCGCTTCGTCCAATGAGGCTGCACATTCGGCCTCAGATTCAATGTTCGTTTCACTCATCGTCTCCGACTAATTTAATTGAAAACCTGCGATTATAAAAATATGACAAGAGCGTAAGGCGACATTTCGCTATACTTTAAGCCGTATGCACAATATCGATATCGAGGTTGTCGAGATGTCGCTCGACGTTATCAAGTTCGCCATTCGCAGGGTGACGGCGACCGATCCGAAGCTTGGATTCCCAAAAAGCGAAGCTGAGCTCGATGAGCTTGCCGGCGAGACGATCACAGCGAAAGGCATCGGCGGCGAGAACGCGTTCAAGATCTTCCGCGACGTGCTCCTTGAATCGAGCGTCTCGATCGACCATCCGCGGCATCTCGCGTTTGTTCCTGCCTCGCCGACGCGTGCCGGCATTATGTTCGACCTTGTTACAGCGGCATCGAGTATCCACGGCGCGTACTGGATGGAAGGTGCGGGCGGCATCTGGGCCGAGAATCAGGCGATGAAATATCTCGTCTCGCTGACCGGCCTTCCCAAAGGTGCGTTCGGTGTTTTTACGAGCGGCGGCACGACAGCGAACCTTTCCGCGATCGTCGCGGCACGCGGTGCATGGAGAGAACGCGATCCAAAACACGAACGCACGCGCGGCCTGATCATCACGTCTGATGGAGCACATTCGTCCGTAAAGAGTATGGCGAACGTCATCGACGCCGACATCATCTGTGTCGAGACGGACGGACGGTTCACGGCCGCGCATCTTGAGGCCCAGCTCTCCGCTCTTACGCCCGAGGATAGAGCACGCGTCTTCGCGATCATCGCGACGGGCGGCACGACGAATGCCGGGATCATCGACGACCTCGATGGTGTTTCGAAGATCGCACTGCGTGAAGGAATTTGGCTTCATATCGACGCGGCATACGGCGGCGGCGCTTTGGCGGCCCCGTCGGTAAGGCATTTGTTCCGCGGGATCGAAAACGCGGACAGCGTAACGATCGATCCGCACAAGTGGTTCTTCTCACCCTACGATTGCGGCGCCGTCATCTATCGCGACCCTTCGCTCGCAAAGCGTGTGCACACACAGGGAGCGGCGTATCTTGAGATCGCGACCGGCGAGGCGAGCGGTTTCAATCCGGCGGATTATCAGATACAGCTCACTCGCAGGCTTCGCGGGCTTCCGCTTTGGTTCTCGCTCGCGATGCACGGCACGGACCGCTATACCGAGGCCATAGAACGCGGCATTGAACTCGCCCGGATCGCGGGCCGAATGATCACGTCGGCACCGCACGTCGAACTCGTACGCGAACCGAGCCTCTCGTGCGTACTTTTCAGGCGAAAAGGCTGGAAGCCCGAAGACTACAGCGATTGGACGCATCGCAACCACAAGAGCGGTTACGCACTGGTCACACCGACAAAATCACGCGCGAACGGTCGCTACGAGACAGTCGCAAGGTTCTGCTTCATCAACCCCGACACGACCGAACAGGACATTCGCGGCATCCTCGCAACGATGGAGTAGCGAGGTTTTATGCATCGAGAAAATTCGCCTTGTCGAGGTCGAGCCAATTCAGGGCGGCACCGTGGAGCAGCATTTCTTTGATCGAGTCGTCAAGGTCGAGCGATTCGATCAGGCTGCCGGGCGTCTCTTCGCCGAGCGGGAAGGGATAATCGCTGCCGAGTGCGATCTGGTCTGAACCTACGAGTGCGATGAGAAATTCGAGCTTCGACCGCTCGTGCACGAGCGAATCGAAATACATTCGGTTGAGATATTTTCGCGGGCTGTGCGGGTTATCGACCGCGCAGAGATCGGGCCGAACGTTGAATCCGTGTTCGATGCGTCCGATAGTCGCGGGAAACGAACCGCCGCCGTGAGCGAACAATATCCTGAGCCGCGGCAGCCTTTCGAGTACGCCGGAAAAGATCAGAGAGCAGATCGCACGAGATGATTCGGCGGGCATCCCGACAAGCCACGGAAGCCAGTATTTCTGCATGTCGGCTTGCCCCATCATCTCCCACGGGTGCACGAAAACGGCTATTCCGAGCTGTTCGCAGGCCGCAAAAATGTCAAAGAATTGCGGTTCGCTCAAGTTGAGTTGATTGATGTTCGTGCCGATCTCGATCCCGGCAAAACCGTTCTCCTTACAGCGTTCGAGCTCTTTCAACGCAAGCTCCGGTGCCTGCATCGGAAGCGTTGCGAGCCCAACGAAACGCTTCGGAAAACGTGCGACGTGGTCGGCGATGTCGTCGTTCAGGAATTTCGCGACCGACGCTCCGTCTTGCGGCTTCGCCCAATAGCTGAACATCACGGGAACTGTCGAAAGGACCTGCACATCAACGCCCGCCGCATCACATTCCTCGATACGGCGTTCGGGCGACCAGCAGTTGTCCTGTATCTCGCGAAAACGATGGCCGTCGTCGCGCATCATCGTCGCGGAGCAGTCATCGATGTGATCCAAGTGAATGAATCCGCCGTACCCGAAGGCGTCTTTCCAGTGAGGTATGTTGCGCGGGAGGATGTGCGTGTGAACGTCGATCTTTAGCATCAGGTCAATTCTATCGGAAAAACCGCAAATCGTTTACCGCAGGAACTTCGTGCCGATCTCTCAGCTGTTTCGAGCCGGTGAGCGTTAGCAAAAAGTCCGCTATGAGCGTTAAGATTCTAATGAACCGCCAACAACCAGATTTTCAGGAGAGATCGATGAAGAACGCATTTCCCAAAACTTTCGCACTTGTCGTCGTCCTAACCGCCGCTTTCGTGTCTGCTGTCGCTCAACCGCCGACGCCCGACACCGAAGCCCTTAAAGCTAAGAGAAATGCGATAGAGGCGGAGCTTCAGTCGATCGCCGTGATCGACCGCAAGGTGATGGTCGCGATGCGCGACGGCACGCGCGTGCAGGCCGATATTTATCGCCCGAAGGACAACAGCTCTCATTACCCGACGATCTTTTCGCGAACACCCTACAACTTCAACTGGTGGGACGTTCGGCTCGGCGCTCCACGCGATATGACGACGGTGCTCGACGCGGTAAAACGCGGCTACGCGTACGTCATTATGAACGAACGCGGGCACTTTTTTTCCGAAGGGAATTACGACATCCTCGGGCCGCCGCTCACCGACGGCGAGGATGCGATCAAATACCTCACCACACGGCCGTGGTCGGACGGCAAGCTCGGCACGATCGGCTGTTCATCCACGGCGGAATGGCAGATGGGCGTAGCGGCACAGAATGTGCCGGGATTTACGACGATGATCGCACAAGGATTCGGTGCGGGCGTCGGCCGTGTTGGGCCGTACTACGAGCAGGGGAATTGGTATCGCGGCGGTGCCGTTCAGATGCTGTTCATCGCGTGGCTTTACGGCGAGCAGAATCAGGTCCGCCCGATGTTCCCCGCGAACACTTCGCAGGAAGATCTGATACGCGCCTCGAAAGCGTTCGATCTTGCGCAGCAATCGCCGCGTGTCGATTGGTCGCAGGCTCTCCGGCATTTGCCGGTCAAGGACATTATGAAGGCAGTTGACGGGCCAAAGGGCATCTTCGCCGACAAGATGCCGAACTCGACCGGCGGTGCGATGATCGAACGCACGCCGAACGATCCCGCGTGGTACAAGGGCGGCCTCGTTCACGATAATATGAAGATCAACATCCCCGGATTTTGGTTCATGTCGTGGTACGACGTTTCGGTCGGGCCGAATCTCGCTCTTTATAACCACGTCCGCAAGACGGCACGGCCTGAGATCGCCGATCAGCAGTACGCGGTGATCGCACCGACGCTGCATTGCAGCTACACAAGGGCGACCGAGAACACTATCGTCGGCGAGCGAAGCGTTGGCGACGCTCGATTGAATTACAGCGAGCTGACCTACGGCTGGTTCGACTATTTTCTAAAGGGCAAACGTGAGGGGAACGACATTACGAAGTGGCCGAAGGTCCGCTACTACACGATGGGCAGCAACAAGTGGCAGAGCGCCGACCAATGGCCGCCCGC
>JRYD01005121.1_pt1 | contig 10717 bp, 12 predicted proteins | sample 235311 | NCBI WGS metagenome assembly JRYD01 (sample SAMN03074213, study PRJNA261472) | activated sludge metagenome | biome: Common Effluent Treatment Plant; feature: Wastewater; material: Activated sludge; isolation source: activated biomass in a lab-scale reactor treating industrial wastewater at... | reverse complement strand
ATTTTTTGCGGCTGAAGATAAGGATTAATAGTGCATAAAAACTTCAGAACAGATATTTTGGATGAACGGATATGCAACCGATTTACAAGGTAAAAAAAACCCGCTTTGAGGGTGAGTTGCTCAAAACGGGCAAATATAATAGCAGGAGCATTGCATATTTACATGGGCTCATCGGCACTGGGGCCATACATACCCGGAATGGGTACATTGAGCAAACGCAGGTAAACCGTCAATTGTCCGCGGTGATGAATGAGATGATTCATGGCAACAGAACGAATGGCTACCACCCTTGGCATTTTTCCAATAATATGTTCCCCGCTTCTCATGGTCCATGATTGCATCAATACCTCATCCGATGTTTGTTCTAATTGTGCTATTGCATCATCCAATTTGTCCTGATAAAGTTTCATCAGCTCTTCAAAATTTGAAACACTAAATCCCTTATAGTCTTTCTGAAAATCAAATTCATCTTTCTTCAGAATGGAATGAACCCAATGAGGTATATCNNTAGTAATTTTTTGGTTGAATTGCCTTCATGAGTCAACTCTGCGATGAGTGCATCTTTAATTGCCATAATATTTGGTTTTTGTTTTTAATAATGTTTAAAGATAGATTATTCGGTCAATTTTAATATTTCAGCTTTTACTAATTCATAATAATCATCGGATACATGGTGGCCGCCACCCGGAATGATGGTTACAGAAACAGATGCGGCATTTATCAGCATTTTTTTTGCATAAGCAGCATTACTTACCGGCACCAGTTTGTCTTTGTCGCCATGAAAAATTATAACAGGGCAAGTAATGGTTTTTAATTTTTCTGACAATGGGTAAAGTTCTTTCTTGAGCCACCAAAGTTCCTGATTGGAAGGACGCCAGGCGCCGGGCACAAAATATTTCAATGGAAATTTTGTAAGCAGCGGTCGCCATTTTTCTTTTCGCTCCGCCTCAGGATCCAGAGCTGCTGCACAAAATATCAGGCCCGAGAAATGTCCCGGATNNCATCCGGTACTTTTTCAATAAATCGGTATCCATTAAATATTTACCAAACTTGATCCAACTGCCGGGGCTTCCATGTACAAAGAATAAGGTAGGCAAAGTGTCGGCTCCTGTTTTTGCATAGTGAAGTACAGTACCATTGGCTACAAAATCGGCAGTGGTTAAGGATATTCCATTTTGCGCAAACTGTTTTTTTGCTTTAATATCACTGATGCGCTTTTGCATGCCACACTGTGCATATACAAGCCAGGTTGCAATAAGAAACAAAAAAAACAATATTCCCTTCTTCATCTTTCCATTTTACTTGATTGCAAGATCCGGTTTACTCAAAATGGAATACAATTGCCATAGGGCTGCCAAAATAAATACGATGCCCATAAAAATATTAAGCTGCTTGTTACTGGCTTTCATTTTTTGAATTAACCAGCGTCCGCCATACATATAAACAATCAATCCGGCAATAGAACCTACCGCAGCACCACCTGTAAAAAAATTGAAGTGGGCTGTAGTTGTTTTTAAAACATTGCTGTTGATGAGTTGAGTACTCCAGATGAACCAGAATGGAATTTGAACCGGGTTTATTGCCGATACGCTTACACCCAATACAAAACGATCCAACTTATTATTCAGCAGCAATCCTTTTTTCTCTTGAGTTTGCTTTTTTGCAATAATGATACTCAAAATGCCCAGTGCCAAAAAAACAACAACCGTAAGCCAACTCATCACTTTAAAAATGAGTTGATTTTTTACAACCCAGTTCATGGCGGTTAATGCCAGACGCAGATAAATAACTTCTACCAGTACAATACCAATACTATACTTCCATGCGTTTTTAAAACTTTCCTGCACGGCCAATTGTGTAGCCGTAAGGTTCATATTGCCAAATGGCAACTGGCCCAGAAAGCTGATGAGCATAGCCGTAAAAAAAACTTCAATCATGGAATTTGTTTATCAATTGCAGACATACGTCTGAAATTTTTCTTGGCCTTATGCATAAAACTGTAACCCTTCCAAAAACTCCAGTAAGGCACTCCATTTTTATTATTTATTTTTCCAATCTTATATAAATGTCGCCAATGTCTTACTATTTCTTTCAATGCGCTGAAATAACTCATATTGCGGTCAAATACATGTGTAATGGCAGCGCCGGCTCCATTAAATTCTAATACATCAATATGCTTTCCATACTTTAAATCATCCAACGAAGGGCACTTTAAATCATATCGGCCAAAATAATAATTGCCCGTTTCATTACTTATTTTATCAAACACATCGCACAGCTGCTGATCAATTTCATGATTGAGGTTAATAAATTTAGCTCCGGTATTATGATTACCCGCAGGATTCAGTAAAAATTTTTCGCCGGCCGGTATCACATTATTCCANNTATTTTGCAACAGGATGCTCAGTTACCAGTGTTGCAAGTGTTTTGATACCATCACCTGTTACACTCAAATAGTCTTTTACAATCAATCCGGTTATGATTCCTTTGGTTTCTCCAGGATAGCGGATATAATAGACGCTGTACTCCAATCCTGTATCAATACATTTTTGCAACACATACAACTCGCCTACGGCGTTGTGATAGGTTTGCAGGTGTACATCATCTTTTATAATGCGAAATAAAACACCGGCCATACCCGAGTCGGGCTTTACCACCACCGGATATTGCAGTCCGGCTGCTTCCATTTTTTTCTTTACCTCATCAAAGGGTGTTGCAGGTTCTATAAAAATAGTAGTGGGATAAGTCCATGCAGGTAATTGTTCATACATTTCCTTTTTGCTGCCGCCTTCAAAGCCTGCAAAGATCAAAGTGGGATTTACCGGTGTGAAATACCAAAAATGTCTGGCCTTCAATCCATACCAAAGCCAAAAAATATCTATCGGAAGATAGATAACATCGTAAGACCAACGCTCCCAGTTAAACAATTTATTAAAGAATTCTTTCATTGTATTATTAATAATCCTTCTTTATTCTTTTGAGCAAGGTTTCCATTTTCATCATTCTTGCCGAAGTAGGCTCTACCTGCAAAGCCGGCTCTTTACGTTTTATCATTTTGAAAATCTGATAAAGCGCTGTGCCCAAAAATATAGCTCCAACGATCCAATGTAAAATTTGCTGATTGGCATTGATGGTGCCGGCTATCAGCATTCCTCCAAAAATAAAAATACAATTGCCCACAAAAGTACCAATGCCAATGCCTGCAATGTAAGTGTTATAAAAATCATTGCGAGGCAATAATATTTTTTTGGAAAAAAGTACGGTACTCCATCCTAACCAGAATGGAAATTGACCCGGGCTTAAAGCACACATGGTAGCGCCCAAAACAAACTTGGGCAGCGGACTGCTGAGTACCACGTTTTTTGATTCACTTGGGTGTAGTGCTGCATAAAACTCGGCCACAGCAAGTGCCAGCACAATCAGCAGCGTTACAAATTCCAGAATACGAAACAGTAATTTTTGACGGCTAATCCAGTTTAAAGCAACCAGAGACAATCGTACATAAATCATTTCTACAAGCAAAGACCCCAGCGAAAACAACATGGCCTGTGTAATGCCATCGGTTACCGAAATTTGCATGGCAGCTACATTCATAGTGGCCAATGGCAGCGACCCCAGAAAGCTTATCACAAAGCCAGTAAAAAAAATTCTGACCAATGGCTGCATCTTATGAAATTAAAAAGTATAGNNTGATTCTGCTTACTGATTTTGTATAACATTTTCCAGTGATGTAGTAATACACCATAAGCTTTACCCAGGCTCATGCCGCAGTCATAAATATGATTGGGCTCGGCTCCACAACCATTGTATTCCAGTATCAAAAAATTTTTTCCTTGTTTTAAATCTTCAATGGATTTCGTTTTTATATCGTACCGGCCATAAAAAAATTGATTGGTATAATGACTGAGCTCGTCAAAAACTTTTAAAAGACTTGCGTCAATTTCTTTATGCAAGTTGGTGAAATGTGCGCCCCTGTTATGGTTGCCTGCATAAGAAAGATAAAATATTTCTCCGTCAGGTATTACCCTTTCAAAACGGTGACCATGCCGGTGTTCCATTTCTTCCATTCTGAATTTTGCTCTCGGATGTTTTTCTATCAATTGCTTTAATGTGGCTTGTCCATCTCCTTTTACCTGCAACAATTCTTTATCGATAAAGCCGCTTACAGTACCCGATTGCTGTGTGGGATGCCGATAATAAAACACACTTACCTCTACCGGCATTTCTATTAAATCCTGAACAATATATTCTACCGGAATTCTTTCATGATATTTATGCAGTTGATCTTCCGACTCAATCTTTCTAAATAAAATTCCCTTCATGCCCACATCTGGTTTTACTATAAATGGATAAGTAAAACCGGCTTCTTTTATTTTGCTTTTAACTTCATCAAAGGCCAGATCGTGCATGATAAAAAGGGTGCGAGGTACCAAATGTGGCGGCAACTGGTCATACATTTCCTTTTTTCCTTCGCCATGAAAACCGCCAAATGTAATAGTGGGATTAGAAGAGCTGAAATACCAGACTGACCGGCTACGTAAACAATACCAGGCCCACACCGGAGCAATAGGCGCATAAAGCACATAAAAATTCCATAACTCCCACTTAATAATCCGCTGAAAAAATTTTTTAATCTTCATCTATATAACAAAAATAGAGTTTGACCGCTAAGAGATAAAACTAATTTAAAAGTAATTTCAATATGTTTTAGTTTTGAACCAAATTCCAGATATGAATGTACCTACTGTTGCGGGCCTATTTGCCGAAGGAAAAAGTCCCGATGTGCTTTTTTGGGTGGGCTGTTCAGGCAGTTTTGATCAGCGGGCACAAAAGATTACCAAAGCTTTTGTAACTATATTGGATAAAGTGGGTATCAATTATGCCATTTTGGGAAAAGAAGAAATGTGCACCGNNGCCCGCATTGTTTCAATATTTTCAAAAACGAATATCCCGAACTGGGTGGCAAATACGAGGTAATTCATCATACTGTTTTTTTACAACAGTTGATTGATGAAGGAAAAATTGTTTTAAAAGAAGGAGGTGCGTTTAAGGGGAAAAAAATCACCTATCACGATAGTTGCTACCTGGGCCGTGCCAATGATATCTATGAAGCACCGCGAAAGGTATTGGAAGTGCTGGATGCCGAACTGGTAGAAATGAAAAGATGCAAAAGCAACGGCTTTTGTTGTGGAGCCGGAGGCGCTCAAATGTTTAAAGAAGAAGAAAAAGGGACAACAAGAGTGAATGTGGACAGAAGTAATGAAGCCATTGATACCGGAGCTAATATTATTGCTGCTGCTTGCCCGTTTTGCAATACCATGCTTACCGATGGTGTGAAGCTGGCAGAAAAAGAAGCACAAGTAAAAGTGATGGATATTGCAGAATTAATTGCAGAAAGCCTGAAATAAAAAAAATATGAATCTGGAATACAGAAATTTATTGAATTCAAATTTTCATCCTGCTTCAAGGGTATGGGTTTATCAAAGCAACCGTTTATTTACCTTGAGCGAAGCATTGGAAGTGGAAAGTATTTTGCAAACTTTTGTGGCGCAGTGGCAAAGCCACGGCAGCCCGGTAAAAGGTGAAGCCCATTTATTTTTTGGTCAGTTTATCATTTTAATTGCCGATGATACAGCAGATACCATTGGCGGATGCAGTACCGATACTTCGGTAAGAATGATTAAAGACATTGCACAGCAATTCAATGTAAGCTTATTTGACCGCACACACCTGGCATTTGTAATAAAGGATAAAATACAAATATTGCCCATGAATCAAATACAATATGCGGTTCAAAACGGATTTATTGATGATGATACTTTGTACTTCAACAATATCATACAAACCAAAAAAGAGCTGGAAGAAAACTGGATTATTTCTGTAAAAAACAGCTGGCTGGCTTCCAAAATTTCTAAACAGTCCAAAACAGTTTAAATACAGGTTCATTAATACAGCTACAAAATAATTAGCCTGCTCATAGACGGAAATTCAATTTGAAATTTTCTCAATTATTTTTTTTGACAGGTTTCTTGGGTGCTTTTGTAAAGTTGTAAGCTACACTCAATCTGTAATTTCTTGTTAGTGTGGTACTGAAACTTTCCAAATTAAAATTAGTGCCATAAGTATATGACCTGTTTCTTTGCTGAACAAACGGGTCAATTGCATTGATGGTGATTACCAGTTTTTTTGAAAAGAATTTTCGTTGTAAACCGATGTTCATACTGGTTGTCCACCTTGCATATCCTTGAGGATTGGCAAAACGATTGAGATTGAAACGCCCCGTAAAACTCCACATATCGGTTGGAATAAAATTGTAACTCAAATTTGAAGTAAAAGATCCGCCGTCTCTGAACTTGCGTACTGTTTTATCAAAATTGCTGTACTTATTATAATTATAGCTGGTGCTGAAATTCAATTTTAGTTTTTTGGTAAGTGTAATGCCGTTCCAGGTGCTGATTTCATATTCTTTTCTGCCGCTGATGTTTTCCCAGGTTACTTGTGTTTTACCATCGGGCAGCAGGGTGCGAACGGTGCTGAACACATCTTCAACAATATTATAACCCATACCCAGGTTAATAAAATACTTTGGTTTGGTGCGGCCCAAAACCAAATCGAAATTGTGCGCAGTGGAAGCTTCTAATTTTTCGTTACCAAATCGAATATTATAAGGGTCGGAAAAATCTACCGTAGGATTCAACTGTCCAATACCCGGACGGTTGATGCTTCTGCGGTAAGCAAGTGTAATACTCAGTTTTTCTCTCCAAGTTTTATTGATATTGGCAAAGGGCATTAAAGTCCAATAGTTATTTTTTGCTTCTTTTCCATCTTTCAACAATTCAAAAAATATATCTGTTTTTTCCAAAGAGGTACCCGCAGTTATGCTAAACTCACCTTTCATCACTTGCTTTATTGATGCACGAAGATTAGATACCGTTTGGTGAAACCAAAAATTATTGCTCAAAATATCTAAAGGCAGCATAATACCTTCCGGCTTTTTCTTGTAACTCGCATCGGTAACTACATGATTGTTGGAACGATTATATGCAGAACCGATCGATATAAATGTTTTCTTATTATCCAGCATTTTATCATAGCTCAATCTAACATAATGACCGTTTATTTTTGTATCGTAAAGCTGTTGTTGTGTACTGTCTGTTCCGTTTGGTGTACCATCGGGGTTAAAATACTGCTGATAAAAATCACGATCGCTGTTGCTGGCAGAATAATTTAATCCAGTAATTACTTTCACCGTTTCACCGGGTTTTCCTTTCCATGTATAAGAGAAACTTAAGTTAGGACTGTAGTTATCGCCGGTAGTGCCTACATCTCTCCGGCTATATCGCCAAAGTTCATTCGATTTATTAAAATTCTTATACTCGGTACTACTAAAATTATCGTAGTCGTTTTGATTATAGCTTAGCGTAACACTCAGCAAATTATTTTTATTTATATCATAATTCAGATTAATTCTGAAATTGGGTTTCAGTCCTTTGTTTTCAAACTGGTTATAGGTTTTAAAAAAATTAGATGAATCTGCATATATATTATTGCGGATAGAATAACCATTGCCCAACAGGCGACTATAACCCGCCCCTGCATTGATACTGAGAGAAAGCCCTTGTTTGCGATAGTTAAAATTGCCGTTTAAGCTGCTCTCTCCTCTTGTACCAACCGAAAAATTGATACGTCCGCTTCTACCCACTTTACCTTTTTTGGTTACAATATTGATAACACCACCTTGTTCATTAGCATACTGTGGTGGCGGATTGGTCATCACTTCTATTTTTTCAATGGAACTGCCCGGCATTGATTCCAGCAAATCCTGTAACTGCTGCAGGTTTAATTCCACAGGTTTATCATCAATTAAAACCTTTGGCTCCTTTCCCCTCACAGTTATTTTTCCGGAAGCATCTTTGGAAACCAGAGGAACACTTTCGAGCAAGTCGCTTGCATTGCTTCCGGCGGCTAACGCAGATTCTCCGGCATTAAAAGTAATATTGCCTTCTTTAGATTCTATCAAAGGCTTTTCTGCATACACAATAATTTCATCCAGGCTTTCGCTCTTCTTTAATTTCATGATCAGGTCATTCAAATTGAAATCAAACCGCTCGGTACGAAAAAAAATACTATCCAGCGTTATGGTTTGCATACCAACATAGGAAAGCCGCAACCTGTAATAACCAAAAGGAATTTCAGTAATTGTAAAACTACCTTCCTTATCTGTAACCGTATTTTTAAAGGTTACACTATCTTTCATAGAAATAAGCTGAACCGAAACTCCATTCAATGCTTTTTTGGTACTGTCAAAAACATTGGCTGTTATGATTCCGGATTCTTTGGGTTGCGCAAAAGCAAACTGATGCGTAACACAAAAAATTAATAGTATATATAATGCTTTGCTCACTTCAATGCTTTGACGACAAAGATAGCTTCAACCTGCTAAGACATTGATATTTAATAGCTATGAAAAGAAAACTGCAAAAAACCGCAGTTCAAATTGCTGCCATCCTGTCAGCACTCAGGATAGTTCATTATATTTGTAACCCTATTTTTTTCTACTATGATTGACTTGATGACAGATAAAAAACATGATGAGTTGAGGCAGGGAGAGGCTTATGCTCCATTTGCAAACGACCCCAATCATTACCATAAACGTTTTTACATAGAAAGTTATGGTTGCCAGATGAATTTTTCGGATAGTGAGATTGTGGCGTCTATATTAAACAAAGAAGGATTTGGCGCTACACGAAACGTAGAAGAAGCTGATTTAATTTTTTTGAATACCTGCTCCATCAGAGAAAAAGCTGAGCAAACGGTACGCAAGCGGCTTACAGAATTTAAGAAACTTAAACAGCAAAAAAAAGGAATGCTGGTGGGTGTGCTGGGTTGTATGGCCGAACGTTTGAAATCAAAATTTTTAGAAGAAGAAAAACTGGTAGATATCGTGGTAGGGCCCGATGCTTATCGTTCCTTACCCGAATTGGTAAATGAAGCTGAACAGGGACAGAAAGCCGTGAATGTATTATTAAGCAGAGAAGAAACTTATGCAGATATCTCTCCCGTTCGGTTAGACAGTAATGGTGTTACTGCTTTTGTAAGCATTATGCGTGGTTGCAACAATATGTGTACTTTTTGTGTAGTCCCTTTTACCAGAGGAAGAGAAAGAAGCAGAGATGCTGCCAGTATTATTGCAGAGTGTAAAGATTTATTTGACAGGGGTTTTAAAGAAGTAACCTTGCTGGGACAAAATGTGGATAGCTATCATTATGCATTAGAAACAAATGAGGGCGAACCCACCGGAAGTTTTTTCACTTTCGCCATGCTGTTGGAAGCGGTAGCAAAAATTTCACCATTGCTGCGTGTACGTTTTTCCACTTCTCACCCCAAAGACATTACGGATGATGTACTGCACACCATGGCGAAATATGAAAACATTTGTAAATACATTCACCTGCCCGTACAAAGTGGATCATCCAGAATTCTTCAATTGATGAACCGTACTTATACCAAAGAGTGGTATCTGGCAAAAGTGGATCGCATCCGGCAAATCATACCCGACTGTGGTATCAGTTCCGACATCATCACCGGATTTTGTACCGAAGAAGAAAAAGACCATCAGGAAACGCTGGAGGTAATGGAATACAGCCGGTATGATATGAGCTATATGTTTGCCTACAGCGAAAGACCCGGTACACTGGCCGAAAGAAGGTATAAAGATGATGTACCCGATGCTGACAAAAAAAGAAGACTTACTGAAATTGTAGAAACACAAAACAGACTGTCGCTTGAAAGTAATCAAAGGGATATTGGAAAATCATTTACTATATTAATAGAAGGCGATAGTAAAAAAAGTGCAGATGACTGGATGGGTCGCAGCTCGCAAAACAAAGTGATTGTGTTTCCCAAAGAAAAAATTGAATTAAAGAAAGGCGATTATGTAACTGTAAAGGTTACGGATTGCACACAGGCAACATTAATAGGAAAAATGATTCAATAATCATTTCCTTGTTACCATTGAAATAAAAAAAATAATGGACCTTCAATCAATTAAAAACAGGTTTGGCATTATTGGCAATGCACCGGCACTCAATTATGCATTGCAGGTAGCTGCACAGGTGGCCAATACCGATCTTACGGTTTTGATAAACGGAGAAAGTGGCGTTGGTAAAGAAGTATTCTCGCAAATTATTCATACGCTATCTGCCCGCAAGCATAATCCTTTTATTGCCGTAAACTGTGGCGCTATTCCGGAAGGCACTATTGATTCGGAATTATTTGGACACGAAAAAGGTTCATTTACAGGTGCCGCCGATGCCCGCAAAGGATATTTTGAAACCGTAAATGGCGGTACTATTTTTCTGGATGAAATTGGTGAACTGCCCTTAGGCACACAGGCCCGTCTGCTGCGTGTTTTGGAAAGTGGCGAGTACATTCGTGTAGGCTCTTCGAAAGTACAGAAGACGGACGTAAGAGTAGTAGCAGCTACCAATAAGGATTTGCTGCAATTAGTACAGATAGGAAAATTCAGAGAAGACCTCTATTATCGTTTGAGTACAGTGCCCATCAGGGTTCCTGCCTTGCACGATCGGCCCGAAGATATTCACCTGCTCTTCAGAAAATTTGCAGCCGATTTTGCTACCAAGTATAAAACAGGATCAGTGCAATTGGATGAAGAAGCAAAACAACTTTTAATTAACTACCCCTGGCCGGGCAATGT
>JRYD01016221.1_pt1 | contig 10745 bp, 13 predicted proteins | sample 235311 | NCBI WGS metagenome assembly JRYD01 (sample SAMN03074213, study PRJNA261472) | activated sludge metagenome | biome: Common Effluent Treatment Plant; feature: Wastewater; material: Activated sludge; isolation source: activated biomass in a lab-scale reactor treating industrial wastewater at... | reverse complement strand
CGTTCCCCAAATTGGGGAGCGAACGGGCTCACCATCCCCCTCACTAGGCGGGTGCCGACGTCATGGCTGGGTGCCTCGCGGGGCGGGGCGTACACGAAACTCCGGTCGGGTGCCGCCCAAAGTACACGCCGCTCATCCTCCAGTTTGGGGAGCGAGCCGGCTCGCCATTCCCTACTACCTGAGCGCAGGTGTCGCGGCTGGAAGCCGCCATCGCCAGAAAGTGACGATAACGGATTTTATCGGGGCTTTCTCCGCAGGCGCGAGAACAGCCAGCTCAGTCGCTGAGTCGCGCGCTGGGTGACGGTTTCATGCTCTTGCGTGGGAACCCACTCATGGACGCTCCGGCTTCCGTTCAGATCGTAGGGTAGGTGACTTGCGCAGCAATTATCCACCGGATCCACGGGGAAAGACTGGTAGACAAGGCTACGCCGTTGTCTACCCTAAGTCCTGTTCTCTATTCAAAAAAAACTGCACGCCGAAATTTGGCGACAACTAGTGAACAATCGTCGCTAGCTCCCAAACGAGAAATCCGATCTTGAAGGGCAGCGGCAAATTTTGCTGGGGATGAAAGCGTATTCCTACTAAGTCTAGGCCTATGATGCCAAGCCTTATGCGCACCATCTGACATAATATAAATTACTAATTCTCCAGAATCATCATAAGCATCATGGCCATTAATGTAAATCTCATCTGATCGCATATTGATTCCGCGGCCAATAGCAGAATAAAGCACGCTTTTTGCCTTGCGCGGAATATCCTTAGAGCTATAAATTCCCTCATCCAAAAGTAACTGATACTGCGTGTGGTCCCGAGTAACCTGTCGTAACCCCCCGTCGCGAAGGACATAAAGTCGACAATCACCAATATGACCTACCGCAACGCCTGAGTCACTGATATGACAATAAGTCAATGTCGTAGAGGCACCCTCGTATACCCTGTCATCTGAGTCGGAATCAGCCACGACGCGTCTAACTTCTTCTAAAGTATTCGCAACACTTGATGCCCCCCTCCAACACTCCGCGAGCGCAGTCACTGCAGCACTCGATGCAAACTCAGACCCGGAGTACGAGCCCAAACCATCAGCTACAGCCATGAGAAACCCATTCCCTGCTAATCTAGGGAGCAAGATAGCATCTTGATTCACACGCCCAAGATTTTTTGGGAAGGAAAAGGCAGCAACAGCTAGGAGAGAAATCATTAAAAAATCTCCTCGACAGAGCTAGCAACTTCATTGAATGCAGTCAGCATATCCGCTGCCGTCTGATATCGATCAATCGGTCGCTTCGATGTCGCCTTTTTGAAGACAACCGAGAAATCTGGATAATCGTCTTCTATCCTAAGATCCTCCATGACGGCCCCCAATGCATAAACATCAGTAGCGAATGTGTATACCCCGGCTTCCACCTCAGGCGCCTTATAACCGGGTGTTCCCATGCTCATCGCAAATCTTGTCAAGCACTCCGACTCAGCGTCAGGATTATAGTTCTTAACAAGACCAAAGTCAGAAACCTTATAAATCCCATCCCCTGAGCGCAAAATATTTCCCGGCTTTATATCTCGATGAAGAAGATCCCTGGAATGCATATATGAAACGCCAGAGAGAACCTGTCTCATTGCGTCAATCTTTTCAAGTCCCGAAATTCTTCGACTGATAACAGATTTTAAATCCTCAGGGGCATAGCCCATAAGATACCAAGGTCGATCAGATCTCAGATTATACATATAAATATGCGCTATATTCAGATGGCGACAAGACTCTTGGTATTCAGCCTCGCGAACGAATCTACGCCTAAGGTCATAAAATAACGCATTGTCATTTTTTAAGGCAAAAAACTTCCTGGCATACTCTCCACAATAAACCCCAGATGAATTATATAGATCTATCTTCTCAACACATCCAAATGCACCTGCTCCGATTTCGCCCGCAGACTGGAGAAGATAATTCCCATAGACCTCGCCCATCAGAATCCCTCATAAATAAGCAAGAAAATACGAAAACAGCACTGAACCGCCCCGACTTTCCCGGAGTGAACCTCCCCGAGAACTCCGGAGACTCTCTGGTTTGAGTCATGCCGCCAGTGCTGACTCGTCGAGTTGTCGATAATACCCGGCTTCAGCTTCCGCCGGCGGGATGTTGCCGATGGAACCAAGTCAGTGTGGCTACGGCGTCAAGAGCGAGGAACGCAGCAACAGCCGCAATGGCTACCGGGATCGCCTCTGGCAGACCCGTGCCGGCGACGTCGAACTGCGCATTCCCAAACTGCGCGCGGGCAGCTATTTCCCACCTTTCCTGGAGCCGCGGGCACCGCCGAGAAGGCGCTGGCGGCGGTGATCCAGGAGGCCTACGTGCAGGGCATCTCGACGCGCTCGGTCGACGACCTGGTGCAGGCCATGGGCATGAGCGGCATCTCCAAGAGCCAGGTCTCGCGCCTGTGCGCGGAGATCGACGAGCGCGTGCAGGCCTTCCTGCACCGCCCCATCGAGGGCGACTGGCCNNGGTCCGGCTAAAATCCTGCTCCCCATCGCTCTGAGCCCAGCCACGTCAGGCCGTTACGAGATTTCCGCCCAGCGCTGGGCGAGGATCGAAGCCATCGTCTCACCTCCTCAACACATGGGGCGACCCCGGCGGGATGATCGGCAGATGCTCAACGGCATCTTCTGGATTCTGTGCTTAGGTGCCAAATGGCGCGATCTTTCAGGCTGCGGAAGAGCCGCTCCATCGGCGCGTTATCCCAGCAGTTACCTCGCCGACTCATGCTCTGCGGCAAGGTCTGAATCACCCACTAGATCGGGTCCCAACATCACCCGGCGATCAAGACAAGTACAGATCAGCCCCGCTGCGCTGATGAGCGAGGCTGATGGCTAGAGCCGTGNNAGGGGAAGCTGCGTGCTCGAAGACTGTTTTTGGGTGAACCATAACGGGGGTCATGGAGCACGTTTCGTCGTACTTCCCTCTGAACCAGACTATCGATCCGTTCAGCTGATTGGTGTCACTTTTCGAGATCCTGTCAGCCAACACTGCTCCACTCTTGCACTCGATGACGAGGTAATTAAGCCCTCCGAGCGCCCAAAGATTGTCTGGCCCGTGCCCAGTTGCGTCTTCAGGTCGCTGCGATCCAAACCCAAGAAACTTGCCCAGATCCAGCATGGCAGCTTCGAAGCGGTTACTCCCTTCCTCACCCCAGTCAAGATCGTCAAGCAGACCGTTCACCCAGATGATGAGATCGTTGCCTTCGAGGAATCTCTCCATGTAGCTAGTGGCTGCCGTAGCTTGGCTGACAGCCGGCGCGCTGAGTTTGCTGTAGGTAGCTCCAGCGATGGGCTTTAGCAGGCGCGAGTTAAGGCTCAACGCAGACAACTGTAGTTCCTGTGCCTTCGGAGGATCTATGAAGTTGGTATACTCGGCGAGCTGCTGCTTGAGGTAGCCCTTGACCTTGGCTTCTGTAGTGCCATTTACCGCTTCTTGTGCCTTGGTGATTGCAACGTCATACCTGCCAATTCGGGCGGCGTCGAATGCCATCCGAAGCTTCACTTGATTTTCGTCGAGATGAGCATCATTGATTGGCAGCGCATTAACGACGGCGTTCCTGCCAGCCTGGACCCAGTTATCGTCCTGATCGAGGCACAGGTCCAGAATCGGCTTCAGCTCATCAAGGGGCTTTCCAGAGACCTGTGTAGCGACTCCCTTTCCAAGGTTGATCTGGGCACGAGTCGCAGACGAGAACATTTCCTCTGCTTCTGGTTAAAGCCCCCTCCCTCCCAATGGGGATGATGCTTTTTTCATGAACTGAAAGATTCCACTGGAATAACAATCGCATGGAACAGCTCAATCGCACCCTCCGCAACCCGGCCAGGATCCGTTTCGCATCACCCCGTCTGGATCTGTACTGGGAAGCCGGTTCCCGCACCTTCGAAGCGGCGCGTGGTGACGCAGAAGCAGCCAGTGCCATCCTGCGCCAGGTTGCCCGCCAAACTAACAGTGGTCGCACCTTCAACGCCCGTCTGATGGAACTGGCCTGTGCACCGGATCTGCAAGTGACGTTCTTCTGACCCTCGACAACGATTTGTTAAGCTGTGCGCTCACGCCAACCTGGAGCGCACAGCAATGCAAGTGGTGGCCTATCTGCGGGTGTCGACAGAGCGCCAGGGCGAAAGTGGCCTGGGCCTCGATGCCCAGCGCGACTACATCGCCCAGGCGGCCAAGGCGAAGGGCTGGGAAGTCGTGGCCGAGTTTATCGATACCGCGTCTGGCACCGTCGCCCCGACGGCACGCCCGGAGTGCATCAAGGCCATGGGCGCGGCCAAGGAGCTGGGCGCGCTGCTGGTCGTCGCCAAGCTCGACCGCCTGAGCCGCGACGTTGAACACATCGCCGCCATGGTGAAGCGGGTGCCGTTCAAGGTGGCCACCATGCCCGACGCGGACGCCTTCCAGCTCCACATCTACGCCGCCCTGGCTCAGCAGGAGCGCGAATTCATCGCCGGCCGTACCCGTGACGCCCTGGCATCGCTCAAGGCCCGCGCCGAGAGCGGGGATGCCGAGGCACAGGCGAAGGTGGCCCGCCGCGACGCTGGCCGCAGGAAGGCCCACGAAGCCGGCAACAGGGCGGCCGTGGCGGCGGTGGTGGCCACTGCTGATGCCTACGCGCAGGCGGTGGCGAATCACCTCAAGGCGGCCCGTTTCGACGGTATCACCTCCCTGGCCGGCTGCGCCGACTACCTCAACCGGCACGGGGTGAAGACTCGACGCGGGGCTGAGTTCGCGCCGATGACCGTCAAGCGACTGGCTGCCCGCCTAGGGATCACCTTTCCGAGGCGATTAGACGGTAAGCGCACAGAATTATTTATCGAAAAATAATTATTTTGCTATATTGAATTATTTTGCGTGCATGGCATTATGTGTCGACTCAAAAGACATCCATGGAGCCATCGCATGAACATCACCCTGAACCTCCCCGTGCACATCGCCACCTGGGCCCAAGCGCAGCCGAATGCGGAAGCGGCAATCTTGGCTGTGCTCGAAGCCCAGCTGTCGCCGGCCTACCGCGCCGCGAGCCAGCTCAAGCAGAACGTGGCCAAGCTCCCGGAAGGCATGGAGTTTGAGATTCCGCAGATCATTGGACGCGAGCTCTGGGACACGCTGGATCGCTCGGCACGCCTGAGCTTGGGCAAGTATGTGAAAGCCAACAGCGCCGAGTTCGGTCTCGAGTTCTTGCGCAAAAGCCCCTCCAACCACGCGATCTATCGCCGCCGAGTGTGACCACCGTTAGAGCACATGGGCGTGTCGGGAGCCTTCTGCTGCTCCCCGGCGCTCTAGAACCGCGTCCGCTCCGCCCATTCCCTTGGTTCCCAGCTACACCAAGGTTAGCGAGAGAAACCGCATTCCGTTTGCCTCGGAAGAAGAGGCCGAAGCCGCAGAGTATCGACGTGCTGGGAACTGTCGATCGATTTCAGCAGCCAGGGCAGCAAAGTCCACATGCTTGTCGAGCAGGGCCAATGGATCGCCCAGGCTGTCCAGCTTGGCTTCACGTTCCTGGTCGGCAAACAGGCTCAACATCAGCAGACCCCGGGTGGTCAACGGGACGGCGATTTTACCCGGAGGTGAGCCTGGTTTTTAGAGGTGCCCAGATGTGTGTTTTTAGAGGTGCCCTATATTGGCCCGGCAATACAATGACGCAAATAAGTCGTGTGCTCGTTTTTTATAAGTCATTGATATGGGGCAAAAATTAATAACCCAGAGCCCCCTGTTGTATTGCCGAGCTAATAACGCCTTTCTATGGTTTTATTACCTGTTCCAAAATCAGTAGCCCGGGAATCCACCCTGTAAATACCGCGCACAGCAGAGAGAAAAAGGCTACCTGCTTCTGGATCTGCCGCGACATGCCCAGCAGCAGGAAGAAGCTGAACCACAGCAGCGTCCAAGCCACCCAGTTGAATGCATTCCACAGGCCGAAGCTCCCGCCGAGGTCGCCGAGAGCCTGGATGGCCATGGTGCCGGCGGTGATGCTGACGAACAGGCAGAACCACCCCAGCCCTTTGCCGTCGGCGCCAAGGAACTGGTTCGCCGCTACCCAAAGGTAGGTGAAAGCGAACAGTAGCGTGAATGCGCCGGCCTTCACCGAGCCGGGCTCCGCGCCTCCCGCAAAAATCATGTACAGGGCCACCAGAAGGCTCAGGGTGCCCACGAAAACATTTATGACAGCGACTTCCTTGCCATTAATTCTGTCCAGCAGCCAGATGCTGTTTACGAACAGAACCGCACCCACGTAAAGCAGTATCAATCCAAGCATCATGCTAATTTCCTCTTGTTGTTATTTTCAGTGCATCGTTTATCTGGGTTTGCTGTTCTTCAACACGTCCTGCGCGGCCTTGAGTATCGACTCGCGGTTTTTCATCGCTTCCTGGGATAGGAATGCATGGGCTTGGCTCTCCTCCCAGCCGTGGAGATTCATCAGCAGCACTTTCGCCCGGTTGATGTCGGCCTGATTTACCAGCCTTTCCTGCAGCTGGCTATTCTTCTGTTTCAGCTTGTTCAGTTCCTTGCTGATACGCCGGGCGGACACCAGCACCGGCAGTATCCGGTGCGCGTCAAGAGGCTGGATAATTACCCCGTGGCACTCCAGTTCGATGATCTGCGAAAGCACGGTCGGGCTTTCGTACTCCACCAGCGCGACCACCGTGGTGCTCGGCGCGCTCGCGGAGATCAGCGCGCTGATCTCCTCATGGTGGCGGTTCTGGAATATGCCCGTAAAAATCACGTCCATCGCCAACTCGAAGCGCTTGGGCGGCGGCCAGCACTGGCGCACCGAACAGCCGATACGGATGAGCTGAAGCACCAGAGAGTCGCTCACCTCGCCTGGTGGGTTGAGCACCATCACCTGCAGTTCCCGCAGCGTATTGAGGATTGACGAGGCGCTCATCGGGGCGCCCCTCCGTCCATACTGGCCGACCAGTCGTCAAGGTTGTGAACAACCACGTAGGGATCCGGCTTGATGGGCCCTTGGGACTGCCACTTCACTTGGAAGACTCCACAAGCGTCAATTTCCGCGATGCGCGAACTGAGGTGGCTGTGGTTGTTCTGCGGCTCTACCCACACCGGGCCCTGAGGGGCGGCTAGGCGCACCCCGTAGAGGTGGCGCTGCACATCCTCAACGTTCCAGCTCCGCGCCGCCCGCATCGCCCGGCCCAGCATCAGCGTCTGACAGTAGGCAGCCTCGGCCCAAGCGGTGATGGTGACGTCGTGTGGGAAGAACGCATGGCAGGCGCGGATAAACTCACGGCTGGCGGGGGTATCGATGCTCGAGAAGTAGGGCGCCGCCACCACGTGCCCTTCAGCCACCTCGTTGCCCATNNTTGCTTTCGCGTGGGTAGATGTAGTCCGAGCCGATGAATACCACTCGCTCGCCGTAATGCCTGATCAGGTAGGCCGCCAGTGGGGCGCTGTTCTGGTTCGGTGCCGGGCCGCCATAGATGATATTCGGCGAATACTCAAAGCCCTCATAGGGGGTGGGATAGCAGAGCAAGGCGTCCATACGCTCCACCACCGGCATGACGGCCTTGCGTGTATGGGACATATAGCACCCCACCAGCAGCCGTATGCCCTGGCTGCGGATGAAGTCCTCAGCGTACAGCCGATAGCGGTCCGGGTCGCCACCCGGGTCCCGCGACAGCACCTCGATCGGCCGCCCTTCTACTCCACCCTCACCATTGAGCTGGTCGATGGCCAGCAGTGCGCCGTAGCGCTGGGAGCGTTCGATATCCGCCGTGACGCCGGTTTCGGAGAAGAGCAGCCCGATGGCTGGCTGATCCTTGTGTGATGCCATTGCCTGTGCCTCCAGATGCGGCGAAGCCGTCACCGCTGAACGAACCTAATCCGTCCCTGCTCCAATTGCGCCAAGTAGGTGATGGGCGACCCTCCTATGACCGGCGCGTGGTATCCGAGCAGGTACTCGGCCAGTGGGACCTCCAGATGGTGGCGCACGCCGCGGCGCAGCGCGCGCGCTCCGAACTGCCTGTCGAAGCCGACCTTGGCGATACTCGCCAGGACTTCCTGTGCCACGTCGAGGTGGCAACTATGCTTCTCCAGCCGGCGGTTCAAGCGCTGTACTTCGAGCGCTACCAACTGCTCGACCATTTCTCGCTCGATCCAGTTGAAGGTAATGATGTTGTCGATGCGGTTGACAAACTCAGGAGCGAAAGCCTTCAACAGCTTGGCCCGTACCAGCTTGTCGATATCACGGCGCCGAGAAACTGCACTCGACGGCAACAAGAGACCAAGAAGCCCCTTGCGTCGCTCGTCGTAACGCTGGATCTCGTGGGCCGCGAGGTTGCTGGTCATGAAGACAAGGGTGTTGCGAAAACTGTAGGTGCGCTCGCCGGAAGCCACGGTAAGCATTCCGTTGTCCAGCACATTGAGCAGTGCCTGGACCACCTGTGGGCTCGCCTTCTCTAGCTCGTCAAACAGCACTATGCCGGGGCGCCCGAAGCTACCCTCCAGCTTGTCTTGGTCCAGCAGGGTGGTCCCCTCCTTGGCCCCAACGTAGCCCGGCGGTGCGCCGGTCAGCGCGGCTGCGTAGTGCTCCTGGGACAGAGTGTTCATGTCCACCCGGCAGAAGGCATCGGCATCGCCGTGCAGAGCCCTGGCCAGCGCACGGACGATTTCGGTCTTACCTACACCGGTGGGGCCAAGGAACAGAGCGGTGTACAGGGGCCTCCTCGGGTCGGTGATGTCTGCGCGGACCACCTTGAGCATGTCCTCGACGGCTTGCAGCGCCTGTTCTTGGCCGAGGATCTCGCCACGCAGGTTGTTCATGATGGCGGGAATATCGAAGCGATAGCGGCTGTGCAGGGCCGAGTGGTTGCACAGATGAGCCTGAACCAAGCCTTCGCTGGCCAGGTTCTCGCTAGCCAGTGCGAGGTCCTGCGCCTTCTTGCGCTGCGACTGCTCCAGCATATCGGTCAGAAATGGCATGGAATCGGCTCCATTTTCGCAGTGGTCACTAGGGGAGCAGCGGGCCGCTGCGGCAGTGTCGCCTGGACGGCCCGCTGGTTTGCCTGCTGCCTTGGGTTAAGCCTCTTTCTCCACGCCCTCATAGGGCAGTCGCCCTACCGGGCACTGCGCGCCGCCGGCAGTCGAGCGGGTAATCTTCTCGACATTCTCACGCGCCTTCTCGGCATCGTTGACCCAAGTCTTGTAGAACTCGAATGGGCATTCGGCCAAGCCCTTGTCGCCGTCACCGGAGTTGTGCATGCCGGTGTAGCCGCGATGGAGAATCTTGAACAGGTGATTCTGCGACTGATCATTGGCCCTGGCATCACGGATCTGCGAGACTGAGAGTTCGGCGTACTGGATGCCCATCTCCTCCTCGCCGCATTCACCCAGGGTGCGACCATCGAATCCGATGATCGCCGAGTGGCCGAAGTAGGAGTAAACACCGTCGAAACCAGCGGCGTTGGCAACGGCGACGTAACTGTTGTTCGCCCAGGCCATGGCCTTAGCCATGAGCACCTGCTGGTCCTTGGCTGGATACATGTAGCCCTGGCAGCGCACGATCAGCTCGGCGCCCTTCATCGCGCAGTCGCGCCAGATTTCCGGATAGTTGCCGTCGTCGCAGATGATCATGCTGATCTTCAATCCCTTTGGCCCCTCGCTGACGTAAGTCTGGCCGCCCGGATACCAACCCTCGATAGGGCACCAAGGAATGATCTTGCGGTACTTCTGGACGATCTCCCCTTTATTGTTAATCAACACAAGAGTGTTGTAAGGAGCCTTGCGTGGGTGTTCTTCATGGCGCTCGCCGGTCAGGGAGAATACGCCCCAGGTATTGGCTTTTCGACAAGCGCTGGCGAGTATTTCGGTCTCATCTCCTGGAGCGCTTACAGCAGTTTCCATCATTTCCACCGGGTCATACATGATGCCCTGCAGGCTGTATTCCGGGAAGATAACCAAGTCCATCCCTGGCAGCCCCTGCTTCATGCCGACCAGCATGTCGGCGATCTTCCGGGCATTGGCCAGAACCTCCTGGCGGTTGTGCAGGCGAGGCATTTTGTAGTTAACGACAGCCACGCCAACGGTGTCGTTACTGCTGGAGATATCACCATGTCGCATAATAGCCACCTCTTTTTGTTTTTTTGCGGACGAAAAAAGGCCCTCCCGGGATTATTCCCAGGAGAGCCCATTTGCTCTTGTGATTTTTAAATTAGAGTGGTGCTGCAGCATCGCCGTTGATGATGCTGAACCTGATGTTTAAATGTATATCGCCTGCCAAAACTGATGTCAAGCATTGCTTGGAAAATCAAAGCCGCGCCGACCATCGAGAAAGGCGAAAGACGCGGGATAGAGCGCCTCGCAAAAACAGTAGCTACAAACGGATGCTCACGATCGCCGCAAGCGCCAGAGCGGCGGCCAGCAACAGCAATTTCATCGCGCTTTTCATGATCGGTTTCCTTTCCCCGGGATCCTAGTGATGCGCCTCGGCCTCTTCGGCATGGGCGGAGCCGTCCTTGGAAGGNNTGCTCAATACTCGTGTGCACCGTAATGAGGTCTGAGCATGGAATCAGACACACCACGAATTACCGAGCGAGGAGTGGCGACCCTGCCCGGCGAGGCATGGGAACTGGCCCGCCTCCCTGGAGCAGTTGCGGGCTACGTTTGCCAAGGAGCAGATTCCCCTGGAGTTTCTGTCATATTAAGAGCCTAAAGAACCGTTTGCATGTCTTAGACTAGGTGACGGGTTAAGTGACAAATT
>JRYD01015267.1_pt1 | contig 10746 bp, 11 predicted proteins | sample 235311 | NCBI WGS metagenome assembly JRYD01 (sample SAMN03074213, study PRJNA261472) | activated sludge metagenome | biome: Common Effluent Treatment Plant; feature: Wastewater; material: Activated sludge; isolation source: activated biomass in a lab-scale reactor treating industrial wastewater at... | reverse complement strand
CCGGCCGTCCCTGTGTGCACAAAATATGCCCATACCGCCTGCTTTTTAGGCTACGTAAGCCTGCACGGCTGCCTACGAAAAGGGCAGAAACTCTCCAACTCATTGACTAGCAAAGACTAAAATAGTCGCACACGATTTGGCACGCCCCGTGCTACCCGATGGCCGGTTCGGCGCATCGGGTGCGCNNGAAGCCATCATCAAGCCCTTCAAGCTCGACGAGGTCAAGGAAGCCCTCCAGGAGATCGGCGTGCAGGGCATCACCGTCACCGAGGTCAAGGGCTTCGGCCGCCAGAAGGGCCACACCGAGCTCTATCGCGGCGCCGAGTACGTCGTCGACTTCCTGCCGAAGGTGAAGATCGAGGTCGTTCTCGGCGACGAGATGCTCGACAAGGCTGTTGAGGCGATCCAAAAAGCCGCCAAGACGGGCCGGATCGGGGACGGCAAGATCTTCATCTCGACCATCGAGGAAGCCATTCGCATCCGCACGGGCGAGACCGGCGCGGATGCCATCTGATCTCGCGCGCGTCCGACGCGCCGCGATGACCAATCCAGATCGAAAGGGGAGTTTTTATGAAAACGGTCAGTGACGTCCTGAAGTTGATCAAGGACAAGGACGTGAAGTTCGTCGATCTGCGCTTCACGGACACCAAGGGCAAGATGCATCACGTCACCGCCGACGTCTCCTGCATCGACGAGAGCGTGTTCGAAGGCTATGCGTTCGACGGCTCGTCGATCGCCGGCTGGAAGGGCATCGAGGCCTCGGACATGTTCCTGATGCCCGACCCGACCTCCGCGCACATCGATCCGTTCTTCGCTCAGACCACGCTCGCGATCTTCTGCGACGTCACCGAGCCGCTGACCGGTCAGCCCTACGAGCGCGACCCGCGCTCCATCGCCAAGAAGGCCGAAGCCTACATGGCTTCCCTCGGCATCGGCGACAAGGTGTTCTTCGGCCCCGAGGCCGAGTTCTTCATCTTCGACGACGTGAAGTTCTCGACCGACATGTACAGCGTCGGCTTCAAGGTCGACAGCTCCGAGCTGCCGTCGAACTCGTCGACCGAGTACGAGATGGGCAACCTCGGCCACCGTCCGCGCGCGAAGGGCGGCTACTTCCCGGTTCCGCCGATCGATTCATGCCAGGACATCCGCTCGGAGATGCTGTCGGTGCTGTCGGAGATGGGCGTCGTCGTCGAGAAGCATCACCACGAGGTCGCCGCGGCCCAGCACGAGCTCGGCGTCAAGTTCGGCCCCATGATCACCATGGCCGACCACATGCAGGTCTATAAATACGTCGTGCATCAGGTCGCGCAGGCCTACGGCAAGACGGCGACCTTCATGCCGAAGCCGATCTTCGGCGACAACGGCTCGGGCATGCACGTGCACCAGTCGATCTGGAAGGGCAGCAAGCCGATGTTCGCCGGCAACAAGTACGCCGACCTCTCGGATACCTGCCTGTTCTACATCGGCGGCATCCTGAAGCACGCCAAGGCCATCAACGCCTTCGCCAACCCGCTGACGAACTCCTACAAGCGTCTGGTGCCGGGCTACGAGGCGCCTGTGCTGCTCGCCTATTCGGCGCGCAACCGCTCGGCGTCCTGCCGCATCCCGGTCGTCACCAGCCCGAAGGCCAAGCGCGTCGAGATCCGCTTCCCCGATCCGGGCGCCAACCCCTACCTCGCCTTCGCCGCGATGCTGATGGCCGGTCTCGACGGCATCCAGAACAAGATCCATCCGGGCGAGCCGATGGACAAGAACCTCTACGACCTGCCGCCGGCCGAGCTGGCGAAGATCCCGACCGTCGCCGGCTCCCTGCGCGAAGCGCTGGCTTCGCTCGACAAGGACCGCGGGTTCCTCAAGGCTGGCGGCGTCATGACCGACGATATGATCGACGCCTACATCGAGCTGCGCATGGGCGAGAACATGCGTTACGAGATGACGCCGCATCCGGTCGAATACGATATGTACTACTCGATCTGATCGCGGTTTGCGGCGGGACCCGCCGGACCGACATCGATCCTACGGAAGGCCCGGCAGCGATGCCGGGCTTTCTTTTTGCGCGATCGGGCGCAGGGTCAGTAGAAGACCAGCGCGCCGATGAACGCGCCCAAGAGCGCCAGGCGGTAGAACGCGCGCTCGTAGGCAAGCATCCAGCACACGAAGCGATGTGGCAGCTCACCCCAGGACACGCGCGCCAGCGCCGAGAGCACGACGCCGAGCACGAGACCGATCAGGAGCGAGCCGAGGTGCACGCCGCCATGCGTCGCACCCATCGCCGGAGCAAAGGAGAAGTCCGCCGAAGAGCCTGAGCCGACCACCGTCAGCACGCCCGCGGCGAGGCATCCGAAAGCAAGAAGCGACAGAAACCCGATTGCAGATCTCATGGCAGCGCGCCTTGTGAGACGTGAGCGGGATCGCGGTCGAGATGCAGGGCTCGAGAGCCTCTTTACGGCCCGGCTGCGATTGGAGGTCTCGTGAATTCTAGCGCGCGAGCCTCAACACGCGGTTAAGGCATCGTGTGATCGCCGAGACTTGATGGATTGACAGAGGAGCCGACGAGGCGCAGACTTTCTCTACTTCTCCAAAGAGGAGGTCTAAGAAAATGTGGCCACCGGATCAGTCGAAGCCGTTCGCGGCATGATCCCGTCGCTGTGAGAGCCGGGATATCGGCGGGCGGCGCGGATTTGAAAATTCGTTCAATCGACGTGGAGACTTGGTCGGCAACGGGCCCGTGCAGGGCATAGCCGTCGAGAGGCTTTTTATTCGATCAGACATCACGGCGTTCGAGCATTCCGCCCGACGCGTCGCAACCCGGCAGAGCCAGAGATCGGCTGCCGATGAGATCGAAAGCGCCCGGGATGCGTTGGCAAACCCCCGAGAGCGCCTATGAAGCCGGAGACGCAAGACCGGACGAACTCGCAAACGGCCGAGAGACCCACGAAACAAGGATCAGTGGCTAGGACACGAGAAGGCGGACCGAAAAGCAGGTGATCCCGAAAGGGAGCGCTCTCACGGCCAGCAGACTGGCCAACGCGCACCAGGGGATACCTAACCACGTGATCCGCCGCAGAACGCAATCGTCCTTGACCGCGATCATGCGAGCCCGCTCCGGAGCTTCCTCCGGGCGGGCTCGTTCCTTTTCAAGCTTCCGTCCGGCCCCTCCGTCACTTGTTGCAAGCTGTGGACGCGCTGGGCCGAAAGCCCCCGTGCCGTCGCGCGGCATACGGTGCACCCGAGGAGCTTGACGCACACGCAAAGCGCGGATGCTCGCGCGCGCCCTGTGCGGACGCCGCGGCAAGCCTCGACCCGCTTGCCCCGGTTGCAGCTCCCAGGACCCCAGGACCCGTGAACCGCCGATCGCGCCGTCGTGCTCCGAGTGTTGGACCGAGCGGGGCTTCACGCGGATCGGGTCCGACGCGATCCTGGTCTCGCGCCACCACGCGAACACCGAAGCGCATCCCGCCGGGATCGCCATCGACATCGTTGGAGCGATCCGTCACGTCGCGGCCATGCCACGATTGCGTGCGAGCGAAAGCCGCATGAGATACCGCGCCGCCCCGCACGTTCTGTCCGCGATCCTGCTCCTCCTCGCCGCCGTCGCGACGGCGGCCGCCGCACCGGCAACCACGGCCCGCGCGCCTTACGGATGGCGCGCATCCGATGCGGCGCCGGCAGAGACGCTCGCCGCACGGATCGGGCCTCCGCCAGGGTTTACGCGCGCGCCTGCGGCGGACGGATCGTTCGCCGCGTGGCTGCGCGGCCTGCCGCTGCGATCGGCGGGCGCACCCGTGCTGCTGCACACCGGAAAGCCCAAATGGCGCCAGGACGTGCACGCAGCCGTGGTCGATATCGACGTCGGGCCCCGCGACCTGCAGCAGTGCGCGGATGCCATCATGCGGCTGCGCGCCGAATGGCTCTATAGCCTCGGCCGCGACGGCGAGATCGCGTTCAACGACACCGATGGCAAGCGCCGCCGCTTCTCCTCCGCGCCGCGGAAAGACCATGCGGGGCTGCGCAAGTACATGGATCTCGTCTTCGCTTATGCCGGCACCTACTCGCTCGAGCGGGAGCTGAAGCCGGTCGCCGCGGAAGGCCTCGCCATCGGGGACGTGTTCATCAAGGGCGGTTTCCCGGGCCACGCCGTGCTCGTCGTCGACATGGTGGAGAACCGGGCCACGGGCGAGAGGCGCTTCCTGCTCCTGCAAAGCTACATGCCCGCCCAGGACATGCACATCCTCAAGAACCCGAACGCGTCCGATGGATCGCCCTGGTACGCAACACCCGTTGGCGACCAGCTTGTGACGCCCGAATGGAGCTTCCCCCGCACCGCGCTCCGCCGCTGGCCCTAGTCCATCCCCCCGTCATTCCTGCCAAGCGCGGCGAACGCCGTGCGCAGAGCAGGCCCCCTCACCTGGAAGCGATATGCCCATGCGAAGCATGGCTTCGCCATGACGCTACGCGGGTGAGGGGCGCTGCACGTCTCGATCGAAAACGCCTCAGAACCCGCCGCCGAACGAGCTCAGGAAATCATCGTTCGCCGACTTGCCGCTGCGTGCGGCCTGCTTCACCGGCTTGGCCGTGAGTTGTGCCTGGTCCGGCACGACCGGTGCGAGGTGATTGCGCCCTTTGGCGATCGCGTCCCAGCGGCCGTCCAGCGCCTGCGTGACGCGCTTCTCGTGCCCGTAGACGTCGTTGTAGGTCTTGAGCGTCCCCGCATCGTCCACCCACGTCGTGAAATAGGCGATGTGCATCTTGATCTTGGTGTCCATCGGGATCTCGTTGTTCATCGGCCCGTTCTTCGCGAGATCGTCGACCTTGGCGGCATCCCATCCCTTGTCCTCCGCCAGGATGAGCTCCGCGGTCTTGAGCGGATTGCGCAGTCTGAGGCAGCCGTGGGAGAGCGTCCGCTGCTTGGAGTTGAACATCCATTTGTCGGGCGTATCGTGCATGAAGATCGTGTGCTGGCTCGGGAACGAGAATTTCACGTAGCCCATCACGCTTTTGCGCCCTGCCGGCTGCACGACGTGGTAGTTGCGGATGTCGAGCGTCCGCCAGTCCATCGTCCGCCAGTCGAGCCGCCGGCCGTCCTTCGTCTCGACCTCGAGGCCGTACTGGCGCATGAGGCCGCCGCCCCTGAGCAGGCTCGGCCACAGCTCGTTGACCTTGATGCTCTCCGGCACGCGCCACATGGGGCGGAACGTGATGCTCTTGAGCGGGCGCGTGAAGATGGAGCTCTGCTTGCCGATCTCGCCGACGACGATACGCTCCGTGTGGATCGCCTTCCCGTCCTTGACGAGCTCGATCATGTAGGCGGGTACGTTGGCCATCAGGTGCACCGCCCCGAGGTCGTCGTGCATCCAGCGCCACATCTCCATGTTGGCGAGGATCTTCTTGGCTGCCGCATTCGGCTTGCCGCCGGTCTTGGCGATCGCCTCGGCGTATTTCTCCCGCAGCCGCTCGAACTGCGGATGCCGGGGATGTGTGCCGGTGAGATAGGCCGCCTTGTCGGGTGCCCCCGCAAGCCCCTCGATCACCGCTGCCGGATCGAGCAGCTGCGGCTTACGGTCGAGGTTCGAGTTGAGCTTTTCGGCCGGGCTCATGATGCGCCCGCCGCGCGCGAAGCGCACATACTTCAACGCCTCGAGGGACAGCGCGACCTCCTGAGCCGCCTGCGCCTCGGGCGAAAGCTCCGTTGCGACATCGACTTTCGGCGCCGCGAAATCCGCCGGATCGAGCCCCCATTCGCCCGCCGTCTCGAAGGCGCGGACCACGGCGGCCGCTTCCGCGTTGAAGCCTTTCTCGTCGATCCACAACGTCGCATGGCCACGCGACGCATAGAATGCGATCAGCGCCGCACGCTCCTTCTTGTCCTGGTCCGAGCCGTCTTGGGGGATGGCCTCGATCCGCGCTTTGATCGCGATCCCGAGCGGCGTCTCCGGGCCAGCGGCCGGCGGCGCGACAGCCTCGGGTGCACGTGCGGTGCTTGCTTCTGCCGGCGTTTGATCGTCGGCCGTTGCTTGCGGCGTCTCCTGCAGCGCCGAGGTCTCGGGAGCCAGGGTCTCGGCACGAGCCATCCCGGCAAGACCGAGGGCGGTCAATGAGAGCGCCAGCACCAGAAAGCGGCCCATCGGGAATCTCCGAAAGCTCAAGGTTCGGGAAACACTAGGCGATTCGAGCTGCCCCGCGACGGCCCGCCGCCTTCGGAACAGCCCGTTTCAACACCGGTTTGCAGACCCCTCTTGTCCTTGAGACTTGCTCAAAGTTGTGGCTGCATTGGGTTTCAGCGGCGAAACGGAAACCCTGGCGTCAAAGACCGGTGGGTTGGCCCGCAAAACCGGGCCTTTTCGCCTTGCGCCCAGGCCCAACCTCCTCTAAATCGCCCGTTTTCCCGACGGTCGCGGATGCGGCCCCTTACGGATGAGCCGATGACCAAACGCGGAGCGGAAGTGGGGATCATCATGGGAAGCCAGTCCGACTGGCCGACCATGAAGCAGGCGGCCGCCGTCCTTGACGAGCTGGGCGTGGCCTATGAGGCGAAGATCGTCTCGGCCCACCGCACCCCCGACCGCCTCGTCGCCTACGCGAAGTCGGCCAGGGAGCGCGGCCTCAAGGTCATCATCGCCGGAGCCGGCGGCGCGGCGCACCTTCCGGGGATGACGGCGTCCATGACCGCTCTCCCGGTGCTCGGCGTGCCGATCCAGACCANNTCGATCGTGCAGATGCCGGCCGGCATTCCCGTCGGCACGCTCGCCATCGGAGACGCCGGCGCGACGAATGCGGGGCTCTTCGCGGCACAGATCCTGGCACTGTCGGATGCTGGCCTCGCCGCGCGCCTCGCCGCCTACCGCGAGCGGCAGACGGCCGCCGTCAACGACGAACCCAAGAACGACTGACCGAGGCCCGATGACCGCCCTTCCCCCCGGATCGACGATCGGCATCCTGGGCGGCGGCCAACTGGGCCGCATGCTGTCCCTCGCCGCAGCCCGGCTCGGTCTCAAGTGTCATATCTACTCGGATGTCCCGGGCGGTGCGTGCGATGTCTCGGCCGCCTCCACCATCGGCCCGTTCGAGGACGTCGAGAGGGTCCGCGCCTTCGCCGAGGGCGTCGATGTCGTCACCTACGAATTCGAGAACGTCCCGCTGGCGGCCGCTCATGCGGCGGAAGCGGTCGTGCCGGTGCGTCCGGGCCCGAAAGCCCTCGCCGTGGCGCAGGACCGGCTTGAGGAAAAGACCTTTATCAGCGGCCTCGGCATCCCCGTCGCTCCCTTCGCGCCCGTCCACGACGATGCCTCTCTCGAAGCCGCGGTCCGCGCCATCGGCGACGCCGGGATCCTGAAGACGCGACGCCTCGGCTACGATGGGAAAGGCCAGATCCGTATCCGGAGCGCGGGCGAGCTCAAGCCGGCCTTCACGTCGCTGCAACGTGCACCCTCGGTGCTCGAGGGCCTCGTGCCCTTCGCCTACGAGGTCTCGGTCCTCGTCGTTCGCGCGCTCCAGGGCGAGACGCGCGTCTATGACATCCCGCTCAACACGCATAAGGACGGCATCCTCGACACGTCGACCGTCCCCTCGCCGCTCTCCCCCCGCGACGCTGCGCGCGCCCGCGAGATCGCCGGCGCCATCGCCACCGCCCTCGGCTACTTCGGCGTGCTCGGCGTCGAGATGTTCTACGTGCCGGAGGCCGCCGAGCCGCTGGTCGTGAACGAGATCGCGCCCCGCGTGCACAACTCCGGCCACTGGACCATGGACGCCTGCCTGGTGAGCCAGTTCGAGAACCACATCCGCGCCGTGGCGGGCTGGCCGCTCGGCCCGACCGACCGCCATTCCGACGTGGTGATGACCAACCTCATCGGCGCCGACGCGGATCGCTGGACGGCGCTGGCCGCCGAGCCCGCCACCGCGCTGCACCTCTACGGCAAGCCCGACGCCCGGCCCGGCCGCAAGATGGGCCACGTCAACCGCCTGAAGCCGCGGAGCTAGGGCGGTTGGGCTCGGTCGAATCGGACCGTGCTCTTGGTTTCGATGAGACCCCGTGAGCCGCGCTTCGGACGATAGGGGCCGATGCGATCATGGCCTCTGGCGGCGGCGCTCCCTCCCCAAAAGCCGCACAAACAGCGCCGCTCGCCGGTGGACAAGAGGCGCGGTGTTTGATAAAAGCCGGCCAAATCCGAAATCGCTCGACGTGCCGGCGGTCTTCCTCCGGCGCTTCGGGTTGTACTTTTTTCAGCAAATTCAGAACCCAGAGGTCACCGCTTGCAGGTACTCGTTCGCGACAACAACGTCGATCAGGCCCTCAAGGCGCTCAAGAAGAAGATGCAGCGCGAGGGCATTTTCCGCGAGATGAAGCTGCGGAACTACTACGAGAAGCCGTCCGAGAAGAAAGCCCGCGAGAAGGCCGAGGCCGTGCGCCGCGCCCGCAAGCTCGCACGCAAGAAGCTGCAGCGTGAAGGTCTTCTGCCCGGCAAGCCGGCCGCTCCGCGCGGCGCCGGCGCCAAGGGCGCGGGCCGTGGCGGCGCAGGCGGTCGTCCGTCGGGTGGCGGCTTCGGCGGCAACAACGGTACCGGCAGCAGCGGTGGCGGCTTCGGCGCGCGCTGAGCCCCGACCCCACGCTCGTCAAACGAGATTGCAATCGCCGCCGGCCGACCGGCGGCGATTTCGTTTGTCCGGCGCCGGGCTCACCCGCGCCGATCCGATCCGCCCCTACCCCTGCCGGCGCTGGCCGTCCGCGCGCAACGCCGCGATCCAGCCGTAGAGCGCATCGTACGAGCCGAACCTCGCATGATCGTCGTGGCCCGCACCCGGGAACGTCTTGAGCGTCTTCGGCTCGGGCGCGCGCGCAAAAACCTCGCGGCCCATCGCAACCGGGACGATGGTGTCCTCTTCGCCGTGCAGCACGAGCAGCGGCGCGCTGATCTTGGCGATGTGCCGGCGCGTCTCGTAACGATCCGTCATGAACCAGCGGCCGGGGATGAGCGGATGATGCAGGGCGGCGAGATCAACCATCGAGGTGTAGGGCGCATCGAGCACGAGCCCGGCCACGCGCTTCTCGCCGGCCACCTGCACGGCAACGCCCGTGCCGAGCGACTCGCCATAGACGATCACGTCCAGAGGATCGACGCCCAAGCCGGTGAGCGTCGTGAAGGCCAGCACGGCGTCGGCGACGTTGGCGGCCTCCGAGGGCTGCCCGCTGCTGCCGCCGAAGCCGCGGTACGTCATCATGAACACGCCGAGCCCGCGCGCCATGTATTTCCGGATCCTCTCGCTGCGCGTCTCGAGCGAGCCTGCGTTGCCGTGGAAGTAGAGGATCGTCGGCTCGCCGGGTCTGGCCTTGCCGTACCACGCGATGACGCGCGCGCCGTCCGGCGTCTCGAGAACATGCTCGGTGACGCCGGCAAGCCCCGCCTGAGCGGGCGTGACGTAGGCCGTGTCCGGAAAGTACATGAGATGGCGCTGCAGAACGGACACGATCCCTGCCAGCAGTCCCATCGCCAACGCCGCTCCCAAAGCCAGCCTGAGGATCAGCTTCACGTTCCGCGCTCCACGCCGCCTCGCCTCCCGGAATTCCTATCACGGCGGGCGGGCTCTGCTCAGAGCGCGTTTGCTTTTAACCGAATTGGAACCGCGATGCTTCGGACGGACCGGGTCGAACGGGTCACAATTTAGCGCTGAGATTGGGTGGCGTTGGGGTCCTTGGACATGAAGGCCAAGGGCTCGCTCTCCGGCTTGTCGAAACACGTAAGGAGGAAGGCCAGCCGCTCGCGGCCCGGCAGGTGCCCGCGCGCAGAGCCGTTGCTGCGCACGAGATAGGGCGCGAACCCCTCGATGTCCTTGCGCGTGAGCAGGCCGGACCAACGTCCGTAGTTGACCGACCAGCAATCCGCTTCGCGCTCGCTTTCAAGCGTCGGGCGGAGCATGTGCCCCAGCACGTGATGGGCGCACTCGTGCATGTAGAAGAACACCTGCATCTTGCCGGGCAGCGACCGCATCCGGTCGGAATCGAGCGAGATGATCGGCATGCGCGCGATGATCGAGGCGCGACCCACGTCGCCGAGGTCGGTGGTCATGAGTGTCCGCACGAGCGCGCCGCGGTAATCGTAGCACCGCATCGGACTGTCGCCGATGACGGGCTGCACCTGGAGCTCATCCGCTGCCGCCGGCCGGCCGGCGAGCAGAGCAATCGCGACGAAGAGCGCCCAACCCCTCATGTCGATCCTTTCGAGCCGATACCGCCCTTCAAACCTCGACTTGCAGATACGAAGGCTAGAGTGTGTCCGATCCCTCTTGCAAGAGGATAACCGCGCCGCCGCGGGAGAGGTTCCGTGCGGATCGAGCAGGCTCATGGTTCGGCCGCTTACGGCCTGCCGTCGGCGCCAGCACCCAGCGCGGCACTGGTTTTCAGGTCTGGCCCACGGCTTCGACCGGATGGCCGGCCTCGCGCCATGCCGTGAACCCGCCGCCCAGGTGCGCGACCGACGGCAGTCCCATATCCTGCGCCGTCCTGGCCGCGAGCGCGGAGCGCCACCCGCTCGCGCAGTAGAACACGAAGCGGCGCGGCTCGGCGAAGATCGGCTTGTGATACGGGCTCTCGGGATCGATCCAGAATTCNNTCGCCGAGCACCATCACCGTATTATCGCGATAGAACACCGGGTTGTCGATGCCGGCGTAACCCGACGCGAGCGAGCGCTTGTTGAAGAACACCGTCGCCGCCTTCCACACCTGCAGCACGGGCATGCCGTAGATGGGCGAGG
>JRYD01000114.1_pt1 | contig 10756 bp, 10 predicted proteins | sample 235311 | NCBI WGS metagenome assembly JRYD01 (sample SAMN03074213, study PRJNA261472) | activated sludge metagenome | biome: Common Effluent Treatment Plant; feature: Wastewater; material: Activated sludge; isolation source: activated biomass in a lab-scale reactor treating industrial wastewater at... | reverse complement strand
CGAGCGTCGATCCGTTGACGGCTTCGGCGACCATCCGCAACCCACAAACCCTCAACCGCTACTCCTACGCCCTCAACTCCCCATACAAATTCACCGATCCCCTCGGCCTGCTCTCCCAATACACCACCCCCGGCTGCGGCAGTAACTGTCCAAACAGCGAATCGCGATGGCTCCAAAGCGGCAATGCGGGCTACACCGACAACTATTGGGCGTTCGGTTGCGGCAACAGCGATTGTAACGCTGAGCCCAGATGGCAATAGCGTGGAGCAGGCTCTTTGGGACACCAAATATATCGCTGCTCTAAAAACTTTTGAGAATGAGCACGTTGTCGACATAAAGAAGGCTCTAAATAATTATGCGCTAAGCATTAAAGGCTTATCGGTGACGGCTAAAGGGAAGAGTCCAGCTGATGCATTTCTGAACGGCTTCAAATCCTTAAAGAAGGCTGTACGAAGTCATCTCAATCAATTGCAAAAGGATATAAACTCCGATGCGAAGAATCGCCATGTTAACAATGGTCATAAGATGAAGGTATGAAGTATTTTATTACAGCGCTGTTTCTTATTATGTCTTGTCTTATCGTCGAGGTGCATCCACAAATCACCAATACTGAAGACTTGAAACTAACTCTCTCGTCCAAGGGTCGCTTTTGTCTTGGAGAGCCCTTCGTTGTGACGGCCACTCTTGAGAATAAGAGCACGCGGTCTAGGCGGGTCGATCCAAAAGCTCTTTGGCTCTCTTTCACAGTAATCGCGGAAGATCGGCACGACGCTCCAAAGGCAGCCCTCGTTGGTAAGAACACACTTCTAGTAAGTATACCGGAATCATCTATACGGATCGGTGGTGCCCCGCCCGTTTGGTCATCACAATTGCCGGGACGACTATTGACCCTTGCACCATATAAGACACTCTCTGTCGATAAGATCTTTGACCCGCTATGCGATACATTCTTTTATACTCCAGGTCGCTATTCGATTGAGGCTGAGTACGTCGCAAACCTGGCTGACCCAGAAGGAAAAGTCAATCTTGACGGAGAGGCAAGAGCTCCAGACTTTGTTTTCACTGTTGCCAGGTGTGATTGACCACAGTATTCGACGGTTCAAGATTGAAGGCAAAGGGTACTGTGAAGTGGTGAACAGAATCGAACGGTGCTTACAAACTACGAAGCTACCGTAGACACACAAGGCAGCACTCCTGTCGAAAGCTTCCGAGTAGATCAAGGTAAGAATGTTAAATTTACACTCTTTTTAGATCGTAAGAGTCCTTTTGCGAAGTCGGAAGCCGGAATTCCAAATAATGAACCTACGATGAACGATCCTACTTCGAAAAACTTTGAGGGAACGATTACGGTAGTTAGTGGCAAGCGAACAACGACGATAAAGTTTGAAACAACAATTCACCGCAACGAATCGGGAGTTATTTGGGCTGATAGAATAACGGTAACCAATTTTAATATCCTTGTCCCAATTGCTAGGCCTAATTAGGAGATCGATCTATATGCGAAGAATTACGCTTTTGATATTCGCCGTTCTTGTGTTTGGTGTCGCTACGAGCTTTGCGCAAAGCGACATACGCGATAAGCCAATAACGATCCATATAAAGGAGGCACCGTTTAGCGTCGTCGCGGGGACGCTGATACAAGATTTCGACGTTCCAATTGGACTAGAGATGTCACCTTTGACTCCAGTTGACGACTTTATCTTCGAACCGAATCTAAGCTATACGCTACCTGACGGCGACCATATGAAATGGCCAATTCCTAAAGAGGAATGGTACAAGCCGAAGAAGTACTCATTTTCACTTGATCTTGATAATGCTCCGCTGAGCGACGTGATGAATGCGATCATCAAGCAGATGCCCGAGTACCGTTGGGAGAGCGACGGAAAGGTGATCAATATCCTTCCGATTACCGACAGGGACGACCGTATCATCAAGTTGCTTGCTACGAAGGTCGAGAAATTCGAGAGTGAGGTCGATCCGTGGATTGTAAGCGTGAGACTGAGCTTTCTCGAAGCCCCCGAGATACTACAGTTCGTTAATGATTCCCATATAGGGATTTCGAAATCTGTGGACTTGGCGAGCACAAATACCTTCCGACAACTAGTTGGAAAGATGCATTTCGAGCGACAGACGGTCAAAGAAATATTGAACTCCATACTTTTTGTAAAACGAGGCGGGTGGATCGTTCGAATGGATCGCTGGCCGGAGAATGAATCAAATGGTACGCGAGAGATTGTTGTGATTTTTTGAATTGTGTGACATCGTGAGACTTTTCAACCGATGAAACCATCTGAAGATGACAAAATGTTAGTTGCATCTAGAATTTCTCATCATGTAGTAGCAATTCTCCTTCTCGTTGTTGCCGCGTCGAGCGGCTATGGACAATCGTCCAGAACACAGACACAAGACTCGCCAGTGTGCAACCAGCAATGTGTGGAGGCTGTTCGTGCGTGGATCGACCTGCCGTATTTCCGGGCAGACTATCAGGAAAGAGAAAATCGTGAAATGGGCGATCGGATCGCCATCGCCATTCGAAAGATCTACAGTGAGGCCGACCTTCAAGATACAGAAAACGTCCGCAGCGTCTTTCCGGTCATCCGTGCCGCCTTTGAAAAATCTGAGAGTCTGGACGCTTCTGTAAGGAAGCCCGTGAGAACTATTGCCTTGTTGAAGGAAATTCGGGGGAAATTGACTGGCCGATTCATAATTATGGACATTGACCAACTGATCTTCGGCCTAAAGGCTGGGATCGTCAGAACTTGTAGCGAGTCTGCCATTGACGACGAATGAAAATCGCGGTGTCGGTGCAGCTTGTGGGCGGGGCTTTGGGGAAACGGCAATGAGGCGGCACGCGAGACACCCGAACGCTGCGCCGTTTTGACGTGATCTTACCAGGCATTACTCAGTCGGGCTATTGACCGGCGCGATGTCCGCTACGCGATCTTGATGTCTGAGACGACGCGGCGGATCTTGCCGTCGGAACTTGGAGCGTCAGGTTTCAATCCGAGCGTAAGCGATGAATAGAGGCCGAGGCATTGAGCGAAAAGTACATAGGGTAGAGCCAGGTTATCATCGGCGAGAGTTGAAAGGGGAAGCGCTATTGTGGTGTCGGCGATCGAGTTCAGGTCAAGTGAATCCGGGCCGATAGCAAGTATAGAACCGGCCGCTGCTTTTGTCCGTACTTCCTCCAAAAGGCCGAGTTCGATCTTCTGCTTTGCTGCGTCGTTCGAGACGAAGCCCACTACGAGCGAATCCTTGTTCAGCCAAGAGAGCGGACCATGCCGTAGGCCCAAAAATGATTCCGACATGGTCGAGTGAAATCCGCCGGACAGTTCGAGCACCTTTAGAGAGCTTTCATCGGCGACCGCTCTTAGCGGACCGCTGCCAAGAAAGCAGATCCGTTCGAAACGTTCAGCAGCGATCTTGCGTCCGATGTCGGCAATACCGCTAAGGTGATCTGCCGCGATCGCGGATATCCTTGAAACTACGCCCTCAAAATCGGCTAGGTCTTGGATTTGGGCAAGGCATTGGCCCGCAAGGACCATGTTCGTAAAAGAGCTGGTCATGGCAAGCCCGCGATCGTTCGTTTTGTCATCAAGCACGATGCATAAGACATTAAGCTTGCCGATAGCAAACTCACTCGCCATTTTGCCGTCTTTGCTGCACGTTACAATTAAATGCGCGATCTGCGGATAACGATCAATTGCGGCCTCAAGCACCTTTACGCCTTCGAAACTATCACCGGAACGCGAAAATGATATCCACAAGGGACGAGACTCGACTCTTTCCGACTCAAGCATCGCCTTCATCTCTGTGAGCAGATCTGTACTAGGTACGGCTTGAGCGGGGATCTTCCAGATGCTTCTCAGAAGGGGTGCGACGGCTCTGCCGATATAGTCCGAAGTGCCTGCACCGATAAGCGTGACCGATGTCGGGCTGCAAGTATCCAAAAAGCTTACGATCTCCGACCGCATTGTCTTCACAATGCCGAGAGTTTCGAGCCATGTCTCGGGCTGCTGCGCGATCTCGGACGGCGTGAACTCCAATCCGAAAGAAGCCTTCGCAGAGGGCGAAAGCTGAAGGATCTCGTCGAGCGTCAGTTGGTCGGGCGATGCATTTATCATTAGCCAAGTTCGTGCGGCTGCCGAGCACACTTCCGTAAAAAAGTTCGTGTCGCCGAATTGCTTGTTCGCGTCAAGTTTCTATAATATATTACGCTTTTCCGATTTGCCGAAAGTGATGTAACTAAAACCAGACACAGACGGGGAGACAGCTGTGGCGAAATCCAATGACATCGTCGTTATCGGTGAGTTGAACGTGGACCTCATCGCTTCGGGCGTGAACACGGGGCCCGTTTTGGGCACCGAAGTTCTTGCCGCCGACTTCAACATTGCGCTGGGGAGCGCGTCGGCCATCTTCGCTTGCGGGATAGCGCGTCTCGGCCACAGCGTAACCTTCGTGAGCCGGATCGGGAATGACGATTTTGGCCATTTTTGTCTCGAATCTCTCGTCCAGCGGGGAATCGCGACCGATCATATAGAGATCGATGTTCAGTCAAAGACCGGTGTCACTGTCGTTATAAGTACTGCAGAGGATCGCTCAATGGTAACCTTTCTAGGGGCGATCGCCGAGCTCTCACTTACGGAAGTTCCCGCGAACATATTCCAAGACAATCGACACCTACATTTGACCTCCTACTATCTGCAGAAAGCTTTGCAGTCTGATTTTCCATATTTGCTCGACTCGGCCAAAGCCGCGGGAGCTACGACGTCTTTTGACCCGAATTCGGATCCTGATCAAGGCCGCGACGAAAAGGTGTTGGAGGTCTGCCGCCATGCCGACATTTTGTTTCTGAACGAGGACGAAGCAAAGCTCTTGGCGGATACCGGCGACATAGAAGAAGCCGGACGATACTTGAATGGACTGTCTCCGACCGTCGCGATCAAGCTCGGTGCAAAAGGCGCGATCGGGTTTAGGGACAATGAAATCGAACGCGTCGAAGGCTTCAAGATCGATGCGGTTGACTCGACCGGTGCAGGTGATTCTTTCGCTGCCGGGTTTGTTCACGCGTTTCTTGAAGGGTCCGACCTTAAAACTTGTCTTAAGATCGGCAACGCTTGCGGTGCATTTTCGGCGTCGAGGCCCGGCGGAACGGACGGCCAGGCTGATCGAGAAGAACTTGAAAGGTTCTTGATGTACGCGGCACTGCGTACATAGGATTTTGGCCGCCGAACCCATTGAGTGGAACTAATGCAGCTTACTCCAAGCCGAAATATTCTCGATGATGCACGGGCAAATGGTCGTGCCGTTGCCGCTCTGAATTTTTATAATGCGGAGACTCTGCGGGCACACATTAACGCCGCAAATGAATGCGGAGCATCGATCATCCTGCAGACGACAGAGTCGACGATCAACTATCTCGGCATTGAGATGATAGTCGCGATGGCAGGTGCGGCGGCCAGCGAGATGTCCCATCCAGTTGCCTTGCATCTTGATCACGGCGGAAGTTTCGAACTCGCGAAGCGATGCATTGAAGCCGGATATTCATCTGTAATGATTGACGGTTCAAAACTGTCGTTCGAGGAGAATATTGAGCTAACGTCCCGCGTTGTCGAGGCTGCGCACAGGGTCGGAATCTCGGTCGAAGGGGAATTGGGGCACGTTACGCAGAATGACGACAACGCGAATATATCAGACTTTTTCACACGGCCTGATGACGCGAGAAAGTTCGTAGAGGCCACCGGAGTTGACGCCCTCGCCGTAGCGATCGGTACTGCGCACGGGTTCTATAAAGGCGAAGTTAAGCTTGATCTGGCCAGGCTGCGCGAGATACGTGATGTGGTGGGTGACACCTCGCTCGTGCTTCACGGTGGTTCGGGCGTCCCGGACGAGCTGATGCGCGAGGCAATACGGAGCGGGATCGCGAAGATCAATTTCGGCACCGAACTGAAAAATGCGTTTACGCATGCAGTAAAAGATTCGCTTCTTGCAAGCGATGACATCGATCTGCGGCGGACCTTCGCGCCGGCGATCATGGCCGTACAAAAAGTTTCAGCTTCGAAGATTCGCGTTTGTCAGCTCGTGTAAGATTTTTAGAAAACTCGATCGGGAGAACGTTTTGTGCAAGTAACCCTAATTGACTGGATCATCGCGATCGTTGCGGTCGCGATATGTTTCGTGCCGGCCTTGTTCGTGAGCAAACGCTCATCGAAGAATACCTCGGAGTTTTTTGCTTCTGGACGATCCGTGCCGTGGTGGCTTGCGGGACTGTCGATGGTCGCAACGACGTTCAGCAGCGATACGCCGAACCTTGTAACGGACATTGTTCGCCGCAACGGTGTTGCGGGGAACTGGGTTTGGTGGGCGTTCGTGCTCACGGGCATTGCGACGGTCTTTTTTTACGCTCGTCTGTGGAGACGCTCGGGTGTTCTTACGGATCTTGAGTTCTACGAGATACGGTATTCAGGAACTGCGGCCGCAGCGGTTCGCGGGTTTCGTGCGGTTTACTTGGGGCTGCTCTTCAACTGCCTGATCATGGCTACCGTGAACCTTGCCGCGTGCAAGATCGCAGCCGTTCTCTTTGGGCTCGACCGCTGGCAGACGCTGCTTGTTGTTGGCCTGTTGAACGTGGCTTTTGCCGCGCACTCCGGCCTTTGGGGCGTGCTCGTGATCGACATGATCCAGTTCTTCATCAAGATGACGGCCGTCATTGCCGCCGCCTACTTTGCCCTGACGCTCCCTCAGGTCGGCGGGCTCAGCGGAATGGTCGAGAAGGTTTCGGCGATGAAAGGACCGGGCGGCATCGACTATCTGAACATACTGCCGAATTTCAGTAACAACTGGGAGATCGCCGTTGCTGTCTTCATTATGCCGATCGCGGTGCAATGGTGGGCGGTCTGGTATCCGGGTGCAGAACCGGGCGGCGGCAGCTACATCGCTCAGCGAATGCTGGCGTCAAAATCCGAGAAGGATTCGCTCGGTGCGGTACTCTTTTTCAACCTCGCTCACTACGTTCTGCGACCATGGCCGTGGATCCTCGTCGGACTCTGCTCGCTTATCATCTATCCGCAACTGTCTGACATCCAAGCGGCCTATCCGCACCTTGATCCTAGCCTGATCAACCACGACATTGCATTCCCGGCGATGCTGAAGTTCCTGCCGATCGGGTTCGTCGGATTGATGGTCGGCGGACTAGTTGCGGCGAATTCTTCCACGATCCTGACGCACCTGAACTGGGGAGCATCGTACCTCGTGCACGATTTCTATCGCCGTTTCATCAAAAAGGACGGCACGGAGAAACACTACGTTGCAATGGGACGGCTCGCCACGATAATGCTCTTCTTTGTCTCATCGGGGGTTGTGTTCGTACTCGATTCCGCTAAAGATGCATTCGACATTATTCTTCAGGTCGGCGCCGGTACGGGATTGCTTTACTTGCTTCGCTGGTATTGGTGGAGGATAAATGCATGGTGCGAGGTTGTCGCGATGATCAGCTCCTTTGTGGTGTCGGTAGGCTTTATCGTACTCGGCAGGGAAGGGATACTTACGATGGAATCTGCACCCAAGCTGATATTAACGGTGATCATTACGACCGTTTGTTGGCTGATCGCTGCCTACTTTGCCCCGCAGACCGATCGTCACACGCTGATCGATTTTTATAAGAAGGTTCATCCTGCAGGTCCAGGTTGGGAAGTGATCCGAAAAGAGGCGGGCGTCTCGAAGGAAACTGCGCGGTTGCACGGCGACAACATTCCAATGGCGTTGCTGGGCTGGGTCTCCGGATGTGCGATGACGTGGTCGGCTTTATTCACGCTTGGGAATTTCCTTTATGGGCGGAACGATTATGGGTTCGGGCTTCTCATCGTCTTTATCGTCAGCAGTCTAACCCTTTTGAAGGTCGTGTCGCGATTGTGGGCTGCCAATTCGAGCGGTGCGATCGACCAAACTGCAAATGCCGGAGAATAACGACAAATTCATAGAGATGGTGACGGCGTCGGCCCGTGTTGAACTGCCGCTGTCGGATTTTGCGCCAAGACACGGTCTCCGCGTGCGGAATACGACGGTTGAGCGGGCAAAATTTCCGTGTATCGATTACCACAATCACCTCGACGCGCAGACTCCGGGAGATGTCCTTACGATCATGGATGCCTGCAACATCGACCGGGTCGTGAATATAACGATGCGAACGGGCGACGAAGCTTTTGAGATGCACCGGAGATTCAAGAGTGCCTCGGCGTCGCGATTTGAAACGATCGCCTGGTTCGACTGGACAGATCTGCACGAGCAAGGATTCTGGGAGCGGTGTGTCGAGCGTCTCGAACGCTTCACGGATGCCGGTTTTCGCGGCATTAAGCTTTGGAAAGACCTTGGCTTAACCCTTAAGGATGCGAGCGGTGAAATGCTTCGCGTAGATGACGAGCGGCTTGCGCCGGTCTTTGAAAAGGCCGGTGAACTCGGGATGCCCGTGATGTTTCACACGGCCGATCCTGACGCGTTCTTTTTCCCCATTGATCGTTTCAATGAGCGCTATGAAGAACTGGCCGCACATCCGGACTGGAGTTTCTACGGCTCTCATTTTTCGAAAGACGAACTGCTCGCTCAGCGTGACAGCATCTTTGCTCGACATCCGAAGACGACATTCGTATGCGCACACTTGGCCGAGAGGTCAGAGGACCTTGCGTATGTCGGGCGGCTCCTCGATGTGAATCCAAATCTTTTCGTCGATATCGGTGCGCGAACAGCGGAACTTGGCCGCCAGCCTTACACATCACGGGAATTCTTCCTCAAATATGCGGATCGGATCGTGTTCGGAACGGATCTTGTCCCGGATCTCGAAATGTATCGCCTGCATTTTCGCTTTCTCGAAACGCGGGACGAATATTTTGATTATCCTTCGCATGCTTCGCGTCAAGGCAGATGGCATATCTATGGGATCGACTTACCGGATGATGTGCTAAAGAAAGTCTATAGTGAAAATGCACTGAGGTTGCTGGAAGCAAGGTGATAGACTCGAAGATCGTTGGCATTGTGTCAGTCTTGTTAGCTGCTGTTCTCATTGCAGCGGTGCCGACAGTCTTGCGTGCCGAGTACGACATTATTCCAAAACCTCAAAGCGTCAGGCCGGTGGTCGGTGTGTTCTTGCTAGACGGGTCAACGACCATCGATTCTCCAGCCGATGATCGTTCGAGAGAAATTGCAGAGTATCTTCGGGATGCGATCAGAACTCAAACCGGTATCTCGATCTCTAAAAACAAGACAGGTAACAACAGGATCGAAATTCGTTTTGATCCTAACATTGTGGGCGACGAAGCCTATCGCCTTACCGTAGGCGAGAGCGGCGTCGTTATTGAAGCGAGCGATTCAAAGGGCCATTTCTGGGCAGTGCAGACCCTTCGTCAGATCCTTCCGAGTACTAGAGGGGAAGTCGTCGCGATCCCTGCCGTGGTGATCAACGACAAGCCTGAATATGCCTATCGCGGACATATGCTGGACGTCGGGCGGCATTTTTTCCCCGTTGAATTCATTAAACGGCAGATCGATCTGCTTTCGTATTACAAGATCAATACATTTCGATGGCACTTGACCGAAGATCAGGGTTGGCGCATAGAGATCAAAAAATATCCAAAGCTCATTGCTGTCGGAGCGTGGCGTAAAGAGCCGGACGGTTCAACGTATGGCGGCTATTATACACAGCGGCAGATACGCGAAGTTGTCGAATATGCTCGCGTCAGAAATGTGCAGGTGATCCCGGAGATCGAAATGCCCGGACACAGTGTTGCCGCTTTGGCTGCATATCCTGAATATTCATGCCGCCGGAAGCCGCTAAAGGTAACGGCGGAATGGGGCGTTCACAAGGATGTGTTTTGTGCGGGCAATGAGCACACTTTCGACTTTTTGAAGGATGTCTTGGACGAGGTGATCGCGTTGTTCCCTTCGCCTTACATTCACATCGGCGGCGACGAAGTGCCGAAAGATCGCTGGAAGGAATGTCCGCTGTGCCAGCAGCGAATACGGTCCGAGGGCCTAAAGGACGAACACGAACTCCAAAGCTATTTCATCAGGCGAATTCAGCAGTATCTCGAATCGAAAGGTAAAACTCTGATCGGCTGGGATGAGATCCTCGAAGGCGGCGCCGACAGGAACATGGTCGTGGAGGTTTGGCGTGGAAATACTGAAGCTGCCAAGGCTTTGGCTGGCGGGCATCGAATGATCGTCGCAGGGCCGTTCTATTTCGACACACCTATAAAGAATAAGACCCTCAAGGAAGTTTTTTTTACCGATCTAACTTCTATCCCAAGTTATTTTGAGAACCGAGAGCTGATCCTCGGTGCCGAATGTCCGCTGTGGACCGAGAGTGTGACGCCGATAAACGCAGAATCGAAACTCTATCCGCGGCTTCAGGCATTTGCGGAGGTGACCTGGGCCGGCAGCGGCGGTAGTTTCGACGACCTCAAGCGCCGAATGGCCGTGCATTACGACTACATGGATCTGCTCGGCATCGCCTATGGTCCGGAAGATAGAGCCTTGGCAGAATACGGAATCGCACGGGTGCCGTCGATTGCAGCCTGGCGATTAACGGGCGTCAAAGGCTTTAAGGACATAAAGTTTCGTTACACGACCGATGGCAGCGATCCGACGTCGCAATCCGCTCCCTATCGGGGGCCGATCAAGCTATCCAAGACGACGCTGGTGCGCGCCCGCTCACTGGGGCCGGCGCCCGAAGGCAAACTGAGCTATTGTGTCGAGCGGCGCTATG
>JRYD01001262.1_pt1 | contig 10780 bp, 10 predicted proteins | sample 235311 | NCBI WGS metagenome assembly JRYD01 (sample SAMN03074213, study PRJNA261472) | activated sludge metagenome | biome: Common Effluent Treatment Plant; feature: Wastewater; material: Activated sludge; isolation source: activated biomass in a lab-scale reactor treating industrial wastewater at... | reverse complement strand
TTTTTTTTTATTGATTCGGCTACAACTGATTTCTACACCTGTACGTACACTTTTTCCTTACTCGACGCTCTTCCGATCTCCCTTCGAGTTCGCATTCTGGTCGCGCGCGGCGCGCACTGTCGCGATCGTGTTCGCCGTGCTGCTCGCGGTGCCCTTCGTGTTCGGGCCGCTGCGCTCATCGGGCACGGGCGCGCGCACGATGATCGGCGTGCGCCGCGCGCTGGGCGCCACGCGCGGCGCGATCTTCCGGCAGCTGATGGTGGAGGCCGGCGCGATCGGACTGGCGGGCGGCCTGCTCGGCCTTGCGTTCGCGCTGGGCGGCCTGTGGGCCGTGCGCCGGCAGCCCGTGGACTACGCCGATCTGGCCCGTCTCGACCCCGCGATGCTGCTGGTCACGTTCGTGCTCGCCATCGCTTGCAGTCTGCTGGCCGGCGCGCTGCCAGCCTGGCGCGCGATGCAAATCACTCCGGCCGTGCAACTGAAGGCCCAGTAAGGAGTCGTCATGAAAAGCTGGGAAATCCGCCCCATCCTGTCCACGCTCGGCCGCCACAAGACCGCCGCGATGCTGATCGCGCTGGAAATCGCGTTGACCTGCGCCATCATCTGCAACGCGCTGTTCCTGATCGGCGACCGCGTCGAGCAGATGACCGAGATCAGCGGCGTCGCCGAGAACGAGATCGTGCGCGTGCAGCTGACCAACATCGGCAACGACGACAATGCCGACGCGCGCACCCAGAGCGATCTGGCCGCGCTGCGTGCCATCCCAGGGGTGAAGGCCGCCACGGTGGTGAATCAGACTCCGTTTGTCGCGTCCTCCTGGAACAACAGCCTGGGCCTGAAGGCAGATCAACAGCATCCGACGGTGATTGCGACGATGTACTTTGCCGAGGAGCATTTCTTCGACACGCTCGGCGTGAAGCTGATTGCCGGCCGGAACTTCGAGCCCGGCGAATACCTGAACTACAGCGACGTGCAGACGGCTTCCGCGGAGGAGATGGACCTGCCGTCCGTGATCGTCACTCGCGCGCTCGGCGAACGGCTGTTCCCCGGGGAGAACGCCTTGGGCAAGGACATCTACCTGCTCCCCACCAAGCCCAGCCGCATCGTCGGCATCGTCGATCACCTGATCCGTCCCAGCCGCACGGAACAGGCGGCGCGCGAATACACGCTGGTAGTGCCGGCCCGCGCCTCCTATCAGCTCGGCGGCAACTATCTGCTGCGCACCGACCCCGAGCGCCGCGCCGAGGTGCTGAAGGCCGCGGTGGCCACGCTGCGCGCGCAGGCGCCCAACCGGATCATCCTCGACAAGCAGACCCGCACGCTGGAGGAACTGCGCCGCGAGTTCTATCAGCAGCAGCGCTCGATGGCCTGGCTGCTGAGCGGCGTGATTCTCGCGCTGCTGATCGTCACGGCGCTGGGCATCGTCGGCCTAGCCAGCTTCTGGGTGCAGCAGCGCACCCGGCAGATCGGCGTGCGCCGCGCGCTGGGCGCCACGCGCGGCCAGATCCTGCGCTACTTCCAGATCGAGAACTTCCTGATCGCCACGATGGGCATCGTGCTCGGCATGCTGCTCGCCTTCGGCGTCAATCAGTTTCTGATGACTCAATACGAACTGCCGCGCCTGCCGTGGTACTACCTGCCGGTGGGCGCACTGGTGCTGTGGGTGCTGGGGCAGCTCGCCGTGCTGTGGCCCGCGCAACGCGCCGCGGCAGTGCCGCCGGCGGTGGCCACGCGCAGCGCCTGAGCGCCGTGACAGCGGTCGTTGAGCCAATGACAATCCGGAGCCAATGACAATCCGGCGCGAGTGAATACGATGCCAACCGTCCCATGCCAACCGTTCTGATCATCGACGACAACCCGGCTGTCTCGAAGGCGCTGGACGTGCTGTTCTCGCTGCACGACATCGCCACACTGCATGCGTCCTCGCCGGCGGCGGGACTCGCACTGCTCGATCACGGTGGCGTGGATCTGGTGATCCAGGACATGAACTTCACCGCGGACACCACTTCAGGCGAGGAGGGCCGCGTGCTGTTCGCCGCGATCCGCGATCGCCATCCCGATCTGCCGGTGATTCTGCTCACCGCGTGGACGCACCTGGACAGCGCGGTGGAACTGGTGCGCTCCGGCGCGGCCGATTATCTCGCCAAGCCTTGGGACGACGACCGGCTGCTGACCACGGTGAACAATCTGCTGGAGCTGGCCGAAGCGCGCAGCGAACTGGCGCGGCGGCAGCGCCGCGAGAAACAGCGGCGCGAGCAGTTGACCGCGAAATACGATCTGCGCGACATCGTGTTCGCCGATCCGGTCAGCGAACGCGTCGTCGCGCTGGCCTGCCAGGTGGCGCGCTCCAGTCTGCCCGTGCTGATCACCGGGCCGAACGGCGCGGGCAAGGAGAAGATCGCGCAAATCGTGCAGGCCAACTCCCCGGTGGCGCGCGGCCCATTCGTCACGCTGAACTGCGGCGCGCTGCCGGCCGAGCTGATCGAGGCCGAACTGTTCGGCGCCGAGGCCGGCGCCTACACCGGCGCGAACCGGGCGCGCGAGGGCAAGTTCGAAGCCGCCGACGGCGGCACGCTGTTTCTCGACGAGATCGGCAATCTGCCGCTGCTGGGACAGGCGAAACTGTTGCGCGTGCTGGAGACCGGCCGCTTCGAACGTCTGGGTTCGAGCCGCGAGCGTCAGGTGAACGTGCGCGTGATCAGCGCGACCAACGCGGACCTGTCGGCCATGATCCGTGACGGCGCATTTCGCGAGGATCTGTATTACCGGCTCAACGCCATCGAGCTGTCGTTGCCGCCGCTGGCCGAGCGGCCCGGCGACATTCTGCCGCTGGCCGAGGTGTTCTGTGCGGGCAAACCGCTGTCCGAGTCCGCGTGCGCCGCGCTGCTGCGGCATGGCTGGCCCGGCAATGTGCGCGAACTGCGCAATGTGATTCAGCGCGCCGCGCTGCTGGCGCCGGGCGAGCGCATCGAGGCGGCCGATCTCAATCTGCCGAAGACCGCCGCGCCCCGGCCCGAACCGGCGGCCGAGCCGACACGGTCCGATATCGAAGCCGCGCTGGCCCGCGCCGGCGGCGTGGTCGCGCAGGCCGCCGCGGAGCTGGGACTGTCGCGCCAGGCCCTGTACCGACGGATGGAGCGATTCGGGCTAAAGTCGCCGGCATGATCCGCCGCTCGCTCGCCGGCCATCTGCTGACTTTTCTACTGCCCGTCGTCGTGGCCGCGGTGTTGCTGCCGCTGCTGCTGTCGCGCTGGCTGCACGATGTCCGGCTGGTGGCCGTACTGTCGCTGATCGTCGTGATTGCGCTCGCCGCCGTGCTGGCGCATCGGGCGCTGAAGCCGGTGAACGCGCTGTTCCGCACGCTGGCCGGCAGCGTCAACGCCTATCGCGATGGCGAATACAACTTCGGCGTGCGCTGGGATGGACGCGGCGGCGACGAACTGGATCAACTCGTGCGCATGCATGCCGAGCTGGGCGAGGCGCTGCGTGAGCAGCGTCAGGCGCTGGTGCAGCGCGAGCTGCTGCTGGATGCGATGGTGCAGAACACGCCGGTGGCGATGCTGCTGTCGGGCATCGGCGGCGATGGCGAGGCGCGCGTGGTGTTCTCGAATCTCGCAGCCCGCAAGCTGCTCCATCGCGGCTGGAAGATGGAGGGCCGGCGCCTGACCGACCTGATGGCCGATGCGCCGGCGCCGCTGCGCGAAGCCATCGCGCATGGCGGCGACGTGCTGTTTTCGATCGGCGAGCAAGACGACGAAGAAGAAACCTATCACCTTGCGCGCCGGCACTTTCAATTGAACGGCCGCCGCCACGATCTGTTTCTGCTGCGTCGCCTGACCAGTGAGCTGCGCCGCGAGGAGATGCGCGCCTGGAAGAAGGTGATCCGCGTGATCAGTCATGAACTGAACAACTCGCTCGCGCCCATTGCCTCGCTCGCCCATTCCGGTTCGGAACTGCTGCGGCGCGGGCGGTACGAACGGCTCGATGAGATATTCGGCACCATCGAGGAACGCGCACGGCATCTCGAGGACTTCCTGGGCGGTTACGCGCAACTCGCCAAGCTGCCGCAGCCGCGCTTACGGGCGGTGGAGTGGTCCGTATTCCTCGCCGGCTTGCGGCGGCATGTGCAGTTCACCGTGCAACTGCCGCAGGAAGGTTTCACCAGTCACATCGACACCGCGCAGGTGGAACAAGCGCTGCTGAATCTACTGAAGAACGCGCATGAATCCGGTTCGCCCGCCGGCGACGTGGCGCTGCGGCTGATGCGCCTGCCGCAGGGCTATCGCATCGAGGTGCTGGATCGCGGGCCGGGCATGTCGGAGGTCGTGCTGCAAAACGCGCTGGTGCCCTTTTATTCCACCAAGCATCAGGGCACGGGTCTCGGACTGGCGTTGGCTCGCGAAATCGTCGAAGCGCATGGCGGCCGCATCGCGCTGGCAAACCGGGGCGGCGGAGGACTGGGCGTGACGCTACAGTTCCCCGAGCATCCGCCGCAGGGTTGAAGATGCGGCGCATGGGGGTAGGGGCAACCCTTGTGGTTGCCCGGATGCCGTGCCCCTACACGCTTATCGTCGGACGAATGGCGTCGAGCGCATCCAGCGTGCGAACACATGCCTGCGCGGCTTCCCGGCCCTTGATCACGAAATGATCGAAATAAAACTGGCGATGCTGCTCGTGCTCATGAAAGTGATGCGGCGTGAGCACCACGGAAAACACCGGCACGCCGGTATCGAGTTGCAGGTGCATCAGGCCGTCGATCACGGCGCTGGCGACGATGTCTCGATGCCAGCACGAGTGAACAAGGGCGATGCGGCGGGTTGCGCGGGCGGTGGGAAGAACGCTCATGACTCAAACCTCACAAGAGATGATGAATCAGGGCGCACGGGTATGACGGCCGTTGCATCGCTCGACGCAACGAAACGTCTGCCGCACGGCGGACGTTCGTAACCCGTTCTCTAACCGGACTGTACCGTCGGCTTCGGAATCGCACCGAATCTGCTGTCCTTCGCACGAAAAGCTCGTGCGAAGCGCCCGCGGGCTCATGCGGCTTCGCCGCCATCACCGCCGGTGGGGAATTACACCGCACCCTGAGAACATGTAATGGGAACTTGCGGCGTCCGTTCGTGCGGGCGCCGCGGCGGCGAGTATAGATGCCTGTGTTGTGGGAGTCGCGATCCGGTTTAGATGCGAACATCGCTTTGACGCTAAAACGTCAAGTCGCTACAGTGCCGGCCACTGGAGGGCGATCATGAGCGAAGCATCGTCGAAGCGCGTCACCGTCTATTTCGAACCGGCGCTGCACCAAGCCATTCGCCTGAAGGCGGCTCATACGAACCGATCCGTGTCGGACATCGTCAATGACGCCATTCGGATGTCGCTGCGTGAGGACCAGGAGGACCTGGCCGCCTTCGAGGATCGGGTCGCGGAGCCGGTGATTTCATATGAAGCGCTGCTCAAGGATTTGAAGGCGCATGGCAAGCTATGAATTGGTTTTCAAAAAATCCGTCGCCAGGGATTTGCGTGTTTTTCCGAAACAGGACGTCAAGCGGATCCTGCAACGTATCCGCTCGCTCGCCGACGATCCGCGTCCGGCGGGCTGCGAAAAACTCTCGGGCCAGGAGCGCTACCGCGTCCGACAGGGCGTGTACCGGATCATCTATGAAATCGAGGACGGTCGGCTGACCGTGCTGATCGTCAAAGTCGGTCATCGCCGCGAGGTTTACCGAGGCCGTTGAACGACTACAATCCGCGTCCCTCCGCTGTTTTTCAGGATCTCCTCACTTTCATGACCGACGTCGCTGCGTTGTTCCGTCCCTTCCGGTTGCGTGGGATGGAACTGAAGAATCGTATCGTGATGGCCCCCATGACCCGTTCGCGTTCGCCGGGTGGTTTTCCAAACGACGACAATGTCGATTACTACGTCCGCAGGGCAGCGGCCGACGTCGGGTTGATTCTTTCCGAAGGCACGATGACGCGACGCAAGGGTGCGGCGAACGACTCGAACATTCCGTTGTTCTGGGGAGAGCCGGCGCTGGCGGGATGGAAGCGGGTGATCGATGCCGTGCATGCCGCGGGCGGCAAGATGGGGCCGCAGCTGTGGCATCAGGGCATGAGTCGCAAGCCGGGAACCGGGCATTTTCCGGAAGCGCCGTGTGATGGTCCATCGGGCATCTCGCTGCTCGGCAAGAAGGTTGCCGACGAGCCGAGCGAAGCGGAGGTGCTCGACATGGCGCAGGCGTATGCCGATGCCGCGGCGGACGCGAAACGCCTGGGCTTCGATTGCATCGAGCTGCATGGCGCGCACGCGTATCTGATCGACGAATTCTTCTGGGAACGCACCAATCAGCGCACCGATCGTTTCGGTGGCTCGATCGAGAAGCGCGCGGAATTCGCGGCCGAGACGATTCGGCGCTGCCGTGCCGCGATTGGCGATCTGCCGATCATCATTCGCATCTCGCAGTGGAAGTCGGTGGACTATGCCGCGAAGATCGCCACGACGCCGCAGGAGCTCGAGCGCTGGGTGCGTGTGCTCGCCGATGCCGGCGTCGATGCGATCCACTGTTCGCAGCGGCGCATTCTCGAACCGGAGTTTCCTATGGTGGACGGACCCAAGGGTCTGAATCTTGCTGGCTGGGTGAAAAAGCTCACCGGCATCCCGACGATCAGCGTCGGCTCCGTCGGGCTGAGCTCCGAGTTCACGGGCGCCTTTCGCGGCGAAAGCTCGGTAGCGAGCAAGCTCGACGAAACCATCGAACGCCTCGAACGCGGCGAGTTCGATCTGGTCGCCGTCGGCCGCGCGCTTCTGCAGGATCCCGAATGGGCGCTGAAGGTGAAGCATGGCCGCTTCGGCGAGCTGCGCGACTACGATGGCAAAGCGATGCAGACGTATTACTGAGAAGCGTGCCGGCTGCCATCGATTGAAGCGCCATCTTTCGCCACGATGCTTCCTCGCATCGCCATCTCAAACGCGGGTTTCGAACGCGATTGGCGCCTTCAATAGCTCCCACGGGTAGATCGTCACCCCACTCGCGCGAGGCGAGTAACGACGAGAACCAAACCTGAGGAGCGAATCATGTTCAAGAATGCATTGATCGGTGCGGTGGCTCTCGCATTGACGGCAAACGTCGCAGATGCAGCCGACAACAAGCTCACGAAGGAGGAGGGAGCCGGAATGCTCACGGGCGCGGCGGCCGGAGCGGTCGTCGGCGGACCGATCGGGGCATTCGTCGGCCTCATGGTCGGCGGCATCGTCGGCGACAGCATGGGCGCAGTGAAGCGCGCGGAGCGACACGCGCAAGCGCTCGAAGATGAGCTGATCGAAGCGCGACTGGCGCTCACGCGCGTCAGTGAGAGCACGGGCGAGGATGCGATGTTCAGTGCGCTGGCCGAGCGTCTGCATGCCGACGTCATGTTCCGCACGGGCAGCGCGGAAGTGGATTCTGAGGTGGTCGCGAAGCTCGCCGAGATCGGCAAATTGATCGGCTCGCATCGGATACTCGAAGTGCAGCTCCATGGCTTTGCCGATCCGCGTGGCAAGAGCGCGGACAACCTGAGACTGTCCGCCCTGCGCGCTGAAGCCGTGCGTGCGGCGCTCATCGACGGTGGCGCGGATCCGTCGCAAATCGCGGTGTCCGCGCATGGCGAAGATTTGACGACCGCGGCAAAGGACGATGTCGAAGCATACGCATGGGAACGCCGCGTCAGCCTCTCGATCCGACCGGTCGCGGACAGCTCGGTCGCTCGGACTCAATGATTTGAACCGGACTTAAGTGACCCGCCCCCCGCTTGCGAGCCGGTGCGATGCCGGCTCGCCTTTCTATGTCCAACTCTCTGATATCCGCATTGCGTTCATCGTTTCGTCTCTCACCCTCGCCGTAGCAGCTCCTCCTTCACTTCCGCGGCAATGCGGCGGAGGTCTTGCTTCGGGTAGCGCGAGGGCGAGGTCACCGGCGCGCGAAAGAATGCGCGTTCGCGGCGTCGGGCGGCACTGGCATTTGCCAGAACTTCGTCGATGCGCTCGTTGCGGCTGATCTTGTCCGGTTGCATGTCGCTCTCCTCATGTATGCGAATGAGCATCCCCTCGGCGGATGCCCTATGCAAACCAAATGGCGAAGGGTGCGCAAGGTTCCGCAGTGTCGCGTGAGGGCTTTCGTACGAATCGTCCGATGACGATGGGTGCCTGCTGGATGCGGGTCTGTAGAATGCGCCGCCATGTCACGCGAGCGCGCACCCGTTTTTCAACTCGTCGGCCTTCGCAAGACCTATGGCGAAGGAGAGGCGGCCGTGCACGCATTGCGCGGCGTCGACCTGACGATCGAATCAGGCGAGCTCGTCGTGCTGCTGGGCCCCTCGGGATCGGGAAAATCGACACTGTTGAACGTGCTCGGCGGTCTGGATCGGCCCACCGGCGGCGAATGCCGCTTTCGCGACACGGACCTGGCGTCCGCGCCGGATGCGGAGGTGACGCGCTATCGCCGCCTGCACGTGGGGTTCGTGTTTCAGTTCTATAACCTGATCGCGAGCCTCACCGCCGAGGAAAACGTCGAGCTCGTCACCGAAGTCGCGACCGATCCCATGCCGGCGCAGGAAGCGCTCGAGCTCGTCGGGCTCGGCAAGCGGCTGCATCATTTTCCGGCGCAGCTGTCCGGCGGCGAGCAGCAGCGTGTCGCCATCGCGCGCGCGATCGCGAAGCGGCCGACGGTGCTGCTGTGCGACGAGCCGACCGGCGCGCTGGATGTCGCTACCGGCGTGCATGTTCTCGAGGCGATCGTGACGGCAAACGAAAAGCTCGGCACGACGACGCTGCTGATCACGCACAACGCGGATATCGCTCGCGTCGGCGATCGAGTGATTCGTTTCGCCGATGGCCACATCCGGGTCGTCGAGCGCAACGAGGCGCGCGTTGCGCCACGCGAGTTGCGCTGGTGATGCGCTTTTCGCCTCTGGATCGCAAGCTGCTGCGCGATCTGACGCGCATGCGCGCGCAGGCCGTCGCGGTGTCGGGCGTGTTGGCCTGCGGCGTCGCCCTGTTCGTCATGGCGACGGGCATGTACGACACGCTCGAGCGCGCGCGCGACAGCTACTACGACTCCGCGCGCATGGCGGACCTTGCGGCCTCGGTCGTGCGAGCGCCGGATCCGGTGGCGAACGACCTCGCGGCCTTGCCCGGGATCAACGCGCTCGAAGCGCGAGTGTCGGGCGTGGGATTGCTGGACCTGGCGGGCAAATCGGATCCGGTGTCGGCGCGTCTGGTATCGCTGCCGCCGGATCGCAAGCCGCGCGTGAACGACGTGCTGCTGCGTGAGGGGCGCTGGCCGGATGTGACGCGCGACAACGAGGCGCTCATCAACGAAGCGTTCGCGGAGGCGAATGCGCTGGCGCCGGGCGAGCGGATTCGCGCCTTGATCTACGGCCGTTATCGCGAGCTCGAGATCGTCGGTATCGCGAGCAGCCCGGAATTCGTGTTCGCGGTGGCGCCGGGCTCGATGCTGCCGGAGCCCGAGCGATTCGGAGTGATCTGGATGAACCGCGAAGCGCTCGGCCGGGCGTTCGACGTCGACGGCGCTTTCAACGACGTGGTGTTCAGGCTCGCGCCGGACGCCGACGTTCGCGACACGATGTTCGCGATCGATGCGCGATTGGCGCGCCATGGCGGGCGCGGCGCCTATGGGCGCGACCGCATGCTGTCCGCGCAATTCCTGGCGGATGAGTTGAGCTCGCTGCAGACCATGGCGGCGATTCTGCCGCCGATCTTCATGCTGGTCGCCGTGTTCCTGTTGAACGTGTCGCTGTCGCGCCTGGTGGAGACGGAGCGCTCGAACATCGGCTTGTTGAAATCGTTCGGTTACGGCAACGGCGTAATCGCATTTCACTACGCCAAGTTTGCGATTGCATTTGCGTTGCTCGGCGCTGCCTTGGGCGTGGGGGCCGGCCGCTGGATCGGCGGTTACATGGCCGATCTCTTCGCGCAGGTGTATCGCATCCCCGATTTCACGTTCGACGCCAAGCTGCACGTATATGTATGGGCGGTGGTCGTTGCCTTGCTCGCGGCGCTGCTCGGCGCGGCCCAGGCGGTGCGCCGGGCGACGGCATTGCCGCCTGCAGCGGCCCTCGCGCCGCCGGCGCCCGTGAGCTTCGGCCGGCTCGGTGCGGGCATCGAGCGCTCGGCCCGCAAGCTCGACGGCAAGACGCGCATGGTCGTGCGGCGCATCGTGCGTTTCCCGCGACGCTCGGCGACGACCGTCATCGGCATTGCGCTGGCGCTGGCATTGCTCATCACCTCGGGGCACGTGCCAATTTCGATGGATCACATCGTGAACGTGACCTTCGGCGTCGCGCAGCGCATGGATGCGACGCTCACTTTCGCAGAGACGGCGGACGATCGCATTCTCGAGGAAGTGCGGCGTTTGCCCGGCGTGCAAGCCGTCGAGCCGATGCGCGGCATGGAAGTCATTCTGACCGCGGGGAGCCGTCAGCGCCGCGACACCATCATGGGTTTGCCGCAAGACAGCTATCTGTTTCGCCTGCTGGATCAGGAGATGAACGTCGTCGTCGCGCGGTCCGACGGCATCACGTTGTCTCAAAATCTGGCACAGAAGCTCGACGTGCGCGTCGGCGACGTCGTTACCGTTCAAGCGACGGATGGGCAGCGCGCCAGTGCCGATCTCACGGTCGTCGCAGTCGTCAAGCCCTATCTGGCGGGTGCGGCGTACATGGAGCTGAACGCATTGAGCCGCGCGCTGCGCGAGCCCGGCAGAGTCTCGGCTGCGTACGTGTCGAT
>JRYD01001222.1_pt1 | contig 10827 bp, 7 predicted proteins | sample 235311 | NCBI WGS metagenome assembly JRYD01 (sample SAMN03074213, study PRJNA261472) | activated sludge metagenome | biome: Common Effluent Treatment Plant; feature: Wastewater; material: Activated sludge; isolation source: activated biomass in a lab-scale reactor treating industrial wastewater at... | reverse complement strand
CAATTCCAGGCCACCACGATCAGCGAAGCCATTGCCGCCGCGCTCGGGCTTGCTTACCTGCTGCTCGCCGTGCGTCGCAATCTGCTGTGCTGGTTGTGCGCGTTCTTCAGCACCGCGATCTATCTGGTGCTGTTCGCACGGGCCGCGCTGTACATGCAGTCGCTGTTGCATGTGTTCTATCTCGTCATGGCCGTCATCGGCTTCGTGGGCTGGAAGCGAGGACGAACGCAGGCGGCGGGCGTGCTGATTCGAACCTGGAAGCCTCGGCAGCATGTGCTTGCCGCCGCAGCAGTGGTGATCGCGACCGCGGTCAACGGTTGGTTCCTCGCGACGCAAACCGATGCCGCGGCGCCCTATCTCGATTCCTTCGTGACGTGGGGCAGCGTCATCACTACATGGATGGTCGCGCGGCGGGTGCTGGAGAATTGGCTGTATTGGATCGTCGTCGACGGGCTCGCGGCCTATCTCTATTTCTCGCAAGGATTGCTCGTGACGACCCTGCTGTTCATCGTCTATCTCGGCATCGTCGTACGCGGCTACTTCGTGTGGCTGCGCGAGCATCGTGAACAGGCGACCGGCGTCGTGGCTCATGTCGCCGAGTGAATGGGGCGCTGCGGCGTTGGGCGTGTCCGAAGTCGACATCACGAGCGTCCTGTTGCTGAAGGACGGCTTGACGAACGACAGCTGGCTGGTGCGAACGGCCGACGAGGCGGTGGTGGTGCGCATCAACAATCCGCATGCGCAAGTGCTGCGCGTCGATCGCGAAGCGGAAGCTGCGGTATTGAAGGTCGTCTCGGCGGCAGGCATCGGGCCAGAAGTCTTGCTGTGCGATCCGCGGCAGCACGTGATGGTGACGCGCTACCTGGGGCCGACCTGCCGGCCTGAGGACATGCACGAGCCCGCACGCATCGAACGCCTCGCACGGCTGCTGCGAAAGCTCCACGGGCTCACGCCGCCCGCATCCGTGCCGAGCGTGTCTTGGGGCGATGCGGTGAATGATTATGCGGCGACGCTCACGGCCTTGAATCGCGACACGCCGCTGTTGAGCGAGAATCTTCGCGCGCACATTCGCTCGATCGCCATCGAATTTGAGAGCACCGCAGGTCCCGCATGTTTGTGTCACAACGACGTGCACTACCTCAATCTGATCGACCTCGATCCGAGCGACCGCGGCGAGCTTGTGCTATTGGACTGGGAGTACGCGGGTCGCAGCGAGCCGTATTTCGATCTGGCATCGGTTGCCTTCTATCACGACTTCGATATGAACGAGCGCGCTCTGCTGCTGCATGCGTACGAAGGACGAGCCGACGCGTCGGCGATGGACAGACTCGCGAAAGCCTGCATTGTGTTCAAATACGTGCACGATCTATGGCACGCAGTGAGAAAAGCTTGAATGCCTACCATCCACGTTACCGACATCTACGGTCACGCGCATACGATCGAAGCCCCTGGCGAGGGCTCTGGCGGCCGCACGCTGATGGAAATCCTGCGGGAGTACGACTTCGGAATCGCGGCGAGCTGCGGCGGATACTGCTCGTGCGCGACCTGCCACGTTTACGTCGATCCGTCGTGGATGAGCCGGCTCCCGGATCGGCAGTCGGATGAAGCGGATTTGCTTGCGATGCTGGCGACGTACGACGAAGCGACTTCGCGCCTGTCGTGTCAGGTGAAATTCACCCCCGACCTCGACGGCATCAGGCTCACCGTCGCGCCGGAGGAGTGAGGGTCAGGGAGGTCCGTCATCCCGACGATTTACTCGTCATCCCGACGGAAGTCGGGATCTATCTTCTTGAAAGGCATGGATCCCGACTTCCGTCGGGATGACGGGTAAATCAGAGCTTCCTGCAGGATTAGCTGCTTTTCTTCGCCTCGGTCTGCCGCGCCACGGCTTCCGCGGCGGCTTTGATCGCTTCCGGATCGCCCAGGAAACGACGCGACTTCGGCTTCAGATCGTCGTCGAGCTCGTAGCTGATGGGCACGCCCGTGGGAATGTTGAATTCGACGATGTCCGCATCGGAGATCTCGTCGAGCATCTTCACCAGCGCCCGCAGGCTGTTGCCGTGGGCAACGATCAGCACGTTCTTGCCGGATTTCAGCGCCGGTGCGATACGGTCGGTCCAGAAAGGGATCACACGGTCGAGCGTCGTCTTCAGCGATTCGGTCGATGGCAGCTGGCGCGTGTCCACCGCCGCATAGCGCGCATCGAAGCGCGGATGCATCTTGTCGTCGATCGCCAGAGCGGGCGGCGGAATGTCATAGCTGCGCCGCCAGATCTTCACCTGCTCCGCGCCGTGCTTCGCCACGGTCTCGGCCTTGTCCAAGCCCTGCAGCGCGCCGTAATGACGCTCGTTCAGGCGCCACGTACGCTCGACCGGCAGCCACATCGAATCCATCTCATCGAGAATCGTCCACATCGTGCGAATCGCGCGCTTCAACACCGACGTGAACACCAGGTCGAACGCGAAGCCTTCGGCTTTCAGCAGGCGCCCGGCTTCGCGTGCTTCGATGCGGCCCTGTTCGGTCAAATCCACGTCCACCCAGCCGGTGAACAGATTCTTGAGATTCCAGTCGCTTTGACCGTGACGGACGAGGACGAGTTTGCCGGGCATGGATGAACGTCGTGCTTGGAAAATGGGAGCGCTATTTATACCAGAATGGTGCGGGTGATCAGGTGATCAGGTGATCAGGTGATCAAGTGATCAAGTGATCTAGGGAAGCTCTGATTTACCCGTCATCCCGACGAAAGTCGGGATCTATCTTCTTGAAAGGCACAGATCCCGACTTTCGTCGGGATGACGGACAGGAAGTAAATCAGAGCATCCCTAGGCAAGAGCCGGAGATCTCTATCTGGCCGAGATCACCTGATCACTTGATCACCTGATCACCTGGTAACCAGATCACCGATTCCTACTCCGCGATCCTCCGCACCGCCTGCAGCGCCACCGACAAGGTCGCGAAATCCATCTGGGGCAGCGTGCGCATTTCGTCGATCGATTGTCGCAGTGCTTCGATGGGCGTGCGCTTGGAACGTAACCAGGCGTCGAGCGCTTCGGCCGGCTTGCCGCGACCCGTGGTGCGCAGCACTTGCAGCGTGAGCGAGCGTTGCAAGTCGTAGATCGTGTCGCGCAGCGTCGTGCGTGCGACGGATTGCCAGTGGCCATCCACCTTCAGCCGCTCGATGCGATTGCGCAGCCAATCGAGCGACAGCGCGGCGCTGAGCCCGAAATACGTGCTCGCGACCGAGGTCATGGTGAGACTCGTCGTTTGCGCGATATCGACGAGATCCGGGCCCGAGCGCAGCGCCGGTAGCGCCGCGATGCGCCTTGCGAGCGCCGTCGGTGCGTTCGCTGCGAGCATGCGATCGCGACGGTGCTCGAAGTCGAGCTTGTCTTCGCTCGTCAGAACGCCTGGCAGTACCGCGTCGAGATCGGCCAGCGCGGCGCGCAGCCGGTTCACTTGCTGCTCGATGTGCAGCGCCTCGCGCTGTCGATGGATCAGCCAGTACGTCACGAACCGCAGCAGGCTCGCCGTCTCGTCCATCATCTCGTACTGGAGGCTCGCGTCGATCTGCGCATCGAGCGCTTCGATGCGGCTCCACGTCGCGCGCATGTCGAAGCTCTCGCGTGCGATCGCATAGGCGCGCACCACCGTTGCCGCGCCCGCACCCGTGTCTTCCTGGGCGCGCCGGGCGAAGCTCGGGCCCATGCGATTGATGAGACTGTTGGTCGTCGCCGTCGCGATGAGCTCGCGACGCAGGCGGTGGCGTTTCAGATGGCGGCCGTAGCGCTTCTGCAGCTGCGGCGGGAAATAACGCTGCAGCTCGTCGCTCAGATATGGATCCTCGGGTACGTCGGAATCGATCAGCCGCGAGTACAGCGCCATCTTGCCGTAGGCGAGCAGTACGGCGAGCTCGGGCCGCGTCAGGCCCTTGCGAATGCGATGACGCTCGTCGATCTCCTCGGTCGAGGGCAGAAACTCCAGGGCGCGATCCAGCGATCCGGAAAGCTCGAGCGCGCGAATCGTGTGCGCATGCTCGAGCAAATCGTTCTCCGCCCGCGCGGCCAGCATCGAGATCGCCTGGCTTTGCAGGTAATTGTCGCGGAGCACGTGCGCTGCGACATCCTCGGTCATCTGCGCCAGCAGGCGATTGCGCTCGCCGACAGCCGGCATGGAGCGCGGTGGCAGCGCATTGAACAGGATCTTGATGTTCACCTCGTGGTCGGAGCAGTCGACGCCGGCGGAGTTGTCGATGAAGTCGGTGTTGATGCGACCGCCATGCAGCGCGTATTCGATGCGTCCGCGCTGCGAGAAGCCCAGGTTGCCGCCTTCGCCGACGATCTTCGCCCGCAGGTCCTTGCCATCGACGCGCAACGCATCGGTCGCGCGATCGCCGATCGCAGCATGTGTCTCACCCGAGCTCTTCACGTAGGTGCCGATGCCGCCGTTCCAGAGCAGATCGACGGGCGCACACAGGATGGCGCGAATCAGCTCGGTCGGCGTGAACGTGTCGCGCGACACGCCCAGCGCCGCTTGGGCTTCGCGCGAGATGCGCAGCGACTTCGACGTGCGCGCATACACGCCGCCGCCCTTGGAGAGCACCTTGCGATCGTAGTCGTCCCAGGTGGAGCGGGGCAGGGCGAACAAGCGCTGCCGCTCGGCGAAGCTGCGCGCCGGAGCGGGCGTCGGATCGATGAAAATGTGCAGGTGATTGAATGCCGCGATGAGCTTGATGTGCGGCGAGCGCAGCATGCCGTTGCCGAACACNNGTCGTAGCCGGCCGAGCCGCCGGAGGCGAAGGCGTCGCCGAGCCAGAAGCCGTATTCGGCCGCGATGCGGTTCGCGATATCGGAGAACGTGGCCGTGCCCTTGTCCGCGGCGACGACGAGATAGGCATCGTCGTCATCGCGGCGTACGACCTCGCGCGGTGGCACGATTTTGCCGCCGACGATGTTGTCCGTCACGTCGAGCAGGCCGCGAATGAAGGTGCGATAGCATTCGACGCCTTCGCGCTGCACGTCTTCGCGGCTGGCGCCGGCCGGAATGCGTTTCGGCACGAAGCCGCCCTTCGCGCCCACCGGCACGATGAGCGTGTTCTTCACGTTCTGTGCCTTCATGAGGCCGAGCACTTCGGTACGGAAATCCTCGCGCCGATCCGACCAGCGGAGGCCGCCGCGCGCGACATGTCCCATCCGCAAGTGCACGCCTTCCACGCGCGGCGAATACACGAAGATTTCGAAGGCCGGCTTCGGCTGCGGCAGCTCGTCGATCACGCGTGAATTCAGCTTGAACGAGACATAGAGTTTATGGCCGGACTCCTGGCCGCTCGCGCCGAGCGCATCCGGCTCGCGCTGGAAACAATTCGTGCGCAGCGTCGCGCCGATCACGTTCGCGAAGCGCCGCAGGATGCGGTCTTCGTCGAGGCTCTTCACGCCGTCGAGCTTCCGTGCGAATCGTTCGCGTAACCGGGTGAGATCCGCTTCGCGCCGCTTCGCCATGAACGCCGGATCGAATTGCGCGGCGAACAGCTCCCACAACATGCGCGCCAGCTCCGGGTTCGCGGCGAGCACCTGTTCCATGTACGCCTGGCTGAAAGTCGACGAGGTTTGCAGAATGAAACGGCAGTACGCACGCAGCACCATCGCCTGGCGCCACGTCAATCCCGCGATGACGACCAGGCGATTGAAGCCGTCGTTTTCCGCACGTCCCGTCCATACGGCAAGGAAGAGCTCGTTGAAGCGCGCGCCCAGATCGGCGAGATCGATGTGGCGGTCGTTGCGCCACTGCATCTCGAAGTCCTGCAGCCACACCTCATGCGAACCCGCAATGTTGATTGCGTAGGGGCGCTCGCTCACGACCGTGAAGCCCATGTTCTCGAGAATAGGCAGCGCGCGCGACAATGCGATCGGCGCTGCCGAACGCAGCAGGCGCAGATGCAGCGAGGTACCCTCGCCGCGCAGCAGTCGCATCATCATGCGGTCGGGGTCGGCGATGATCGCGAAGAAATGCTCGATGTCCTCGAGCGCGACGCTGGCGCGCGTGTCTTCCTGATAGGCGGCGGGGAATGCGCCTGCAAGCTGCTTTGCGATGCGCAAGCCCTCGGCTTCGCCATGTTTATTGACCAGCACTTCTCGCAACCGGTCTTCCCAGGTCGTGACGGCATCGGCGATGCGCTGCTCGAGTGCGTCGACGTCGATGCGCTCGTCCCAGCCGGCCGGCAGGCGCACGATCATGTGTAAGCGCGCCAGCGCCGATTCGGAGATCTGCACCTGCGATTCGATTGCAGTCGAGTGCAACGCTTCGCGAATGACCGCTTCCATCTTGTGGCGCACGCGCGTCGTGTAACGATCGCGCGGCACGTAGACGAGCACGGAGTAGAAGCGGCTGAACACATCGCGGCGCAGCAGCACGCGCACGCGTTGGCGCTCGTACAGATTCACGACGGCCCGCACGATGCGGATCAGATCCGCGGTGCTCGCCTGAAACAGCTCATCGCGCGGATAGGTATCGAGGACATGCATGACGGCCTTCGCATCGTGGCTGGCGGGGTCGAGCCCGAAATGCGCGACGACCCGTTCGATCTTCTGGCGCAGCAGCGGAATTTCGCGCGGACTGCGGTGATAGACGGCGGACGTGAACAGCCCGAGGATGCGTTTCTCGCCGACGACGCGTCCGCGAGCATCGAAGGTCTTGATGCCGATGTAGTCGAGGTAGGTTGCGCGATGCACGGTCGCGATCACACTCGCCTTGGTGATCGTGAGCAGCTGCGGCTCGCGCGCGTGCTTGCGCAGGGCGCCGGTGAGCGTGCGCAGTTCATGCAATTCATACTGAGAGCGGCGGCGTCGGCGCAGGATACCCAGGCCGGTGCCCTCGATGGGCTCGGTGTCGTCCGCGGTACGCCCGCGTTTGAACGCATATTCGCGATAGCCGAGGAACGTGAAGTTGTCGTCGAGCATCCAGCGCAGCAGCGCCTGCGCTTCGCGCATCTCCTGTGCGGGTACGGGAATGGGAGCGCTTTCGATCACGGCCGCCGCTTGCAATACGGCTTCGCGCATCGGCCGCCAATCTGCGACTGCGACGCGAACATCGTCGAGCACCTCGAGGATCTGCCGCTCGAGCGCGCGCTGCGCCACCGGATCCTCGAGCCGGTCGATCTCGAAACGCTGCCAGGACTCACTGACGAAGCCGTCGCGATTCTCTTCATTGAGCGCGATCAGCTTGCCGCCGCGGTCGCGTTTGACCGCAAGCACCGGATGGACCATGCGGTGGACCGTCAATCCCGCCTTGGCGAAGACCATGCCGAGGGAATCGACGAGGAACGGCATGTCTTCGAGCGTCGCCTCGACGATCGAGTGCGTGGAGCCGTAGCCGTCGCGCGCCGGATCGGGATTGAACACGCGGACGAGCGGCTGGCGGCGCTGGCGCTGCGCTCCGAAGCGCAAATGCGCGATGGCCGCGGCTGCGAGCTCCGCGGGCGGTGATGCACGCAAATCGTCTTCATCGACACCGCGAAAGTAATGCTGGACGAAACTGGCGGTGGGCACCGGCGTGCGCCGCGCGCCGCGAGTGCATGCCGCGATTCGATCGATCAGCTTTTGGCGTGCAGGAGGAATGGCGGACATCTGGAAGCTCGTTTGTCGTTGACTGTGAAGACGCAATCACATGTGGGATGGGATCGAGAGTCCTCGTTCGGGCAAGATGAATCGTCACCTCACCCGAGCAGATGAATCGTCACCCCGACGAGTCTAGTCGAGATCCCGACTTTCGTCGGGATGACGGCCTGGCCAGGATAATGATCTGACCAGGACAATGGCCTGGCCAGGACGATGGCTTGACCGGGATGACGATCCGCTCCTGTCTGTCTACTTAGACCTGTTCAAATCGGCGATCACCGCTGCCAGGAATCGGCAGGCTTCGCCGCCGGTGATGCATCGATGATCGAAGGTGAGCGAGAGCGGAATGCGCGTGTGAATTTCGGGACCGGTTTCGCCTGCCACCACATCGCGCTGCAGCCTGCCTGAACCCAGGATCGCAACGGTGGGCGGCACGACGAGCGGTGTCGCATAGCGGCCGGCCATCATGCCGAAGTTCGATAGCGTGAACGTGTAGTCGCGCATTTCCTCCGGCGACAGCGTGCGCTCGCGCGTGCGCGTCTTCAGATCCTCGAGCGCTTCGCGCAATTGCGCCGGAGACTTCGAGCCGACGTCGCGCAGCACCGGCACGATCAGTCCTTCCCCGGTGTCGACGGCGATGGCGAGATGCACTTCGCTCATCAGCTTGCGCGCCGGCCCTGCAGGATCGAACAGCGCGTTCAATCCCGGCTCGGCTTCGATGCCGGCGACGATGGCGCGAATCAGGCGTGCGGTGATGTCCTGGCCCTTCTGCCATGCCTCGATATCGGCGTCGTCGAAGATGGTGCACATCGCGATCTCATCGCGCGACAACGACATGCTTTGCGACATCGCCTTGCGCATGCCGCGCAAACGATCGGCGTCCGTGAGCCCCGGAATCGGCGGCATGCTGCGAGCGCGCGTACTCAGGTTCGCGAGGGCGAGAACATCGTCGATGGTGACGAGCCCGTGACGGCCCGTGGCGCGGCACGCCGCCAGATTCACGTTCAACCGCTTGGCGAGCATGCGCACCGTAGGTGCGGCGCGCACGCGGCCTTGTTTCTGTGTCGAGCGCGCGCTGCCGATGACGGCGCGATCGACGAACTCCTCATCGCTGGCAGCCATGTGGCCGACGACCATGCCCTGACCTGCCGCAGGTGAGCGCGTGCTGGCTTTCGGTGCGATCTCATGCGTCTCGCCCGTATTCAGGGGCTCAGCGCCTTCGAAATCGACGAGCGGGGCGCGGGTCTGCACCGTCTCGCCGACGTTCGCGTGCAGCTTCGTGACGACGCCGCTCACTGGGCTCGGCACCTCGACGACGGCCTTCGCCGTCTCGACCGAAACCAGCGGCTGATCGATTTCGACGCGGTCGCCTTCCTTGACATGCCACGCGACGATTTCGGCCTCGGGCAGGCCTTCGCCAAGATCCGGAAGATTGAACGTCGTCATGAGTGCTCCGCACGGCGCTTGGCTAGCCGCCAACCGCCAATTTCACCGCGTCGCAGATGCGCGCGATGCTGGGGATGTAATCATTCTCGAGCCGATACAGAGGCATGACGGTGTCGAAACCCGTCACGCGTTGGATCGGCGCGGTGAGGTCGTACAACCCGCGCTCGGCGACAAGGGCGGCGATTTCCGCGCCGACACCGCAATTGCGCGCCGCCTCGTGAACGATGACGAGGCGGCCTGTCTTGGCGACGGATGCGAGGATGGTGTCGGTGTCGATCGGGCTGATCGTCGCAAGGTCGATCACCTCCGCATCGATGCCTTCCTGCGCCAATTGCTCGGCCGCTTTCAGCACGTCCGTCGTCATCGCGCCCCAGGTCACCAGAGTGACGTCGTCGCCTTCGCGAAGCGTGAAGCACGTATCGAGCGGCAACGCGACGCCGTCATCCGCGACTTCTTGCTTGACGAGGCGATAAATACGCGCGGGCTCCAGAAAGATCACCGGGTCCGGGTCGCGGATCGCCGCGAGCAACAAGCCGTAAGCCCGACCGGGCGAGGAAGGACATACCACGCGCACCCCAGGGATGTGGGCGAGCATCGACTCGACCGACTCGGAGTGATGCTCGGGCGCGTGAATGCCGCCGCCGTGCGGCATGCGGATTACGACCGGACACGACAGGCGCCCGCGCGTGCGATGCCGCAGCCGGCTCATGTGGTTCACGATTTGATCGATGGCGGGATAGAGGAAACCCATGAACTGGATTTCGGCGACGGGTTTCATGCCCTGTGCGGCCATGCCGACGCACATGCCGGCGATCATGTTCTCGGCCAGCGGCGTGTCCTGCACGCGCTGCGGTCCGAAGCGCTCATACAAGCCGGCCGTGGCCCGAAACACGCCGCCGCTCTTGCCGACGTCTTCGCCGAGCACGATCACGCTCGGATCGTGTTCGAGCTCCCAGGCCTGGGCCATCGCGATGGCCTCGATCATCGTGACTTTGGTCGCGACCTGGGCCGTGACCTTGGTGGTGGCGTTGGGCATGGTGCTTGCGTTCAATGCGACGGTCGACCCGTGCCCGCGTAGCGCCTGGCGATCTCTTTTTGCTCTTCGAGATGTCGCGGTGGATTTGCGAACAGATAGTCGAACATCGCATCCGTCGATTGCTTCGGAGTGTTCNNGCTGCGTCGACTTCACGCGAGTACTCCGCTTTCATCGCCTGCTCCTTCGCATCGTCGAGCACGCCGCGGGAAGTGAGGAGCTTGCGCAGACGGATCAGCGGCTCGACCTTCCATGCCTGCGCCACTTCGTCGTCCGAGCGATAGCGGCTGGCATCGTCGGCCGTCGTGTGATCGCTCAAGCGATAGCTGAGCGCTTCGATGACGGTCGGTCCGCCGCCACGGCGCGCCTTGTCCAGTGCTTTGGAAACGCAGTCGCGTACCGCGATGACATCGTTGCCGTCGACCTGAATGCCGGGAATGCCCGCGGCAATGGCCTTCTGAGCGAGCGTTTGCGCCGCGGTTTGCTGCTCGATCGGCACCGAGATCGCCCACTTGTTGTTCACGATCATGAAGACGATCGGCAGCTGTTTCGCGCCGGCCAGGTTGATGGCTTCATAGAAGGAGCCCTCGGATGTTCCGCCGTCGCCCACATAGGCCAGCGCGCAGCGGTTTTCCTTGCGGACCTTGAAAGCCATCGCGGCGCCCGCGGCATGAAGCGTCTGCGTGGCGATCGGCACGCACCATGGAAAATCGTGCCTGGGTCCTGCGAAATCGTTGC
>JRYD01000538.1_pt1 | contig 10876 bp, 10 predicted proteins | sample 235311 | NCBI WGS metagenome assembly JRYD01 (sample SAMN03074213, study PRJNA261472) | activated sludge metagenome | biome: Common Effluent Treatment Plant; feature: Wastewater; material: Activated sludge; isolation source: activated biomass in a lab-scale reactor treating industrial wastewater at... | reverse complement strand
CCGCCGAACGTACTCGGAACGCCGAAGCCGGCATCGTCGGTCATGATCAGTAGAATGTTCGGCGCGTCTTCAGGCGGCACAACACGCGGCGGCCACCACTGGGTCGACTGCAGCGCATCGTCCTTTATTACCCCACCGAACTTCGGCGCCGGCGGGGGAAGCTGGTTGCCGGGGATCGTTGTCGTTGCGTCGGGCGAGCCCAGAGTGCCGGTTATCTCATCCGCCGTTGCCCGAAGAGACGTCGATAAAATTAAGACACATAAAACGCTAAATAAACCAGCTGCCGCAAATGCTGTAACCCTCTGTTGAACTTTCATTATACCCCCCTGATTGTTGANNTATACCTGCCCCGCTCACGGAATATGCATTCAGGAAATTATATTCACTAGGAAATTAACGATAATTTCCTACGGGCCGAATCCCTGCAATTCATATGACATTCTGGAAATTTATTCTAAATTTATTTATAATCAGTTTCTATCCGAATATTGCAACTGGCGGAATTTATCGCTAGGCGATTCACATGGAAGACCATAATTCGTTGTCAGCGTCCCCTGATTATCTCATCAGGATAGAGACGAAAGAGCTCGAAGAGCTCTCCCAATACATCAAGGAAGCAGACATCGAGCTGCATCAGGTGGGCGGGACCTTAGCGCCTTCGAATCTCANNTAGAGCTGCATCAGGCAGGCGGGACCCTGGCGCCTTCAAACCTTGTGACGCTTGGCCTGGACAACATACATCTCCAGGTCGGCTCATACGGATCTGCCGTCATATCCAACGCCACTTCCGACAGGGAGAGGTTCGGGCTTCTTTATAAAATCGACAATACGTGTACGACAAAGTGCAACGGATACGATATGGATAACGACATATTCATCACCTATGGGAACAATGCCGAACACATCGCGTGCAACGACGGTCCATGCAGGTGGGCCTACATTACACTAGACAATTCTTTCCTGGAAGAGCACTTGCTAGGGACCGTAAACGGCAAAATGAATACAAATAGAGGCGCTGTCTCCTGTTTCCACTGCTGGGACAGCGCCGCAACCGGTTCATTGCTGGCTGTTATAAATGAAATTGCGTTTCTTGCAGAAAAGAACCCGTCATTCTTTGAAAACGATCATCTGAAAAGCGGGATGGAATATTCGTTGCTCGAAGCACAGATAGCAGTATTCGGCCGGACGCTCGATGCGCCCGCCAACGGGAACGGCAGGGGCAAGGCTTCTCATTCCCTCATTATCAAGCGCTCGATCGAGTTCTTGAAGGCGAACTCATACCAGCCTGTACATGCAACAGACCTCTGTTCCGCGCTGAATGTAAGGATGAGGACCCTGTATTACGCGTTTCAGGAATTTTGCGGGATAAGCCCTATCAACTTTCTCCGCCTGCTCAGGTTAACGAAGGCAAGGAAGGACCTTTTCGACGCCGACCCGAAAATGACGTCCGTAACCGACGTTGCGGCCAAGTGGCACTTCTGGCATTTCGGCAGGTTCTCCGTCGAATACAAAAGTCTTTACGGCGAGTCCCCTTCCGCGACTCTGGGCAAAGCCCACCCCTGATCACGAGTCCCGTACATTAGAATCCCGACTACATAAAGAATGGGAAGTGCGGGCTGCCTTTTCCTAGTCTTCGTCTGCAGGAGGCACAGCGGCTTCGAGCTTGATGGTGATGCCCGATATGCCGACGTTAAGATCAACCCCCTCCATCGTCGAATGCAGCTTCAGGAGTACGCCGTTTTCATTTTTCAGCACGACTCCGCCCGCTCCGCCGCCGAGCGCGATACCGTAATCTCCCGCGACGTAAGTACCCGGGAACTGGCCGAGGTTAAAGAGGTTATAAACCTCTCCGGCGGCGGATATCTTCGCGACGCCCACGCCGCCGACCTTGATCCCGCTCGTCTTGAAAATGTACTCGGCGCCCTGATAGTTAAGAATCCCGCTCCCCTCGCTTCCGCCGATTATCAGCCCGAACTGAGTCTCGTCTATCGTTATCGTGCCGGAAGGTACTTCATCGGCAAGCACCGAGCCGGCATAAGCAAGGCATATGGCAACCGCAAATATAAAAGCCTTTGAAATCCTCATCTAATACCTCCTGGATATACTTGGGCCGTCCCGGACAGGACCGAGTGTTATTACAATAAACGGTCCGGAGGCATCTATCTATCCGAATCCTGCAAATATCTATCGACCCCGGCGGCGACGAATGAATTCACCACTGTTTGGGAGGCAACTTAAGTCAGTTACCGCTTTATAGTATCTATCTTTGCCTCTTCTCTTCCTCGATCGTGCTGGCCAGGGCCCTTGTAGACACGGCCACTATGAGACCGGTAAAGATGATCCCGATCAGGCCTATCAGAGCGCACAGTATCCTGCCGATTGTAGTGACAGGCGTTATGTCTCCGTATCCGATCGTAAATGCGGTAATAAAGGAAAGATAAATCGAATGACCGAGGCTGATTTTTTCAACTATGGATATCAAAACAGCGCCGGATAACACAAGAAGGAAAAGCGAGAACAATACTTTTCGCACCAGCCACAGATAAATGCCAAAATACCGCAGGAAATAGCGAAATGAGTGTTTATGATTCATCTCTATATATGTTACAACTTTCGGTGAGAAGTTTCTTTTCCGGGAAGAGACGCCGTAACCGAAACCTGCAAAAAGTTTAAATCATGCGATTTTCCCTCTCTTGAGAAAGCGGGAGCGCTGCCGGCCGGCAGCGTTCCCTGCCCTATTACTACTTATTCATCGAAACTGAAAATTTGCTTCCAGTCATTCTTCATGCTTATAACGACCCATCCGTTCTTCTTCGCCTCGTCCATTAGCGCCTGCGTGAAAGCGCCGATGTGCGTGTCGGGGAGACCGCCGGCGGGGCCGTAGGCGTATTCGCGCTCCTTATCGTCGTGGTAGACGAGCATCATCAAGCGCTTCCCGTCCCCGGCCTGGGTCCATTCGAGCATCTGCTGGTCACCGGTCGAGTTGCCGAACGCGGCGTAAGGACGTTTGCCGATGAAAAGGTTTATTCCCACGGGCTTACCGACCTTATCGTCAACGAAGAAAACCTTCGGCTCGCGAAGGAGGACGGGCTTTCCGTCCCTGTATTCGTACTTGGTCAGAATACTCGACCCGACTACCTGCTCGGGCGGGATCCCGTAAACGTCCTCGCTGTAGACTCTTACGAATTCCTGGCCGCCGCCCGTGACGAAATAGGTTCTGAATCCGTTTGCGCGGAAGTAATTCATAACCTCGATCATCGGCTGGTAGACGAGCTCGGTGTACGGCTTTTTCCACCTCGGATCCCTGGACGTGGATATCCATTTTTTGACTATCTCTTGAAAGTCCTCGGTGCTCATGCCCGCGTGCGTAGCCGCGAGGAGCTCTTCCCAATCGGACTCACTGAATTTCGCCATAGCCTCCTTGTCGCCAGCGATGACCGACTTATACGGGTCCTTGTCCTTCCATTCGGGGTGCTGGGGGGCGAGCTCTTTTATACGGTGCAGGATAAACACGGCCTGGGCGTAAATCGGATGCGAAACCCACGTCGTTCCGTCCTGGTCGAACGTGGCGATCCTGTCTTCGAGCGGAACGTAATTCGGGCCGCCCTCTTTTGTGACTTCGGTCACGAATTCTATAATGCTCTTCTTCGCCGGCCCATCGTTCCAGGAAGGAAGAGGGTCTTCGGCATTCGATACGGAACTAAATAATATTATAAAAACCGTAACGAAAAGAGTTGTCATTAAACGAAACTGATAAATTTTTCCAAGTAGACGACTGTACATTATTGATTCCTCCAGTAACGAGCACCGGGATTGAATATATTTTCTGAATTGAATATTCGCCCGTCTTTTTTCCATACTGCTTCATACAGTGGGCGCCATGGTAAGGCGCCCACTATATTTTCTATTACTATAAACAGTTAACTCAGTTCCCGGACGGCATCGGCAGGTTTACACCTTCGTTTTTGAGTTTGTCCTGAACCTGCTTAAACTGAAAGTACCGGGAGAGCGTTATCGGCCCTGTATATACCTCGCTCTGTAAAGGCCTTGGAGGATACTCCACGTAAGTTTTCATAAGCTTCTGCGTGGCGTCGTTTACCCCGACCAGAGACCACGTGCTCTCGGTGAAGTTGTTCATGAAAATGTCGTAGCGCTCCTGCGGGTCCTGCCACAGATCATATATTTGGGGTACTGTGGCTACGTACTTATCCGCCCCTTTCCAACCCAGGTTTGTATCCACGGAGAGGCCGCCTGTGGCCTGTCCGTCGTCGCCCCTCATATTGAAAACCGCCTTAAAGTTAAGAACACGCACCGCTCCGGGCGTAAGCTCGTTCTCGGTGAAATAAAACCACGCGGTTCTTTCGGACTTGCCGGTTCCGAAGAGTACGGGCGACATGTCGTAGCTGTCGAATATAATCGGCTTGCCGTCGCGGTCGTTCTTCGGAAGCTCCACGCCCCCGATGCTCGCGAAGGTCGCCATCAGGTCGAGGCCGCCAAGTATGTCGTGGTTCCTGCTTCCGGGCTTGATCTTGCCGGGCATCATCGCCATCGTCGGCACGAGGTTGCCCCCTTCCCTGACCGTTCCCTTGGTCCCGCGGAAGGGCGTATAACCGGCGTCCGGGTAGACGTCCTGCCATGCGCCGTTATCGACGGTGTAGAATACGAGCGTGTTCTCGTCGAGGCCGAGCTCTTTCAGTTTATCGAGGAGATGACCAATGCGGGTGTCGAGCTCGACTACCGAGTCGGCGTATTTGCTCTTGGCAAGCGACTTGTGCTCGAATTCAGGCGCCGGCATGTTCGGCTGGTGGTTCTTCATGAAGTTGACGTTGATGAAGAACGGCTTGTCCGGATTCTTCGAGGCCTTCTCCAAAAACTCTATCGCCGCAGCCTCTACGTACTCGTCGAGGAAGGGAATACCCACCACGCCTTTTTCCGGCGTGTTGACGTACTCGCCGTTTACCTTGAAGTCTTCCTTCGGCTTCTCACCGGCCTTGGCCGACAAGGCCCCCTTGGTTACCTTCTGGAACATTTCCCTCAGCTTCTCAGGCATTTCGGGAAACCAGTTCGGATCGCCGTACGTGTAGGCGTTCAGGTGGTAGAGAAAGCAGTACTTCATCTCGTCGTAGCCCTGCGCGTTAGGGAGTGCGTAGTCGGACTCGCCGAGATGCCACTTTCCGGTGAAGTAAGTCTGGTAACCGCCCTTCTTGAGCACCGACGCCAGCGTCCATTCCGCGGCCGGCAAACCGCCGCCCTGCCCCTGGAATGCTACCGTGGTCATGCCGCTCCTGTTGGGTATACGCCCGGTCTGAATAGCCGCGCGGCCAGGTGTACAGCTCGGCTGACCGTAAAACGAGAAGAAGGTCATCCCTTCGTCCGCCATGCGGTCGAGGTTGGGTGTGGGCATTCCGCGCCCCTCGCCCCCACCGTAAACGCCGAGGTCGCCCCAGCCGGTATCGTCGGAGACGATTAAAAGAATGTTCGGCTTTTTCTCCTCGCCGAACGCCTTTCCCGTCATAACAAAACCGACAGAAACGGCGACAAACAGAAAAAGAATCGATGTATACGCAAATCTATGCACGTGCTTCAAGGTAACACCCCCTTTGAATTTGTTTTTTTTCTGCGCATCGAAAGTTATTGATGTTGTATGGATCTCACCCGACTTGCCGGACAGGGGGCCTGCTACCCAGTCACGGCTTTTCCTGATAATGCAACGAGGTCACTCTTTTGAATTTTTACTCTGTTCAAAGGATCCCGCCGGCGATTGTGGATCGGCATTAGTTGTGCATAAGCACCTAAGTAGCTCCGGGCGGTATATCGGGAACGATTAAAAGAATGTTTGGTTTCTTGTCTGTCCCTGCTGCCGGTTCCGACATTTCCAAGCCTATGGATATACCTTTAAAAACGAAAGGGAATTAACGTAAAAAATTATCGACCAATCATGTATCTACATTATAAATCAAAACACAAAAGAAGTCTAAATGATTAGAAACACTGTATTAATGGAGAACTTTAACCATAAAAGACTATCCTTATCCGATCTCACTCCGCAAATTTGATTATACATTTTTCTACTTCAGCGTCTATCCTAATATTGCCAGATGCAATCGGAATGGAAAGATGCCGCGGCCCTAATCTATATGCTCGGAGACTTCCATCGACACGTCCGTATCGGACAGAACTGCGCTCGCGTTCATAAGCACTGCGATGTTAATGGCCTCCACAATCTCTTCCTTGATCACCCCTTCCCGGAGCCCATCCCCTATACAGCCCCTGATGCACCAGGGGCACTTCGCAAGGATCGCGCAGGCAAGCCCGATCATTTGTGTAGCTGCAACTTTCGAGAATAAGGGATAAGGCCGCACAGAGCAATCAGACCGGCAACCCGCGGCATCTATACAGCTGACTCATCGGCCGGTCTTTATTAGCCAGGGACCAGAAAAGTACGATTTGGGATTTAACGTTAATAAGGTGGGGTGAGTGACGGGATTTGAACCCGCGACCTCTGGGGCCACAACCCAGTGCTCTAACCGGTCTGAGCTACACCCACCACAGATTTAAGAGAACAGAAATATTACCATATATATAAAAGGAGACAATACTATCCCCACGCGGCCCCGACGTAAAAAAATCTCCCGAGTCCTACGGTAAAAATAAGGCACCCGTAAAGGGCGTGCTCTATAGAAACCAGCGCGAGTGAACGCCCTCTCCTGTAATTTTCGGCGAATATATATCCGCCGGCGAGCGTCATCGCCACGGCGATCCAGTTAAGGAAGATAATATGCATGTATCCGAATGTGACGGCCGAGGCGATTGCATATACCCTGCCCTCACCGAAAACCGGGGCGTACCTTTTATATATGAGCGCCCTGTACAGGACCTCCTGCGGCCAGACGGACAGGAGGGGATAGAGCGCCATCACCAAAAGCCACGTGCGCGGGTTCTCGCGCGGGAAAGAGAGAAAATCCCCGGGCGAGGCGGCCCATACGAGAATCGTTACCACCGGGGCGATAACGGCGAACCTCACGAGTACCCGCTTTATCATTCTGCCGAAAGGAGGGCGCGGGCCGTCGTCCCGGAGCGAAGCCCTCCTCAGGTAGACATAAGCAAGCATGCTCCCGCCCCACAGTATCGCGATCATGAGCCAGCGATCCCTAACCAAAAGAATGAGCGCCGGCACACCGGCGAAGAGCAGCAGGAATTCGAAAAGAAGAAACGACTTTCCACTCGTCCTCAAACGCAGTACCCCCGACAGCCGCCGCACCAGGCAGACCCTGGCAATACATATTCCCCGTACCCGTATGCCTCCGGTGTCAGACGTTTCATATGAAACTCCTTCAGAGAAATAACTTATAGCTTATCCGACCAGATGCCCGAGCCAACCCGATAAATTGAGGAGCCGGAACATTCCCGGCCAGGGGCCGCCGTTCATGAGCATAAATCGTCGGGAAAACTCGTTCCTGTGGTGAATTCCGGTTGTGTTGCCCCGGCAATTGGAATAGTATTATTAAAGGGGATGGAGTGAAATAAAAAAAGGGTATGCTCCAAGTGAGGACGAATAGATTTTTCTACATTCCGCTTATTGTTTTTTCCCTTTTGCTTTCCCTTCCCGGGGCAGTATTATGGGCACAAACTACGGACGATGAAATAAAGCTGATCAAGCAGCAGATCGAAGTCCTTAGCAGACGGCTCGAAGAGCTCGAAGGAAAAAAGGCAAAGCAAAAATACACCGGCAGAGCTGGCGAAGCAGTAACGCGGGATAACGTTACATTTTATAACACGGCGATAGACAGGAACATGCAGAAGCTGACCCGGCCGGATTCGTCCAGAACCATTCTCAACCTGAGCGGGAACGGAACTGTGAGTCTCATGGGAGAGAACGATCCCAAAAGGGTAAACGCGGTTCTGACGCCGATGGTGAATCACAGAATCACCGACAACCTCCGCTTCATCTTCAAACCCGAAGTGAAGCTCCTGAACGAAGAGGTGGGATTCGGCATAAAAATGGGCGAGCTGGATTTTTTCCTGAACGATTACATAACCCTGAGAGGGGGAAAGATACAGAATGCCGGCCTTGTTTCCCCGTCGGCCCTCCCCTCGTGGCTCGGGGATGACCCTATTGCATATTCCCTCGCGAGACGTGAAGAATCACTCGCCTCTCAAGACCTCATTTCAGAACTCAAGAATATGGGAGTGGGAATAAGCGGGGGTATTCCGCTTAACCTCTTCGACAAGGCGAACTTAAACTATGGTGTCTCGTATATAAACAGTGCCGACGGCAGCGGCACCATGAATTTCAGTTTTTCCATATCGGGCCCGTAGAATATTACAGTAAAAATCTTCGAAATCTGTAAACACCCTCTAACGCATTGGCCGATCACTTTTATTACTTTCCCGCACAACGGCTGAACGGCTCAGACAGTTTATGCTTACAGTTTTCTCTTCTGTGCCTCGCGAATTCGTATTCCACCCCGCAGGACTCGACCGCCCTTCTCCAGGAACCGAAATGATAGTCGGCAGCGGAAACCAGCGCCGTCATGCCGTTCTTTCTCAGAACGGACGGCCTCAGGCTTCCGCCCTCGGCATTCAGCCGCTTTATTTCCCTTACTATTCTCTGCCTGGTCCACTTCTTGTTGTTCCTGGAGCTCTCGTAATCCACCCCCGAAGCCTCCAGCGCATTCTTCCATGACCCGAAGACCTTGCATGCCCTCAAGTAAAGAGCGGAATGCTCTTTCGCAATATTCGACGGCTTTTCAACCCCCGGGCTGAATATTTCTTTAATCTCCGTGATAACTCTTTCGGCTCGTCTAGTCATGATGGATATCTGTATTACAATATGCATGCCAAAACATATCCACCTGTAATTATAGAAAAATATGGACTAACATTCAACCGGAATCGCGTCTTAATATCGTACAGCTTACAATCCACGGGCCAAAGGGGTTTTCGGGCAATGTATTTATTTGCTTACCGACTCGTCCTGCGAGCATATATACGGATCCCGGGTGTTTGTCCGGAGAGAGCCCAAAAATTAAGCATTCATTCATCAAAAAGAGCACTTTCCCATCCCGGATTTTATCAGCAAAGTCTATTTATTTCCTATGATTAAAGTTAACTCTTTCGGCATGCTCTATTCCATGATAAAAATAACAATGACAAGAGTTTAAAAAGTCGTTCTTAAAGAGAGGGTGCGTATGGACGGTAGGGTGAATTATATTCGTAAGGGATTTATCCGCTCGTATTTATTTCGTGCTATTGCTTTTTCATTCCTTTTAATATCCATCGGCGGCGGCTGCGACGGGGGAGGCGGCGGCGGTATAGTTCCCCCTCCCACTTCACCTCCGTCATCGATCAATAAATTGAATATAGAAATACTGGATGCTTTTATCGATCAGGACCGCAGACCAGTAACCACGATCAAGATAACAGACGAAAACGGTAATCCGCTTACTATAGGTGACCTCGACCGATTAGATTTTATCATAGCCAGAATTGTCGAAAGCGGAGAATACATAGACTATATCACCATAGATTTCGGTGACGGCGTATTACACGCCTTCTACGAAACCGGCGGAGATTTTGAAAACCTGGGCGGAGGTGTTTACACCTACACTTTCGAAACAGTCTTACCGGAAGGATACAACGCCAGCCAGACACACACCGTCGCCATTATTGGTGATAGGGTGGTAGGAAACGATGGGTGGGCCTCAAACGCTACGTACGACTTCGTACCAAATGGCGGTCCAATAACTGAAATAAGGGATATTGTCGTAACTGAAGCATGCAATAGCTGTCACGATCCTCTGGAAATGCATGGTGGGGCATTCAGGGATACGGCAGTTTGTATTACTTGTCATACCACCAAACTTGTAGATCCGGAAACCGGCGAGCTTGTTGACCAAGTAGACCCGGCAACCGGGAACACCGTTGGTTTCAATGTTATGATCCACAAGTTACATATGGGAGAAATGCTCCCGAGCGTGGAAGACGGGATTCCCTATGTTATGTTTGGAAATGATTTTTCAGAGGTAGTGTTCCCTCAGGATATAAGAAACTGCACCAAGTGCCATACGCAGCAGGCGCTCCAGAAAGACGCTTGGAAGAACAAGCCTACACGAGCCTCCTGCGGTTCATGCCATGACAACGTCGATTTCGCAATGGCGATCAACCACCCGACTGTTCAGTTGAACGACAACAACTGCTCGGGGTGTCACATACCGCAATCGGGAACCGAATTCGACATCTCGGTCACGGGATCCCACACCGTTCCGCTGAAGGCATCGAGCCTTCCCGGGCTTAACTTCGCCATAGTAGACGTAAAGAGCGCCGAGACGGGCGACACTAGGGTCGGCCCCGGAGAGCATGCCGAGGTGACGTTCAGCATCAAGACCGACGCAGGCGAGGTTGTAGACATCGAGGAGATGAATATTATCGCCCTCGTCATAGCCGGCCCGACGACGGACTACAACATACAGGATTACAGCGGCACCGGCGCCGAGATTCCGGGCGTGGACAATGCCCTCCGCGAAAGCGTGTCAAGCGCCGAAGGGCCTGACGAAAACGGGAACTATACATATACGTTCAATGGGGTAATCCCGCCGAACGCCACGGGGACGTACTCCGTCGGCATAGAGGGACGTATACCCCGCATGGTGGGCGGAGAGAACCTCATACTGTTCGAGGAAGTGGAGGAGGCCGGAAGGAACCAGGTTTATTACTTCGCCGTTACCGATCCTGTGCCAGTCCCAAGGCGGGTCGTCGTGGATAACAGCACTGAGGACGAGTTCTGTAATGCCTGTCACGGTGTATTCTCGAAAGATTTCAGCATACACGGCAACCTCCGTAACGATACTGAATACTGCGTTCTTTGCCACAACCC
>JRYD01003085.1_pt2 | contig 10892 bp, 3 predicted proteins | sample 235311 | NCBI WGS metagenome assembly JRYD01 (sample SAMN03074213, study PRJNA261472) | activated sludge metagenome | biome: Common Effluent Treatment Plant; feature: Wastewater; material: Activated sludge; isolation source: activated biomass in a lab-scale reactor treating industrial wastewater at... | reverse complement strand
GGTACTCGCGCTCGATCCGCGTGGGCATGCCCAATCCCGCGAAGTCCGGCAGATGCGGCGAACGCGAGGCGTCAAGGATGCGGATCACCACGCGCTCCCCGAAGGTGCTCGGGAGCGTGCTGATCCGCAGGTCCACAGCCTTGGGGACGTCGGACATGACACTCCCAACGCCACGTCCGCCAGCACTCGTTCCCACCGATCCACCCATCGAGACCGTGGCCCGCCCGTCCTGCGGGGCGCGGTGCTCGGCGACGTCGAGGTTGGCCATCACCTTGATGCGGCTGACGACGGCGGCGGCGAGGGAGGGCGGGAGCGTGCGGGCCGTGTGGAGGACGCCGTCGAGGCGATAACGCACCAGCGTGCGATCACGCAGCGGCTGGACGTGCACGTCGCTGGCGCGGCGTTGCAGGGCCTCGAAGAGGACAAGGTCCACGAGGCGCACCACCGGGGCCTTGCCCTGGGTGCTCAGGAGGTCCTGATCGAGGTCACGCACGGCGCGGTCGAGAGCGCTCGCCACGTCGTCGACGCCGTCGATGTGGGCGACGTGCGTCGGCACATCCACGGTCGAGGCGTTCTGGGCGGAATCCATCCGCGCCCGGTCGTAGGCCCGGTCGATCGCGGCGGCGAGGAGTTCGGCCTCGACACGGATCGCACGGGTAGGACGCTTGAGGCGCACGCCCACGTTGAAGAGGGCGGGGCGCGGACGATCGTCGGCGACGTGGAGGAGTTCGGTCGAGGGGTCTTGGGGATCGCGCCCGGCGCTCAGGACCAGGTGCCGGCGGGCGAACTCGTGGGGGATGAGGGCGAGGAACTCGGGGCTGGGCTCACCGTCGGGATCACCGTTGGGCTCGTGGACGGGAGCGGGCGCACCAGTAACCGAGTCGAGTGACGCCGAGATGAGTCCCTCGGAACCAATCAGCGCCGTGCTCGTGGTCCTCGACGCCGTCACGTCCGATGCTCCCTTGGCCAACTCCGGGGCCACTCACCGCTACTCACCGCTACTCACCGCCACACGGCTCTACACCCGACTTGCCCCATCTCTCATTCGAATGCGCGTACATCACAGTGTACCAGAACGCGCCCTCGACGGTTCCCTCCATCGCGTTCATCCTCCCTTGCACCAGTCCCGCTAACGCACGATCCGCGGCGTCCACTCGGGAAGGCCATTGTCGAGGTTGTTGGCCTCTATGGTGCGGTCGCTCGCGTACTTGAGGTCCTCGAGACCCTCGCTCCGCATCACCACGGGGCGGATGAGCACGAAGAACCGCGAGCGGCTCTCGCCGGTGGAGGTGCTGCGGAAGAGGTGGCCCAGGAGCGGGATGCTCCCCAGGACCGGGACGCGCTGGTCGGTGGTCGACTCGGTGAGGACCTCCAGACCCCCCACGACGACGGTGTATCCGTCGGGGATCGTCGCGAGGCTCTGGATGGTGTTGCTCTGCCGCGGCGGGGGCAGCCCCTGCCCGGCCGAGGCGCCGACGAAGGCGCTCAGGGTGATGTTGTAATCCAGGACGAGGTGGTCCCCCTCGGCGATCTGGGGGCGGACCGAGATGGTCGTCCCCGCGTCCTGCGTCCCCCCGAAACTCGACGAGGTCACGTTCGTCGAGATGATGTTCGTCGTCACCACCGGCTGCTGCAGGACCGAGGAGAACGACGCCTCCTCGTTGTTGCTCACCAGGACCTTGGGCATGGTCGTGGTCCGGCCGTGCCCCACCGAGCGCAGGGCCTTGACCACCGCGTTGTAGTCGCCGGGCGACAAGACCGAGCCGCCGAACCCGGCCGAGTCGCCGACGGTGCGGACGGCATCGCCCGATGAAGTCGACAGACCAAAGAGCGAGGCGAGGCGGATGCGGGTGTCCCCCGAGGGGATCAACTTCTCGAGTTCCACGCTCAGGCTCACCGAGTCGTTCTCCGAGAGGCTGACGAGGGTGACCTCGAGCATGACCTGCGGCTGACGCAGGTCCAGTTGCGCGATGAGGATCTCGACCTGCGCGAGGAGCCTTGGCTCGCCCACGGCGATGATGGAGTTGGTCCCCTCGTCGGCGGTGAGGCTGAGCGAATCGGCGAGGCGGCCGGAACGGCCGGAATCTCGATCCCCAGCGGGGAGAAGAGGACTGCGCTGAGATGGTGTCGAGACGGCGACGGCGCCCGAGGGACTTGTAACAACAGACGAGGATGGTGTGCTGGCGGCCGTGCTACTTCCCGCGGGCTGCGTGGGGCCGTTGGTTCTTTGAGTGTCGGAGCGGCGACGGTCGCCGCCTCGATCTGGTTCGTCATCGTCACCGAGCCGCTCGTCGATCGCGCCCACGGCGATGAGTTGCTGCAGGGTCCTCAAGAGGTCGCTCACAGGGCGGTTGCGGACCTGGAAGGTGCGCACGGGGCGGGCCGCCGGTCCTTCGACCGAGTCCAATCGCTCGATGAGAGCAGCGATCCGCTCGTGAAGGACGGGCGTCGCGGTGACGATCAACGAGGACGTGAGATCGTCCTGCACGACGCGGAGGCGTGACGAGGCGTCGCCGTCGTTGGGGTCCTTGAGGGACTGCTCCAAGAGCCGGGCCACGTCCTTGATGGCAAAGACCCGGGGCGTGTAGGTCCTGGTCTCGGTCGACTCGAGCGAGTCGATGGCGGCGGCGGTGTCGCGCCAGCGCGAGAGGACCGAGGCGGGGGCGACGACTACGACCGAGTTGCGCGAGGGAGCGACCAGCACGTCGCCGGCGGTCTTGTCCCCCGTCACCGCGTCACGCTTCTGCATCACCTGCTGGATCGAGGCCACGGCGCTCGCGGCGGACAAGGCCTTGAGTGGAATCTCCTCGACGACCGGGGCCTCGGCGATGGCGTCCAGGGTGGCGACCACGCTCGAAAGTCGTGCGAACCGATCCGAGTAGTCAGAGACCAGGAGCATCCGAGTTCCGGTTACCGGCGTCGCCGTCCCCGCGGGCTTGGAGAGGAGCGGCCGCAGCGCCTCGGCCACGTCCTTGGGCGATCGGTTGAGAACCTGCATCACCACCGTCACGAACCCCTGGGGCAGGGCTTCACCGGCGTCCACCACCGGACCCTGCGCTGCCGCGTCGGACGCCCGCAGGATCGTGTACGACCGCGACGCGGTCTCACCCCGCGCCACGAGGGCCAGCCCGCGCGAGACCAGGATCTCGTTGGTGAGCGACCACAGATCCTCGTCACTTAGTCCCTCGGGGAGTCGCAGCGTCACCGTGCTCTTGACGATCGACGGGTCGTATTCCAGACGGAGCCGCAGGCGCTCCGCCGCCAGGTCCACGAGACGTGCCAGGTCCAACTCGCTGGGGAGGGTGGTCGTGCGAGGTGGATCGTCTTCTTCACTTGAAGAACTGACCGTCCGACTCAGCACGGCGGGAGACGCACCCAACCACGTCGCCACGACGACACAGACAATCGTTGAGGCTCGCCATTGGGATCTTTGGCTCATCAAGAACTCCCCAAAGTGTGTTCAAGAATGAGTCATGGTACTCTGTAACCGGATGGCTATGGCCAACTCAAACGAATGCCGACGAGGTATCAGATTTCTGGTCCTTGGCCAGTCACCACTCGCTGCCATGTCGATTTGATCGCCTCCAACCGCGTGAGCCCCGCCACGGCCTGCGCGGTCTCTGGAAGACCATCGGCCCTTGAGACGATCTGAGTCGCCTCGGCCGACACAGGACGCGTGGACCGCGACGAAGATGAAATCGCGAAGAGCGCCTGCCGAAGTTGGGACCACTCGGTGTCGGTTCGGTTCATCAGCCAGTACTTGGCGGGCACGCCACGCGAGCGGTTCTCTCTGGCGAGATAGATCTTGGCACGGGTGGACTCGTCCAACGATTGGAATACGGCTGTTTCCACGAGGGCACGACGTGCCTCGCTCGCAAGCCGCGCAGCTTCCAGTCGTTGCCGGGCGGACTCGAGAGCGGTCCGTGCAGTCTCGATCTGAGACTCCGAGCGGGCGCTTGCGAGGGATCGCTCGAGATGGCGCACATCGCGCTGGGCGCTGGCGAGTTCGGCCGATTCGACCCGCATGTCTTCGAGGTGTGCCGTGACTTCTGCTCGAACCGCGCGCAGCAGGCTCTCGGCCGTCTGGGAGTTCAGCCCGCTCACCGCGAGGACCTCGGGGGTCAAACCCAACTCGGCAGTGCTCGCGGCGCCAAGCATGAGAACCTCGACCTGCGCCTCCGGCGCGGGTGGCGACTGGGCGTGCGCCATCTTGGAATCACCAATGAGCGCGGCGCTCACAGAGACCACGAGAACGGCGAATCGATTCATCGGAAGGCTCCTTCGCGAATAGTGACTCCATTGAAACGGACCACCTCGGCGCGCGATGCCACTCGGCGGTTGTGCGACTTAAGTTTACATCGAGTCGCACCAACATGCAACATATACCCATGAGTGGCCTCCGCAGTTGCACGAATGCGCAAGTCATGGACCACGCAAGACTTGTCCGAATATCTTCAAGAGCCACCAGGATTGTTGCAACATTTTCGATTGAGTTTCGGTAGCATCTCGTAGAACCGCGAGTGCGCGGCTATCGCGTCACCACTCCACGGACCACGATCGGAGACACGCATGAACGCTTCCAAGTCGCGCCTCGCCGCATTCGTCGTGGGTCTTGCGCTCGCGCCCTACATCACACAAGCCGTGATCGACGTGCTCAGCGTCGATGAGTCACTCTCGTGGAATCGCGCGCTCCCCACCACCGGCGTGCAAGCGGCGAGCGTGCCGGCAAAGGCACGCGGCACGACTTTGGAAGGCGGGCTCTCGGCTGCGGGGCTCTACGGGTTCGAAGTCTCAGCCGATCCGTCTGCCGCAAGCGATTTCCCGATGTCTGCCATGGGTGTCGTGCGCCTCGATCTGGGCGCCTATTCGACCACTGAGGTGGACCTGTCGCTTCCCATCAACGGCATCCCCTTTGTCATCGGACGGACCTATCTCCCTCCAGCCGATGGAGCGAACTCCGCAGCAGGAATCCAGGGCCACGGATGGCATCAGATGGCCATTCCCGAGGTCGTCGTCGACACGGAGAGCGATTTCGCGTACATCGTCTTCGGTGCCGATCGGTACCTCATGTTCTCGCTGGTCACCGAAGGTCAGGGTGAGAACACCCCGGCCCCGGCCGGTGTCTACCAGGGGATCAACGGCACGGCGGGTGCGTTGGTGTACGTTGACACGGGGTCCGAGACCCCGGACCTTTGGCAGTACGTGGACCCGGCGGGGAACACAGCGTGGTTCTTTGCGATCGGGGGCGGAGGCACTGCCGCGGCAAAGGGCCAACTCTGGAAGACGGCCGACGCCGCCGGGCACGGGGTCTACTTTGGAGACGGTTCGAATCCGAGCACGGCGTTGTCGACCGGATACGACTCCAGCGGTCGGCCGTTGACCGCGACCGACTACGCGGACAGGACGTACACGTTCAGTTACACGTCTTCGGACCTGATCAGCGACATCTCTGTTTCAGTCGGCTCGTTGGTCGTTGCCGAGGTCGGTTACGACTACTACGGCACATCTGACAGTAACGGTCTGGAAAACGACCTCAAGTCCGTGACGGTCAAGACTTTGCTGACGGACGACCTGTGCAACACCTCAGCCCCAGCATATCTCGAGCGGACGACGCACTATCGCTACGACACGAGTGCGGGCGGAGGCTCGGCGGCCGATCATCGCCACCTCGTGCGCATGGTGGTGGAGCCCGAGGGTTTCCGTCGCTACTCGCTCGACCATGGCACCGATCCGACCGCGGCCTCCGATTCGGCCCTTCGACCGTACTGCTCTTTCGAGATCGAGTATCAGGCCGCGAACAGACTCGCGGGCCTCGTCACCACACCCGGCGACTCGCGGGATGTGTACGACCCGGAGACGCCAACCACGACCGCGTGGACAGCAACTGCGCCCGGCATGCGCACCGAGATCAGCTACGAGACTCGCAACCCGTCGCATGGCTCGAGCGAGACCCGTCCATGGATCACGAGGACCTCCACGGTCAAGCAGGATCCGACGACGTCCTCCCCGCTTGCATACAACGTCGTGTATTTCGATCGGGCGGGCCAGGAACTCCTCAGCGTCCTGAGCGAGGATGACCCCTCCTCGTCCTCACCGACCGGAAGGCTCTGGGCAACCGAGACCGTCCGTTCCAGCGAGGGCTGGACCCAGTTCTACCGCACGCCCGAGGCCTGCGGCACCTACCACCATCCCGACGACGACAGCCCGTTCCTCGGAACGCCCCCGAGCGCTGGTCTCCAGCACGGCATCGATCGCGTCTCGTCGGGGGTCTTCACCGGCCTCGTCAAGGCGATTTGGCGCCGCTTGGGTGACTCTGGAACCAAGAACTATCTCAGCCGCGTCGACTATCTCGGGGAGACCAGCGGCGCACGGGGGATCGACGTCGATGCGTCCACAACGTACGAGTACCTGATCTACCGCCCCTTGATCTCGCTCTCGCGTGAATGGGCGACCACCACCACGAGTTCGTCGACGGCGGGCGAGGACACGACGTACGAGTACCAGTTCCAGGACACGAACGGCACAGCGCTCGGCACGAGCCTACTCGTCGTGAAGACCACCTTCCCCCCGGTGGCGCCGTCACACAATGGCAAGTCCGGCTCCGCCTCTAACGGCGGCACGGCGTACAACATCGCCACGTACATCGACCTCCAAGGTCGCTTCAGCGTCACACGGTCTCGAAGTGGGCGGATTCTGTTTTCCGACTACGACAATGACACCGGGCAACTGGTCACCTACATCCACGATGCCAAGGACGACGACACCACGACGACGATTCAGGGGGGATCACTGGGATCGAGCCTGTCCGCGTTGTATACATCCGTCTCATTGTCCAGCGTCGGGGGCGAGTCGTTCCTCACCGACAGCACCGTTCCGGTCACCCAGCTACTCCATCGCGTGACCAACTACGAGTACGACCCGATCGGTCGCCGCATCTCGACCGAGGTACCCAGCACCTGGCAGATGGAAGGCGACATCGCACGCTCGCGGCGCAAGATGACACGGACGTATTTGCCGTGGAACGGTTCGGTCGTGGCGTTCGACGTCCCGCGTGTTGGGGTGGGCGGGTCTTCGTGCTATGGCCCCGTCACGGTGAGCGCCATGGGGCTGAATGGCACGGTTCTCGATGAGTTCATGCTCTCGTACAAGTATGATGCCATTTCTGCGTGGGGGACCAGCGACGCTCGGTACCAGCGGGTTCCAGTGATTTCAGGGCTTCCATCGGAGTGGATGTGCTGGCCATCGGAGGAGACACCTCCCAGCGATCTGACCCAGTACCTTCGAGAGACGATCGGCACCACCAACTCGGTCGTCTCGCAGAGGCAAGGTCGCATGTATTCGAGCAATGGGTCGCGGCTCTTGGTCGCTCGTCAATACACTGAAACCACTGGCGACCAGGACAACGATGCCAGGCTCGATAGTGCTTTGAGTTACGACACACTCGGTCGAGTGATCGCCACGAGGCGTCCGTCGGGAACCATCCACGCGGTGTCCTACGACGGCCCCATGTCCCGCGTCGCGACCGTGTCGAAGGGCACCGATGACGATCCGATGTCCGGCAACATGGTGGACCTCTCCACTCGTGTTTACGACGAGGGCGGAGTGGGCAACGGGCACCTGACCACCTCGACAACCCATCTGGAGGCGTCGTTGTCGGTGGTCAAGACCTTCCACTGGGACGAACTCGGCCGTCTGATCGCGGTACAGAACCCGTCCTCGCCGCACACGCTCATCAAGAATGACAACAAGGACCGCGCGGTCGCCGTCGCACTCTTTGGGGGCACATGGTCGTCCAGTTGGCTGAGCAACGACCCCACCACCACGGGGACCATGAGCGGCCGGCGCGCGCTCTTCGAGCAGTTCTACGACGAGGAAGATCGCCCGTACAGGACTCGCGACTGGAGGGTCGACCAGACGAGCGGCGAGATCACAACGCTCGGTCCCCGCGACGCCGACGCCGAACCACCGTGCACCGAGAATAACACGTTTCATGGTCCCGAAGGAAGTGAGGTCGCACAAACAGGCAAACAGAACACTCAGAGCAAGCGTAATCGTGCGTGCGAACTCGTTGGTAGATATGTCGTGTTTTCAGGAAATGGTGCCCCTCAGCAAACGCCGACACATGAGGAAGCGACGTCTGACGAGGTCGATGCACTAAGCGAGCAAGTCGTGGTCCGGGATAACCAGACAGGCGACGTGGATTTCGTGATTGCCACCAGCACCGGGCCGACAGCCGAGGGTCAGCAGATGGCCGCACGGCTGAACGAATCCGACATCGTGTCTCGCGACGCCGATGGCGCGCCGACGATCAAACTCGATGAACTCGAGGGCGACAGCGAGGGCCAGAGTCTCAACGGTCGGCTGCAAGTCGTGGCCTACTGGCGGGATGAACTGGATCGCGAGTACGCCTCTGCGAATCTGGGTGACACCCGGCCCGTTACCGAAGGATGCGGCTCGCTCGCGTCGATCGCCGGCAGCGGCAGCGAACTTCCTTCCCCAGCGTCATGGCCCCTGTCCGCAACCGCCGAAGTCTGCGAGACCATGCGGCCCGACTTCCTGCCACGGGTGAGCCGGTTGTACCGCGATGAGTTTGGACGCCCGAATATTGCGTACGGCCCGACCGACGCCGCGAAGCGATTTTCGTATGACGATGCGGGGCGACCCACGCGAACAGAGAGCGGACGCGGTTTCCCTCAAACACCGACCAGTGGGTGGCCGACGGACAAGGGTCCCTATGGAGGCATCGCCTTCCAGGACTGCAACACCGACGAGTTGTACACGACCTACGACCAGCGCGGCCGTATCAGGGAGATCACCCCGACGGAGACTGGCGACGGCGGCGTCGAATACCAGTACCCGAGCGACTTTCCGGCGGGGTACCCAACCCACACCGAGCCGCCCGCATCCTCGGACAATGACAATCCCGTAGTCATGATCATTCCACGCGGTGGAACATCGCTGCCGTTGCCCGAGAACCGTCGAACCACGAACTATCGTTACAACCGCGTGGGCTACCCGACGCATATTTATGAGCCGTCCAAGGAGGTCGATAGCGACGGCGTTCCAGTCATCGGAACCAACGGGCAGCCCCTGCCCGGCTGGATGATGTGGAAGACGACGCTCGACTCGTCGGGACGTCGCGAGAGCACCGGCGCAGTCTTCGACGACACGTTCTCCACGCTGAATGGTGGATCCATCAAGTTCCGCACGGACTGGGAGTACGACGACCTCGGGCGCTTCCGGAAGATCACGAAGGTTGAGATCCCCTCGAGTGGCCCCGAGAACATCCTCTCGGAAGTCGAGTGGGCCTTCGACGGCTGGCGCAACCTCTCATCGCGCGATCAATCGCTCATCCCCGATGGCACGCTCTTCCCAGACGGCGATGGCCCCGCCATCGGCATGGCCATCACGCCCTACACGAGGCCGTTCCTTCGCCACCGCGGTGCGTGGAGCAATCGCCTCACGTCCATCCACTACCCAGGCGGCCTCACGGTCGCGCCGCAATATGGCCCCGTGATCCCAGGCTCGTCGACCACGACCGATCCCACGGACTACATCGGCGACCAGATCGGCCGCGTCAGCCAACTCTTGGCGTCGACTGGTTCGACCGCGGAAGCGACAGCTCCTTCTGACCCCATGAATCCGGGTACCCTACCCGTCGTGCTCCGCCAGGGGTACTACGGCATCTACTACCCCGCGTGGTATGAGATGCCGACCACCGTGGAAGAAACGACGCAACTGCTGCGCCGGCCGCTGGTGACGCCCATGGCGATCATCCCCTCGACCACGTACGACAGGCCTGGCTTCGATCCTGAGGCGTCCCTTCCGGGAACCGTATACATCGCGCAGAGCAACGGGCTGAATCCGTTCGGTCAGTACGAGAACGACCAATGGTCGTCGTGCACCTACTCATGCACGGACGTGCCGTCGGTCGCCGACTCCATCTCAACCTCCAAGGCCTACGACATGGTCCGCGCCTACGACGTCGCGGGTCGTCCGTGGCTCGAGGTCGAGCGATCCACCAAGTTCGCTCCCGAGACGCGATCCTTCGCCTATGGCGACACCAACTACACCAACAAACTCTCCAAGGCCGACACTTGGCCCGACGACACCGAAACCGACGCCTGCGGCACGCCTATCCAGACCGATCGCGGGCCAGCCATCTACGAAATCTCGAGTGCCTCGACCGGACACGCCCTGTTCTCGTGCGGCATGGCCGTCGAACCCCTCGACACCGAACGCTGGAAACTCGACAACCAGAACAACATCATCGACTACTACCGCAGCACGCAAAACGTCGAACTCGGCCCGACCAGCAAGTTCGCGATCGGCATCAGCGACGCGACCTACGACGAGGCCAACGCCCTCACCGACTATTCCCCCGTGATCGACACGGTCGCCCAGCCCCAGCGTGTCCTTGCCTATGACGACGCCGGCAACATGGTCGACAACGGCAAGCCCGTCGGCGATCCCCACGCCTTCTTCTACTCCTATGACCACGAGAATCGCCTCATCGCCGCCTACCGCAAGGTGCTTGACGGCGAAGACACCGTCGTCGGGACGCTTGGCCTCCTCGGTCTATGACCTGGTCTCCCCCACCACCATCCACCGCACGGGGGTGGCGTCGTCGGTCTTTGACGACGACGTGATCGAGTACTACGCGCACGACGACGCTTGGCGTGTCGTCTGCGTCTTCCGACAGAACGCCGTCGGCGCCGCGGGGTCGGCCAGTTCCACCGAGCGGCCCCCCGCCGTCGCCTATGAGCGCTTCGTCTACGCCCTCACCGGCATGGAGGGGCGCGGCGATCCGATGGGGTCCCTCTCCCCCATCCTCTCGCAGATCAACACCAACTGGGACGATCCCGAGAGCGACGCCGACGCCGAGACCGGCG
>JRYD01002720.1_pt1 | contig 10954 bp, 7 predicted proteins | sample 235311 | NCBI WGS metagenome assembly JRYD01 (sample SAMN03074213, study PRJNA261472) | activated sludge metagenome | biome: Common Effluent Treatment Plant; feature: Wastewater; material: Activated sludge; isolation source: activated biomass in a lab-scale reactor treating industrial wastewater at... | reverse complement strand
CCAGCAGCGGCGCAACGAACAGCGCGATCTGCAAGCTGGAACCAATGGCGATGCTCAGGGCGAGATCCATCCGGTTTTTGGCCGCCACCTGAACGGCGACGAAGTGCTCGGCGGCATTACCCACCAGCGGGATCAGGATGATACCGATAAAGAACTCGCTCAGCCCTAGTGATTCCGTCACCGGCTCCACGGCCGTGACGAGGAACTCGGAGAGCAGGGCGATGAAGCCGACGGCCGCGACGAGGACGATTAGCGCGTGTGTCGTGGTCCATCCCGAGGGAGCGTGAGCCTCGCGCGCCTGGGGGTCGCCTTCGTGCGTTTTTGAAGTGAAGGAGTAGAGAATCACCAATCCGTACATGACGAGAATGGCCAAAGACGCGCCGATGCTCAGGGATTCAACCCGTATGAAGTCCGGTTCGAGGGACAGATTAAAGAACGACGGGATGGCGAGGGCAAAAACGGCCAGCACGAGCAAGGTCGCATCGAGGCCGGCGTTCTCGCGATTGAACCGCTGAATGCCGTGGCGAATGCCGCCGATCAGGAGCGACAAACCCATAATGAGCAGCAGGTTTCCCAGGATGGAGCCGGTGATCGACGCCAGGACGAGGTCGATCAAACCCTTGCGCAAGGCCACGATGGCGATGATCAGCTCGGCCGCGTTGCCCAGCGTGGCGTTTAGCAAGCCGCCCGTTCGCTCGCCCACCTTCTCGGCCAGAGCCTCGGTGCCCTTGCCGATCATGGCCGCCAGCGGCACAATGGCCGCGGCCGAGGCGAGCAGGATCCACAGTGGGTCGGCGTGTGTCAATTCGAGGAAGATGGCGGCAGGGATAAACAGGGCCAGGATGAGCAGGACAGGGCCTAGCCCAATCCAGTGTTCAATCTTTGCCAGGATACTTTTCATCAATAAATCCTCCGAGCACAACAGTTAAAAAATCTGGCGAATTGTAGCAAAAGCATGACCAGGCAACGAAAAGTCATCGGCGCGGCGCTGCTGTTTGTGGCGTGATGGTGGTGTCTCTTTCAGCAGTGAGATGCATCACTGGCCCGTTCGGTGTAACATTGAGCGGATCGCGGCCCGGTGCCGCCCTTTTTTTGTACTGATGTCAACGGCTAAAGAAACCTACCGCGCTTCGACGTTCAAGCTTGAGGACTCGCCCGCCACCTGGCAGGCGGCTATGGCGCGCCTCCCCCACACCCATCCCTTGCAGAGTTGGGCCTGGGGGCAGTTCAAGTCGCGCTGGGGCTGGGAGGCATTGCCGCTAACCATGTCGATAGGCGGCAATAGCTGGGAAACAATCGCCGCGGCCATGGTGCTGAAACGACGTGTCCCCCGCCTGCCCTATTGTGTTCTCTATGTGCCCAAAGGGCCGGCGCTGGATTTCCACGACCATTCCTTGCGGTTGCAGGTGCTGGCTCGCCTGGAGCAATTGGCGAAACGCGAGCGGGCGATTTTCATCAAGATCGACCCCGAGGTCGTCCGCAGTTGGGGGCTGGAGCAGGAGCGCGTTTCGCCTCTGGGCGCGGCCGTCATGCGCGACCTGCGGGAGCGCGGCTGGCGGCCGTCGGATGAGCAGATCCAGTTCCGCAATACGGTCGAGCTGCCGCTGGAAGCCACGGAAGAGCAACTATTGGCGGCCATGAAGCAGAAGACCCGCTACAATATTCGCCTGGCCGAGCGCAAGGGTGTGGTCGTCCGATCGGGCAGCCCGGCCGACTTCCCGACAATCGTCGAGATGTATCAGGAAACGGCCGCGCGTGACGGATTCACCGTCCGACCGGCGGAGTACTATCTCGATGGCTGGGGCGGGTTATATCAGGCGGGCATGGCGCAGCCGCTGGTGGCCGAGGTCGAAGGGCGACCGGTGGCGGCCGTGGTTCTGGTGCGCTTCGGCGACCGCGTCATCTACATGTATGGCGCGTCGCGCAATGAGGCCCGCGACCGGATGCCCAATCACCTCCTGCAATGGGAGGCGATTCGGTGGGCGCGGGCGCAGGGTGCCAAGGTCTATGATTTTTGGGGCGCGCCGGATGAATTTGAAGAGACGGATCGTATGTGGGGTGTCTGGCGATTCAAGGCCGGATTCAACGGCGAGGTGGTGCGTTTTATCGGCGCGTGGGACTATACGCCGCGGCCGCTGCTCTATCGCCTGTATACGCAAGCCATCCCGCGTTACCTGGACCTATTGCGCGCCCGACGCGGCCGGCCGGATGAGCAGCCATTGCCCGGCTAATGATCGCGCCTCGTGGGACGGTGAAATCAATTGGAGAGATGTAGAAGATGAGCAGAACCATTGTCATCCTCGATGGAGATCAGACGGGGCAGGAACTACTGGAAGAGGCGTTGCGTGTTTTGCATGAAGACGTCATCCGCTACCCGTTGGAATTCATTCGATTCGACCTCAGCCTGGAGAATCGCCGGGCCACAAAGAACAAGGTCGTGTACGAAGCGGGTCAAGCCATCCGCGAGTATCGGGTGGGCCTAAAGGCGGCCACTATCACCCCGGAAACCCGCGGCGATGTGGGCAGTCCCAACGCCATTCTGCGCGAAGAGATGGACGCGGAGATCATCCTGCGCACGGGTCGTCGCATCCCCGGCGTGCGACCGGTTGGCGGTATCTACGCGCCGATCAGCATCGTGCGCATGGCTCGCGACGACGCCTACGGCGCGCGCGAGTGGCGCGAGGGTGAGGCAGGCAGCCTCGATGAATACGCCTTCCGCACGGAGAAGATCTCGCGCTGGGTGTGTCGCGCGGTGTCGGAGTTCGCCTTCCAGCACGCGCGCGAGAACCGCGCCAAGGTGTTCGGCGGCCCCAAGTTCACCGTCAGCCCCGTCTACGAAGGCATGTTTAAGGAAGAGATGGACGCGGCCGCGGCTCGCTACCCTGATGTGCGCTATGAGCCGCAGCTAATCGACGCTACCTTCGCTCTGTTGCTGGCCACGACCGGCGACGCGCTGGTCATCCCGTCGCTGAACCGCGATGGTGATTTGCTGTCCGACATGGTCTTGCAGATGTTCGGTTCCATTGCCGGGTCGGAATCGATGGTCATTTCGCTCAATCAGGCCGGAGTGATCGACTGCGTCATGGCCGAGGCCCCTCACGGTACGGCCCCCAGCTTGCAGGGCAAGAACGTGGCCAACCCCATGGCCATGATCCTGGCCGCCGCCGGGCTGCTGGGTCTCATGAAGGAGCAGGAGTTGAAGACGGCCAGCCGGGCCATCTATGAGGCCACGCTGGAAGCGGTCTACGACGGGATTCGCACGGCCGATCTGGGCGGCAGTACCGCCACCGACGCGTTCACCAACGAGGTTATCCGCCGCGTAAAGGGCAAGCTGGAGGTATGGTCGACGTTGACCTAAGGGTGCCTTCGTTGTTTATCGATCGGGTTCCAGTGTAATCAACGTGATTTCCGGCGGGCAGAGAAAGCGCACTCGCGGTGCGCCCATCCCCTCGAACCCCACCCCACGACTGATATAGAGATGGGTCCTGCCCTCGTGGTAATGGCCCATCACATAGCGCCGACCGAGTTTGGAGCTGGTGACTACCGGCCCAACGAGCGGCAACCGCACCTGCCCGCCGTGGGTGTGCCCGCACAGGTAGAGGTCGATCCCTCGCTCAACGGCGGAGGGCATCAACTCCGGCGAGTGGTAGAGCAGGATGAGCGGGCCATTCCCGGCCTCGTTGATCGGCAGCGTGTCGAGGGCCTCTACGTCCCCCGCGTGGTCATCGTGGTGACAGTCGAGACCGATGAGCCGGATAGCCTGTCCATCCGGGCCTGATAGTTCGATCAGTTCATCGCGCAGCAGTCGTACTCCGGAATCTTCAAATAGCGGCGCTATGACGTCGTGCAGGTCCACTCCCGGACTGCCGAGCACGGCGAAAACGCCGCCCGGCGCCGAGAGCTTGCCCAGAAGCTCCCGCACATGCTGGTGGGTGATTGGGTCTGTATTATTGGAGACATTGACATAATCGCCGGAGATCAAAATGAAGTCCGGCGCGGCCGCTTCCATCAGTGCCAGTAATTGCTTCTCCCGCAGGCCGAGCCGTTCGATGTGGAGGTCGGATATATGGAGGATGCGGATCGGCGGCGTCCCGGCCGGCAGCCGATCGCAAGTCACGACCAGGCGGGTCATTTCCAGTCGTCGCGGCTCGACGACCGCGCCCCGATAGAGCGCGATAGAGGCCATGAATTGCAGGACGACGTTGCCGCAGAACGCGACCGGCCAGCCGATGTGGGGAACCAGAAGGCCGAACGCCAGCGCCGCGGCCGCGCGTGATAGTGCCAGGGCGAAGAATTGCTCGGTCCACGGCGCAAACGACACCCCGCGAGCCGGCAATGAAGCCAGGAGCATTCTATCGGCGGCAAAAAACGCCGCCATGCTCAGAAAAACCAACAACCCGTTTCCGGTCATGACCGACTGTTCAGCCCATAGCCAGGCAATACCGCCGGCCATGCCGCCGATCAGCAGATAGATGAGCACGGGTGGCCACCCGGAGGGCACGGCAAACGCCACCAGGAAGAAAGAAAACAAGCCGTGGAAGCGCCGGGGACGATTGGAAGAACTGTCTGCTTGATGAGTCATATGAGGCTGGGTTAATTCTATCAGGATCGGCTGGATGGGATAATTGGCGACAATCGTTGCTCATCGTCAGGGGCGTGAGAAAGAAATCGGAAGGGCTATGAATGACGGAGTCGGTCAATCGACAGTCCGGGCAATTGGGTTACAATACCGACAAATGGTGTGGGGGTTCCTGCTCCGACCCAACTGGAATAATTTATGGATCCGAAATTTCCTGAGAAAGTCTCGCTTACTTTCTTGCCGACTCCCATAGAACCGCTGGAACGACTGAGCCGCAGCCTGGGCGGGCCGGAGATCTGGATCAAGCGGGACGACCAAACCGGGCTGGCCACCGGCGGCAACAAGGCGCGCAAGCTGGAGTTCCTGGTGGCCGACGCATTGGCCCAGGGGGCCGACCACCTGGTGACGACCGGCGCGCCCCAGAGCAACCACGCCCGGCAAACGGCCGCCGCCGCCGCCCGCTATGGCCTTGGTTGCAGTCTGGTTTTGCGCGGCCGCCGGCCGGAGACGACAACCGGCAATCTTCTGCTCGATGAGCTATTCGGGGCGCACGTGTACTGGTGCGATCTGCCCAATTGCCCCAACGAGATCGGCCGCGTCATGAACACCTTGCGCTCCATCGGCTTGCGCCCCTACTTCGTGCCGCTCGGCGGCTCCAACGTCATCGGTGCGACGGGGTACGTCATGGCGATGCGCGAGTTGACGGAACAAATGGCGGCCGCCCATTTGAATTTCGATTTCATCGTCTTCGCCAGCAGCAGCGGCGGCACGCAAGCCGGGCTGGTGGTGGGCGCGCGGGCCTTCGGCTTCCGGGGCACTGTGTTGGGCATCAGCGTCGATCACCCGGCTGAATCGCTCCAGACTCAAGTGGCGGCTCTGGCTACGGCCACGGCCACCCATCTCGGCCTGGACGCACTGTCCGTCGCCGATTTGGTCAGCGTCAACGACGACTACGTTGGCGAGGGATACGCTCGCGTCGGTGAAACCGAACGCGAGGCGATCCATATGATGGCCCAGATAGAAGGAATTTTGCTCGATCCGGTGTATACGGGGCGGGCCTTTGGCGGGCTGATTGACCTCATTCGTTGGGGCGCTTTCACGCGGGGCCAACGGGTACTGTTCTGGCATACCGGCGGCACGGCCNNGGGTTTGTCTTGCCGATGGCCATTAATCGTGCCGCCTGGATCGCATTACGACCCCGCCGCGATAGTCGCGTCCGGATTCACGCCCTCAACTTCGACGACGTCGCCGAGATCGATTTGGACTCGATGCGCCATGAGGACGAGGGCTGGTGTGAATACGTGAAGGGTGTGGCTCACATCCTCAGCGAGGAGTGGAACCTGATCGGCTGGGAGGGCGTCCTGGCCGGAGATGTGCCCATCGGCGCGGGCCTGTCATCGTCGGCCGCGGTGGAACTGGCCGCGGCGCGCGCCTTTGCCGCCATCGGGGGTTTCCCTTGGGACGCGGCCCGCATGGCTCGCGTCGGCCAGCGCGCGGAGAACGAATGGGTGGGCGTGAATTGCGGCATCATGGACCAGATGATCTCGGCCGCCGGGCGCAATGGTCACGCCTTGCTGATCGATTGCCGCAGCCTGGAAACGCAGGCCGTCCCCTTGCCGGCGGATACGGTCGTGGTCGTGCTCGATACGGCCACGCGGCGCGGGTTGGTCGATTCGGCCTACAATGAGCGCCGGGCGCAATGCGAAGCGGCGGCCGCCTTTTTCGGCGTTCCCGCGCTGCGTGACGTGGACATGGACAGCTTTGAGAGCGGAAGTGCGCGGCTTGACCCGATTGCCCGGCGGCGGGCGCGCCACGTGATCAGCGAGAACGAGCGCACGCTGGCCGCGGCCGAGGCCATGCGCCGCGGTGACGCGGCCGAGTTGGGCCGCCTGATGAACGCCAGCCACGTCAGTATGCGCGATGATTTCGAGATCTCGCGCGAGGAAATGGACGTCATGGTCGCGCTGGCCCAGTCGGAACCGGCGTGCTATGGGGCGAGGATGACCGGGGGCGGGTTCGGCGGTGCGGCCGTGGCTCTCGTTCGCGCGGCCGGTGTCGAGGCGTTCGCTGCTGCGGTTAGTGATGCCTACCGGCGCGCCACCGGTCTGGAGCCGCAAATCTATATCACTACGGCGACCGATGGCGCGGCTATCGTGGCAACGCGCGACTGATTTATCATTATTCTCCGAGCAACCCTGGTTCGCCGGTGGTAAAGTTCGCCAGGTCGGATTGCCGCTCTGCGTGCGGGGGTGGCGAAACGTGCTAGAATCCCGCCAACACGCGATTTTTTGCGCATTTTGGATCAATCCATGACTTACACGAATTACCCTTACGAGACCAATCTGGAAGTCGCCTTTCGCGATATCGACGCGATGGGCCACGTCAACAACGCCGTCTTCTTCGCCTATTTCGAGACGGTACGCATCAAGTACCTTGGCGATCTGATGGAGAAGAGCGGCCTTCTGGGCGCCGAGTTGCTGGATTTGCCGCTTATTCTGGTTGAGGCGAACTGCATCTACAAATCTCCGGCGCTCCTGACCGAGGTGCTGCATGTGGGCACGGGCATTTCCCGCTTCGGGACGAAGAGCTTTGATATGCTCTATCGCATTCAGGGGCAGGACGGCCGCCTCATCGCCTACGGCCGCACGGTGCAGGTGATGTATGATTACATTACCCGCAGCGCCTTTCCCATTCCCGATAACCTGCGCCGATACATCGAGGACTATCAGGATGGATGGGAGCCGCCGGCGTATCCCTAGCGGCAGTGGCCAGTAGGTCAGTGGTCGCGCGACAGGAGTCGCGTCGTCAATGAGAAAGTCAACAGGGCAGCGTGGACGATTACGCTGCCCTGTTTGTTGCAAAGCCCTTTTTGCTACATCCGGCGGTGAAGCCTGCTGGTGCGCAGCCAGTCGATGCGGCCGTCGTCCCCGCGAAGGAACTCCGCTTTCATGTTAATCAACGGCTCGTCGATGGTAATGGCTCGGTCGGGCGCGATGAACTTCACCCGGCTGGGCGGCGGCGGCGGCGAGGGGGGCGAACTCACGTCCGGGAACCCGCCTTTCGGCGTCATCTGGACCATCAGCTCGCCGTCGGCCAGATAAAGGGAGAGCAGATCCAAAGCCGCCTCATAAGAGCCGACGTATTCGCTCAGCTTTTCGATCCCCAATTCCAGATAAGATTGCTCCGGCTCCTTGAGGCCCAGATACTGCTCCAGCGCCCGATTGACAACGTTGTCGTTCAGGATGCTGCCCTCATCGGCATTGGTCAGCACGGTGATGGCGAAACCGCGCGACGGCACCATGAGAAATGCCGAGAGTTGTCCGTTCGTCGCGCCGCCGTGGAGCACGGCGCGCGTGTCGCCATACTCCTTGATCAGCCAGCTCAGGCCCATCAGACGCCCCAGATTGGCGGCGCCTTGCGGTGTTTGCATGGCGGTCATCGTCTCGGCCGACAGCAGCCGTGTGCCGTCCTCGGTCGTGCCGTCGCCCATTTGGAAGCGGGCATAGCGCAACTGGTCGCGCACGCCGGAGCACAAACCGCCCACGGCATGAGCCGATCGCGCCAGCGCCCACGGCCGCTCCACGACCACGCCCTGCTCCTCATCAACGCGGTGGCCAACCACAAAGGCGCGGGAGATGACGTCAGCGGGGAAAAAGAAAGAGTTGGTCATGCCCAGCGGGTCGAGCATCAGTTCCTGGGCCACTTCCTCATACGTCTGCCCGGTGACGACCTCGATGAGACGCCCGGCCAACCCGAATCCGGCGTTGTTGTAGGACCATACCGTGCCTATCGGCACAACCTGATCCAGATCCGCCATCTCGGCCACGTAGCGGGCCAGCGCGTCGTCGCCGCTGCCCGTCTCGCGGAAGAAATCGCCCACCCAGCCGCCCATGTGGGTCAGCAAGTGGCGCGTCGTCACCGAGCCTTGGGCGTAATTGTCCTTCAGCCGCAAGTCCGGCAGATAGGTCTTCACCGGCTCGTCGAGATCGATCAGCCCCTTTTCCACCAGTCGCATGATGATCGTGCCGGTCAGGGTCTTGGTGGTCGAGCCAATCTGGAACAGGGTGTCGGCCGTCACGGGTAGCGGGTTTTCGACGCTGGTCACGCCAAAGCCGGCCAGATACTCGCGGCCGTCATGGATGATGCCGATGGCGACGCCGGGTACTTGCAGGCGGCGCATCTCGGCGATGACATAGTCGGACAAGGCGCGGAATTGAGGATCGTTTTCCTCGTAGTGCACGGGCAGGTGATACATATTTATTGCTCCGGTTGCAGGATTAGATAATCCGTGGCTGCTGCCTCAACCGCGTCGCGGCTGGACAGCATGGGCAGATATTCGCCGCTCAACCACAACTTGATCTGATCGTCATAGTTGCGGTGGAAGGGGTGGCCGCTTTGGCCGGTGGGGATGACCCACTGCGAGGCGTCGAAGTTGCTCATGTCGATGATCACGCGCATGGATGGGTGGGACCGGATGGCCGCCGGCTCTTCCCAGCTCCAGCTATTGGCGTTGACCAGGTCGCTGCCGCCATCGACGGGGAAGGGGCCGCGGTTGACGATGCTCTCGATTGGGCCGATGCCGCTCTCGCCCAGCGGCGTGCTGGTGAACGTCGCTGTGTGCAATTTGCCCCACGTCCAGGAATTCATATCGCCGCCGAGGTTGTCCTTTAGCCAGATGATGGATTCTTCCAGCGATTTAAGCAGGATGTCCTCGCGGGTTTCGGTTTGGGGCGTGGTCGCGTCATCCCACCAGCGGGCGGCCGGATCATTGGCCAGTTGGTGGAAATAAATCGTGCTGTAGGCGTCGCTCACGTTGTCGATGCCCACGTCGTCGGCCAGCACATTCCGGGCCAGTTGCATGTAGAAGATCTCGAAGATCGACGCGGCCGCGCTGTCGGTTCGCTCTTGCATGTCCCATGCCCGCAGGAGTTCAAGCGCCTGTTGCACCTCCGCGTTATCGCTCGGCAACCCGGCGAGCAGGGGCAGATAGGATTCCGCGCGGAGCGACTTGCTGTCGATGTGGATGCGGGCGAAGTCGTCGGCATTGATCGGCCGCTCGGCGATGATCTCGGCGATCATGTCGTCGATGCGCTTGCCGCGGTCGCCGCTGGCCCAGTCGCGATTGATGAAGTAAGGGTATTGCTCGTCGACTACGGCGTGGTTGGCGGTGACGATATAACCGCGCTCGGGGTTCAGCATGGCCGGCAGCGCCTCGAAGGGGATGAAGTCGTCCCACTCATACTCGTCCGTCCAGCCCGGCACGGGGACCAGCCCCTGGCCGTTGCGGCGGATGGGGATGAGGCCGGGGGCCTGATAGCCGATGTTGCCGTCCACGTCGGCATAGACGAAGTTCTGTGACGGTATCTCCCAATAGCGCAGCGCCTCGCGGAACTCGTCGAAGTTCTGTGCCTGATTGATGCGCAGCACGGATTGCAGGAGGCGCGACGGCCCGCTGGCTGCCGTCCAGCGCAGGGCCAGCGCGTCCGGCTCGTCTTCCAGCACGTCGCTGATGATCGGCCCGTGGTGGGTCTCCCGCACGGTCAGGACGATGTCTTCGCCGCCGTTGACCTTGATGACCTCTTCGATCACGTTCATGTCCCGCCATTCGCCCATGTACTCGTATTGGTGGGGGTTGTCGGGGTTGATCTTCTCGATGTAGAGGTCTTGCACGTCGGGGCCGACGTTGGTCACGCCCCAGGCGATGCGATTGTTATGGCCCACGATCACGCCGGGGATGCCGGCGAAGCTGAAGCCGGTGACGTCCCAGCCCGGCGCATGGAGGCCGACCTGATACCAGATCGAGGGCATCTGGATGCCCAGATGCGGGTCATTGGCCAGCAGCGGCAGGCCCGTTTCGGTGTGTTCGCCGCCGACGACCCAGTTGTTGCTGCCCAGATTGGGGCCGGTGCCGAAGGCGGTGACCGGCGGTTCGCCGATGATGTCGGTCGAAACGCGCGTCCAATCGACGTTGGGAGCGGCCGCCGTCTCGTTGCCGCCGGACGTGGCGACAAGGAGATCCGATGTGGGAGCGATGACGGGGCGGGTGTCATAGGGGTAGCCGGGGAGCAGTTCGTTCGTGGCTTCTTCCCCGATGAGGCTGAAGAGTTTGGCGCGTTGTCGCTCTTCGCTCCAGTTGCCGCCCAGGTCCCAGGCCATGACGACGCCCCAGCCGATCGAGTGAATCGGCTCCCACGGCTCAATCTCCCACGGCTCGCCCACCAGCCCCATCACGCGCTGGCTGATGGCGATGTCACCCGCGTTCTCGGCCAGGTAGGCATTGACGCCGGCGCTATAGGCGTTCATCGCGCTCATCGCCTCCGGCAGTTCTTCCTCGTAGTAGGCTATGTTCGCCTCGGCGATGCGATTCCAGCCGCT
>JRYD01012132.1_pt1 | contig 10984 bp, 13 predicted proteins | sample 235311 | NCBI WGS metagenome assembly JRYD01 (sample SAMN03074213, study PRJNA261472) | activated sludge metagenome | biome: Common Effluent Treatment Plant; feature: Wastewater; material: Activated sludge; isolation source: activated biomass in a lab-scale reactor treating industrial wastewater at... | reverse complement strand
TTATTTCCGCCTACTTCATCATTTAGCATTTCTTGCTCATCATTCATTATTCCCCCCCTTCATCATTCATCATTCCCTGTTCAATGTTCATGATTTCCTATCCCTTCTTACTTCGCCGTAGGGCATTTGTAAGATTGCAAATTGAATGTAAGATGAAACATGGCCGTTATGTATTGGTCTTTTTGCTTGCTCATGCCACGGGCCATGCCGGGTTTGCCAATGGGAGTGCCCAACTCATAAGAACGGTCGCTTAACAAAGCAGCATCAGACAAACTGCCATCGGGATTGAGTGGGAAGATGGCAGGATCTACATAGGTTTTACTTACATCATCTATATAATCGGTATTTGTAAAGCGGTGCAAAATTTCAAAACCAATATTTACTCTTGAGTTGAGGGCATACTTAAAGCCGCCGCCAAAGGGAATACAAATACCCATTGAACTGTATTTTTTATTTTTAGCAACACCGGGTGCGGTGCTCCCCTGCCCTTCGGTGCCCAGTGGTCTTAAAAAAACTTTTGCTCCCCGTAAATAAGCATAAGGATCGTAATTGAAAACACCGGCGCCTAAAGTAATTTAAGGTGTTAAGCTAAATGCCGGATCGCCGGGCATAAAACGAAAGAAATTAAAATCGCCTTGTAAGGTAAGTTCCCAAACCTTGGTATTGAAACTGAGGTTGCGGCGAAACATATAATCGTTATATGAATTATATTGATCGGAATAACCTAATTGCGCAAAACTTACTCCCAGCCTGGCAGCTATATAATTACCCAAATTTTTACGGAAGAAAGCCGTAGCTGCAATTTTAGTACGATTGAGTCGGGCACGGGTGTTTAAATCTCCAAAATAATGGCCACCACCAATACCCACACCAAACTCACCTACCTGCACTATAGCCTCCTGTGCAGAAATCTTTTTACTATTTAAAAGAGTTAAAACGAGTACAAATGCTGCTATTTTCTTCATCATATCCTTAAAAATGAGGTTTAGGATTATTTAGAACGATAAAAATAGGAATTTCTTTTATTGTGGAGCGATTAATTCCGCTTATCCAGCCCCCAGGTAAGCTTATTGCGCAAGGTTTGCAAAAAATTATTTTCGCTTAAGCGTACCAGATTTACATCAAACTTTTCTCTTCTTATAGCCAGTTGCACATCCTTGCTCACCAGTTGTCTTCTTGAGTCTAAAGCACAAATTATCTGATCGGCACGACTTTCTATTTCAAATGAAATAATGGTACTGTCGGGCACTACTATGGGTCGCACATTTAAATTGTGAGGTGCAACCGGAGTAATTACAAAGCTATCAGAATCGGGAAATACCACCGGGCCATTGCAACTTAAAGAATAACCGGTGGATCCCGTAGGGGTAGCCACAATCAGCCCATCAGCCCAATAAGTATTTAAAAATTCACCATTCAGGTAAGTATGAATTTTTATCATAGAAGCCACATCCCGTTTATGTACCGAAAAATCGTTGAGCGCATAAGGTACATGACCAAACAAGGGCAGACTTGATTCCAAGTGTATAAGCGATCTTTTATCAACCACATAAGTACGCTGTACCATTGCCTTTACGGCTACCCGAAGCTCATCGCGACCAATACTGGCCAAAAAACCCATACGGCCAAAATTGATTCCCATGATGGCAATGTCTTTATCACGCACCAGTGTTATGGTATCTAATAAAGTACCATCGCCACCGAGGCTGATGATGAATTCAACTTCATCGGTCAAATCATCGGCACCGGTAAATGTGGTGGCATCAGCCGGAAGGTTGATGATATTTTTTATTTCTTCAAAAAAATGTTGATGTATAACCGGAATGATTTGCTGATGCCCCAGTTCATCAAAAAAAGACTGAATGTCGTTTCGTTGTTCATCCACCATTACCCTGCTATAAATAGCTGCCTTCATATATTAGTTNNGAAAGTGTACTCTATCTTGAATGTAATATCATAAAATGTAAAAATATCGATTCCAAACCCGCCTGAGTACAACATTTTATTGGAAAGGCCATTATCGCCCGGCAACGGGTTGTGCACATATCCCGTATTGCCATATACTTTTCCGATTACCTGAATCGGTATTTTAATTCCGGCCCTTCCTTTTTGGTGTGGCAGACCCAGATTAAAATCAAATAGTCTTCTGGATAGTGTTGCTTTTGTAAAGCCGCCGGCTACACCATCTATTACATAATATTCGTAGCCTTGCATAAAAGTTTCGCCGTAGCCCAAAAATTTTTGATTGAACCAGGGCTGCTTGAATGGCAACTTGATTCCGCCAAATACTTCTGCACTAAAAAAATATTTTGGAGAAAGATGCCAGCTACCCAATCCATTTACATTTAATGACCAAAGGTTGATTGCATTAATAATACCTTTTTTTTGAAATGAAATTTTTGCCGCATATCCTTTTGTTGGATAAGGTATGTAATCCAGATTGGCAAAGTTTAAAGTATAATAGAATGAAGGAAAGCTGATACTTTTTCTGCCCGATTTAAAATAAGATGGGTTTAATGCAACTACGGTATCCTTTACTTCTTCTGCTGTAAAACCTATTCCGAAATAGTGACGGGTATTGATTGCATTTCGATAAGAGAGCCCGGCATTTACATTTACAAAATTTCTCAGATAAGTATTTGGGTCTTTTAAAAAAACCTGCTTATCATCTACCGTGTTATAATTTACTTCCCGGTTTTTTCCCATGGCAAATCCTGCATTCAACCCCCATTTCATTTGCTTGTCTATGTACATTCTATCATAGCTCAATGAAACTTGTTTTGTATATCCGCTCATCAACCACATTCTGAACTTATCATTATTTCCGGTGGCGTTATTGTATAATATTTTAGCCCCATAGTTTACCCTGTCCAATCCTCCTTTTTGTTCAAACAACCATTGGTTCAAATTTCTATCCACCGGCTTAAAATAAGGGAGCGGAAACAAATACCAACGCTCTTTTACATTTACAGAAACACTCACCCGGTCGCCATCCGTATCAGCCAATGCTACTATAACGGATAGAAAAAGTGATGTATTCATCAATTGCTTACGTGCCGTTTCAAATTTTGTAACCAGATCAGAAAGTGTAAGCTTGTCTTCCGGCTTAAAAGGGATTTCTCGCAATATGATATTGCTTTTTGTTTTTTTATTGCCGGTAATTTTAATATTTCCGATAGTAACCAGACCTGCCGACAGGTTTTTACCATCGTCCGTATTTGCAACATTACTCATTTGTGCATACGTACTATGACAGATGCATATCAAAAAAAATAAAAATGAAATATTTCTCAATAGCCGTTGCATGTGGCCTTAAAGATAAGGGCAAAAACAAATGAATATACAGATACAAATACGAAGACTATATTTTGAGATAGTTCATGAGGTTATCGTAATTGCTTTTCAATTCGTTAGTGTATAACTCTTCGCCAAAAAAATGTTTTACATTNNGCAGCTACTAAATCAGAAATTTCAGGTTTATTGATACGAATTGTAATCTGCATCATTCCGGTAGCAGGATCGTTGGAACTGTTTAACTGTGTTATTTGGGCATCATTACTTTCCACAATCCGGCTTATTTCATTAAATGAATATTGATTGCTCTCCATTTCCAATACAATTAAACCGCCGGGCTCGCCCAGGCTCATAAACTCTGATGAAAATTTCAACAAATCGTTGTAAGCAACCGAGCCAATTAGTTCATTTTCTTCATTTACAACCGGCACCACGCTTACTCCATTTTCAGCAGCCAGTTTTACCGCTTTTAAAAAATGTTCATCTTCCTTTACACAAATATTTGAGAAAGATTGCTCCATCGCAGATAAAAGAGCATTATCATTTTCTGCCTGAAGTAAATCATCTTCGCTTATCAATCCGGAAAATTGAGAACCATTGACAACCGGTAAATGTGTTACATTGTTTTCATTCATCAACTCAAGAGCCTGATAAACTTTGTCGCTTAATCTTAAAAAAGGAATTGTTTGAGAAAGTAGTTCATGGGTCAACATGGATAGCGGCCAATTTTAATTATCAAATCACGAGTTCAACTAAGCAAAAGACAACAACAATCAGCTAACTGTTGCAGGCTCGCTTTGCTTTTTTAAAAATTTATGCAGAATTTCATTAAACGCATCCGGTACTTCCATCATAGGTGCATGTCCGCATTTATCTACAAAATGAAGCTCACTGTTGGGTATGAGTTTATTGAATTCTTGTGCTACGAAAGGTGGCGTAATGATGTCATTATTGCCCCAAATCAATAGCGTGGGTTGCTTTATCTGATTCAGTTCTTCGCCCAGGTTATTTCTAATGGCACTTTTTGCCAGTGCAATTATTTTGATCGCCTTCATGCGGTTGTTGGTAATGCTATATACTTCATCTACCAGTTCTTTTGTAGCTGTATTGGGATCGTAAAAAGTAAGTTCGGTTTTCTTCTTTATGTATTCATAATCTCCACGCTTGGGATAGCTGTCGCCCATTCCATTTTCAAAAAGGCCTGAGCTGCCTGTAAGTATTAATGATTTGATTCTTTGCGGGTGTTTTAAGGTATGAACTAATGCTACATGCCCGCCTAAAGAATTTCCTAATAGATGAACACCTTCATAATTTTTTGCTTCAAGAAATTTATGAACAAATTTTGCCAGCCCGCCAACGGATGTATGCAAAATATCCATTTCAAGCAATGGTAACATAGGCACCACTACTTTGTAATGTTGTCTGAAATATTCAATCAGATCTTTAAAATTACTTAAGGCGCCAAAAAGCCCGTGCAACAAAACTAGGGGCTCGCCGTTGCCTTCTTCAATATACTTGAATTTATCTTGTTGTTTTATTTCGTACTCCATGGGCTGTTTGTAAACTCGTTCTTAAATTATTATTCGGGACTAAAGTAACTTATTTAAGCCAAATATTTGTTGATGTTGACCGGAAATTATGCTTACAATCGTTTGAACACTATTTTGTTTTGCTCAGCAGTATATTCTTTACTTCATTTTCCCACTCGTGTTTCAAAATGCTTAATACAATGCTATCCCTTCTATTTCCATTATTCAGCGGCAAATGATTGCGCAGAATACCTTCTGCTACACAACCTATGGCCTTCATAGCAGCAATACTTTTTGCATTCTTTGCATCTGCCCGAAATTCGCATCGCTCCAATCCCCATTTTTCAAAAACAAAACTCAGTAAAAGTAATTTGCAATGTCGGTTTAGCCCTGTACGTTGAAATGCTTTTCCATACCAGGTATAGCCCAGTTGTGTAGTCAGATTGGGTTGTTGAATATCATAGAAACGGGTACTGCCGGCATACTGATTTGTTTTTTTGTCAAAAACAATAAAAGGATATTCTCTCTTATCTTCATAAGCCTTTAATGCAGTATCCAAATATTTTTTCAGGTTATCTTTTCCGGCCACCGTTGAAAGGCTATAATTCCAAATTTCCGGTTCTTGCAGCGAAAAAGGTAGTAAGTGTTCAATATCATCAGCCCGCAGCAGACGTAATCGTACTCTTTCATTTTCCAATGTGGGCTTATATTCAAAAATATCGAGTGTCATTTTTTTTACAACTATTACTTCAATCAATAAAAGTGATTATGCTAAATTCGCTTTATATCAGACCCCAGTTTTCTAAGCCTTACATCAATTTGTTGATAGCCTCTGTCAATTTGTTCTATATTTTGAATAATGCTTTTTCCTTCGGCACTTAAAGCTGCAATTAATAAAGCAACACCGGCTCTGATATCAGGCGAGCTCATTGTGATACCTCTTAGCAATTGTTCCCTTTCTAATCCAATAACAACTGCACGATGAGGGTCGCACAGTACAATGCGGGCACCCATATCAATCAATTTATCTACAAAAAACAATCTGCTTTCAAACATTTTTTGATGAATCAAAACCGAGCCTTTGGCTTGTATAGCTGTCACCAATACAATGCTTAACAAATCGGGTGTAAAACCCGGCCAGGGATGATCGTAAATGGTCATTACTGAGCCATCCAGAAATGATTGTATTTCATATTGCTCCTGCTCGGGAATATGAATATCGTCGCCTTTAAAATTCAATTGAATGCCCAGTTGCCTGAATTTTTCAGGAATGATACCTAAATGATCTACACCTGCTCCTTTTATCAAGATATCGCTTTGCGTCATAGCAGCCAGCCCAATGAAAGAGCCTACTTCAATCATATCGGGCAACATACTATGTGTGGTGCCGCCCAATGAAGCTACACCTTCAATCGTAAGCAGGTTGCTGCCTATTCCTACAATTTTGCCACCCATTGCGTTTAGCATTCGACAGAGCTGTTGAATATATGGCTCGCAGGCAGCATTGTAAATGGTCGTAGTTCCATTGGCAAGCACTGCCGCCATGATGATGTTGGCCGTTCCGGTTACCGATGGTTCATCTAATAACAAATTAGTGCCCTGAAGCGGTTTTCCATTTTGGGTAACCATGTGAAAAAAGCCGTCTTTATTCAAACTGAAACTTGCGCCCAATTTTTCAAACCCAATAATATGTGTATCTAACCTGCGACGGCCAATTTTATCGCCACCCGGTTTGGGTATAAATGCCTTTTTAAATCTGCCCAGCATGGGGCCGGCCAGCATAACTGAGCCACGCAGTTTGCCGCTTTTCATTTTGTATGTTTCGCTGTGCAGATAGTCAATATCTACATCATCTGCCTGAAAAATACAGGTATCGCTGCCGATGCGGTTAATTTTTACTTTCATCTCACCCAGCAATTCTATTAATAGGTTTACATCTATAATATCGGGAATATTTTTAATGGTAACCGCTTCTGATGTAAGTAGTACGGCACTGATGATTTGCAAGGCTTCGTTTTTTGCACCCTGTGGTTTGATTTCGCCTGATAGTTTGCGACCTCCGTTTACTTCAAAGGAATACATAGTTAATTTTCAATCCTTAAATGAAAGAGAAAAATTTAGACTCAATATGCTGAGCAAATATAAAAAAACCCCATGCGGGGTAGGTAGTTAATATCTTTTCTTTTTGAAATTTCCGTTTCGGTTATCACGCCGGTCATTTCTACCGCCGCCGCGATGTTGAAATTTTCCGCCTCTTTTTCCATAGCTGCCGCCACCGCGGTTTTCATGCTGCGGACGAAAGGCTTTTACAAATGGTGTATTGGTAAATGTAAGTTGACCATCAGTGATATTGTCCAGTTCACTTTGAATGACATCATCTTGTACAATTTCTTTATGCCAGTTATTATAAGCCAGTTTCATATAATAAGCAACCGCATTAGCAAAACCCAGTTTCTTTTCGGGGTTCTCTTCTACCAAGGCTTTATTAATAACATTCTCCAGATTTTTGCCAAGATGAGAAAATTTGGGATGTCTTTTGGGATAAGGCAGCGGTTTAGGCTTTGCTTTCAGATTTTCTTTTGTAGGAATGGGGTAAGGTGATTTTACATCCAGTTTAAAATCGGCAATCAGAAAAAGATGATCCCATAATTTATGTCTGAAATCTTCTACGTTTTTCAAATGTGGATTGAGGAATCCCATTAATTCAATGGCAGCTTGTGCATTGCGTTGGCGCCGCTCGGGGTCTTCAATGGTTAGAATATGCTCAATCATTTTTTGAACATGCCGGCCATATTCACGCATTGTCAGATGGTTTCTTGTAGTATTATAATCCATGAAATGAAATTAGGTGCGGCGACAAATGTAGATAAAGATGTTTGAAGTATAAAGAATGTAAAAAAAAATGAATTTGCGACGATGTAAGATTCAGCCAGATACTAAAAAAAGAAAGGGGCCCCGAACCAAGGCCCCTTTTACAAGCCACCATCCTCTTCCACCTAAGAGGTCGTTTAGAATATCGTTGATTGACGCAGGGTATGGTGGCCACCTATAATCATCCACCATCCAGCATTTCTATATCAAATAATTATTAAAGATTTTATCCTTTTTCGGGTTAAATAATTTGCAAATTCTATACCAAGTTTCCGGAAAATGAAAAAAATTGATACTGAATTTTTCTTTTCTAATTCAATCAGTGATTTGAATATCGGGTTAAAAATAAGTGGCGATAATTTGTAATACAATAGGAAAATGAAGTCGTATTTCTCTTAAACATCACAAGAAAAATGCCTGCGGATTCTCCTTTTTAAAAGAAGTAATACATACAAACATACCTTTGCCGCCATGACTATTGCCGTTAATGCAAGATTTTTATTAGCTGATTATNNGCATCCCGAACATCGTTTTATTTTCATATTTGACAGGGCATTTGACACAAGATTTGTGTTTGCCGAAAATATAATACCTGTAGTGGCTACACCGCCGGCCCGTCATCCCTTGCTTTGGAAATACTGGTATCAATATAAAATACCACGCATACTTAACAAATTTAAGGCAGATGTATTTCTATCGGCCGATGGGTTTTGCTCATTAAAAACTCAAGTACCACAATGTATAGTCGTGCATGATCTGGCTTTTTTACATTATCCCGATTTTCATAAAAAATCTCATCTTGCTTTTTTCAGAAAATACATTCCACGGTTTTTGAATAAAGCAAAATCGATTGCCACCGTTTCACAGTTTTCAAAANNCAGTATCAAATTGATGAAGCAAAGATTGATGTAGTGTATAGTGCTTCAAAAGAAATTTTTCTGCCATCAACTGATGAAGAAAAAAATGCAACAAAAAATAAATACACCGAAGGCCGAGAATATTTTTTATATACTGGAGCTATTCATCCCCGCAAAAATCTGATGCACCTGCTAAAAGCATTTTCAATTTTTAAAAAAAGATTGCAGAGCAATATGAAGCTCGTAATTGCCGGCAGGCTGGCCTGGCAGTATCGCTCGTTTATAGATAGCCTGAAAACTTATAAATACAGAAACGATGTAGTACTAACAAGCTATTTGGAAGATAATGAACTAGTGAAAATAACGGGTGCTGCTTATGCAATGGTTTATCCTTCTCTATTTGAAGGTTTTGGTGTGCCACCCATTGAAGCTATGCAATGTCATACACCAGTGATTACCTCGCAATCAAGCGCCATGCAGGAAATAACCAAAGAAGCAGCTTTGTATGCAAATGCAACCGACCCTGTCGATATAGCAGAAAAAATGATGATGCTTTACAAAGACGAAAATTTGAGAAACGTATTAATAGAAAAAGGTAAAACTGTATCTGCCACTTACAATTGGGAAATTACAGCTGACTTAGTTTGGCTGTCGGTCATAAAGGCTTTAGGATAAATCAATTTGAACTCACCTGAAAAATGCAGTGTGAAGGAAAGCAACATTGCATTTCAGAAATACTTTTTAATTGTGTTAAAAAGACAATCTAAAACATCTTCCCGCTACTTCGGTTATCTTTGCACTCACAATTTAATTTATGAGCAATTCAACAATTACGATTGATGTAGAAATGGATGAAACCCGGGTACCTGCATCTATCAGCTGGGCTGCATCAGATACAGGTGCTGAGCAAAAGCAAAAAGCAAAGGCAATGATGATTTCTTTTTGGGATAGTGCAGAAAAAGCTGCCTTGCGTATTGACCTGTGGACCAAAGACATGATGGTGGATGAAATGGCCGATTTTTTTTATCAGACTTTGATGACTATGGCCGATACTTATGGCAGAGCAACACAGTACCATGAACAGGCTGAAGAAATGAAAAAATTTGCTATTGGCTTTTATGAAACCTTCAGAGCCAAACANNAGAGCCATTAAAGCAGCCATATTGCTTGCCAAAACTTCGGAAGGAAGCAATGGAGCACTAACTGAAGAAGACGAACTAAAGCTCTTGCAGAAAATGGCAAAGCAAAGAAAAGATTCGTTAGAAATTTTTCAACAACAAAACCGTGCCGATCTTGCAAAAAAGGAAGCTGAAGAACTGGCGGTAATTGAAAAGTTCTTGCCAAAACAACTTTCGGCGGAAGAAATAAAAACTGAATTGGAAAAACTAATTAAAGAAANNACAAAAAGAAAAAGAAGAAATGGAGGTCATCGAAAAATTTTTGCCCAAGCAATTAACGGAAGAAGAAATTACAACTGCCGTAAAATCCATTATTGCCGAAACGGGCGCAAGCACTGCCGCAGATATGGGCAAGGTAATGGGTGTTGCTTCCAAACAACTATCCGGCAAGGCCGATGGTAAAATGATAGCAACGCTGGTAAAAGAATTATTAGCAAAAAGCTAAACGTGATAATACATTTTTAATTTTTGATTGCTTTATTAATGTTGTCTTAAAAAAAACTTTCACGCTTTTCTAAAGTATCCTGATAAAAATAATATCGTTCTTCTTTCGTTAAGACTTAAAGAACCTCATGCTGATAGATATTCTCTTCGCAATTGCAATTTGTTTTGCCCTATGGCATGGCTGGCAACGTGGATTGGTGATTGGTGTGTTTTCGCTGGTAGCCATTATTATTGGCTTGGCTGCCGCAATGAAGTTGTCCATTGTTGTTTCCGGCTACCTAGGAAAATCAATAAACATATCGCCGGAGTGGTTACCCTTTATCTCTTTCCTAATCGTATTTATTGTGGTTGTACTACTCATCAGGCTGGGCTCAAAAGCAATTGATAAATCTTTGCAATCCATTGCGCTGGGATGGGCAATTAAACTAGGCGGTATCATTTTTTATGTAGTCATTTATACACTCATTTTCAGTGTCATCCTTTTTTATGCCGAACACATGAATCTCTTGCAACCGGCTACCATTCAGCAGTCGGTAACTTATACTTACATACAACCTTGGGGGCCCAAAGTAATAAACGGTTTTGGCACCTTAGTTCCTATTTTTAAAGATATGTTTGAAAAACTGCAATTGTTTTTTGAAGAAGTTGCACAGAAAATTTCACTTTCACAAGTGTAAAATAAAAGCGCCCCGCAAATACGGGACGCTTTTTATTTCACCAAAACCAACTATTGCAACAGTGTGTTGCTATATCCAAGACATTAGTCAGCCTTTAATTGCTGCACCTTCATTTTACCCATCCATACTTTTTT
>JRYD01000685.1_pt1 | contig 10990 bp, 11 predicted proteins | sample 235311 | NCBI WGS metagenome assembly JRYD01 (sample SAMN03074213, study PRJNA261472) | activated sludge metagenome | biome: Common Effluent Treatment Plant; feature: Wastewater; material: Activated sludge; isolation source: activated biomass in a lab-scale reactor treating industrial wastewater at... | reverse complement strand
CGAATCGCAGATCGATCCGACGCGCTTCGTGCGCATCCATCGTTCGTTCATCATGAACATCGAGCGACTGGCGCGCATCGATCTATACGGTAAGGACAGCTGGTTGGCGATTCTGTCGGATGGCTCCAAGCTGCCGATGTCGCGCACCGGCCATGCGAAACTCAAAGAGCTCATCGGTTGACCGTTAGAGATGATTTCACATCCACCACATCGCAAGACCGGATTCCGCCGCTGGCCATGGCTGTTCGCCGTGGCGTTCTGTGTCGGTGGACTCCATGAGGCACAGGCGGGCGAGGTGGCGCTTGCGAATCACCTGGCGGCGGTCGCCTCGACCCTCGGTCAGAGCGAGCGCATGACGCTTGCGCAGATTCCTCAACTCGACCGTCGCCTGCTGGCGCTGCGCGCGTATGTGCGAGCCGGCTCGAACATCGGTTCGAGGTGGAGCTGGACGCACGATGAGATTCGCCAATACGAGCGCTCCGAGGAGTATCGGCGCCTGCTCGCCGAGCTGGAACGTGTGCGTACGGAATTCGAGCGCCGCAATCCAGGCTACACGCTCCATGCGAATACGCAGGTACGCAGTCTCGATCTGCAGCTCGAGCGCTGGAATTCCAATCCACGTGTCGGCAAGACCGCTGCGAACTTGCAGGCGGCGGTGCAATCGACGCTCGCTCGCAGCGCCGACCGGCCGGATTCGAGCTCGGTCGAGGAGTTCAAGCGTCTGCTCGCGAATTGGCGGCCGTCGCCGGTCGCGCCGCTCGCGGCGCCCGGGTTGTCGGCGCATGGGCGAATGCGCGCGATCGATTTCGTGATCATGCGTGAGGGCCGAATCGTCGCCGCGACCGACGTGAGCTCGGTCGCTCGACAATGGGAAACGCCGGGGTGGGATCGCAAGCTTAAAGCCGCCATCGCCGCCTCCGGCGCGCGTTTCGAAGGTCCGCTCAAATCTCCGAACGAGCCATGGCACTACGAATACACCGGCGCGGTCGAACGGATGGCGAATACGGCGGACTGATCACGCTCTAGTACAGAAGTCCTCCGCCGTCGTACGGAACCATGCCCAGGCTTTCGATCGTTTTTGCCATAGGAATCCAGTTGGGAATCCAGTAATGCCGCGTACGCGATCGATATCGATTCTTTCTGCCTTGCTGGCTGCCGCGGGCCTGACCGGTTGTGCCTCGCCGGCGGCAGTGCGCGTGAATCAGGCCGACAGCGGACTGCCGGATTGCCGAAAGTTCGCCTGGCATCCGGTCTCGGACGATGCCGCTTCATTGACCGATCAACGCGTCAAATCGGCGGTCGTGGCGGCACTGCGAGAGAAAGGCTACGAGCCGGTGGACGAGAATCCTGATTGCAAAATCGCCTATCAGCTCACGACCCGAGAAATTCCGAAAGCGAAGCCGGGCGTTGGTGTCGGTGTGGGTGGCGGCTCCCGCGGCGTCGGCGGCGGTATCGGCGTCACGCTGCCGATCGGCCGAAAGTCCGGGCATGCCGGGACCTTCACGTTGGACGTCATCGACGCAAGCAAGAATGCCCAAGTGTGGAGCGGCGCCCTCGACGTAGAGCTGGCCGAGGCCGAGCTCTCGGCAGCGGATGCGCAACGCATTGTCGAGGCCGTGCTGAAGCAATACCCCGATGCACGGTGAGACCGATGCGCCGGTCGACAGATCGAAAGGCATGGATTCCGGCTTCCGCCGGAATGACAAACAAGAGGTCAATCGGAGCTTCCTTGGCTAAGCTTCGTTTCCGGGTTCTGTTCTCGAGTTCGATTCACTGGCGAGCAATGTGACGAGGATTTCGTAATGACAAAGATCAAAACGTTGATGTTGGTGGGGATGGCTGCGGTTCTGGCGGCTTGCGCATCGGCGCCTTCACAGCCGAAGGGCCCGAACCTGTCGGGTACCTGGGTTCTGACGACCGAAAGCCCGATGGGCGCTCAGGACAGCGACATGGTCATCAAGCAGGAAGGCGATCAATTCAGCGGCACGATTACCTCGCAGATGGGCTCGGTCGATTACAAAGGCAAGATCACCGGCAGTAAGGACGTGGCGTTCGGCTTCGCGTTCGATGCGCAGGGCATGAACTTGCAGATCGATTACACGGGCGTCGTCGAAGGCGACACGATGAAGGGCACCGCGAAGTTCGGCGAGTTCGGCGAAGGCAGCTTCACCGCAAAGCGCAAACCCTGAGTCTGGCTCGCAGCCTGCGCACGGACGCGCTGGCTACGATGCGTCTTTCAGAAGGCTCTTACGATCGCTACGACCACCAGGATTGGAAGCGCGACGATGGCCGCTACGAGCAGGAGCAGAGAGAGCGTGAAGCCGGCAACGAACCAGCGGCTGCTGCGAGTGCTGCCGACGGGGTCGAGCTGGTAGCGATCGAGCAGCGCGATGTTGCGGGCATTCGCTTTGAATCCCGCATCGAACAAGTCGCCCACGACCGGGATGGCGCCAATCACGGTTTCGATGAGAATGTTGCCCGCCATGCGCAACAGGACGCTGCGCGGCGCACCGAGCAGGCGCGCTTCGTTCAGGATGAATAAAGAGAACACAGCGCCCATGACATCCCCGATGCCGGGCACGAGGCCGATGATGGCATCGAGCCCGATGCGAAAGCCGCCGGGCAGGGGGATCGAGTTGTCGAGTACCCATGCGAGCGAGCGCAAGCGCCGCAGGCGCAAATGCGCATCGTCGTCGACGGTATGGGCGGGAGAGGATTTCATCGCGTATCTGCGCTCCTGAACGCTGCCATTTTCGCCGAGTTCCTCTCCTCGCGAGCGCCGGCGAAGCAACGCCATACACTTCGTTACAATCCGCAAGCATCGATGGCAGCTTCCGGCGTCATCATCACAGGCCATCATGACCGATCTGCAACACATCCTCATCGTCGACGACGATCGCGAGATCCGCACGCTGCTGCGCGATTTTCTCGAGAAGAACGGTTATCGCGCCACCGCGGTGCCCGATGGCAAGAGCATGCGTCGCGTGCTGGAGCAATCCCACGTCGACTTGATCGTGCTTGATCTCATGCTGCCCGGCGAGGACGGCCTGACGCTGTGTCGCGAGCTGCGTGCGAAGTCGCAAATACCGGTGCTGATGCTGACCGCGCTCGCCGAGGAAGTGGATCGTGTCGTCGGCCTGGAAGTCGGCGCGGACGATTATCTCGCGAAGCCCTTCAGTCCCCGCGAGCTCGTCGGTCGAATCAAGGCGATTCTTCGCCGCACGGCCTACATGCCGCGTGAGCCCGCGCCCGAAAGCGTCAACGGCTATCGGTTCGGCGAATGGCGGCTCGACATGACCACGCGCACTCTGACGCACGCCGACGGNNACCTCAGCGGCGCCGAGTTCCGGTTGCTCAGCATCCTGCTCGCGCATCCGAAGCGCGTGTTGTCGCGTATGCAGTTGATGGAGCTGCTGCGCGGGCGCGACATCGATCCGTTCGATCGCAGCATCGATGTGCGCATCAGCCGCCTGCGGCAGATGCTGCGCGACGATGCGCGCGCGCCGACGATCATCAAGACGGTATACGGTGAGGGGTACGTCATCGGCGTACCGATCGAGCAGCTGTGAAGCGCTTCTGGCCCGACTCGCTGTTCGCGCGCCTGTTTCTGGGCATCATCGCCGTCGTTGCGATCACGTGGCTGATTATGCTTGCGCTCATCGTGCGCGAGCGCCGCGAGCTGTCGCTGCTCGAGAGCAGCTCCGGTTCGTATCTCGAGAGCATCGCGGTGACCGCTCAGGATCTCGCGCAGCTGCCCGCCGACGAGCGCGATACGTATCTGGAAGAGCTGCGCGCGCAGCGCCGTATCGTCAACGAGAGGCTGCGCGAAAGACTTCTGGAGCGCCGCGAGAATCGTGAGGCGCTGGAGCGCGCCGTCATTGCGCGCGTGCAACAACGGCTCGGGGAGGAGTTTCAAGTACGCGAACCTCGTCCCGGCCGGCTGCCGCGCAACACGATTCCGGTGTACGACGAACGGCTGCTCGACGCGACGGATACAGCTTCACGCGATTTGCCGATGGGCCGTCCGTTCGCATTGGAAATCGTCCTGCCCGACGGCGAGGCGGTTGCGTTTCGCATGCCGCCGCCGCGCCCGGGCCCAGAGCTGCCGCGCCGCTTCTTTCTGGATTTCGGCGTGTTGATGGTGACGCTCGGGATTGCGCTGTTCGCGATGACGCGCACCATCACCCGTCCCCTCGGCAAGCTCGCGAAAGCTGCGGACGCGGTCGGTCGCGGCACCAGCGTCGAGCCGTTGCCGGAGGAGGGCGGTCGCGAGCTGCGCGCGGCGACGCGCGCATTCAATGCGATGCAGGAGCGCTTGCGCCGCTATCTCGACAGCCGCACGCGCGTGCTTGCCGCGATGTCGCACGACATGCGGACGCCGTTGACGCGCCTGCGCCTGCGCGTGGAATCCATCGACGACGAGCAATTGCGCGCCAAATGCAGCGCCGACCTGGACGAGATGAGTCATATGATTCGCGGTGCGCTCGCGGTATTTCGCGGCTTGAACGATGACGAGCCCACGGTGCCGGTCGATATCGACGCATTGCTGGCATCGCTTCGCGACGAGCATACGGAGCTGGGCGATGCCGTCAGCGTGGCTGGGCATGCGAATGCTCCGTACGCCGGTAAGCCGCTCGCATTGAAGCGCTGCATCGGCAATCTGATTCAAAATGCGATTCAGTACGGTCGTGAAGCCAATATCACGGTGGAGGACGGCATGGATCTCGTCATCCGCATTCGCGATCGCGGACCTGGCATTCCAGCCGAATCGCTCGATCAGGTGTTCGAGCCCTTCTTCCGCATGGAATCTTCACGCAATCGCGATACGGGCGGCACCGGGCTCGGACTCAGCATCGCGCGCGACATTGCACAAGCGCACGGCGGCTCGCTCGCGCTGAAGAACGTCGAAGGCGGGCTGGAAGCGCAACTGAGGTTACCGAGAGGCGGCGTGGCGTAAAGGATGAAAGCGATGTAAGGGTGCAGGCCGGACTGTTCATGGTGTATTCATCGCTTCCGGCGTTTCATCTTTTTTTTCGTCATACAGTTGGTAACGATTTCTCACGGCAGGTCCATCGCCGGCTTCATAAAGTGTCATCACACCGCCTCCCGGTGGTTTTTCTTGGAGATGATGATGAAAACGAAGACTCGACTACTCGCTGGTGTGTTGATGGTGATGAGCGGCATTGCGCTGGCTGACGGTCCGCCCAAAGGCCACCCCGCCGCCGGCATGAACATCGACAAGCTCGAAATCCTGTTGGATCTCGACGCCTATCAGAAGCAGGAAGTGCAGAAGATTTTCGAATCGCAGCGCGAGGCGATGCGTGCGAAACGTGAGCAGCTGCGCGATTCGAAGACTCGCCCGTCGTTCGAGCAGATGCAGGCCGAGCGCGAAGCGGCGCAAAAGGAAACGCGCGCGAAGCTCGAGAAGCTGTTGACCGAGCAGCAGCTCAAGAAATTCGACGTGCTCACGGAGCGCCCGCCGATGCGCCATCCGCAACGCGCACGCGGCGACAATCGTTAACCGACCGTTGCGTTCGAGCAAAAGGGGGCGACTGATCAGTCGCCCTCTTTTTTTGGATCAATCGTTCGGCGGCCCGGGCGCCGTCTGCGCATGCGCCGGCGGCAGGCGTAGCGTCACTACGGTTTCAGATCCCCGTGACTGCAGCTCGATGTGCGCACCATCGCCGCTCAACGCCTGCTCGATGACTGCAAGGCCGAGCGTTGCGAATGACGTATCGGCGTGCGGGAAGCGCAGCTCGACCAAGGCGGCGTCGTTCGATGATTGCGCCGTCAACATGAGCGTTGCATGCGGCGGCGCTGCATCCATCGCGCTCATGAGCAGGTACAGCAGCGTGTCTTTCAGCAATGCTCGATGCGCGTGCGTTCGAAGGCTCGATTCGACGGCTGTGGTGAGCTCGAAGCGCTGCAGCTCATGACGCAGGTCGTGCGAGCATTCTTCGATGAGCGATGCAAGCGAGATCGTTTCGGCGTCCGCGGGCGCGGGCGCGAGCTCATCGAGCATGCGATGCAGCGTGCCCTGCGTGCGCTTCAATTGCTGCTGCAAGAGCCTCACGCACTCCTCGGGCGTGATGAGGGGCGTCGGCGTCGCCAATGCCTTGCTCAATAGCTCCGTGCCCGACATCAATCCATGCATGATGTTCTTCAAATCATGCTCGAATCTCATGCGACGCCGGGTGAGCAATTGCGCGTGCAATGCGCTCGCCATCAGCGACGTACCTTCGAGCATGAATGCGGGCCTGATCGGATCGGACATGACGATGTGCCTTCGAGCATGAACGGACGACGGTCAACGGTAATCAGTCACGACGACATTCCCCTGGGCGGACATGTATGAATGTCCAAGCTTAGGCTAACCCTCTGTTTTTCTCGACGTTACTTTGACGTTAAACGCTCGCCGGGCTGCTAGGATGCACGCCCCTCCATTTTCGGAGCCTGCATTTGGTGGATCGCGAACGGTTGGCGGCAGCAGCGGAGCAATTCCGCGCGAGCGGCTTGCTGGGCAAGCCTGGCTCACTGTCGCGCCTGTTCGATTACTTGCTCTCCCGCACCCTCGCCGACGAAGCGCCGAAGGAAATCGAGATCGCCATCCAGGTTTTCAGCAAGAGCCCGGGCTTCGACGTTTCTCAAGATGCGGTGGTGCGTGTGTACGTGCATAAGTTACGCCGCCGGCTCAATGAGTTCTATGCCAAAGCCGGCAGCACGGCAGTTGGGAAGCTGACGATCCCCAAGGGCGAATATCGCATCGTATTCGAAACGGTGGATCGCCCGATCGCGAGCGATGACATGGCGCCGGACATGCCTTCGGGCACGCCTGTGCTCCATCGGTGGCCGTGGTCGCGGCTGGCGGTCGCGCTGCTCGCGGGCGTGATCATCGGCAGTGCGATCGCATGGCTTGCGATGCGTTCGGGCCAGGATACGCAGTTGAGGGCGTTGCGGAGCAATCCGATCTGGGCGCCGCTTCTCGATGACGACGTGCCGATCACCATCGTTGTCGGCGATTACTTCCTGCTGGGTGAAATCGACGACAGCGGCGCGGTGCGCCGCCTCGTGCGTGAGTTCTACATCAACTCGCGCAGCGATTTTCTCGAGTACGCCGAGCTCGATCCGCGGTTCGTGCACAAATACCGCAACTTGAGTCTCACGTACCTGCCGACGGCGAGCGCATTCACGATTCAGGACATCGCCCCCGTCCTGGGTCGCGGCAAGCGCGTGAGCGTGACGCTGATGTCGAATTTCGACGTGAGCCTGCTCAAATCGACGCACGTCATCTATGTCGGCTTCGTCAGCGGCCTCGGCGTTCTCGGCGATCCGGTGTTCGCAGTGTCGCGTATTTCGCCAGGCGGCTCGTTCGACGAGCTCGTCGACAGCGAAACCAACACGACGTACTTGAGCACCGCGATGCCATTGCAGGGCGGCGATCAGAGCTATCTCGATTATGCGTACCTGTCGAGCTTCGAAGGTCCGTCGGGTCATCGCGTGCTGGTGATCGCCGGCACACGCGATACCGGCGTGCGCCAGATGGGCGAAATCCTCACCCAGGTCGAAACGCTCGACGAGCNNGTATGACGAGCACGAGATCAACGCAATGAATACACGTCGCATCGGACCCTTCACCATTGCCGAAATCGGCCTCGGTTGCATGAACCTGAGCCATGCGTACGCCGCGCCGCCGCCTGCCGAAGACGCAAAGCGAGTGTTGCTGCATGCGCTCGATCTGGGCGTTACGCATTTCGACACGGCAGCCTTGTACGGCTTCGGCGCAAACGAATCGCTCGTCGGCGAAACGCTGCAGCGGCATCGCGATCGCATCGTGCTCGCCAGCAAATGCGGCATGACGGGTGTCGACGGCAGGCGCGTTATCGATGGTCGGCCCGAAACGCTGCTGCGCACCTGCGACGAAGCGCTGCGGCGTTTGCGCACCGACGTCATCGATTTGTACTACCTGCATCGCTGGGACAAAAAAGTGCCGATCGAAGACAGCGTCGGTGCGCTCGCCGAGCTCGTGAAGGCGGGAAAAGTACGGGCAATCGGCTTGTCGGAAGTCTCCGCGGCAACGCTACGCAAGGCGCACGCCATACACCCGATCACGGCGGTGCAAAGCGAATACTCGCTGTGGTCGCGCAATCCGCAGATCGCGGTGCTCGATGCATGCCAGGAATTGGACGTGGCGCTGGTCGCATTCTCGCCGCTCGGCCGCGGTTTTCTCACCGGCGCGCTGCCCGACCCAGCGACCTTCCACGAAAAGGACATCCGCCGCGGCATGCCGCGCTTCCAGGCGCCGCATTACGCAAAGAATCTTGAGTTGATCGCGCCGCTGCGCGAGCTCGCGCTTCGAGTGGACGCGACACCCGCGCAGCTGGCGCTCGCCTGGCTGCTGCAAAAGAAGCCGTTCATCGTGCCGATCGTCGGCACGACGAGCATTGCGCATCTGCAAGAGGACCTGGGCGCTGCGAGCACGAAGCTCACGCCGGGCATCGCGAGCCTACTCGAGGCGCTCATCAACCAGCACACCATCAGCGGTGCACGCTATCCGGCGGCGGCACAAAGCGAGATCGATACGGAAGAGTTCATCGCGTAGCCAGTAGGACTGGTAGTTGCATTGCTCTGCGTAGCCAATAAAGCGCAGGTGACCGTCAGCAGTTGTGTACTACCGTCCGTATTGACAGGTCATCCATGGCCAGGGCAGTGTGCCTGCAATAACGTTCCGGACGGATATCGGTACATACAGAATCCGCTCAGCGATCGGGTGAAATCGTTTTACGAATGAAGTCTTTTCCCTTTGGCTCAGGGCCAGGGAAACGTCACTTGCGTGCATCTCGTTGGCGGTAGCCATGAGTGCGCGCTTAGTGTCGCTGCTTGCAGAAGAAGGCGAATCATGGACGGGAGAAACTAAATCATGGACGGGAGAAACTAGGATGTTCAGAGTCGTTGCCGTCTTGATGCTGCTCGGCATCGCGACGCCTGGGTGGTCGCAAATTCAAATCAGTGTTCCTGCGACCAACGCTACGGGCACATTCCAAATCAGCTGGCCGCACCCGATGCCGCCATGGCAGCCCTACAGCTATACCGTCTATGAGAGCGTGAACGGTGGGCCAGCGAACAACCTCATCTATTCCGGAATAGGAAATTCTTGGGAGCCTGGCGTCACCGTTACGTTGACGAGGCCGTCGGGAACTTACAGGTACTACCTGTACGCCACCGTGATGTTGTGGCAGGGACCTGAACCCTGGTTCGAGTGGTACAACACGCAGGGCACGGTGACGGTCAATATTCCGCCGCAAATACCCTCGCCGCCGCTGAATCTCTCCGCGACGGCCCACAACGCCTATGGCGACTTCACCGTGAGCTGGAGCCCGGTCGCCAACGCCACCAGCTATAGATTGCGGCGCTCCGGAAGCGAGACCGTCACATCGAATACGAGCGTGAGCTTCTCGAATCAGCCGTACGGGTTGAATACCTTCGATGTGCGAGCGTGCAACGGCGCCGCTTGCAGTGCCTGGAGCAACCAGATCCAGTTCCTGGTGATGAATACTCCGGCCGTTCCGACGATTTCGGCAACGCCGACGCCGAACAGCGGCAACTACACCGTGAGCTGGTCGTCCCCTTTGGGCGCGCACACATACAAGGTGTATCAGACCATCGATGGCAACCCTCCCAGCATTCAAACCGCTGTCAATAGCAGCATCAACTACGTCGGAAGCGCGTCGGGTGACTACACCTATCGGGTGATGGCGTGCAACAGCGTCGGCAACTGCAGTGCGCAGTCGTCGCCGGTTGCGGTCAAGGTGATCAGGATTCCGAATCCGCCGCACGTCACCGCGACCCATCTGAACTACGCTGGCTCATATACCGTCTCGTGGGCCGCGACCGGAGCAACGTCGTACCAAGTCCGCCGCCGGCCACGCAACTTGGACGGCTCCTACGGCGCCTGGTCAACACCTGAAGCGATTACGAGCAGTTCACGCGTCTATACCGATACGCAGCGCGGCATCTTCGAGTACCAAGCACAGGCATGCAACGTAATGGGTTGCAGCGCCTGGTCCGCCGGCAAGGAGGTCAAGGTGGAAACACTCACTTACCTCGCCGCACCTCCCGCGATAGAGACCGCGACCGCGGCCGGCGCGATGGCCTTCGCTACCGCAATCTCGAACGGCGGCGACGCGATCGTCTCGATTCCGCTCGCGACGCCGGCCGGCATTGGCGGATTGCAGCCTTCGCTGGCGCTGAGCTATTCGAGCGGCGGGGCGCGGCAAGCGGCCGACCGTCGCGAAGCGCCGAATACGATGCGCCATGGCTGGCAGCTCTCGGGCATCTCCACAATCCGGCGCTGCCGCATGCTCATCGGCGGTGAGATCGCCTTGAGCACGGCGGACCGTCTGTGTCTGGATAACAGACCGCTCGAGCTCGTCATGGGTGCGAGTTATTGGGCGACCGATGCGCAATACCGCACCTACCCGAACACCGGCATCAAGGTCGTCGCGAAGGGCGCTTATAACGATCGTTGGTTCGAAGTCTTCCTGCCCGATGGGCGCAAACGGATTTATGGAGATACACCCCAGAGCAAGGCAACGCCGACCGGTCCGGGATCGGCAACCCACTTTCACACCTGGGGGCTGACCGAAGAGCGCGATGAGTTCGGTAATTTCATGAGCATCGACTGGGGTCTGAATACCGTCGACGGCTCCAACTATCCGTACCTCATCGAATACAACGGCGCGAAGATCGAGCTGCTGTACCGCGCCGCGGACACTTCAGGGATGTCCGTTGGACCCAACGGACAGGCGAACATCGAACAGCCGCTGCTGCTGCATACCGTGCGCATGCAATTGGGTGCTCAACGCAGTCGCGAGTACCGCATCGAGCACACCGATCCGGTCATTGAGGGAGCGAAGCGAATACAGCAATGCGCGTACGATGAGAGCGGCTCGAGCTACCGCTGCATGGCGCCGCTGAGCTTCGGCTGGGTCAC
>JRYD01004141.1_pt1 | contig 11017 bp, 11 predicted proteins | sample 235311 | NCBI WGS metagenome assembly JRYD01 (sample SAMN03074213, study PRJNA261472) | activated sludge metagenome | biome: Common Effluent Treatment Plant; feature: Wastewater; material: Activated sludge; isolation source: activated biomass in a lab-scale reactor treating industrial wastewater at... | reverse complement strand
GCGAATGCGATGAGCGCGAGCATCGTTCCCGCGATCCGCGCGCGCAGGCTGAGACGCGCGAAACGCCCGCTCGATTCACGCGCGAGGTTCTTCAGCCGCGATGCGATAGCCGATGCCATGGACGGTATGGAGGAGCTTGTCGGGGAAATTCTTGTCGATCGCCGCACGCAATGCGTGCATGTGGGCGCGCAGGAAATCGCCTTCGGGCGGCGCATCGCCCCACAGCTCTTTTTCGAGCTCGGCGCGGGTCACGACGCGATTCGCGTTCTGCATCAGCAGCACGAGAATCCGCCGCGTCGTAGGGTTCAGCTTGATGGGCGTACCGGCCCGCTCGGCTTCGAGCGTATCGAGATCGAACCTGAGATCCCCCACGCTCAGCGTGTGCTGTGGTTCGAGCGGACGTGAGCGGCGGATCAATGCCTTCAGGCGCACTTCGAGCTCCGCGAGCGAAAACGGCTTGACCAGATAGTCGTCCGCACCTGCCTCGAACCCTGCCACTTTGTCCGTGATCAAGTCCTTCGCCGTGAGCATGAGAATCGGCGTGCGGGCGCCGCGCCGCTGGCGCAGCGCGCGGCATACCTCGATGCCATCGATGCCCGGCAACATCAAGTCGAGCACGATGGCGTCGTAGGTATCGTGCTGTGCCATCGCCAGCCCGGACTCGCCGTCCAACGCGTGGGCGAGCTCATCGCCGCGCGCCTGGAAGTATTCGGCGATATTGGCCGCGAGATCGTGATGATCCTCGATCAACAGCAGTTTCATGCCGGCATTGTAGGCTATGGGCGGTGCTCGGTGACTTCTGTATGCTCGCCGCCGATCTTCATTGAGTGCCTGACGTGTCCACACTGCTCGATACCACGCCCACCGCCGATGGCTTTCGCATGCCTGGGGAATTCGAGCCCCACGATGGTTGTTGGATATTGTGGCCCGAGCGCACCAGCAATTGGCGTCTGGGCGCGAAGCCGGCGCAAGCGGCATTCGCGGCCGTCGCGACGGCCATCGCCACGAGCGAGCCCGTGACGGTCGCGGCGTCGGCGCGGCAATTCGTGCATGCACGCGCGATGCTTCCCGATGGGATTCGCGTGATCGAAATGTCGAGCGACGACGCCTGGATGCGCGATGTGGGCCCGACGTTCGTCGTGAACAAGCGTCGCGAGCTGCGCGGTGTCGACTGGCATTTCAATGCGTGGGGAGGATTGAACGGCGGGCTGTATTTCCCATGGGACCAGGACGATCTCGTGGCGCGCAAGGTCGTCGAGATCGAAGGCTGCGCCCGTTACCGCGCGCCGTTCGTGCTGGAAGGCGGTGCGATCCACGTCGACGGTGAAGGCACGCTGATCACGACCGAGGAGTGCCTGCTCGACCCCAACCGCAACCCGCAACTGGATAAGGGCGATCTCGAAATTCTGCTGCACGAATACCTGGGCGTGACCAGCATCGTCTGGCTAGACAAAGGCGTCGCGAACGACGAGACCAATGGCCACGTCGACAATCTGTGCTGCTTCGCGCGGCCGGGTGAAATCGTGCTGACATGGACCGACGACAAGCGCGACCCGCAATATAAAATCTCGCTCGATGCCTACGAGCGACTCATGGATTCGCGTGACGCACATGGCCGGCGCTTCAAGATCCACAAGCTCATCCAGCCGGGTCCTTTATATCGGACGAAAGAAGAGGCCAGGCACGTCGATGCGGAGGACGGCGTGAAGCCCAGATGCGCCGGCGAACGCCTCGCTGCGTCGTATGTCAATTTCTATATCGCGAATTCGGCCATCGTCATGCCGCTGCTCGATTCGAAGCGCGACAAGCGCGCCATGCGCCAACTCCAGGGGATTTTTCCCGAAAGGCATGTGATCGGCGTGCAGTCCAGGGAGATTCTGCTCGGCGGCGGAAACGTCCACTGTATTACCCAGCAGGTGCCGCGACGATCCGCGAAGCGATGAAAGCGCGCGCTCTGAGCTATCCGCTTCCTTCGCACTAGCGACGCGCCTTCACTTGAAACAGAAAAGCCACATCGCTGGTGCTTTCCACGGCGATGTCTTCCGTGACGCCGAATGACAGCTCCCAATTTTCCGTGAGCCGGTAGGTTCCGCCGAGCGTCAGCATGACCGCATCGCCGAGGAAAGCTTCTTTGCTGTCGTAGATCGCCGTGTGGGCGTCGATCTGAGCGGCCAGTGTAACGTTCTGGAACAAGCGGGCGTTGATGCCCGCCATGCCTGACCAGGCGATATTCTTTTGTTGTCGCCGCAGGCGATCGCCATCGCCCAACCACGTTCCCGCTGCCTGTGCGAAAGCGGTGTACCGAGCGCCGAACGATCGCTCGAAGGCCAGTGCCGCCGAGGCGTCGATGCTGCCGCTGCCCGCGAAGGAATCCGCGTCGCCCGTCGGAAGCTTCACCGAAAGCCAGGCGGCGAACGGACTCGCGCCGAGTTGCCTGCCCAAGCGCAAGGACAGGTCGCCGATTCCCGCTTGCGAAGCCCGCTCCTCGATCAACGGCGCGCCGTCGCGTTCATAGAAGATCTGCAGCGCATTGCGAGGCATCGTCGCTCGTGCACCGTCGGGCAGGCCAAAAAGGTCGTGCCACTCATCGATGAAGCCGTCGAGCGTGCCGGCGCTGGTGTGGCGGTAGGGGATTTCGAGCCGAAGCGCGTAACCGTTCGTGAATCCATAGCCGATCGCCAGTCGCAGCTCGCGTGTCTCGGCATCCACGACCAGGATCTCGCGGGGATTCGCCTGCATGAGGGCGCTGCTGCTCCACTGCAGGTTCGCATCGATGAGCCACGCATCGTTGCCAGGCGGTTTCGCAGGCAGTGCGCCAGGCAGATCGAATCCGGCGAGCAATGGATTCTGGTCGCGAACGGGAAGCGGGGAGGAGATTGCGGGCGCTGGGAGCGCAAGACCGCTTACGAGCAGCGGGAGTATGACGAGCTGCGTTAAAACCCTCAAAACCAAGCCGAGAAGAACACCTGGAAGACGTTGGCGCCGAACGTATAGAACGGCTCGGCTCCGGCAGGACGGAAATTCGGATTGGAGCTGTCCATCGAGTAGCGTGCGTCGCGATAGTCTTCGTAGTCGAACTCGATGCGATCGTAGAACACGTTCGCAGAGGCCTTCTTGATGAAGCTCCAGCCGTTGCGCAGCAGTTCGTAGCTGGCGCCGATACGCAGCGTCTGGCTGGTGAACGTCGACAGCTCCTTGTCGCGCGCCATGAAATTCTGCTGATCGGGATGATCGAAGAGATCGCTGTAGAAATCCGCGGGTCCCTGATCGTAGAAGCGGTAGCTGATTTCGAACAGCCACGGCGTGCCGCCCAGCGGATGCGTGTAGCCCACGCTGAAAGTATCGGCGCGGATGCCCCAGGTGTCGGTGAAGAAGCGATAGCCGGCGTGCAGCGCGGCACGATAGGGCAGGAAGTATTTCGCATTCAGCGCCACCGCGTTGCTGGTGCGGGTGCGCGGATAGATCTCGGTGGCGCTATCGAACAGCCGATTGTCCGCTGGATTGATGAAGCGGTAGGAGCGATAAGGATTGTTGAGATAGCCCTCGTCCGTGATCACCTCGAGATCGAGCGTTGCGATCATTCTCTTGGTCAGAATCTGCGACACGCCGACGCGGTAACTCCAGCGATCGATGTCTTCCTCGAACGAGGGATCGACGATGCGGTGGCCGTTTAAATCGCGCGTCGTTCGCATCACGACGTCCGCACTTTTCGAGAAGCCGAGGCTGATCGTCGTCAGATCGCCGAACAAATCCTGGCTGATACCGAAGCTGATCGTCTCGGCCTCGTAGTCGTTTTCCTCGGAGCTGGTGTAACCGAGGCTGTATGTCGTCTTGCCGCGCAGATAGTCGAAGCCCAGGCTGTATTGCGTGCGCTCTTCCTTGTATTCGCTTGCACCGCTGGTTTCGACGTCGATAGACGCGCTCGTCACCATGTCCACGTAATAGTTCGCGCTGACCGAATACTTCTCGGCCATTTTCTTGCGCACGAGCACGGAAGGTCCATGAATCGTTACGCCGCCGCCCTCGTAACGATGATAGAGAACGTCGGCACGGTCATCGGGCAGCACGCCCGCGAAGGCGGGCGTTGTGAGGAGGAGAGCCAGAAGGCTGCAGGCCACAGGCCACAGGCCACAGGCGGAGGTATTGCGCCTCTTCTTAGCCTGTAGCCTGTAGCCTGTAGCCTTCTGCATTTCCTCTGTCCCGAACCGCATCTCTTGCCCGTTATCTCAATTGCATCCGCAACCGCCGCCGCCGCTGCCGAGCGCGCCGCGTGCGCCTTCGCGCGCTTCGAAGACATGGTGCATGTACGAAGAGGAGATCGGATGTGCGTCGAACGACATGATCGGATCGGCGAGCGCTTCACGCTCGTATGGCTTCACCCACGGCTCGATGTTGCCGCACGCGCAGAGCGGCAGAACGCAGAGCAACGCTGCAATCGTGCGTCCTTTCCTCCGCTTGCGGCGGAGGGGATCGGAAACTGATCGCTGCCTATTCACCCTCTACTCCTTCAACAGCGCTCGAATCTGATTCAGATACTCGCTCTCATCACCCGGCTTGTAGCCGCGGTGCAGATAGCGCAGGTTGCCCTTGCGGTCGATGAACACGGTGCTCGGCATCGCGTTCACGTCATACATCTTGCTGACTTTGTTTTCCTTGTCGAACAACACCGGAAAGCTCACCGGCACGTTCGCCAGCAGCTTCTCCGCATCCTTGCTGTTCGCTTCGACGTTCACGCCGAGCAGCGTGAAGCCAAGCGGACTGTAGCGCTTGTACATCTGATCGAGAAGCGGCATCTCCTGGCGGCAAGGCCCACCACACCAGCTCGCCCAGAAATTGATCATGACGACCTGCCCTTTCAGCTGATCGAGCGAGACGCTGTCGCCGCTTCGCGACGGCAGCGTGAAACCCGGCGCCATGCTGCTGCTCGCGCCAACGAGGGATGAAGCTGCGAGCATTGCGGTAACCGCTGCGCCTCGCAGCCAGGATTTCAACGTGATCGAACGCATGTCAGGCAGACCTCCAAGTTGGCGACGTTCTCCGCGCGAAGCGGAGCGGAGTCGGGTGGGGGCTTTTTCCCAACAGGCATCCTGCTCAAAAGAAGATCGACAAACCGAGATGCGCCTCAAGGTTGTTGACGATCTTTTTCTTGCCCAGCAGATCGATGTCGAAGACGTGGTCGCGCACGTCGAAATGAACGGCCAGCCAGTCCGTCGGCAGAATGCGATACCCGAAGCCGCCGCTCACNNGGTGCGGCCCGCTTTCGATCGGCCGACGGTGCCTTCGATGAAAAAGTCTTCGCTGAGGTGATAGGCGAGCCGCCCGCCGTACACGGTATTGCTTTCGAAGTCCTCGATGCTGAGCACGCCGAAGTAGGCGCCGATTTCGAAATCCTCGGTATCGATGCGTGCGCGCTTGATCTCGCGACGCTCGACTTGCGGCTCGATGACCGGACGATTGCCGAGTGTGTCGTTCGCGTCGGACGCTGCGCTTTCGGCAATGTCCGCAGGCGCGGCTGCGTCGCCGCCGCCGAACATGGCGCAGCCGGGCAGCGCCGTCGCGGCGATGACGCTCAGAAAAAGAAGGCGAAGCCTATGTACTTCCNNGGACCAGCGTCGCCTTGGGCTTGACGTGGATGACACCGGTGCCGAGCGTGAAATAGGGAGACGCGCGCCACTCCGGCACGAACACATGCATCAGTCCGAGCGTCGCGCTGTAGGCCGCCGAATATTCGCCCGGCATGTGGTTGAGCGTGAGCTCGATCGACAGATTGTCGCTGAAGGCGTAACCACCGAACACCGACACTTCGCTCGCACCGCCGAAGTCGCCGGCCATGATGCCGCCCTGCCAGCGGCGGCTCATGTAGTTCTCGCGCGCGGGTTCCTGAAGGTCGAGCGGCTCGCCGGTGGGCTCGAGCGTGGCGATCATTTGCGCGCGCGGTACCCAGCCTTCGATGTCACGGTCGGTGCGCACCTGAAACCAGTCCGTGCGCCGCTTGACGATGACGACCTCGCGACCGCGTTCGACGACATGAACGACCGGATAGCCGCGACCGGGCCCGCTATGCAGCTCGATGTAGGGGTCGGCGACCAGGATCTTCGGCAGCTCATCGTCGGCTTGCGTGCCCGCCGCGGCAAAGAACGTGATCAGCAGCGCAATGGGCCGCAACCAATGAGGCATCAATCCTCCGGAGCGGCGAACGGATTGTTGTAGTACTGCGCGCCGATGTCGAGCCATTCGGAGATCAGCTTCAGTTCCGCGGGGTTGAGCCAGCCGGCATGATTACCGTTGGGATTACCGGCGTCAAACTTCTGGAAGAATCGCGATGCGTTCGCGCCGTTGAAGCTCATGGTGACGGGCGCTTGCTGGAATGCGACGCAGACGACGGTGCCGTCGGGATTGGTCACCTCGTTGACGCAAATATCCTGTAGCTGAGTGCCCACCAGCTCCTGTGCGTTGTCGGCGAAAAGCAGCTCGCGATACGCACGCAGATGGTCCGGCTCGTCATCGGAGAGCCCATCCGACAGATCGAGCTGGCCGGCGGGCACTCGCGTTGCATTCGCCGCATCGAGCGTCGAATGGCAGGACGTGCAGGTGTTGTCGGCCATCACGGCATTTGGATCGGACGGATCCAGATTTGGATCCAGCACGCGTCGATCGACGTTCCACAGTGGATGAATATGCGTCGGATAGTGAATCGTGCTGCGGCATTTGCCATTCCAATCTCGAGCGCATTCGACAGTGGTGGGCAGCGTGGTTCGCAGGGTGGTCGGATCCGGGCTGCTGCCACAGACATGACGGCGCGTGATGTCGCTGGGATCCACCGCGGGTGGTCGCGAGGGGTCGATGGCGACGTCGGTAGCTCCGCCCGCATAGCACGCCTCGATTCGATCCGGAGGCGTCGGCAGCCACACATCGTTCAGGATCAGATTGAGCGTGGGCTCGCAGGCGCCGCCGCACATGAGGCGGCCGCGCGTCTGGGCCATCGTTTCGCCGACGAGCGGTGCGAGCGCCGGGTTCGTATTCGGATAGGTGCTGGTGGTCGTCGCGCCTGTGTTGATCGCGGTCGTCAACCCGGCTCGCCCATGTGGGCGCGCGGGGTTCGCCGCATTCACCGTCGTCGAGTGGCAGCCGTTGCATTGCAAGGTTTCGCCGATCTGTACTTGCAGCCAGTTCGAATGCAGTTGGCCCAGCTCGCCGGCCACTCGCCGGCCGTTGCCATCGAGCACGCTGATGACGAAGGGCACGTTTGCCGGCACTTTGACGAGCACCGAGCCATCGGGCTCGATCGGCGCATAGCCGAGAATATCGCGCATGCCGAAACGGCGGCCGCCGCGGCCGAAGGCCGTATTTGCGATCTCGCGAATGTCTTCGTCGGGCTGCGAGACGACTTTTTCCAATCGCAGGAAACGCGGGATGCGGGGCGCCGCCGGGTTGCGTGCAGCGACGATGCCGCCTGGCGCCCGATCCACACCGTCGATGTCGTACACGCTGCGGATGTGCAGCACACCGACGGCCTCATCGCGCAGCTCTTGCGGGTAGTCCACGCCGGCGATGCGGTCGAGAAGCACCTGCGGCGGTGTATTGCGCGCCGCCGCGGCGACGACTTCGGTGTAGATGAAGCCTTCCTCGGGTGCGACGATGGGTCGTTGGGTGTTGTTGCGCACGTCATAGATGTAGATGCCGTACAGCGCAGGCGCCTCGACGAGCGTCGTGTCGTTGGGGTTGTAGCGGTTCAATCGCTCGGATGTACACGGTACGACCCGGCCGTTTTCGATGAGGCGGCACTGCGACCAGCTCACCAGGAGCCGGTTGGAGCCATCGAACAGCGCCGATGCGGAGCGGAAACGCCCGCCGGGCGAAGGACCCGGGACGGTGCGGACATCGGTGGGCAGTGCGCGCGACTGCGCGTTGCACGACTGCGGCGATGCCGGCGTGATCGTCGTCGTCGGCACCGTGTGATTGCAATCGACGAAATTGCTGGTGTCGATCAGTACGAGATCGCCGCCTTCGGCCGTGCCGTCGAACGGGCGCACCAGCACGAGCGTGCGCCCATCCTGCATCGGGCGTGGGTTCAGGAATTGAATGGTCGTCGGTGCGCCGGTGATCGGGTTCGGCGAGCCGATCGCATGGCTATGCGCTCCGTACAACAGCTCCAGACCCGTGCCGTCCGGATTGATCCGGTAGAGATCCATCTGGCTGCCGGCGATGGCTTGTTCCCAGCGCGTGAAGACGATTTGTCCATTCGCCAGCACGGCGGGATCGAGATCGTGACTTTGGTTGAACGACAGCTGGCGAATACCGCTGCCGTCTTCATTCATGACATGAAGGTTGAAGGCCGGTCGATTGTCGGTCGTGCCTTCGACCTGGGCGGAGTACTGAGGTTTGTTCTCGTCGAGCAGAATCGCCTTGGCTTCACGCTGTCGGGTCGACGAGAACACGATCCGATAATCGATGCCGGGCAGGTAGTGCGGCATGATGTCGTGGCCGTCGTTCTCGATGTTGTCCGATGCGATCACCCGGCGCAGCGTGCTGGTCTCGACGTTGTATTCCCAGATGTTCCAGCTCGGCAGCGGCTCCTCCGGATCCACCTCGTCGAGATCCATGCCCTCTTCGGCGACCCGCATCGAGAACACCACGCGCTTGCCGTCGAAGCTCACTTCCACGTCGCGGATGTCCGCCCGGCCATCGCCGGTGACCGAGGAGGTGAGGTTGATCTCGGGAGAAGAGGGCGAGGCGCTCGCTCTCATGTACAGGTCCGCGCCCGGCTCGAAGCGACGCAGCTCGCGCGCGTCGGTGACCACCTCGGCATCGGATGCGGGAACGGGCCGTTTCACGTAGAAGATGGGAAAGTCGAGCGTGACCGCATCGCCGCTTTGCCCGCTGCCGATCGTCACGTCGGTGCCGCCGTTGCCATCGCCGCTGCATGCGCCGAGTGTCGCGATAGCTCCACTCGCGAGCACAAACGCAGCTACGCATCGCATCTTCGCGCTGAAGCTCGCAGCCCCGGCCTGCGCCTGAAAACTCATTGAGCGTACTCCGGATCGATGTGTATCGATCGATGCTACGTAGCGGTTGTTGGTCTTGGGTCTTGCGCGAGAACCGTGATTTCGCGTTTGCGGCGAACGTTTCACGGCCTGCTCATCTTCGACTCGACATATTGTGTCAACCGTTAAGCGAGTCACAGATGCGATCGCGACGACCCCTGAATCGGCAGCACGTGTGATGTGCAGGCGCGAATTGCGTGAACTCGATCACGTTCGAATTCGCAGCGCGCCACGTTGAATGCACCACGCATTGCGGCGGTGAGACTACATGCGCACGCGAGGCGGCCGGTACTGTCTCTGAAGCCAGACGTCTCGCGATTGAGACAGTTACTGACTGATTTTTCGATGGTTATAGTCCGCCCGCGATCGTCCCCGCGATCGTCGCAGGATGGTCGATCGCGTCGAAGTCAAAACCGTAACAGCGAAGCCGCGATCTGCGTTTCCGACACGCTCACTCAACATTTATGGATCTGGCATGAGCAACACGACAGGCATCCGGGATTCGTGGCGAGATTCGCGGCATGGGGCGTTGCGCGGACGATCTGCAGCGGGTGCCATCGCAGCTGCGTGTGCAATGGTCACGCTCGTCTGCGGCAGCGCTGCCGAGGCCGGCACGCGCGAGCAGGCGAAGCGCATGTTCGATCGCCTGACCGGCACCGCGCCCACGCCCGACCAACTCGAAGCGCTCACCTCACAGCTGGACGGCGGCAGCAGCCGCGAAACCGTGGCGTTCGGCATCATCGATCCCGCCAACCCGAGCTCGAGCGGCTTCTATCGCGTCGTTCTCAAGAACTTCGCGACGCCGTGGACCAATCGCGATCAAACCGCCTTCGCGCCGCTCAACGATTACACCGCGACCGTGATCGGCATGGTTCGCGACAACAAGGATTTTCGTGGCGTGCTGTCGGACGACGTCGTATATGTCGGCGTCGGTGTCACGCCCGCCTATTCGCCTTCGAGCAATGCTCACTATGAAGCGCTGGAAAGATCGAATGCCGATCTGCGGCTGAATGCAGTGTTGCAGGAGCGCACGCAGTCGTCTTTGAACGGTACGCTGCCGCCGAACGCGACGGCTGGCATCATCACCTCGCGCGCCGCCGCGGAAGCGTTCTTCATCGACGGCACCAATCGCGCGATGTTCCGTTTCACACTGCTCAATCATCTGTGCCGCGATCTCGAGCAGGTTCACGACGTGACGCGACCCCCCGATCGTATTCGCCAGGACATCGCTCGCAGCCCCGGCGGCGACAGCAGCGTGTACATGAACAACTGCATCGGTTGTCACAACGGCATGGATCCGCTCGCGCAGGCGTTCGCGTACTACGACTTCGACGAGAACCAGGGCCGTCTGGTCTACACGCCCAACGTGGTGCAGCCGAAATACTTGATCAATTCGGACAACTTCAAGCCGGGCTACGTGACGCCGAACGACAGTTGGGAAAATCGTTGGCGTCTGCCCGGGCCGAACACGCTGCTGGGATGGTCGCCGTCCCTCCCCGGCAGCGGCGCCGGCGCGAAGTCGCTGGGCGAGGAGCTCGCGCACAGCGACGCATTCGCGCAATGCCAGGTCGAGAAGGTTTTTCGCGCGATCTGTTTCCGCTCGCCCAGCGATACCGACGATCATCAGCGCGTCGCCTCGATTACGGCGAACTTCAAGAACGAAAGCGGCGGCAGCCTGAGGCGAGTGTTCGCCCAGGTGGCGGCGCACTGTGCTGGGGAATGAGGAGCGAGCGATGAAGCGCGTCATGAGCTTTCGTGCGGTTCGAGTCACGCTGGCCTCGCTGGCGGCGGCGGTCATCGCCGGCTGTAGCGGCGGCGCCGACACGGTGGAGAACTCTCCTACCGGCGGCGCGGCGGCACCGAGCAGCTATAGCGGTTTGACGCCGGCATCGACGACGGTCAGCCCGAGGCCCATCTGGCGGCTGAACACGTTGATCGCCGCGCCGCCGGCGAGGAAGTTCTCCACCATCTGC
>JRYD01010029.1_pt1 | contig 11018 bp, 10 predicted proteins | sample 235311 | NCBI WGS metagenome assembly JRYD01 (sample SAMN03074213, study PRJNA261472) | activated sludge metagenome | biome: Common Effluent Treatment Plant; feature: Wastewater; material: Activated sludge; isolation source: activated biomass in a lab-scale reactor treating industrial wastewater at... | reverse complement strand
GCCAGGATGCACAACCAAAGAACGACTGGATACAAGACTTGCTGCAGCATGTCGCTGCTCGCATGCCAGGCAATCATCCAGAGCAGCACGGCGAGCACGACGAGCTTCTGGGCTGCCGGAACGAAACGCACCTGCTCGCCATCGATACGCCTGGACGCATTGAACAGCAGTACCAGCGCAATCGCGGCGGTGAGCGGACCGTAGTCGTAGTCGGCAACATCCAGCCAGATGCCCCCGAGCGCAACGAGCGTCGGCCAGAAGACGACGCCCACGAGTACGAAGAGCACCCAGACGCTCACCATTGGCGACAGGGCTGCCCGTACCGGCAGCTTCCGCACGACGTCTTCGGTTAGCGCGGCCATGCATTTATTTCGTAGCGTTACTTCGCAAGCCGTACCGCTCCATGAGGTCATAGAGTGTCGGACGAGTCATCCCGAGCAATTCCGCCGCCCGCGAGATATTGTTNNCACGTTGCCGGGCCAGGAGTACGCCTCGAGCGCGGCAATCGCCCCTTCGGTAAACCCCCGTTTGCCACGACCATGCACAGCGCCGAACTTGCGCACCATGGCATGTGCGAGCACGGTCGCGCCACCGCGCCGATCGCGCAGCGGCGGAATGTCGATCGTTACCTCGCCGATGCGAAAATAGAGATCCTGACGGAACTGCTGATCGCGGATCATGGCCTGCAAATCGCGGTTCGTGGCACAGACGATCCGGACGTTCACACTGATTTCCTGGCGCCCGCCAACGCGTTCGATCTTGCGATCCTGAAGGAAACGCAGGAGCTTCGCCTGCAGCGCGAGAGGCATGTCGCCGATCTCGTCCAGAAAGAGAGTGCCGCCATCCGCGGTTTCGATCTTCCCGATCGTCTGCTTGACCGCGCCAGTGAACGCGCCCTTCTCGTATCCGAAGAGCTCGCTTTCCAGCAGCTGCTCGGGAATCGCCGCGCAATTGATGGCCACGAAACGACCACCTTTGCGATGGCTGCAGTTGTGAATCGCCCGTGCGACCAGCTCCTTGCCCGTGCCGCTTTCACCAAGGATCAACACCGATACATCCGTGAGTGCGACCTTCTCGATCATGCGGCATACGCGACGCATCGCATCGTCGGTGGCTATCAAGCCTTCGAACGGCGAATCGAGCTGCGCCTCTCTCAACATCCGATTCTGTTGCTCGAGCGCGTGGATATGGTAGGCACGGCTCACGATGAGACGCAGTACTTCAGTATCGACCGGCTTCTGATAGAAATCGTAAGCGCCGAACGAAACCGCGCGCACGGCGTTGTCACGGTCGTGATTGCCCGTCACGACGACGACCTTGGTCGTCGGGGCGAGCGCAAGAATCTCCTTGAGTGTCGCCATGCCCTCCTCCACGCCTTCAGGGTCCGGCGGTAAGCCGAGGTCCTGAAGGACGACCGGGGGCTCGAAGCGACGCAGTTGCGTAATCGCCTCGGTACGCGAGGCCGCGACGATGACTTCGTATTCATCGAAGCACCATCGAAGCTGCTTCTGCAACCCGACGTCATCTTCGACAATCAATAGTTTCGGCTTTTCGTCGGTCACGGCAGAGCTCGTTCGGCGGCGGTAGTCTCGGTGGCAGGAGTAGCGGCGATCAGCGGCAGCCTAATGCAGAACTGAGTCCCAATACCGGGACTGCTTTGCACTTCCAACTGGCCGCCGATCGATCTGACGTACTCACGCACTTGATAAGCGCCGATCCCCATTCCTTTCGAGCCCTTAGTACTATCGAACGGTCGAAATAAGCGCTCGCGTATGAATTCCGGCGTCATGCCGATACCTGTGTCAGTCACTTCAAGCAGCGCGTGCCCATCTTTCCGATCGAGCTGCACCGTAATCGTTCCGCCCTCCTCGCTCGCATCCTGTGCGTTGCGCAGCAGATGCTCGATCGCGGTCGTCAACCGTTCGGCATCTGCACGCACCAGGAGCGCGCCAGCGTCCCCAACAATGAGTTGAGGCTGTGGCGAGCGATCGCTGCAACGTGCAACGGCATCGTGTGCGGCTCGCATGAAATCGACCGATTGCGATTTTGCAGCCGCCGATTTTCGACCCAGCTGATCGATGAGCCGGCGCATTCGATCCGCAGCGTTTTCGATCGTTGCAATCGCATCGTCGATGAACTCGGGGTTGCGCTTGTGGCGTTCCGCATTCGTGACGATGAGCTGTAGCTGGGCAACAGAGTTCTTCAGATCGTGCATCATGAAAGCCGTCAACCGGTTGTACGCTTCGAACTGGCGGCTCTCGGCCAGACGGCGGTTGGCATCCTGCTGCGCAAGATGGGTCGCTACGTGCCTGCCGACGGTCTTGAGCAGGTCGCGGTCCTCATACGTCAGATCGAAGGGCGGCGGCGGATCGTCGAGGATGACGAATCCCGTCAAGGTATCTTGCAGCAGCAAAGGCGAGACGAGGCGAGCGTTCGAACGGCCGCGAATCCAATCCGGCAGGACTATGTTGTCGTACATGTCAGGAGTACGGTCGTATTCCTGCAGATCGATGATCCACTTCGTTCGTGAAAGAAATCGTGGCAATGGATCGTCGTTGCGCAGCTCGGCCAACGACCCGAATTCATCGAGCCGCATCGGCCAGGCAGCAGTGGGAACGAAATGCTCGCTTACCTCATCGTAACTGAACAGCACGCCGGCGGGACACGGAAAGATCTGAGCGATCGCCTGCAGCGAGGTTCGCCTCACGTCGGCATCGATATCGACATCCGACAACGTCTTGATGAATCGCAACCACTCGATGCGATAGTCGTACTTGTTCCGGTAGAAGTGCTTGCTGATGAAGACGCGCGCGTATCGCCGCAGCGATGCGGACGCGAGGAGAAATCCCAGCACGACGATTGCACCGGCGAAGAACAGGATCTGGCCAATGTGTCCCCATTCACCGCCGAACTTGCGCACATAGAAGCCGCCGAGCGCCATCAGCAGCATGTAGATGCCGATCCCCGCGAAAGACGTCGTATAGAAGACGACTTGCCGCGAGACGAACACATCGAGCGACCATTGCGGCGCGCGACGCGCGGCGATGGCAATCGCAGGCACCGCCAGCGCATTCAGCAAGCCGCGCGCATACCACGCTTCCGTGGTGATGCCACGCAGGAGCTCGGCTTGAGAATACAGAAACAGGTCGTAGGCGAAGAGCCCGCCCACTCCAAACGCCAGATAGCGTAAGGGCGTGCGCGTGGCATCGCCAGCGTTCCTGTACACCTGTTCGAGCAGTACGAGCCCGACGAGGGCCGCGATGAGCCCTGTGCGCGAAAGCACCAGGAGCGCACTGCCGATCGACGAGCCTCGCGAGGCGAGCAGCGGAAGTGCAAACGCGATCAGGACCAGCAGGGCGGATACCAGACGGCCGAGATTGATCAGCCAGGCAGGAGCGGAATGTGTCGCGATGACCACCAATGCGAGCAGCCAGGATGCGTTCCTCAACATCTCCATGAAGAAGATCGCCACGACACGATCCTGGACATTCGGCGTCAACGCGACGAGACCGGCCCAGAGCGACGTCGTGACACTCGCAAGAACAAGCACGACGCCCACACGCCGGCCTCGCCAACTGACCCCCAGGAGGATGCTGAGCAGCGCAAACGCGAAGGCGGCTATGCCGTATGAAATGACGCCAAATGAGCTCATCGAGAAGGCTGCAGTCCCGCACAGATCTCGTATCGTCGTTGGCGAGGGTACTCGAGCCCCGCCCGCCGATCATGAATAATTCGTACGGCGCTTCCCTTGCACCTGCGCGGCGTTGCTATCAGCGCGCTCCCTTGCCCCAGACGATGACTTCGACCGTCTGAACGAGAATCGCCATGTAGAACAGCAGCGTGTGATTCTTCACATAGAAGAGATCGTACTGCAGCTTCTCGGTGGCGTCCTGTTCCGAAGAGCCGTAGGGGTAGCAAATCTGCGCCCAGCCCGTAATGCCCGGCTTGATGGAATGCCGCTCCCGGTAATACGGGATGCGCTCGTTCAATTCGTTCACGAACTCGGGACGCTCGGGCCGCGGCCCGACGAAACTCATCTCGCCGCGCAGCACGTTGATCATTTGTGGCAACTCGTCGATGCGGGTGAGGCGGATGAAAGAACCCACGCGCGTCACCCGGCTGTCGTTCTTCTGCGCCCACTGAGGCTTGCCGTCCCGCTCAGCGTCCATTCGCATGCTGCGAAATTTCATCAAGTGAAACGGCCGCCCATACTGCCCCACCCGCACTTGCCGGTAGAAGACTGGCGCGCGCCACCCTTCGGTCAATTTGATCGCCAGCATGGTCATCAGCATCACGGGAGCCGCCAGAATCAGCAGCAGCAGGCTCGCCAGGATGTCGAACCCTCGCTCGAGCGTGCTGTGAATCCGACCTTGCCGGAAACCGTCCGCAAAGATTATCCAGCTCGGATTGAGCACGTCGAGCCTGACCTTGCCCGTCTCGCGCTCGAGAAAGGTCACCAGATCGACGATTTCCACGCCGTCCAGCCGGCACTCGAGGAGCTGCTCCATCGGAAACTGGCGGCGGCGATCGTCCATGGCGACGACGATCTCGTCGATTCGCTCCGCAGCGCAAAACTGCGATAAATCGACCGTGAGGGAAAGTCGCTGCGACGCTGGAACCGAAAGGCTATCTCCGTCTGCAGGCACGTAGCCGAGCACGGTAAAGCCACGGCGATCCGAGCGACGGCGCAGCCGTGCGATGCTGTCTGCGCGACGCCCCGCGCCGTAAACCAGGATGCGGCGCTTGAAGATCTCCTCATCGAAGAACCTGTCGAGCACTACCCTGACAATCACGCTGCCGATGAATGCATAGATAGCCGTCAGAAGCAGCACCATCCGACCCATGTACAACGATGGAAAGAAGTAATAGACGACCGCAAGAACGAGCGCACCAAAGGCGATGCTGGCTGCAACGCGCGCAATCATGCCGCCCAGCCTCGAACGTTGCCGCGAGTTGTACAGTCCCATCGCGGCCATGCTGGTGAAGAACACGCCCACGGACAGCAGACTTTGAGGGAACGGCTCGACGAGCAAGGCCCTGACCGTCGCCGCCGATTCTCCGAGCGAGAGCACAGCTGCACCCGGCGTCGCGTAGAACACCACGACTTCGATGAGCGCGAGGACAGCCAAGGGCAGCTGCCAGTAGTGCTGGAAGATTCGAATCGCCACTGAAGAACTACTACCTTGATCTTGGCCTTGATTTTGGCGGGTTAGGTGGCCGCCCGCATGCCCCGCATAAGGGCCCGAACACTGCACATGGAAGCTGGATTTGGCCAGAATTCGCCGCAGCGCGCCCCTGATCAAAAGTCTAGTAGCGACACGCACATGCTCGCGTGAAGCCAGTTCACACCGGCACTGTCAAACTCAATAATTGACAATCATTCTCATTTGTATTCAGATGCGTCCAGTATCTGGAGCCTGGACACATGTACGTCTGCCTTTGTCACTCCATTAGCGATCGCCAAATCCGCGAAGTCGTAGATCGAGGCGCCGCGTCTCTTGATGAGGTGCAAATGCACCTGCCGGTCGCCAACTGCTGCGGATGTTGCGAGGACACCGCCCGTGAAGTGATCGAATCTCATTGCGAGCGCGCCTCGCGCCCCATCGCCGCCTAGTCTGTTCGGCCCTTCGGTCGACAACCTCGACGGTCGAGGTTGCGGCGATTTCTGTTGCGGGATGATCCCGCACTCCTCCAACATTCCATCTTCACTCAAAACGAGGAGTCCGCCTCATGCAGGGCAATGCTGTCGTGCTTCGCCATTTGAATGCAGCGCTCAAGAACGAGCTCACTGCCATCAATCAATATTTCCTGCATGCCCGCATGTTCGAAAACTGGGGACTGAAGCGCCTGGGCGAATACACGTACAAGGAATCGGTCGACGAGATGAAGCACGCCGATCAACTCATCAAGCGCATCCTGTTCCTGGAGGGCCTTCCCAATCTGCAGGATCTGGGGAAACTGCTGATCGGCGAGAACCCAAAGGAGGCTCTCGAGTGCGATCTGAAGCTGGAGCTCCAAGCACATCCGGATCTGCGCAAGGCGATCGCAGACTGCGAGCAGGTAGCAGACTATGTATCGCGCGAGATTTTCGAGAGGATTCTCGAATCAGAGGAAGGACACATCGATTGGCTCGAGACGCAGCTCGGCCTCATCGAGCGCATCGGCATCGAGAATTATTGCCAATCGCAGATGGGCGAGGATTCTTGAGCGATACGGACGACCCTGGTCATCTATTGATCAGCTGATGACCTTCGACGCGACTGAAGACAAGCTGCTGGCGACCCCCTGGCTGTTTCGAGCCGCAATGGCGAAGTACCAGGTCCCGGTCGACAGATTCTCGATCATGTACGTCGTGAGCCCCGGCGTATCGAGTCTCACCAGGCGATCAAGCGAACTGGCATTGCGGCCGTAGTGAATTTCGTAGCCGGCCAGATTGGTGAGCGCCGAGCCATCCGTATTTTGGGTTGGCGCGGTCCATGAGAGCGTCGCGCTGCCCGTCGCGACGTCACTCACCGTGATTGCGAATGCGGCCAAAGAGACCGTGCTACGTCCATCCGTCACGCTGAGCGCAATGTTCGAGTAAGTGCCGACCTGGTCACTCCTTGGGGTCCACGTGAGCCTCCCGGTAGTGCTATTGAGGCTTGCTCCCGATGGCAGATTATTAGCGCTGAAAGCAAGCGTATCGCCATCTGGATCGCTCGCTGTCGGTTGGAACACATACTGCTGTCCGGCAACGATCGATGTCGGCGCTTGCCCTTGAATGGTGGGCGCCGCATTGGCACCGGCATTGCTGCCGGGCTGCGAAGGCACTGGCGAGGGTGAGTTCGATTCACCTCCTCCTTTGCAGCCAGCGATAGCGCAGGCGATGACCAACACCAGCGCGTGCACCGCTGCACGCGAGCTCATTCGCATCTCGATAGAACCCATCCAACACCTACTCTAGAATTGATCGGCGCATCAGGGATCAAACTTCATGCCATTCCTCACAAAGTGATGTATGCGCAATAAGTTGCCGGACAATAAAGATGCAATTTATAGAGCCCTGCGCGGGCAGGCTGTCTGTATCTGGCAACAGGACTAGGCCCAAGGGAGAACACTTACATCACAAGTTATTGAAAATAAATAATATTTTTATTGTCGCAAATGAAAGACAGCTACCTTCGCATACAGATTCGGGCCTATCAAAGGCCAGATTGCGAGGAATGGCGTCCCCAAGGGGATTCGAACCCCTGTTACCGCCGTGAAAGGGCGATGTCCTAGGCCTCTAGACGATGGGGACGGCCTGTCGAAAGCAGCGGGGCGGTGGTGGAGCTAGGCGGGATCGAACCGCCGACCTCTTGCATGCCATGCAAGCGCTCTCCCAGCTGAGCTATAGCCCCACGCGGGAGGCGCGCAATGTAGGGAAGCAGTCCTTTAGTGTCAAGAAAACATTCAGCGTGCAGGCCGCCAATTTCAATGCTCGCGAATACGGACAAGGCACGCCTCCTCAGTGCTGAGCTTCACGTAAGATCTTGGCCCGTTCCGCCGTGTCGGCTTTCTTTACGCCACGAGTTAACGACAGACCATCTCTCAACATAGGGTATTGATTATACTTATATTTTTTTGTTGGCACGATACCTGCTTCTATGCGATCGACCATCTGAATTGTTCATCATGGAGACCGTATATGCTGAAGTTCGTCAAAACCGGCTTGGTTGGACTGGGGCTTTCCGCCATGGCCTTCGCGGCCAACGCCACACCGATCCTTCCGGGAAACGAGACTCCGCTGCAGGAAGTGCTCAACCAACTCTATGCCAATGGGGGTACGCCGATTGATCGTGCACCTGACGTCAACGCCGACCAGCTGCTCCACGACGAGCTGTGGGCAATCGAGGCGTCGGGTGGGGCGTGGGCGACTTTCATCGTCGAGATCGCCGGCAATGCATCCATCAACACCTTCGGCATATACAGCGGCAATACTCTGATCCAGCTCTTCAATGGGGCGGCCAGTACTGCGGACAAGGCCAGCTTCACTGTGTCGGATACGGGCGCTGTCAACGTCGTTTTCTATGACGACGGTCTTGTCAGCGGCTTCACCAACTACGGTGCCGGTACGCTTGCTGGCAATCTCTTCGGCTTCTATCTCGGGGCTGCGGAGGGCATCTTCTATTCCGAGTCGTCCCGTAATGCAGATGGCGCCGACCAGATGGTGGCCTTCCGGGGCAATGGCGTCGATCAGATCAAGCTGCCGGGTGCTCCCGCGGGTACGTGGGGATCATCGAGCTACATCCTGGCTTGGGAAGACATCCTCTACGGCAACAGCGACAAGGACTTCAACGATCTCGTGGTCTATGTCGAGTCGGTGAATCCGGTGCGCGTGCCGGAACCTGCCACGCTGGGCCTCTTGGGTCTGGGCCTCGTAGGCGTTGGTTTCTTGCGGGGTCGCCGCAGAACTTCGATCTGATCGTCTGTACCGGCGATGACAGGAAACAGGCCCCGCAATGCGGGGCCTGTTTTTTTGGTGATACGGCCAGAGGACACAGCACGAGCTGCATAGGCAGCCCGTGAATTTCAACGCATGCGAGTACGGTGGCGCCGTTCGAGCGCGGTCACGCAGCGTGCTGCAGTCCGCCCATCCCAACCTTCTGGGCGCGAGCCTCTCGGCCACTGCCCATCCAGCACCCGCTGAACGCTTGCCGTCAACGCATCGGGACGCACGAGACGGTTGCTGCCTTGAGTCACCGTGATCGGCCGCTCTGTGTTTTCACGCAACGTGAGACACGGGATGCCAAGATAGGTCGACTCCTCCTGAACGCCACCCGAATCCGTTATCACAGCCTTCGCCGAACTTACGAGTGACATGAACTCGACGTAACCCAGCGGCTCGGTAAGGCTCAACCCGCGTGCGGACTGCAAGGAATCCCACAAGCCAAATTCCCCCAGCATCTTTCGAGTCCGTGGATGAACCGCGAACACCAGCGGCAACTGCATGGAGATCGAAAGAAGCTGTGAGACGAGATTCGTCAGGGTGCCTCTATCGTCGACATTGGAGGGACGATGGAGCGTGACCACGCCGTACGCGCCGCGCTCCAGGCCGAACTTGCTCGGGCCCGGTTGTGCCTCGATCCGAGAACGCAGCATTTCGTACGAATCGATCATGATGTTTCCGACTCGATCGATGCGCTCGCCCGGCACGCCTTCGCGCATGAGATTTTCATCGGCATCCGGCGATGGCGTCCAAAGCACATCGGAAATGGCGTCGGTTACAAGCCGATTGATCTCTTCGGGCATGCGGCGGTCTCGGCTTCGCAAGCCTGCTTCGAGATGAATCACGGGAATCCACAGCTTCGCGGCGACCATCGCACACGCAGCCGTCGAGTTCACGTCACCGACGACGATCGTCCAATCCGGACGCTCGTCCTTGCACACCTTTTCGTATGCCACCATGACGCCCGCCGTCTGCACAGCATGCGACCCACTTCCAACCTCGAGATGGTGATGCGGCGTCGGCAGGTTCAGATCCTGAAAAAAAGCGTCCGACATGTTTGGATCATAGTGCTGCCCGGTATGAACGATACGAGGCTCGACCCAGGACTCGGCGACCAAAGCGTGGTACAGCGGCGCGATCTTCATGAAATTGGGCCGCGCCGCCGCGATCAGATGCACTCTGCAAGTCACGTGTTTCCCCACTGGATGCGACGACTTTCCGTCGCGACCGCACTTATGCCCAACTCAGGCCGCAAATCAATTGGTCAAATCAGCTGGCCAGGGATTCGATGTACGAAATCGCCCGCCGCACTCTGGCCAACGTAACCTCGCGGCCCAGGGCCTGCAGTGTGACGTCTATGGGTGGCGAAACCGCGGTTCCCGTTATCGCCACGCGAAGCGGCTGCGCAATCTTACCCAGGCCGATGCCGAGCTGCACCGCAACTTCCTCGACCGCGAGATGAATGGCGGCGGCTTCCCAGGCACCCAGGCTTGCAAGCTTTTGCAATGCGAGCTGCAGCCCAGGAAGCGATTCGGAGCTCAGGTTTTTTCTCGCCGCTTTGTCGTCGTAGCGCTCGAAGTCCTGAAAGAAGTAGGCGCCATTCTGCGCCATTTCCTTCAGCGTCTTCGCCCTCTCTCGCATCGCCTGCGCGACACGTGCGAGCTTTTCATCGTCGTCGCACGTGATGCCGAGGGCAGCAAGCTGCGGCTTCAAATAGGCCGCCAGCCGCTGCGGCGTCGCGCGCATGATGTGTTGCTGATTCAGCCACAGCAGTTTCTCTGGATTGAAGGCGGACGCAGCCTTGTTCACGTCCCTGATGTCGAACAGCTGCTGCATCTCCTGCATCGAGAACACTTCCTGATCTCCATGCGACCATCCGAGCCGGACGAGGTAGTTCAGCAATGCTTCGGGAAGAAACCCATCCTCGCGATACTGCAGCACGCTGACGGCACCATGGCGCTTCGACAATTTCGCGCCGTCGGGGCCGAGAATCATCGGCACGTGCGCATACACCGGCGGCACGGCATCCAGGGCGCGCAGCATGTTGATCTGGCGAGGAGTGTTGTTCAGATGATCGTCGCCGCGAATCACATGCGTAACCTTCATGTCCATGTCGTCGACGACGACGCAGAAATTGTAGGTAGGCGAGCCATCGGAGCGCGCGATGATCAGATCGTCGAGCTCGGCGTTGTCGNNGCTGGGTCCGGGACCGGCACGTGCCGTTGTATCGAGGCTTTTGTTTCGCTGCGAGCTGTTGATTGCGTATGACCTCGATCTCTTCCTTGGTGCAATAACATCGATAGGCATGGCCCGCCTCGAGGAATCGGGCAAGCACCTCACGATACCGGTCCATACGCTTGGTTTGATAGAACGGGCCTTCGTCGGCCGTCAGGCCCAGCCACTCCATCCCATCCAGGATGACGCGAGTCGCCTCGTCGGTCGAACGCTCACGATCGGTGTCTTCGATACGAAGAATGAAGGCGCCCCCGTGGCGGCGTGCGTACAGCCACGAAAACAAGGCGGTGCGCACGCCACCGATGTGTAGCAGGCC
>JRYD01010065.1_pt1 | contig 11019 bp, 14 predicted proteins | sample 235311 | NCBI WGS metagenome assembly JRYD01 (sample SAMN03074213, study PRJNA261472) | activated sludge metagenome | biome: Common Effluent Treatment Plant; feature: Wastewater; material: Activated sludge; isolation source: activated biomass in a lab-scale reactor treating industrial wastewater at... | reverse complement strand
ATGACAGTCAACCCACAGGTCCTGATTGATCTCATCCAGTCCGACGCCGTTTACACCAGTGACGATTTGGCGTTGCCGGGTGCGAGTCGAGACCCCAAGGATGACAAGTTCCTGGCTTGCGCCGTTGAAGGCGGAGCCGATTATATCGTGAGCGGGGACGGGGATCTGCTGGCTTTAGACAATTTTCGTGGTGTAGCAATTGTGCGCCCGGCCGACTTTGTCCGGCTCGTTGAATCTGCATAAGGGACGGCAAGCAGTTGGTTATCATTCCTTTTGATGAAGACGAAGACACCATCACACCGATCACAGTCCATACTGTAAGCAGACAGTAAATTCAACTCCGCACAGGCGCGGACGTTGCGGGTTTTGGAGGCGGCTAGGGGTTGAAGGCGGCCGTGCAGGGGGGTGTGCCGGGTGCGGGTGGATGAGGTGGGGTTTGAGTTGGGGGAGTAATGCACCCGTTATTTTAGTTGAAAGGAACCGGGGGTAATATCTATTCATTGTTCTCAATACGCATAGGAGTCCAGCCCTGTGAGCGAACCTCTCTTCAAGCAAGTAAACTTTTCTCTTAACTCCCTGATCGAGTTCATAGACATTGGACAAATCGGATTACCTGATATTCAACGGCCGTTCGTGTGGCAGAACGCCAAGGTTCGCGATCTGTTCGACTCAATATATCGCGGTTACCCTGTTGGTTATCTCCTCTTCTGGCAGAATGGTCTTGAAGGCCACGAGAGTAAAACAATCGGCTCCGACAAAAAACAAAAATACCCGGATTTGTTGATCGTTGACGGCCAGCAACGCCTTACTTCACTCTACGCGGTAGTCAAGGGAGTGCCGGTGGTCAGAGAAAATTATGAGGCCGAGAACATCGAGATCGCATTTAACCCTTTGACGGAGGGCTTTGAGGTGGCGGATGCAGCCATCAGGAAAGACCCTGCCTTCATCCCCAATATCTCATTACTCCTGAGCGATAAGGCAGACTTGTTCGAAATAGTCGATAGCTATCTGGCTCGATTGGAAGCTACACGCGAGATAAGCGATATAGAGAGAAAGCAAATCAGGAACGCCATTAATCGTCTCAGCAAGCTGGGTAGCTTTCCTTTTACCGCGCTCGAGTTAGCCTCTACAGTCACTGAAGAAGAAGTATCGGAGGTATTTGTCAGGGTCAACAGCAAGGGAACCCCGCTTAATCAGGCTGACTTCATCCTGACGCTAATGTCGGTATTCTGGGATGACGGGCGGCGACAACTGGAAACGTTCTGTCGAGATGCCAGAACGCCATCAACGAAAGGCGCATCACCATATAACCATTTTATTCGTCCCGACCCGGATCAATTATTACGTGTTGCAGTTGGGCTGGGGTTCAAACGAGCCCGGCTGCAGTTTGTGTATTCCCTCCTTCGGGGAAAAGATCTCGAAACCGGTTTGTTCAGTGCGGAACGACGCGACCAACAATTTGCCGTATTGAAAAAGGCACAAGCTGAAGCCATTAACCTGACCTATTGGCATGACTTCTTTAACGCGATTCGGCAGGCCGGATATCGCGGTGGGAAGTGGATAAGTTCTACAAATGGCTTGTTGTATGCCTATGTCTTCTATTTGATCGGTCGGACGGAATACCATGTTGATGAACATGTCTTGCGACGTGCAATAGCCAAGTGGTTCTTCATGTCCAGTCTGACGGCACGTTACACAAGCTCGCCTGAATCTGCGATGGAAGCTGACCTGGCTCGCCTGCGAGGCATTTCCGATGGCAGGGATTTCGTAAATATTCTCAATCAGGTCTGCGATACGTCACTCACTAACGACTTCTGGACAATAACGCTACCCAATGACCTGGCAACATCAGCGGCACAAAGCCCATCACTATATGCTTATTATTCCTCCCTGGTGCTGTTGGATGCCAAAGTGCTTTTCTCCAAGCAACGTATCGTTGATTTGACGGATCCATCCGTGCACTCAACGAAGTCGGCTGTAGAACGACATCACCTCTTCCCAAAAGCCTATTTGCAATCAATCGGCATCAGCCAGACCAGGGAAACCAATCAAATTGGAAATTTCGCCCTGGTAGAATGGCGTGACAACGTTGATATTAAGGATAGACAACCCTCTGAATACATCAAGGAATTCACCGGTAAATTTACCAATAATGAACTTAGGCGGATGTATAAGTGGCACGCACTGCCGGATGGATGGGAGACGCTGCCCTATCATACTTTCCTCACAGCAAGGCGCGAGTTGATGGCGCGCGTCATCCGAGACGGTTATGCAACTTTGGCTGAAAAACATGGTGAGACCCAGCCGGGTTTGCCCGTGCCCGTTCATGAACTCGCCACACAAGGCGAATCAATTACCCTGGAATACAAGGCGACATTGCGAACCAACCTTCATACCTATCAGGTTGATCCCCGCATGGAATTAAGCTGCTTGAAAACAATCGCCGGCTTCCTGAATTCTCGCAACGGCGGAACCCTGTTGATCGGTGTGATGGATAATGGGACACCGGTCGGGATCGAGGCCGACGGATTCCTTAATGAAGATAAAATGCTTCTTCACCTGGATAATCTGATCCGGGAACGAATCGGACCGAAACACGCGATGTACATTCACCCTCATTTTGAAGATTATGACGGGTATAAAGTCCTGGCGGTAGAATGCTCTCCCGGCAATTCTCCGGTCTTTGTTAAGGATGGCTCCACGGAGCGATTTTATATTCGCATGGGCGCCTCCACACCCGAATTAACCAGTAGCCAAACGCACGAGTACATCAAAGAACGTTTTGGGTGAGGTGTACGCTAACCTTCTCCATAAACGATTTGTCGAAAAGCAACGGCGGCATCAATCGGTCGGCGGCCCAGGCCCAAGCTACAATAGCCACGATGGAGAGGTTCGATATTCTGTCGACCGAATTACTCAGCTATACGTCGTATATTTAGATAAGTGGAGGATTTTCGATGTCGGAAATTAGTGGCAGTTTGATGTGGACACTCGTCAAGGAGTGCCCAATACCTGATGATGTGAATAACTTGTTGGTGGACGGAGAGACACCCGTTGCCGCCTACAAAACCGCCCGCGATAGCGCGGTCTTCACCAACAAGCGGCTCATTGTTCGGGATGTTCAGGGGCTTCGCGGTAAGAAAGTGGAGATCTACTCCCTACCCTATTCGTCCATTGTCATGTGGTCGTCGGAGAATGCGGGGGGAATGTTCGATACCAATGCGGAGATCGAGTTATGGACAAAAGCAGGGAATATCAAGGTGAATCTTGGTAAGGGAATTGATATCCGGCGGTTCGATAAGCTGATTGCTGCGGCGCTGTTGTAGGTTTCGGCGGGAAAACGCGGTTGCTCCGTGCCACCTGCTACTGGAAGCCGTCGAGAGCCTCGGCCATTCTCCCACCCTCGTCTCCGTCAGCATCCTGTCCACGGCCGCGATTAAGGACGGCAAGTTCCAATCCTTCTGCTGAGCCAGGGCAATCCCGCCATGCGCCGGATGTATCTGCGCCAGGCGCATGAAGTCGCCGATGTTGAACGTCAGGATGCAGCGGCCGTACGCGGTAGCCTGCAACAATTGCTGCTCATCGCTGGCATCCAACTGCATCCACTCACACGGCGTGCGGGTCACGTCGTGACCACGTTCCAGTAACACCCGTTGCATGACACGACAGGATACATCGGCATCAAGGTGCAGGCGTAGCTTAGCCATGCGATCCTTGCGCCAATTGTTCCTCCCGCGCGATATTGTTTTCGATCTCGTCGCGATTGGTGGCGAAGAAGGCTAGAGCCGCCTTAACCTGTTCCGGCGACAGGTCATACTCCGCGGCGATGTCGGCCGCGCTCATTTCCCATTGTTCGTGAGCAATGACGATGGTCTGGACGCGAATCCCCGTGCCGCGCAAGATCGGCGTGGGGATGCCGGCCGCGCCACGCCGGTAGGTCACGTGCGGGAACGCCGGGTCCACATCCCTCTCCCTTTCCCTCACCATCGCCAGACAAACAAACCCCAAAACCGCCAGCAAGGCCCAGAAGGCAAAAGGCGCGCCCGGCCATAGCGTAGCCAGGCTGTTCCCCACGGGCGGAGCGACGAGATTTCCGGCGCTGCTGAACGCGAAGGCGAAGCCAACGGCCGTTCCGGCATAGAGCGGCCCGACGTGCTCGGATTCGATGGTCATGGTCGTGAAGATCGCCCCTGCTATCGCCCACGCCCCCGCCCGCGCCGTCAAAACGCCGAAAACCGTACCCCCTGTCCCAGCCTTTAACTTGCTTTACTTGATTAATTCCCTTGATGCTATCTATTGACATAGAACATATATTCTATAATATATCATTATAGTATATATATGCGGATGCTCTCGGTAATTAATCAAGTAATTAAAATAATCCCCGGGAGAGGGGGTCGTTTATTTCCCATTTTGACGGCACGGGCGACGGCGTATCCGACAGCAATCGGTCGGGCGACATCAGGAGTCATTCGATGAGCAACGTGATTACCTTGCGGGTTCCGGATTCGCTCCACGAGCGGATCAAGAAGTTGGCCAAAGACGACGGCGTCTCCCTGAATCAGTATGTGCAGATGGCTCTGGCGGAGAAACTGGCGCGCGAGGAGACGTTACAGATGGTGGAGGGCCGGTTCAACGATCTGGAGCAGTACATCAACATCATGCTCCTGAAACGGGAAACTGAATACGACAAACGATTCCAGGACGCTATCCGTCAGGTCAACGGCCGCTACCAGCTAATCGAAAAGACAGTCCGCCGTTACAAGGGTTAGTAGCGCCACCCGGCCGGAGCGCCCCACTCACTCATACGACCGGCTGCGGCATCCTGACCTGCACCCACGCCAGCCCCTTGTCGAAATCGCCGAACATCGCCCCGGGGCAGCGATACATGCGGCTGATGATCTTGTTGGCCAGCGGCGCGTAGAAGGCGACGAACTTGCTGTTGGCGCTGATAATGGCCATGCCGACGCAATCCCGCTCCAGGCGCTCCCTGTTGGCGACCATCCACGCCTTTTGCACCTTGGCCAGGCCCGGCTCGTGGTGATGCTTGTGGTTGTTGTGGTGATGATGATCGTCGTCGTCGATCTCGCCGTCGAAATCCTTGTCGAAATCGTCGCTGTCGGGATGGGCCTCGTCGAACTTGTAATGCATCACCACCCCAAACTTGCCCTCGCGCAGCAGCAGTTCGTCGACGGCGGCAAACAGCTGTTTGGTGCGTGCAAGGGACATGTGCTCATCATAAATGTTGATCACATAAAGGGCCGGCAACTGTTCATCGATTGAAAAAGACATATTTTGATCCTCCGGGCAGATACCATAACATTACCCTCAGGCCGGATCAATCACGCCTGTTCAAGCTGTTTTGAACGCCTGTTAAATTGCAAATGAATCGAGGGGAAAGAAGCGTATCATGACCAAAACCATCCTCACCGCCGCCCTGACCGGCGTGCTGACCACCCGCGCGCAATCCCCCGCCATCCCCTACACCCCCGACGAGATCGCCGAGGAGGCGCGACGCAGCGTGGAGGCGGGCGCGAGCATCGTCCACATCCACGCCCGGCAGGACGACGGCCGCCCGGCCTACGACGTGGACACCTACGCCCGCATCGATGCGGCCGTGCGCGCCCGTTGCCCCGACGTCATCATCAACTACTCCACCGGCGCGATCGGCATTTCCCGCGAGGAGCGCGTGGCCCACATCGCCGCCCTGCGTCCCGACATGGCCGCGCTCAACATGGGCAGCATGAACTACGCCATCTACTCCGAAAAGAACAAGGCGTTCTACCACGACCACGTCTTCGCCAACCCGTTCGGCGACATCCTGTTCTTCCTGGAGGCGATGAACGCCGCCGGCACGCGGCCGGAGATGGAGTGCTTCGACACCGGCCACATCCACAACGCCGCGCCGCTGATCGACATGGGCGTGTTGCGGCCGCCGTATCAGTTCAGCCTGATCATGGGCGTGCTGGGCGGCATCCCCGGCACGACGAAGAACCTGGTGCAACAGGTGGATGCGCTGCCGCCCGGCGCGCACTGGCAGGTCATCGGCATCGGCGCGCGGCAGTGGCCGCTCGTCGCCGCGGCGATCACGCTTGGCGGCAACATCCGCATCGGACTGGAGGACAACCTCTATATCTCGCCGGGCCGGTTGGCCCGGTCGAACGGGGAGCTGGTGGCGAAGGTGGCCGAGTTGGTGCGGCTGGTGGGCGGCGAGGTGGCGACGGTAGTGGAGGCGCGGGAGATGTTGGAGTTGCCGGTTAGCTTTGACAAAACATACGGCAATGCCGTATAATAATTTGGAAATATGAGGAAATAAAACGTGACTGAGCGAGATATAGGGCTTGAAATCCTTGAAGGTATTCGGAAAATTAAAGCCTTCAAACGCGGGGAAATCGATGGGTTGCGGACGCGCGAATTAAAAGAACCTGCCTCTTCTGAGGAAATAAGAACTCGATTGGGATTGTCACAAGGCGCATTTGCCGGATTGATGGGTGTCAGTGTGCGAACCGTTCAGGACTGGGAGCAAGGTCGAAGAGAGCCGAGTGGCCCAGCCAAGTCTCTATTACGTATCGTTGACCAACATCCTGAAGTGCTTATGGAATTAGTTTAAATCATTTCACACATAAGCTATTATGTTCAGCGTGCCTGTCCACCGACCACCTACTCATCCAGGTGAAATGTTACTGGAAGAGTTTCTAAACCCAATGGGCATCACTCAACGGGAATTGGCCGGCGCTATTCATGTACCTTACCAGCGAATAAACGAAATCATCAACGGCAAGCGTAGAGTAACCCCGGCGACGGCATTGCGGCTGGCGCGCTTCTTTGGAATGAGCGCCGGATTTTGGATGAACCTGCAATTGCGCTGGGACCTTTATCAGGCACAACAAGATGAGGCTGAGGTGTTGGCGGCTATTCAGCCCTATGCTGTTTAGGGAACCATGATGGTAGAATCGTTCCCGTGGGAAAATGGCAGTGAGCCAGGAATTGAGAAAGTAGTGACGAGCAAGAAACGACGAGGATCAAGCTATTATCTGGTTGAAAGATTCACAGAGGGACGCATGAGCGTACAAACATTAGACCAACACATCGAGATCACGCCTGGTATTGCCGGCGGCAAGCCGCGTATCGCCGGACGACGCATTACCGTCCAGAATATTGCGATTTGGCATGAATATATGGGCACCAGCGCAGATGAGATTGCTGCGGAGCATGATCTTTCCCTCAGCGATGTTTATGCCGCTTTGGCTTATTACTTCGACCACCGTGCCGAAATCGAGCAACAAATCGCTGAGGATGAAGCATTTGTCGAAGCGCTTCAGGATCAGACTACTTCGCCGTTACGCGAGAAGTTGAAGCAAGCCAGGCTTGAGTAATATCCGCCTCTACACCGACGAACATGTTAGTCGCGCCTTGATTCGTGGCCTGCGTGAGCGCGGCGTCGATGTCCTGTCTGTTCCAGAGGCGGATATGATTGAAGCGCCGGATGAAGCGCACTTGGCTCTGGCACTGCACGAAGGGCGCGTTTTGTTTACGCAGGATGCCGATTTCTTGCGCCTCGCGGCTGCTGGTGTGCCTCACGCGGGCATCATATACGCCAAACAGCAAACCTCGCTTGGAACTATCATACGTGGATTAATGCTGATCCATCAAGTCCTTAGTTCTGAGGAGATGTCAGGTCGGGTCGAATACCTGTGAGCTATGGTGTGCTCATGATCTTCCATCCCTCCCTCTCCCCCCGCTCCCCAGACTACCACACCAACCGCGCCGCCATGCAAGCCCTCGTTGACGAGCTGGCCGAGCGGCAGGCCCGGGCGGCCGCCGGCGGCGGTGAACGCGGCGTAGCCAAGTTCCGCGCCGCGGGCAAGCTGCTGCCCCGCGAGCGGGTGGAGCTGCTGCTCGACCCGGCCACGCCCTTCCTGGAGCTGTCGCCGCTGGCGGCCGAGGGCATGTACAACGACGAATCCCCGGCCGCGTCGCAGATCACCGGCATCGGCCGCGTCAGCGGCGTCGAATGCCTCATCTTCGCCAACGACGCCACGGTCAAGGGCGGCGCGGTCTACCCGATGACCCTGCAGAAGACCCTGCGCGCCCAGCAGATCGCCTTCGAGAACCGGCTGCCGTGCATCTCGCTGGTCGAATCGGCCGGGGCCAATCTGCTCTATCAGGACGAGGTGTTCATCCTCGGCGGCCGCACCTTCGCCAATCAGGCCCGCCTGTCGGCCGCGGGCATCCCCCAGATGTCGCTCGTCTTCGGCTCGTCCACCGCCGGCGGGGCCTACATCCCCGGCATGAGCGACTACGTGGTCATGGTGCGCGGCCGGGCGGCCGTCTATCTGGGCGGGCCGCCGCTGGTGAAAATGGCCATCGGCGAGGAGGCCGACGATGAGACGTTGGGCGGGGCGGAGATGCACGCCCGCGTCTCCGGCCTCAGCGACTACACCGCCGAAGACGACGCCGACGCCCTGCGCCTCGGCCGCCTGATCCTGTCCCACCTGGGCCGGCCCAAGCCCGCTGCCGGCCTGGCCCGTCGCGTCGCGCCGGAGCCGCCGGCCTGCGACCCCGACGAGCTGCTGGGCATCATCCCCGCCGACCCGCGCATCCCGTTCGACGTGCGCGAGATCATCGCCCGGCTGGTCGACGGCTCCCGCTTCCTCGAGTTCAAGCCCGACTACGGCCCGACGCTCGTTTGCGGCCACGCCCATCTCGACGGCTGGCCGGTGGGCATCCTGGGCAACAACGGCGTGCTGTTCTCGGAGAGCGCCAACAAGGCGGCGCAGTTCATCCAGCTCTGCAACCAGACCCGCACGCCGCTGATCTACCTGCAAAACATCACCGGCTTCATGGTCGGCGCGCAGCACGAGCGCGAGGGAATCATCAAGCACGGCAGCAAGATGCTCAACGCCGTGGCCACCTCGACCGTGCCGCAGTTCACGGTCATCGTCGGCGGCTCCTATGGCGCGGGCAACTACGCCATGTGCGGCCGCGCCCTCGACCCGCGCTTCCTGTGGGCCTGGCCCAACAGCCGCGTGGCCGTCATGGGCGGCGAGCAGGCCGCCGGGGTGCTGGGCATCGTCCAGACCGAGCAGGCCCGCAAGCGAGGCGAGGAGCCGGACGCCAACCGAATCGCCATGACCCAGATGATGACCCGGCAGAAGTTCGAGCAGGAGTCATCCCCCTGGTACGCCACGGCCCGCCTGTGGGACGACGGCGTCCTCGACCCGCGCGACACGCGCATGGCCCTCAGCATCGGCCTGTCGGTGGCCCATAACGCGGATTTCATCAGCCCAGGCCCGCCGCACTACGGCGTCTTTCGGATGTAACCGTCTCGGCCGGCTCATTGCGCCCGCGCCAATCCGGAGTACAATTCGGCCATTATCACCAACCGGAGCACGTATCTATGGATTCTGATAACCCGACCGGCCTCGTCCTGTCCATCGCCATCATGATCGCCGTCCTGGCTGCCTGCGGCATCCTCACCATGGTCATGCTGATTTTGATGGGGGTCGTCACCCTGGCCGCCTGATTTCAGCCACTTCGCAGGGAGGGAGCCGCGCCATGAAATTCGACGTCAGCTTGTTGCAACCGAAGCTGGATCAGATGCCCGCCTATGCCGCCGCGGCCGAAGCGCTCGGATTCGACGGCCTTTGGGTGGCCGAAACCAGCAGCGACCCGTTCCTGAATCTCACCCTGGCGGCCGAACACGCCGGCAAGCTGACGCTGGGCACAGCCATCGCCGTCGCCTTTCCGCGCAGCCCGGCCATCCTGGCCTACACCGCCTGGGACTTGCAACGCTACTCGCGCGGCCGCTTCGTCCTCGGTCTGGGGCCGCAAGTGAAGGCCCACAACGTCCTGCGTTTCGGCGTCAAATGGGAAAGACCCATCGCCCGGATGCGCGAGACGATCGAGGCCATCCATGCCTTTTGGGACTGCTGGCAAAACGGGACGCCGCTCGACTACGCCGGCGAGTTCTTCAAGCTGGCCCTCATGACGCCGTTCTTCGATCCCGGCCCCATCGACTACCCGCGGCCGCCGATCTATATCGCCGCCGTCAACGAGCAGATGTTGCGGCTGGCCGGCTCGCATTGCGACGGCGTCCACATCCACGCCCTGCACACCGTCCCCTATCTGCGCGAGGTCGCCCTGCCGGAGATCGAGGCCGGATTGGCCCGCAGTGGCCGGACACGGGCCGACTTCAAGATCAATACCGCCGTCTTCGTCATCCCCACGGACACCGCGCGGGAGGCTCGCCAGGCAGAGGCCCATGCCCGGCAGCAGATCGCCTTCTACATGAGCACGCCCGCCTACAAGACGGTCATGGAGCTGCACGGCTGGGAAGGCGTGTCAGCCGAATTGGGCAAGCTGGCTCGCGCCGGGCAATGGCCGGAGATGGGCGGTCTCATCACCGACGAGATCATGGACGCCTTCGCCGTCACCGGCCGCTGGGTCGAGCTGCCGGAGATCATCCACGCCCGCTACGATGGCCTGCTCGACCGCGTCAGCTACTACCTGCCGTTTGAACCCGGCCTGAACGACATCGGCTGGCGCAACACCATCCGGTCCTTCAAACGAGTCAACCACTAAACGCCGCCGGGAAGCGCGCCCGGTCAGGAGGAATTGAATGTTCTCATATTTCACCGCCGAGCACGAGGCGTTCCGGCAGACGGTGCGCCGATTCGTCGAATCCGAGATCAACCCTCACATCGAAGCCTGGGAGGCGGAGCGAATTTGGCCTGCCCACACCGTGCTGAAGAAAATGGGCGATCTGGGCCTGCTGGGGTTGAGCTACCCCGAGGAATACGGCGGCGGCGGGGTTGACTACTGGTACAACGTCGTCCTGCTGGAGGAGGTGGGCCGGGCCGACTGCGCGGCCGTGCCGATGGGCATCGCCGTCCACACCGACATGGCCACCCCCGCCCTGGCCGAATTCGGCAGCGAGGAGCTGAAGCGGCGCTTCCTGGCTCCGGCCATCGCCGGGGAGATGGTGGCGGCCATCGGCGTCAGCGAGCCGGACGCCGG
>JRYD01003422.1_pt1 | contig 11030 bp, 10 predicted proteins | sample 235311 | NCBI WGS metagenome assembly JRYD01 (sample SAMN03074213, study PRJNA261472) | activated sludge metagenome | biome: Common Effluent Treatment Plant; feature: Wastewater; material: Activated sludge; isolation source: activated biomass in a lab-scale reactor treating industrial wastewater at... | reverse complement strand
CGCGGCCGGCCGCGAATCTCGACGTCGAGCGACGCGGGGAATTCTTCGTCGGCAATGCGTTCTTCAACAGCGCCTGGATCGTTGCGCCCGCGACGGCCGGCGCGCGCGACGGACTGGGGCCGTTGTTCAATGCGCGCAGCTGCGATCAATGCCACAACAACGACGGGCGAGGCGCCCCGCCGATGAAACCGGGTGCGCGACCCGTCGCGCTCGTGCTTCAGTTCGCAACGCCGACGCCCGGCTCGAACAACGAGCCCGGCGCCGATCCTCACTACGGCAGCAATTTCAATCCGTTCGCGATCGGCGATATTCCCGCCGAGGGCACCGTGCGCATCGAGCATCGCGAGATCGCCGGCGTCTTTGCCGATGGCGAGACCTACACATTGCTCGCACCGATCTACATTTTCGAAGAGCTCGCATACGGGCCGCTCTCGCCCGAAACGCGCTTTTCACCGCGCATCGCCTCGTCGGTATTCGGCATGGGGCTGCTCNNTGGGATTACCTGAGAAAGCAAGTCGTGCTCGGCCGCCTGGGCTGGAAGGCGAATCAGCCGGACATCGCGCATCAGACCGCCGGCGCGTTCTCGCAGGAAATCGGCATGACGACGACGCTGCGTCCCGAGCCGAACTGCACCAACATCCAGATCGCCTGTCTCGAAGCGCCCGACGGTGGCAGCCCCGAAATCAGCGACGAGATCTTCACTCGCATCGTCGACTATCAGCGCATGCTCGCCGTCCCGGCGCGCCGCAACCTCGATGATCCCAAGGTGAAGCAAGGAGCGCGGCTGTTCGTGTCGGCCGGATGCGCGGCCTGTCATCGTCCGACATTCACGACCGGCGAAGTGCCGAACGCTCCCTGGCTCAGCAGACAGACGATTCATCCCTTCACCGACATGCTGCTGCACGACATGGGCCCCGATCTTGCGGACGGCCGCGCGGATTTCGAGGCGAGCGGCACCGAATGGCGTACTCCACCGTTGTGGGGCATGGGATTGCAACAGGCCGTGAATGGGCACACGCGCTTCCTGCACGACGGCCGCGCGCGCGATGCGAGCGAGGCCATCCTGTGGCATGGCGGCGAAGCGCAGAGAGCGCGCGAGGCGTACAAGAGCATGTCAAAGATCGAACGCGAAGCGCTGCTGAGATTTTTGGAGTCGTTGTGAAATTCATGATTGCCCCTCCATGAACCGCCGCCACTTCATTTTCGGCTCTGCCTCCACACTCGCATTCGGCGGCGCGTTTACCGCATTCCTATCCAGGGAGGCTCACGCCGGCACGCTACTCTCCGCCTTCGAGGATGTCCGCGGCGATCAATACGTCGGCGGATTGCATCTTGAAGCACGACAGGTATTCGGCGCGCGCGTGCCGATGCGCGCACATGGCTGTGCGATCGATCCGCGCGATCCGTTGCGCGTGCTGTTTTTCGCCCGCCGCCCAGGCACCCAGGCTTTCGAATTCGATCGCGCATCGAATACCGTGCGCACCGTATGCCAGACACCGGACCAACGACACTTCGCCGGCCACGGGGTGTTCTCGGCGAATGGCGACTGGCTGTTCACGCCGGAGCATGACTTCGAGAACGTTCGCGGCATCGTTGCCGTGCGCGATGCGCGTACGCTGGCCATCGTGGCGGAGCTCGATACCGGCGGCATCGATCCGCACGAAATTGCCTGGTCGCCGGATCGCTCGCGGCTCATCGTTGCGAACGGCGGCATTCTCACGCATCCGCGCTCTTATCGCCGCAAGCTGAACATCGCGACCATGGATCCATCGCTGAGCACTCTCGATGCGCGCAGCGGCGAGCGCATCGAGCAGTGGCGATTGCCCGATCATCTCTTGAGCATTCGACATCTCGCCGTCGCCGACGACGGCCGCGTGGCGGTCGGCTTGCAGTACGAGGGCGATCCCACGCACGCACCCGCGATCGCCGCATCGTATGAGCCGGGCGTCGGCCTGCGTCCGCTGGAATTGAGCGCTGATGCGCGCGTGCAATCGCGCGGCTACGTGGCGAGCATCGCATCCAGCAGCATGCACGATGTGATTGCCGCCGCGTGTCCCTACGGCAAAGGCGTCGCGTGCTGGGCGCTGTCGAGCGGCGCATTCGAAGGTTTCATTCCGGCCGCGGAAACCTATGGAATGTCGCGACTCGCCGACGGTTCGCTCATCGCTTCACAGCGCGACGGCACGCTTTATACGCTGACCGATGGACGCTCGCGTTCGCGCTTTGTGACGGTTGACCGGGAATCGCCGATTCGGTGGGATGATCATTGGACCGTCATTGCCGCAAGTTGAACGTCGAGACCGCAACATCCGAGTCGAAATCAGCGCATGCCGCACTTCTTCCTGGCGATCATTCGCACACCCTCGATGACCCGCGCGCTCGCAGCGTGCCTCATCGCATTCGCTGGATTCTGGGGCGCAGGCGCGCACGCCGCGGAGAACCCGAACCTTCCCGATTGGGCGCCGAAACCGCGGCCGAACGTTGCGGAAGATCGCTTTCGAGCCGAAGTCTCGTTCCTCGGCGCCGCCTTCGACACCCAACTGCGTATCGATCCTTCGCTCACGCTGCAGGGTACGCAGGTCGACGCCGAACGCGACCTCGCTCTGGATGAATCGCAATTCCTGATCCTCGGCGAAATCACTCTGCTGCCGGGCGAGCGGCATCTGGTGCGATTGAGCGGCTTGAGCACCCGGCGCTCGGCGGAAACCATTCTCGAGCGCGTGATCGAGTTCGATGACGAAGTGTATTTCGTCGGCGAGCGCATCAACAGCGAGCTCAACCTCACGCTGTTCGGACTCACCTACGGCTTTCGATTCATCACCAACGATCGCGCCGAGCTCACGGCGACGCTTGGCATTCAAGTGGCGGAAGTCGAGGCGAACGCCGTCGTGCGCAGTCGCATGGTGCGCGATCCGGAAAGCGGCGTGGCTCCGCTGCCGCTGCTCGGTCTGGAAGGCCGCTTCGATTTCACGCCGCGCTGGTCGGCGGAAGCGCGGATCCAATACCTGGCGGCGGACATCGACGACGTGGACGGCTCGATCATGGATGCACGCGTGGCGATCGCCTGGCGCGCAAACCCCCATCTGGTCTTTGGGCTTGGTTATCGACGGTTCTCGATCGACATCGATTCACAGAACGAAAGTACGCCCGGATTCGTCGACATGCAGATCTCCGGGCCGACGNNTGACCGACGGGAATCCCCGTGGAACGTCGGGATGACGAGTAAATCAGCGCTTCTGCGGTACCGCCGTGTCGGCGGGCGGCGCTGGAATCGCGTAGGGTTGAATGAGAACCACCTCGGGCTGATCGCCCGTCGACGGCGGCGCCGGTGTCGTCGCTTGCGAATCGGTCGAGCTGCCTGCCACCGCGGAATCGAAGATGGCGGAATTGAATTGACGCAACGCGCCGACGAAACCGATTGCCGCGCCGAAGGTGAGAAAGACCGGAATCACGGCGAGCGCGAGCACCAATGCGCGCCGCCACGGCGGCGCGCGGTGCAGCAGCGTGCGTTCGCGCTCGCGATCGAGCGATTCCTGCGCCCGCTGCTGAATGGCCTTTTGCAGCTCCGATGGTGGGCGTTCGAACGGCACGACCTGCGCGCTCGTCGGCAAAGGAACGACCCGATCGGGCGCGCTCTCTTCGGAATTCTGGCTCATGAGCGTCTGACTCGCGGCTTCTCGTAGATTGCGGACCAGTGGCTTACGGATCGAGTGTAACCGGTCGGCGCCATGCATGCTGTCAGACGAACCTGCTGCCAGCAGAGGCTCTCACACCCGCTCGATCACCATCGCGATGCCCTGGCCGACGCCGATGCACATCGTGCACAACGCGAAGCGGCCCTTGGTTTTCTCGAGCTGATTCAATGCCGTCGTCACAAGGCGCGCGCCGCTTGCGCCCAGCGGATGGCCGAGCGCGATCGCGCCGCCGTTCGGATTCACGTGCTGCGCATCGTCCGGCAAGCCGAGCTGGCGTGTCACCGCGAGCGCCTGGGCCGCAAACGCCTCGTTCAGCTCAATGAGATCGATCTGGCCGATATCAAGCTTCGCCAGTGCGAGCACCTTGCGCGTCGCCGGCACGGGGCCGATACCCATGATGCGCGGCGCAACTCCGGCCGTCGCGGTCGCGATGACGCGAGCGCGCACGTTCAAGCCATGCTTGGCGGCAGCCGCTTCGCTGGCGAGCAGCAATGCGCAAGCGCCGTCGTTGACGCCCGAGGCGTTGCCGGCGGTCACCGAGCCGTCACGGGTGAAGGCGGGGCGCAGCTTCTCCATCGCCTCGAGGGTGGCGCCGTGGCGGATGTATTCGTCATTCTCGACCACCGTCTCGCCCTTGCGGGTCTTGACCGTGACGGGGACGATCTCGTCCTTGAAGCGGCCGGCCTTCTGCGCCGCCTCGGCCTTGTTCTGCGAGGCCACGGCGAACGCGTCCTGCTCCTCGCGGGTGATCTGCCACTTCTGGGCGACGTTCTCGGCGGTGTTGCCCATGTGGTAGCCGTGGAAGGCATCCCACAGGCCGTCCTTGAGCATCGTGTCGACGAACTTCACCTCGCCCATCTTCGCGCCGTCGCGCAGGTGGGCGACGTGCGGCGCCTGGCTCATGCTCTCCTGGCCGCCGGCGACCATGATCTTGGCCGCGCCGTCGGGGATCTGCTGGGCGCCCAGCGCCACGGCCCGCAGGCCCGAGCCGCACAGCTGGTTCAGGCTCCAGGCCGGGGCCTCCACCGGCACGCCGGCGCCGATGGAGGCCTGACGCGCCGGACCCTGGCCGGCGCCGGCCTGCAGGACCTGGCCGAGGATGACCTCGTCGACGTCGGCGGGGGTCAGGCCGGCGCGCGCGAGGGCGGCGGTGATGGCGACTTTGCCAAGCTCGTGGGCGGGCAGGCTGGCGAGCGATCCGTTGAACGATCCGACGGGCGTTCTGGCAGCGCTGGCAATGACAATGGTCGTGCTATCCGCACTCATACGTGCTTCCTCCTCGGGGCAATCAGTGGCGTTTCTTCGCCTTGAGCGGGGCCCTGCTTTTGACATGCATCAAAGGCACGGCCCCAAATTACGATAGCAGGTGCTGAACGCTGCCCGCAACTTGGCTCTTGGCTGGGAAGTTGGCTTGGCAGCTATGCAGTTAGCTCTGGCCGCCCACGCAAAGCCTGTGCTACGATGCCGCAGTGCAACGAGGTTAGTTTGATGGCTCAGCCAATGCTCAACAAATCTGACGTACAAGCCGACAAGAAAGAGGCGGTCGTCATCAAGAAGTACGCCAACCGGCGCCTCTACAATACCGAGACCAGCACCTACGTGACGCTGGACGACTTGGCGCAGATGGTTCGCAACGACAAGGATTTCGTAGTCTACGACGCCAAATCCGGCGACGACCTTACGCATGCCGTTCTCACTCAGATTATCGTCGAGCAGGAGAGCCGCGAGGGCGGGCAGACGCTTCTTCCCATCCCGTTCCTGCGCCAGCTCATCCGTTTCTACGACGACAACATCGGCACCATGGTGCCGAGCTACCTCCAGTTCAGCCTCGAGAACCTCGTCAAGGAGCAGGAGAAGTTCCGCTCCATGTTCGCGAGCGCCTTCGCCAACCCCGCGGCCGCCTTCGAGGCCTACCAGGACCAGGCGCGCAAGAACATGGCGATGTTCGAGCAGGCGATGGCGATGTGGACGTCCTTCGGCGGCGCGGCAAAACAGGGCAAGATCCCTGACGCGGCGGCGCAGCCGTCCTCCGCAGGCGCGGAAGCGCCCAAGGGCGAGATCGACGAGCTCAAAGCCCAGCTGACCGTCATGCAGGAACGCATCGACCGCCTCGCCAAAGACCGCGAGTAGGGACGCGCCTCAGAGAGCCCCTTTTTCCTTGAGTTCTTCGACGGGCGCGGGGTGTCCGTAGAGGAACCCCTGAAGATAGGTGACGCCGGTCTCTGCAAGGAACGCGGCGCTCGCTTCGTCGCTCACCCACTCCGCGACCGTCTCGAGCCCGAGCCCGGTCGCCATCTCGATCATCGCTTTGACGAGCACGCGCGCCTGCGCATCCCGCGCCAGGTTGGCGATGAGCCCGCCGTCGATCTTGAGCATGTCGACGGTGAGCAGCCGCAAGTGCCGGAACGACGTATAGCCCGCGCCGAAGTCGTCGATGGCGATCCGGCATCCGAGGCCGCGCAAGCGGTCGAAGAAAACGGCCGCCCCGTCGAAGTCGTGGATCATCGCCGTTTCCGTCATCTCGACGATCAGGCGTGCGGGAATGTCGGGCCGGCCCCGCGCGAAAGCCTGCAGGACCGCGATCCAGTCCTCATCGCCCACCGTCAGGCTGGAGATGTTGACGGAAAGGTTGAGCCCCCGGCTCTCCGCGAGCAGCGCCAGTCCGAGCTCGAGCGCCCGCCTGTCGACCAGCCGCACGAGGCCCAGCTTTTCCGTATCCTCGATGAAGTCCGAGGCCGGGATCATGACGCCGTCTTGTCGGCGCAGCCGAAGAAGCCCCTCGTAGAAGGCGACCGTGTGATCGCGCGTCCGGACGACGGGCTGCAGCATGAGCAGCATGCGCCCGTCCTCGATCGCCCCCATCACCGAGCTCGAGACGGCCTGCTCGCGCAGGAGCGCACGCTCCGCTGCGAGCTCCGGCGTGTAGGCGACAAAGGCTCCGGGAGGCTGCTTTGCAAGCTCGAGGGCATTGAGCGCGCCTTGGATGGCGGCGCTGACGGTGTGAGCATGCAACGGAATGACGACCCCGCCGGCCGAGATCGTGGCCGCCATGGGGCCTGCGGAGGTCGAGAGGGTCGCGGCTCCGACCAGCGCGATCAACCGTTCCGCCGTATCACGCAGCGCAGCCGGATCGCAGTCGTCGATGATGATCGCAAAGGCGTTCGACCCATACCGCCCGATGGTATCGGCCTCCTTGAGGCTCGATTTCAGGAGGCGGCCCGCCGCGGCGATGATGTCGTCGCCGACATCGACACCGAGCTGCGTGTTGACGGCCCCCAGCGCATTGACCGAGACGGCGAGCAGACCCGCGGGCCGCTGCGTGCGCTCGCTCCGGCGCAACGCGGCGCCGAGCGCTTCGAAGAGCCGGATCCGGTTGAGCAAAGCGGGATCGGGATCCGACACGGCCCAGGTCATGACCTAGTCCGCTCGACCGCACGCACGCCCGTTGACGGGCGGGTGCCGCCGCATCGCCCCAGCGAGCGACGGGGCGTCCGTTGCAGGACGCGACATCGGATCCGCCGGAAGGGATCCAATTCGAGGGCAAGCCATCTGCGGACCCAAAAAATTCGGACGTGAGCTAGCTCCGGCTGCCATTCCGGAGCGCCCGATCCCGGGATCCTATCAGACATTCGACCCTGACGCAGCAAATCGCGACGCGCGATCCCCGAAGGGGACCGGGCGCCGCGCGGCACTGGACGGAAGACACCGCCGCTTCGGTTTCTCTCGATCCGAAGCGCGGTTCCGATTTGGATGAGGCTTAGAGGTCGGAGTTGCCGAACCCGATGTCGCGGCGTGCAACGCGGATGCCGATGGTGAACCCGGCAATGACATCGATCAGGAACGAGACCAGTACCAGGAAGAAGACCGACGTTGCCGCCTGCGGAACGATGATGAACTCGACCAGCGCCGCGATGAAGATGAGCATCGACAGGCCATGGTCAATCAGCGAGGACGTGGAGGTGTAGGTCGCCTTGAGAAGCTCGATGAACAGCACGACCAGCGCCACGACGAGCACCAGGTCGCCCCAGGTAAACGCCCAATGCGCACCGCTGATCATGGGAACGCTGAAGATTTCGCCCGCGAGCAGCTCGCGCGCCGCCGCCGCGCCATCTCCCGCCTCGACGCTCGGCGAGCCCGAGAAGAGAATGAGGACGTTGTAGAGAACGAAGACAAGGAACGTGAACGGGATAGCTCTCAGTGACATGGGCGGTCTCTCCTGATGGCCAAGCGTCAGCCTCGTACTCCATCCTCCGAGAGATTGCGAGGGACGACAAGCAAAACGACGGCTCCCACCGGGGAACCGTCGTTCATCTGGCTACAGGCAGAAGAGGCCGGATCGATGACGATCCCGGCCGCCGTCTCACGCGTCGGACTTCGGCGCGAGAATCTGACGGCCGCGATACTTGCCGGTCTTGAGATCGATGTGGTGCGGACGGCGGCGCTCGCCACTCTCCTTGTCCTCGACATAGGCCGGCGCCGACAGCGCATCGTGCGACTGACGCTGCCCCTTCTTCATGGGCGAGGTCTTTTTCCTTGGAACAGCCATGGGTTAACTCCAATGATCGCAGCGCCGCACACGGGCGCGCGGAAGGTCTCGGTGGTGTGAATGGGTGAGGGCCCGGCTTTGGCCCATCCCGGCGGCTGACCGCTCGATCGGCCGCCGCAGGCTCCAAAACCAAAGATCGCGGCCTTATAGCGGCAAACGCCGACCGGCGCCAGATCATTTTGGACAGGCAGCAAGCCGTGGAAAAAGCACACACTTCCGCGGATCTCAAGGCGGCCCGAAATTGAGCGTGGGGGCCCAGTCGTCGGCCGCGGGCGCCTTCTTGCGGACCTGGGGCTTCGGCGCCGCCGCCTTGGGCGGCGCCGCTTTGCGCAGCGTCCGTGGCCGCCCGACCGTCGCCGGGGCGGCCACGGGCGGCGCCGCCGCCTGAGAGGCCACGCACGAGGCCACCGCCCCGTACGCGCGCACGCGGGATTGGACGACGCGCGCCTTGGCGGAGGTGAGCTGGCTCGGCGCGCCCGCATTGCGCAAGACGGGATTGGGCAGCACGGCCGCCAGAAGCGCCGCCTCCCGCTCGCCGAGCCGCGCGGCCGGTTTGCCGAAATGATGCCGCGCCGCCGCCTCGGCGCCGAACACGCCGGGACCCCACTCCGCAATATTGAGATAGACCTCGAGGATCCGGCTCTTGGGCCAGACGAGCTCCATGTAGAGGGTGAGCGGGATCTCGATCACCTTGCGCACGTAGCTCTTCGCATTCCAGAGGAAGAGGTTCTTGATCACCTGCATGGAGATGGTGCTGGCCCCGCGCGGCGTGCCGCGCGACGCGCGCTCGATGGCCTCCCGGATGGCGGCCGTATCGATGCCGCTGTGCTCGCAGAAGCGTCCGTCCTCCGACACGATCACGGCCCGCACCAGATTGCGGGAGATGGATTCGAGCGGCACCCACGTGCGATCGATCTGCGTCCCGGCGAGGACCTGCGTCAGCATCAGCATCGAGCCCGGCGGATTGACGAAGCGGAAGAGCGGGATGAGCATCAGCACGAGCGCGAGATAGCCGCCGGCCGCATAGGCGACGTAGCGCACGACCGTCCGCAGGCGGGCGCCCCAAGGGCTCGCCTGCCACCGGGAGCGGGGCGCGAGGGCCGGCTCCGGACGCGGCGCGATGTCGGGCGCAACCGGACGCGAAACGCAAGCCGAGGAATCGAAACGGCGTCCGATCGTGATGAGATGCGGCTCCTCCTCGATGTCGGGCGGGCGAAAGAGACCCTGCGCCGCCGTCGTGAACAGGGCGCGGTCCGCTTCGCCCGCAGGCGCCTCGTCGGCGGGCGCTTCGCCTGTGGACGCGTCGTGGGAAGGCGTGTCTCGCACCGTTGCGGAGACGCACGCGTGGTCGGCGGCCGGGCCCTCGGCGGACGGCGGCGGACCGGCCGACGGCGCTTCAGCCAGGGCATCGGCAATCGCCGTACGCCAAAGATCGGGATTGACAGGATTGGGATTGGGATCGGCGGGAAGAGCCGCCGCGGCCGTCGCATCCGCTTCGCCGGCATCGGAAGCGTCCGCCTGAGGCACGTCGACGGGCGAGGATGTCACGTCATGCTCAGGCGAGGCCCCGTCGCGCAACGGATTGTCGCGCTCGGAAACGGGAGCGGAGGTGGACGGCGCGTCGTCGGTGGTCACGGAGCGCTCGGGATCTCGTGTTGCAGGCCCCCCCTCCGAGCGGGAGCCGTCGGAGGGCGGCACCTCCTCGGGTGCCCCGATGTCCTCCCGGATGTCCTTATCCGCCACGAATGCTATATCCCGCGCCACACGCCACGCCCCAAAGATAAGTCTAGGTACTTCCTCAATGACATTCGCGCAAAGGCTCGATTGGATCAGACGGCTAACGGACAACCGTCTGGATGCGCTCCTGTGCGCAAAAAAAGAGCCATCTGAAGAGGATGGTCCGCCCTCCCGTCGGTTAACGGACGCCATCGGCCATGCGACGCTCGGGGGCGGAAAAAGGTTCCGTCCATTTCTTGTCGTCGAGAGTGCGGCTCTTTTCGGGCTGTCCGAGAGCGAAGCTCTGGAGACGGCGGCCGCCGTCGAATGCGTGCATTGCTATTCGCTGGCGCACGACGATCTTCCGGCCATGGACAACGACGCGCTGCGCCGCGGACAGCCGACGGTGTGGAAAGCCTTCGACGAATGGACCGCCATCCTCGCCGGCGATGCGCTGCTGACGGTCGCCTTCGAGATCCTGAGCCGGCCGGCCGCGCATCCGGACGCCGGGGTTCGGCTGGAGCTGATCGCGGGCCTCGCAAAAGCCGCCGGAGCGAACGGCATGGTCGGCGGGCAGGCGCTCGACCTCGAAGCCGAGCGCCTCACCCGCTCCGCGCCGCTGACGCTCGCGGAGATCCGCCGCCTGCAACGGCTGAAGACCGGCGCTTTGATCACGTTCTCGGCCGAAGCCGGTGCCATCCTGGGGCGCGCGGACGCCGCCGAGCGCCGCGCCGTGCGCGACTACGGCACGACGCTCGGCCTGGCCTTCCAGATCGCCGACGACCTCCTGGACGCCGAAGGCGACGCGGAGACCGTCGGCAAGGCGGTGAGCAAGGATGCGGCGGCGGGCAAGGCCACGTTGGTGTCGCTGATGGGGGTCGAGGCGGCGCGCGCGGAGCTGCGGCGCGTCGAGCAGGCCGCGGTCGACGCGCTGCGCCCCTTCGGGCCCCGCGCCGGAACGCTGATCGAGGCCGCCCGCTTCGTCGCCAGCCGCAACCGTTAAGGACATTCGCTAGTGCCCTCGGGAATGCACACCACCCTGTCCTCCCCCATCATGCCGAAGGCATGTCTCC
>JRYD01005063.1_pt1 | contig 11050 bp, 6 predicted proteins | sample 235311 | NCBI WGS metagenome assembly JRYD01 (sample SAMN03074213, study PRJNA261472) | activated sludge metagenome | biome: Common Effluent Treatment Plant; feature: Wastewater; material: Activated sludge; isolation source: activated biomass in a lab-scale reactor treating industrial wastewater at... | reverse complement strand
GCTCGTGCCATGGGTCAAGGGGCGCGGCTTCGAAATGGTTGCGCCGGGCATGGCGACGACGGTGTTGTGCCATCCGTGGGGCGGCGGCGCGATACCGCTTGCGTACATGGACGATCCGCGCGTAATCAATTGTCGTCATCTCACGGCATTCGACAATCGTCCGATGTTCGAGATGGTAATTGCGATGCAGAAGAACTACGAAGACAACATCAAGAATCTGCCGGCTGCGGAGCGCGAAAAAGCGCTCGCCGAGATCGCCGCCAAGATGCAGCCGGGCATGCCGCCGCGCGAGCGACTGCGCACCGGCCGCAGTACCGATTTCGCCCATGGACGCGGTGCGGCCATCAGCCGCTCGTGCGTCATTCGCAGCACGCCGCCGTATCAGATCACGGGACTGCTCATGGCGGCTGCAGCTCGCAAGCTGATCGACGAGGGCACGAAGAAGGCGGGCTTCGCTTCTTCTTGTCACATCGTCGGGCATCGTTATCTGCTCGGCGCGCTGCAGAACTTCGTCCCGATCGAAGTCCAGGTCAGCTGAAGGCGGCACCCATGCGCATCATCGATTTCTTCGACCGGGGTGCGGAGCTGTACCCGCACAACATCGCCTTCATCGATGGCGATGAAAGGCTCACCTACACGCAGGCGGCTGACGCCACGCATCGCATTGCTGCCGCGTTGCATGCACACGGCTACGCGAAGGGAGCGAAGATCGGCGTTTATGCGCCGAACTCGAATATCGCGTTCTTGAGCCTGCTCGGTCTGATGCGCGCGGAAGGAGTCTGGATTCCCATCAATCCGCGTAATTCGATCGCCGTGAACGCGGATCTGTTGCGCCGCTTCGATGGCGAGTTGCTGCTGTATCACAGCATGTTCGAGGCCGAGGTACGGCAGATCCTGGCGGTGGCGCCGAATATCAAGGCTGCGGTGTGTATCGATGCGACGAGCGAACGCAATCCGTCGTTGGCGTCGTGGCTCGAAGGCAGTGCGATCCGGCATGAGGTCGGACCGCAAGACGAGCACGAAGTGATGGCGATCTTTCCGACCGGCGGCACGACCGGCGAGTCCAAAGGCGTGCTGATGACTCATCGCAGTATTGCTACGCTGTTCGCAAATTTCTTCGCGCACTTTCATTATTACGACGGAACCTGCCATCTCGTCGTCGCGCCGATGACTCATTCGGCGGGTATTCTCGGTTGTATGCATTTCGCGCGCGGCGGGACCAACGTCATTGCGCGAAAAGTCGAGCCCGGCGCGATCCTGAGCGACATCCAAACTTACAAGGTGACGCATCTGTTCTTGCCACCGACCGTGCTCTACATGATGTTGGCGCATCCGGATGTGAAGAAATACGACTATTCCTCGTTACAACACTTCCTCATTGCGGCTGCACCGAGCTCGCTGGAAAAAGTGAAGGAAGCCATCGGTGTCTTCGGTCCAGTGATGAGCGAATGCTTCGGACAGGCCGAATGCCCGGCCGCCATCACGATGAAAGCGCCGTGGGATTACCTGGGACCGAACGGCGAGATCGATGAGGCGCGCTTGCAAAGCGTCGGCCGACCCGCCGTGTTCAATACCGTCGCCATTCTCGACGACGAGGGTTGTGAGCTGCCGCGGGGCGAGATGGGAGAAATCTGCGTCAAAGGCGCGTTAGTAACCCCGGGTTACTACAAACAGCCGGAAGCGACGGCGGAGATTCGCAGCTTCGGCTGGCATCACACAGGCGACATCGGCGTCATGGATGGCGACGGTTTCATCACGATGATGGATCGCAAGCGCGACATGATCATCAGCGGTGGGTTCAACGTGTATCCGAACGAGATCGAACAAGTGATCGCGGCACACCCGAGGGTTCAAGAGTGCGCCGTCATCGGTGTGCCCGATGAGAAATGGGGCGAGGCGGTCAAGGCGGTCGTGCTGCTCAAGCCGGGCGCGCCCGTCGATGCGGAGGAATTGATTCATCTGGTCAAGGGACAGCTCGGCGGTGTGAAGGCGCCGAAGAGCATCGACTTCGTCGCCGATTTGCCGCGCAGCCCGGCGGGCAAGGTCATGAAGAAAGAAATCCGCAAAGCCTATTGGGTCAATGTGAAGCGCGGTATCAACTGATCGCACCGCGTGCATCGCAGCGCCTTGGCAGGCTGGAGGTACGAACAATGAGTCGAGTGATCGTCGCCGGTGTCGGTATGGTGCCGTTCGCGAAGCCGGGACAGAGCAACAGCTACGATGTCATGGCATCCCATGCCGCGCGTGCGGCTTTGCAGGATGCGGGCATCGGTTACGAAGATGTACAACAGGCATATGCCGGTTACGTGCACGCAGACAGCTGCGCCGGGCAAGCGGCGCTGTATCACGTCGGCATTACCGGGATCCCGATCTACAACGTCAACAACAATTGTTCGAGCGGCTCATCGGCCTTCGCACTTGCGGCGCAGGCTGTGACTGCAAGTGCCGTCGAATGTGCGCTCGCGGTGGGTTTCGAACAGATGGATCGCGGCGCGATCGGTCTTGCATTTCCTCATAAGACGAATCCGCTTGCACGGCATCATCTTGCGCTGCAAGCCGTGCATGGTTTGAGCGATGAAGAGATGAGGTTGCCGCCGGCGTTGAGCATGTTCGGCTGCCAGGTCGAAGCGATCGAGGCGCTCGGCGTCACCCCGGAAACATTGGCGAGGATCGCTGTGAAGTCGCGCGAACACGCGGCGAAGAGTCCTTATGCGATTTTCCGTGAGCCGCTAACGGTCGAAGAGATTCTGGCGACGCCGCCGATCTTTCGCACGATGCGCAAGCTGTATGCCTGCCCGCCGAGCTGCGGCGCAGCTGCGGTGGTCGTATGCAGCGAAGCGTTTGCGCGGCGTCACGGTGTTCGCGGTGGTGTCGCGTTGGTCGGGCAGGGCGTCAGCAGCGATCTGGAATCGGGTCTTGCGGGTGACGTCATGAACATCATGTTGCAATCGTTGAGTGAGCAGGCGGCGCGCCAGGCGTATGAAAGCGCAGGCGTCGACCCCCAAGATATCGACGTGATCGAGCTGCACGATTGCTTCACGAGCAACGAAGCGGCGACGTACGTGGCGCTCGGCTTGTGCAAGATGGATGACATCAATCGATTCGTCGCCGATGGCGACAACACCTACGGCGGAAAGTATGTCATCTGTCCGTCAGGCGGATTGTTGGCGAAAGGCCATCCGCTGGGTGCGACGGGACTGGCGCAGATCACCGAGTTGACCTGGCAGCTGCGTGGCGATGCTGGCGAACGTCAGGTCGATTCGGTGCGCACGGCGTTGCAACACAACGTCGGTTTGGGTAGCGCAGGCTTCGTGCACATCTTCCAGCGCGCTTGAATCGGTGCGCAGCATCGCTGGCATCGATCGCATGATCCTCTCGTGGCTTTCTTACGCGGGAGCACCGCGCCTGCAAGAGATTTGTCGCGGTGAGTAGCTCGATGGAGCTGGTCTATCCGCTCGAGGCGCCCGATCGGCTCGGCGGTGTCACCCAGGTCGCGCCCGGCGTGTTGTGGGTCCGGATGCCTTTGGATGATCGGCTCAATCACATCAATGTCTGGCTGCTTGCTGATAGCGATGGTTGGACCCTGGTGGATACGGGCGTCAATAGCGATGCGACGCGTGCATTGTGGGAGCGAGTGCTCGCCGAGCATGCCCGCGAACCGCTGAAGCGCATCATCTGCACTCACTACCATCCCGATCACGTCGGTCTCGCGGGTTGGCTACACGAGCGCACCGGCGCCGAAGTCTGGATGACGGCCGCAGAGATCGAAGCGACGCGCCATAGTGTGATGGAGCCTGCGCCTGTGGCGCAGGCCGCAGCACGGACATTCTTTCGCAGTTTCTCCACGGATATGGAGGCCGTAAAGCGTCAGGACGACTTCTGGAGACTGATGTCGTCGATGATCCATCCCCTTCCAGCGACCGTGCGATTGATCGAGGAGCCGACAATCCGGATCGGCGAGCACGAGTGGCGCGTCATCATCGGTCGCGGTCATTCGCCGGAACACGCGTGTCTGTATTGCGAAGCATTGCAGTTGCTGATTGCAGGCGATCAAGTGTTGCCGGGGATCACCAGCAACGTCAGCGTCGATCCGCACATGCCTGACGCAGATCCCGTGCAGCGCTATCTCGAATCATTGGCGATGTTTGCGCGGCTGCCTCGCGATACATGGGTGTTGCCTTCGCACCGTAACGTGTTCCTCGGCCTGCATCGGCGTCTCGATGCGCTCGCCGGCGCCGTACAGCGAAGGCTCGACTTGATTCTCGATGTCTGCGCCGAGCCGGCGGACGCGGATCACATTCTTTCTGCGCTGTATCCGGGTGCGTTGAATGAGCTGTCGTGGCGTCTCGCTGTCGGCGAGATGGCGGCGTATCTCAATCGCCTGCAGGCCGATGCGCGTCTGGTGCGTACTGCGGCCCCGGACGGATCGCATCGCTGGCGTGCCGTCCGTCAGCCAGCACCGGCTGCACCTGCAGATTCCTCGCTTTCGTAATCAAACGCCCTGGAGATTGCCGATGTCCGATGTCGTCATCGTCGCCGCCAAACGTACCCCCATCGGTTCGTTTCAAGGCGCGCTCGGATCGGTGAGCGCACCCAAACTGGGCGCAGCGGCGATTCGTGCAGCGATCGAGTCGGCTGGCATCGTCGGCGGCGATGTGCAGGAGGTGATTTTCGGTTGCGTATTGCAGGCGGGTCTGGGTCAGGCGCCGGCGCGACAAGCGGCATTGGAGGGCGGTGTGCCGATCGGTGCGCCGGCAACGACGATCAACAAAATGTGCGGCTCCGGCCTGAAGGCCGTCATGCTGGGCGCGGACCGGATTCGCACGGGCGATATGCAGATCGTAGTTGCGGGCGGGTTGGAGTCGATGAGCAATGCACCCTATCTGTTGCCCAAAGCGCGCGCCGGCCTGCGCATGGGTCATGCCGAACTACTGGATCACATGCTGCGCGACGGTCTGCTGAGCCCATTCGATGGTCACCACATGGGTTACTTCGCCGATCGTACGGCGCAAAAGTACGGCTTCTCGCGTGAGGAGCAGGATCTGTTCGCCGCGGAATCGGTGCGGCGCGCTCAGGCAGCCGTGAATAGCGAGGCGTTCGTGGATGAGATCACGCCGCTCGTCGTCGCGCAGCGTCGTGGCGAGATGGTCGTGGCCCGAGACGAAACGCCGTTTGCGCTGGACATCGATCGTATTCCCTCGCTGCGACCTGCGTTCGTCAAGGACGGTACGGTGACACCGGCAAGTTCCTCATCCATCTCCGACGGAGCAGCGGCAGTGGTGTTGATGGACGCGACGGCGGCGGCGAGACGTGGCTTGAAATCATTGGCGCGCATCGTGGGCTATGTGAGCCATGCGAACGAACCCGAGTGGTTCACGACGGCGCTGGTAGCGGCGACCGGCAAACTGCTGAAACGTGTCGGCTGGCAGCCGAACGAGGTCGATCTGTTCGAGATCAATGAAGCGTTCGCGGTCGTTGCGATGGCGGCCATGCGCGATCTGGGCATCGAACATGCGCGGCTCAACGTCGACGGTGGTGCATGTGCGCTCGGCCATCCCATCGGTGCGACGGGTGCGCGCATCCTGACGACGTTGATTCATGCGTTGCGCCGACGCGGCGGTCGGCGTGGCGTCGCATCGTTGTGTATCGGTGGCGGGGAAGCGGTAGCGCTCGCCGTCGAGATCCTTTGAGACGACGGAGACGATCTGCCCATGTACCGCGCACCCTTGAGAGAGATTCGCTTTGTGCTGCACGAGTTGATCGGCGATGAGCAGGTGGCCGACATGCCGCATTTTTCCGGCTACTCACCGGAGCTTGCAGATGCGGTGTTGGAGCAGGCCGGAAGGTTTGCGGAAACGGTGCTCGTGCCGATCAATCGCACCGGCGATCGAGAAGGAGCCGTATGGAGCGACGCGGGTGTGCGAATGCCGCAATCGTTCAAGCGCGCCTACGAGCAGTTCGCCGCTGACGGTTGGGGACAATTGCGCGTAGCGAGCGAGGATGGCGGGCAAGGTGCGCCGACATTGCTCAGTACGGCGGTCGAAGAATTGTGGGCGTCGGCGAATCTGGCCTTCAAGCTGTGCCCCATGCTCACGCAGTGTGCAATCGAGGCGCTGTCTCGCTGCGGTAGTGCAGAGCATAAGAAGCGATATCTTCCCAGGCTCGTCAGTGGCGAATGGACCGGTACGATGAATCTTACCGAGACGCAAGCCGGCTCCGACCTCGGTGCGATTCGTACCCGCGCCGTCAGAGACGGCCAGCACTTCAGAATCTTCGGACAGAAGATATTCATCACCTACGGCGAGCATGATCTCACCGAGAACACGATTCATCTGGTGCTTGCGCGGATCGATGCAGCGCCGCAAGGCATCAAAGGCCTGTCGCTGTTTCTAGTGCCAAAAGTGCTCGTGAACGATGACGGCACGCTGGGCGCGCGCAACGACGTGCGGTGCGTGTCGATCGAGCACAAGCTCGGCATTCATGCGAGCCCGACCTGCGTGCTGACCTACGGCGATGATGGCGGCGCGATCGGCTATCTGCTCGGCGAGGCGAATCGCGGGCTCGAATACATGTTCATCATGATGAATACGGCACGACTGTCGGTTGGATTGGAAGGCTACGCGCTTACCGAGAGTGCGTACCAACAGGCGTTGCATTGGGCGATGCAACGCCTGCAAGGGCGGCCACGGACAAAAGCCGCGGCGATCGATGGACAGGCGTTGCCGATCGCTCATCACCCCGATGTCAAGCGCATGCTGCTGACGATGAAAGCCGTCGCGGATGCCGCGCGTGCACTTACGCTGTATGCGTCGCTGCAACTGGATCTTGCCAAGCAAACAAACGAAAACGCTCGTGCGGCGGCGCTCTGCCGTGGCGAGCTGCTCATTCCGATCGTCAAGGGCTGGTCGACAGAGATCGGCGTGGAGATGACATCGCTCGGCATTCAGGTGCACGGCGGCATGGGATTCATCGAGGAGACCGGTGCGGCGCAGCTCTATCGCGACGCGCGCATCACGACGATCTACGAAGGCACGACGGGTATCCAGGCGAATGACCTGATCGGTCGAAAAATCGCGCGCGATTCGGGCATGGCAATGAATTCATTGCTGGAGGACATTCAGGCGGAGATCGAAGCATTGCCGACCGAAGATGCGGCCCTGATGAAGACGCGCCAGCGATCGTTGGAGGCAGTAAGCACGTTGCGTGAGACGACGGCGCTGCTGCTGGCGACGTATGCAAAGCAACCGGAAACGGCACTTGCATCCGCAGTGCCGTATCTCAAGCTCTGTGGCGTGACGCTCGCCGGTTGGCTCATGGCGAAGTCGCATGACATCGCCCTGCGAAAAATGCCGGAAGACCCTGCGTTCTATGGTTCGAAGCAGCAGATCGCGCGGGTCTTCATCGAGCACGTCTTGCCGCAATCGCGCGCGCTGGCCTATGTCATCGCCGAGGGCGGCGACAGTATCGCCGCGGCCGATGTCGAGCTGCTGAGTTGAGGCGTCTGCAACTTCAGCACCTGACCCACAGGATGAGCGTGACGATCAGCTCACGGGAGGGATGCAGCGCCTGCGCTCCAACGCAGGCGCCGCCCTCTCTCAGTACCGCATGCTGAACTGCAGCGCGTAGCTGCGCGGCGGGAACATGAAGCCCGCGGCAGCCGTGTTCGTGCCTGCAGCAGAGTCTGGGAACACCGCATTGGTCTGCGGGAAAATCACGAGTTCCTTATCCGTGATGTTGTTAGCGATCAGCGCTACCTGCCACATGCCGTCGCTGCTGCCCAGACCTAGGCGCAGGTTCGTGCGAACGGCGCTATCGCGTTTCATCCTTGCGGAGGTGAACTCCGTCGAATCGTTGAAGATGTTGTACATGTCGGCGACGAACGTCAGCGTACCGAGGTCGATCGTATAGCCTAGATGGTTCGTTGCGCTCCAATTCGGGCCGCTGAGATCGCCCACGGTTTCAACGGCCAAGGAACCGGCGATGATCGGCTCCACGATCTTGCCTTTGACATAGGAAACCGACAGATCCCATCGCAGGTTCTTTGTAATGAGAAACTGCGCGTCCAGCTCGGCGCCGCGATAGTTGGTTTCACCCGAGTTGCCGACAATGAAACCCACGGACGGCAGGTAGCGGCTGAACTGCCTATCCGTGACATCCAGATAGAAGGCGGCCCAGTTCGCGATCAGACGCGAATCCAAGAACTCGCCCTTGCCGCCGATCTCGTACGAAAGCAGTTCCTCGTCGTCGAACTCGAACTGCGCAGGCCCGGCAGTGGGTGCGTACTCTCCCGGGCCGTCGCCCTGCGTGCCCACCTCGTCGAAACCGCCCGACTTGAAGCCCTGGCTTGCGCTCGCGTACAGCATGAAATCATCGGAGATCGAGTATTGCAGCTTGATCGATCCGATGAGCTGATCCACCGAACGCGACCCCGAAAGAGCGTGTGCGTACTCGCCGAGGGAGTTGGCCACCGGCACCGCGCCGGCGATCGTCAGGCTGCGTCGCGCGTCTTTGCTTTCATGGCTGTAGTTGGCGCCCAGCGCCGCGGTCCACTTGTCCGCGAAGTGGATATTGAAATTACCGTAAACCGCGACGGACTCGCTCTCCTGCGAAAAATTGCGCGCGGTTGCCGTATCTGCGATGGCGACGCCGCTCGGTGCGACAGCCGAGCGCACCGCGACCGCCACTGGTTGCAGCGGGTTCGTGGGGCTGTTCAGGATGGCGCGGTACTGAGCGAGCGTGAGCGGCCCGCCGAAGCCGGCGGGAAAGAATTGGCTGGCGAAGGAATCGATGACGAGATTGTTCAGCTGGCCGAGGTTGATGTTGCGCACCTCCTGCGAGCGATGGTCCTGTCGCTGGTAGTAGATGCCAGCGACATAGTCGACCGTGCCACCCAGCGGCGAGAGCAGTCGAAATTCCTGGCTGATGGCATCGAAGTCCTCGGTGTCGTCCTGATTGAAGAAATCGGCGCTGACCAGATCGCCATCGCGGCGTTGTGTGTAGTCGTATTCGGTGTAGCCGCTGATCGACAGCAGATTGAATTCGCCGAGCTGCCAATCCAGGGTCAAGGTCACCGCCGTGCTGTCGGTGTCGNNAGCTTTGAACGTAGGAGCCTTCGACCAACGGTGAGGCGCCGACTTCCTCGAGCGCCTGTACCAATGAGAATCCGCCGAGCGATTGCAGTGCCGTCGCGGTCCCGTAATTGTAGGTCCGGTTCGGTTCGCCATCGATTCTGCTGCGGCCGGTTTCCAGCTTCAGCAGCGCCGAGAAGGAATCGGAGGGCCGCCATTCCATGCTGAGGCGCGCAGCCAGTTGCTCCTCATCGGCCGCATCCAGAGTGCCGGTGTTGAGAATGTTCTTGAAGTACCCCTTGTCCTGCAGTTGGCGGACCGCCAAACGCATCCCGAACGTGTCGCTCAACGGACCGGACAAATAGCCTTCGGCGTTGTAGCCGCCGTTCGTGCTGCCATCATCGAACGTGTAGGTAGCGGTCAGTCCCGCCTCGAGCTCCTGGGTCGGTTTGGCCGACTGCAACATCAACGCGCCGCCCGTGGTGTTCTTGCCGAACAGATAGCCCTGCGGCCCACGCAATACCTGCACATTTCCCACATCGAGGAACGACGTCGCGCGGTACATTCTGTCGCGAGGCTGGTGAACACCGTCGATGAACAGACCCACCGATTGCTCGAAGCCGCCATTGTCGGCGGTGCCGATGCCGCGAATGCTGATGACCGTGATGTTCGCAGCGTTGGTCACCGACAAGCTGGGCACGTAATCCGCCACGGCTGCAAAGTCTTCGATGCCCAGATCGACGAGTTGCGAACCGCCGATGACCGAAACGGCCACCGGCACGTTCTGCAGGCTTTCCTCGCGCTTCTGAGCGGTAACGATGATTTCTTCGAGAGCAAATCGCTCATTGCTCGTGCTTTGCGCCCATGCCGGAGCTACGACTACCGCCATGGCTGCACACAATGGAATACATGACCTTCTGCGCTTCATAGTCTCCCGCTCCGACTACCGTTGTTTGATTGAGCCGACACTTTCCTTCAGGGTTGGCCGTGTAACGTAGCCACATCATTCCGGCGAACTCAGCGTCCGTTCCGGTCTGGATACTCACCAATCTGGACAATGCATGACCCGCACTCTCTTTAATTGATCTACGTCAATTCGCTGTAGTGCTGTCCGCCTGCATCATCGGCGGGAAGCTTCCACGCATTTCAAGAGGCTCATCGGTGAACGACTACCGCCTTGCGGCCAGCACTCTGGTTCCATACCTCAGAGCCGCCGCAGACGTCGGCATAGACCCGGCGCGCGCGCTGTCCTCCGTGAACCTCACCATGGATGCCGTCGAGGCTCCGCAGGCGCGCCTTGCGTTTCAGGATTGCATGAACGTGCTCAGGTGCTTGATCGCGCTGTCACGGAATGACTCGTTGGGTCTGTATTCGGCGAAGTACGTCGACATCGGCAGTTTCGACATCAACGGCTACATTTCCGTCAACTGCAGCACGCCTCTGGAGGCGATAACCCTGACCGCCGACTATTACGGCATCCTCTCCGATCAGCGCGTGCTCTATGTTTCGGAAGGCTCGAAACACGTCACGAGTCAGTGGCGGTTCACGGAACGGATGGATGTCGCGGATCGCAACTTCGCCGACAGTCTGCTTGCGACGTATGTGCGTTTTGGGCGCATGAACCTGCGCCTGCACGAAGGCGTCGTGCTAGTGACCTTCAGACATTCCGCTCCGAAGGACGCAGAAACGCTTCGCCTGTATGAGGAGATGTTCAACTGTCCGTTGCTGTTCGACCAGCAGCAGTACTCGGTGGTCTTCGACCGTGCGGTGTTGCGAAATACGCGCATCCCGCAGGCGGATCGCTCGCTTCGCGATGTCCTCATCGCTCATGCAGCCGCCCGCATCCGGGACATCCGGACGACGCCGCCGTTCACGCATCAGGTGAAGTCGCTCATCAGGGGAATGTTTCAGGACGGAGCACCGACGCGCGAAAGCGTTGCCGACAGAATGCATCTCGGCAGCCGCACGCTGCAGCGACAGCT
>JRYD01000722.1_pt1 | contig 11056 bp, 8 predicted proteins | sample 235311 | NCBI WGS metagenome assembly JRYD01 (sample SAMN03074213, study PRJNA261472) | activated sludge metagenome | biome: Common Effluent Treatment Plant; feature: Wastewater; material: Activated sludge; isolation source: activated biomass in a lab-scale reactor treating industrial wastewater at... | reverse complement strand
CTGTTCGGCCACGAGAAGGGCTCGTTCACCGGCGCCGATGCATTGCGGCGCGGGCGTTTCGAGCAGGCCGACGGCGGCACGCTGTTCCTCGACGAGATCGGCGACATGTCGCCGCAATTGCAGACGCGGTTGCTGCGTGTGCTCGCCGAAGGCGAGTTCTATCGCGTCGGCGGCCAGACGCCGGTGCGTGTCGACGTGCGCGTGATCGCAGCGACCCACCAGGACCTCGAAGCGCGCGTGAAACAGAATCTGTTCCGCGAGGATTTGCTGCATCGATTGAACGTGATTCGCATCGAAGTGCCGCCGCTGCGGCAGCGGCGCGACGACATTCCGGAGCTGCTGATGCACTACCTCGCCGAAGCCGCGGTCGAGCTCGGCGTCGAAGCGAAGACACTGACGCCTGAAGCCGCGGCAGCGCTGTCGAGCTTCGATTGGCCCGGCAATGTGCGTCAGCTCGTGAACGCCTGCCGCCGCTTGACGGTGACGGCGCCGGGGCGCGAGATCACGGCGGAGGACATTCCGGCGGATCTCGGTGGCGTGCCTGGGCCTGCCAAATTGCAGGATGAGTGGACACGTCAACTCACCAGCTGGGCGGAAAAGCGGTTGTCCGCAGGCGAAACGCCGCTACTCGACGATGCCATGCCCGAATTCGAGCGCACGCTGATTCGCGCGGCGCTGCGCAAAGCCGAAGGCGGCCGCCAGGAAGCGGCGCGCCTTCTCGGCTGGGGTCGCAACACGCTCACGCGCAAGCTGAAGGAGCTTGCGATGGATGAGGAGTGAGACGGGGCCGGCTGGTCAGCTGGACGGCTGGCCAGAAACAGCTCTTGCTCATTTGAGCACTAGCCGACCATGCACCGATCTTTTCGTGTTCTCGTTGCGACTCTGATTCTCGCAAGCGTCGATGCGATTGCAGCGCAACCATCGACCTTCGATGCACGCTTCGATATCCGCGACGACGTTCTGATCAAGACGCCGGACGGCGCTACATTGTCGGCCGCAGTCATCAAGCCGCGCAGCGCAACGGGCCGGCTATCCACGCTTCTCAAATTCGACATCTACGTTCGCGCCGATCGCACGTTCGACGAGGCGAAGTTCTATGCCGAGCACGGGTACGCCGTCGTGCTCGCCGACGCGCGCGGCAAACGTCTGAGCCCGGATTCCATCGTGCCGTACGAAACCGAGGCGCGCGACACGCATGCGGTGCTCGATTGGATCACGAAACAGTCGTGGAGCGACGGCCGCGTCGGGATGTGGGGCGGCAGCTATCAAGGCTTCACCGCGTGGGCGGCGACGAAGCGAATGCATCCCGCGCTCAAGACCATCGCCGTGTCGGCTGCCGCGATTCCCGGTCTCGGGTTGCCCATGTACAACAACGTGTTCCTCAACGCGAACTACGCGTGGGCCTTCCACGTCTCGAACAACAAGTTCACCGACGAGTCCGTGTACGCGACGCCCCAACGCTGGCAGAAGGCAACGAGAGATTGGTTTGCCAGCGGACGCGCCTATCGCGAGTTCGATCGCATCGATGGTACGCCCAACCCCTTTCTGCAACGCTGGCTCACGCATCCGGCCTACGATGGCTATTGGCAAGCGATGGTGCCGTACGGACGCGATTTCGCGCAGATCGATATCCCTGTTCTCACGATCACCGGCTACTACGATGACGGTCAGATCTCCGCGCTCCACTATTTGAAGGAGCACGTCGCCCACAACCGCAACGCCCAACATTATCTGGTGATCGGACCCTATGATCACCTCGGCACGCACGCAGCGAACAAAGCACAGGAATTACGTGGCTACAAGATCGATGTGGTCGCGCAGTTCAGCACGCCGCAGCTCACACTCGAGTGGATGGACTATGTGCTGAAGGATCGCCCGAAGCCTTCGATTTTGGCAGCCGCGATCAACTACGAAGTCATGGACGCCAACGAGTGGCGTCACGCCGGATCGTTGCGAGAACTCCAATCAGGCCGCAAGCGCTTCTATTTCAGCGATGCGAAAACCGGCGAGCGCCATCTCCTGTCGGCCGACCGGCCGGCGGCCCGAGGCTCGATCGAACAGATCGTCGACTTCAGGAATCGCAGACTCTTTCACAACTTCCATTCGTATCCGTTTCCGATCGTCCAGGACCCGCTGCAATACATCACCGAAGTGTTGTTCGAGAGCGCGCCATTTGCAGTCCCGGTCGTCGTGAGCGGCTCGTTCGCCGGCGAGCTTGCGATCACCATCAACAAACGCGACGTCGATGTGGGCGTCGCGGTGTATGAAGAAATGCCGGACGGCAAACTGTTTCATCTCGGCTATGCACTGCAGCGCGCGAGCTACGCGCACGATGCGAGCAAACGCAACCTGCTCACCGCGGGAAAGAAAACAGCCATTCCCTTCGAAACGACGTTCGTGAGCAAGCAGCTGCAAGCGGGCAGCCGGCTGCTGCTTCTACTGGATGTGAGCAAGAATCCAGGCGCACAAGTGAATTACGGCACCGGCAAGGACGTCAGCGATGAGACCGTTGCGGATGCGGGTGAACCGCTTTCAATCCGCTGGCACAACGACAGCTTCGTCGACGTGCCGTTCGATCGCTGACCAACCTACAAATCCGCGATCCCATTCCAATCCGGGACATCGGCCAGCCGTTGCAGAAGAGGCCAGCTGGGACGCTGGCCAGCTGGCCAGAAACAGCTCTTGCTCATTTGAGCAGCAGCTGAGCTAGGGAAACTCTGATTTCCTCGTCACCCCGAAGTCACACGGGATTTCCGTTGGCCATCTGCAGTCTGGCGATTCAAGTGGCCGGAATTATGCAAACGCGGGTCCACGGTCCGAGATCGATCGTGGACATGCCGGCGTCCCGTTTGCCTCTGGATCGCATGAAACAGCCGCGACCGTTGCCGATCCCGGGCATTTCATAGACTCGCGCCTGCAGCCGCGCCTGCGGATCAAGCAGCAGAAACGTGGTCGGCCGCAACTGCAGCGCGAATCCGTCAGCAACCGTCCGGGTGTCTTTCGCACGGACCTTCAGCACTTCGCCAGTCCCGATATTGAAAAGGAAGTAGTCGTCGCGCTCGCCGCCCGTGAGCCAGTTTTCGAGGTTGGAGTATCGACGGAAGTAGACCGCGGGTCCGCGCTCGATCCGCAGATCTTCGATGCGCAGCCGTCCCAGGTGAAAGCGCGGGCCCGACTCGGGCGCGCCCGCGATCGGCAGTGTGATGCCGTACCAGGTGCCGTCGGGACCGGAGGTACGGCTTCTCGACAGGAACTGCATGGATTGGCCATGCGGTAGTTTGAACCGCTGCTGGGTCGCCGGATCGAACAGCTCGGTGGAGACACCGCACTGCAATGCGACGACGCGAGATCCGTCCGCGGCATCCTTGAGCTCGCAGCCCTCCGGCAACACCACAAGCGATCCGTCGATTCGATGTACGGTGCCGGGAGTCTCCCGGCTGTCGGGCGACACGTATGCGGTGGCGCTCAGTAGCACCAGGCCTCGCCCTACCGGCACGTGCCGGCCATCGGTTCCAATGAGCGAAAACGAAAAACTCTCCGGGTCGAGACTGTTGCTGGAATAGCTTGCGGCGAAAGCCTTGCGCGATTGTGAGACGCACGAGGTCTGTTGTTTCGGAAACTCATCGGTAGCTTCGATGGCATGCAACCACTGCGGTTGTGAGGTGAAACCGATGCGCCAGAGAGGCACCGCGGGGCGGTACACAGTGCGTGAGGTGCCATCCTGCAGTGAGTGCAGTATCACCGCGGGCGGCGAATCACGCAGTAGCGCGATGTTTTCTCCGGTGAAGTCAAAGCTGATCTGTCGAGGCGTCCAGCAAGTATTGGCGTCGTTCGTCGCGCCGCCGCCGAGTTCGCGCAGGCTGCGGGCGCTGCCATCGGCGGAGTATGTGTCGTCACCGCGGGTGAGCACTACGTAGCGGCCCTGCTTTCGCCAGTCGCCCGAGGTCAACATTAAGACCAGCTATGCGAATCGGGCCGGGCTGGGATTTCGGAGTCAGGTTCGGAAGACTCAGGCAACGCGGCCTCGGTACCGCTATGGCGTCGCGGCTTCCGGCTCGGGAATGTGGATGACCCGTCCATCATAGGTGATGGCAGCGAAATCTTTCTCCTTGAACCTGATCAGCTTCTTGGCGCGGCCACCCATGTCGTCGATCACCCAATTGTTCACGAGGGTGTAGGTGCGCGTGTCATAGGCAAGGAAATAGGTGGTGCACGCATTGTCGTTCATCACGCCTATGCAGCTCAGGAAGTAGGCGCGATGCTTGGCCTCGTCGATGGCGGCCGGCCCCCAGGCGGGCGTGGCAACGCTTTCACTGAAGATGCCGGGCATCTGCCCCAGCCTTGATGCCGTGCCGTGCGCAAATATGCCCGTGACGATTCCACGATCGGGATCGAAAGTGATTCCGGTGTCGCTTACCAGCAAGTCCCCCATGCGGACGGCCCGAGTGTAGAACGGAGCCGGATGCACGGCACTGAAGATTTTGCTGTAGAACCAGAGCGGCTGCATACCTCCATGGCTGGTGTCGAACGAGTCGAGAACGAAGCCGGTGTGATTCATGTCGAGAAGGTAAAGCCGGTTGGCAGTCGGTCCCCAGACTGCAAATGCTCCATTTCTGAAGTCACGATAGATAGTGTCATCATAGACGAAGCCATTCGTCACCAAGGTCCGCGGCGCGCCGGGTGCAACCTTGATGTCCGGGACGGAATTTAGCCCGGGGATCACTGCATCCAGCGCGAGCGATGGCAGCAGCAGACGCTCGATGCGATCCGCGACGCCCTGCCCGACTACGCCCGCGACCTGAAGCTGAACCTCGGTTCGGTGCTCACGACCCAGGGTGCGCCGGGCCTCACCGGCAAGCAGCTTTGGTCGGTGGCGCTGGCGACGGCCATCGCCGCGCGCAACCCGGCCTTCACGCGTGACATCGAGGCGCTCGCCCGCGAGCACCTCGATGACGCCGATGTGACCGGCGCGCGCGCCGCGGCGGCCATCATGGGCATGAACAACATCTACTACCGCTTCCTGCACCTCGTCGAGGACGCGGAGTACCAGTCGATGCCGGCGCGCCTGCGCATGAACGTGATCGGCAATCCCGGCATCGACAAGCTCGACTTCGAGCTGCTCTCGCTCGCCGTCTCGGCGGTGAACGGTTGCGGCCTGTGCATCACTTCGCACGAGCGCAAGTTGCGCGAGCACGGCGTGACGCGCGAAGCCATCCAGAGCGCGGTGCGCATCGCCGCGGTGATGCATGCCGTGGCGGGCGTCCTCGAGGCCGGGGCGGGCTGATCAGCCAGTGTGCGGGCTGCTATGCTTGCCGCCCTATGAGTACGAGGCGGCCGCCGCGCCTGTCCGCGGGAGTAGTGGTGGTCCGCCACGACGCGGATGGCTGGTTCTACCTGCTGCTGCGGGCCTTTCGCAGCTGGGACTTCCCCAAGGGCATGGTCGAGCCCGGCGAGGAGCCGCACGCCGCCGCGCGCCGTGAGGTGCGCGAGGAATCCGCGATCGACGACCTGGAGTTCACCTGGGGCGACATCTACCGCGATACCGGCCCGTACACCCGCAACAAGGTGGCGCGCTACTACCTCGCGCAGACCCGCACCGCGCGCGTGACGCTGCCGGTCAACGCGGAACTCGGCACGCCCGAACACCATGAGTGGCGCTGGGTCACGTACGACGAGGCGCAGGATCTCGTCTCGCCGCGCGTCGCGCCCGTGCTCGAATGGGCACGCGCCGTCGTGCTCGGCGTGACCTCGGGCGCAGCGCCGAACGACTGACGCGCCGCGCGGTCAGACGACCCGGCGGCGGCGCCCGCCCGCGAGGAAGTCGGTCACGTTGGCCGCCAATTCATCGAGCGCGCGCTGCCGCGATTCGCGCGCGGCCCACGCGACGTGCGGCGTGACGATGAGGTTCGGCAGGTCCGCCGCGAAGAGCGGGCTGCCGTCGGTCGGGGGCTCCTGCGGCAACACATCGATGGCCGCGCCACCGAGCCGGCCCGCGCGCAGCGCCTGCGCGAGCGCGTCGATGTCGATCAGCGCGCCGCGCGCGGTATTGACGATCACGGCGTCCGGCTTCATCGCCGCGAACTGGGCGGCGCCGAGCAGGCCGCGCGTGGCCGGTGTCAGCGGGCAGTGCAGCGTGAGGACGTCCACCTGCGGCAACAATTCGCCGAGCGGCAGGCGCCGCACGCCGTCGGGCGCGGGCGCCCCCGCCCCACCCGCATCGGTCGCCGCCCGCTGCGCCACGAGCACTTGCATGCCGAGGGCGTGCCCGCAGACCTGGGCCACGGCACGGCCGAGCGTGCCGTAGCCGATGATGCCCAGCTTGCGGCCGGCGAGTTCGCGGATCGGGAAGTCGAGCATGGTGAACTGCGGCCGCCCGCCCCACTGCCCCGCCTTCACGAGCCGCGAGTAATCGGCAAAGCGGTGCGTCAGCGCGAGGATCGCGCCCAGCACGTGCTGCACGACCGAAGGCGTGCAGTAGTCGCGGATGTTGCAAACGGCGACGCCGTGTTCGCGCGCCGCCTCGAGGTCCACGTTGTCCGTGCCGGTCGCGGTCAGCGCGATCAGGCGTAGCGCCGGTGCACCGGCGATCAGCTCGCGCGTGAGCCGGGTCTTGTTGGCGAGCACGATGCCGGCGCCGTCGATGCGCGCCGCGATGTCGCCGGGCGCCGTCGCGTCGTGCAGCGTGAGCGGATGGCAGGCCCGCTCGAGGCCCGTCACGTCGAGGTCGTGCGCGTCGACGGTCGCGTAATCGAGAAAGACGGAGCGCAAGGGGATCTCCGGGGCAGGGTTTGCCGCCATGCTACCCGCGTTGACAGCCCGCCGCGCCGGGCGCAACTTGAACGATCAATTGCGCCTGTACCTGACCGGTCTCATCGACTCTCGCCAATAGCAAGACTTGAAGGGGAGAAACGGATGGACATCGACTGGCTGGCTGTCATCGTCGCGGCGATCGCGAGCTTTCTCGTCGGCGCCGTGTGGTACTCACCGCTGCTGTTCGCGAAGGCCTGGCAGCGCGAAGTCGGCCTGTCGGATGCCGCGCTCGCGCAGGGCAGCGTGGCCCGCACGATGGGCGGGGCGTTCGCGCTGACGCTCGTCTCGACCGTGGTGTTCCACTTGTTCATCGGCCCCAAGCCCGGCATCGGCTTCGCCACGGGCGCGGGCTTCGCGGCCGGGCTCTGCTGGGTGGCCTTTGCAAAAGGCGTGGACTACCTGTTCGAACGTCGCAGCCTCAAGCTCTTCCTGATCAACGGCGGCCACCACACCGCCGCCTACACCGTCATGGGGCTCGTGCTCGCGCTAGTCGGCTGATCGCGCGCCGCTTCGATCGCCGGCGGCGCGAGCTTGTACATCACCGGGGTGACGAGCCGCGCGAGCAATGTCGAGGTGATGAGGCCGCCGATGATCACCCAGGCCATCGGCGAGTAGAGGCCGATGTTCTGCACCGCGAGCGGCAGCAGGCCGCCGATCGCCGTCGCCGTGGTCAGCAGGATCGGCAGGAAGCGGATCTCGCCCGCCTGCTCGATCGCCTCGTCGAGCGACACGCCCTGCGCACGCAGCTGGTTGGTGAAGTCGACCAGCAGGATCGAGTTCTTGATCTCGATGCCGATCAGCGCGATGAAGCCGATGCTCGCGGTGAAGGAAATGCTGTTGCCGGTGAACAGCAGCAGCAGCAGTCCGCCGAGCACGCCGAGCGGCACCACGGTGAGCACGATCAGCGTCGACTTGAAATTGCCGAACTCGAGCACGAGGATCGCGAAGATGCCGAAGATCGCGATGATGATCGCGATGCCGATGCCGCCGAAGGCCTCCTGGCTCGATTCCGCCTCGCCGCCGAGCCGGTAGTGGTAGCCGCGCGGCCAGGCCATCGCATCGAGCTGCCTCTTCGCTTCGGCGGTGAGCTTGGCGGTGTTGAAGCCCGGCCGCACGTCGGCGTCCACGGTCACGGAGCGTTCGCGGTCGAAGCGCTGGATGACGACCGGTGCCTTCTCGAATTTCAGGCTGGCGAGCTGCGACAGCGGCAGCAGCGCGCCGTGCAGCGAGGGCACGCGCACTTCGCCGAGCGTCGCGAGATCCGCGCGCGCACCCACCGCGGTGCGCACCGTGATGTCGTACTGCTCGCCGCCCGGATCCTTGAAGGTGCCGACGGGCATGCCTGCGACCGACAGCCGCACCGCGCGGTCGAACTCGGCCGTGGAGACGCCGAGCAGCCCCGCTTTCTGGGGATCGACGACGAGGCGCAGGTTGGTGCGGGCGACTTCGAGCGGGTTCTGCACGTCGCGGGTGCCGGGCAGCCGCTCGAGCAGGCGTTGCACGTCGCCCGCGAGCCTCTCGATCACCTCGAGGTCGCGGCCGACGACGCGCACGGCGATCGGCGCGCTGATCGGCGGCCCGTTGACGAACTCCTTGACGTAGATGTGCGCACCCGGGTAGCCGGCGAGCTCGCGGCGCAGCGCGTCGAGCGCGCGCGGCGTTTCGTGGCTGTCGTAGCGCAGGAGCTGCACGAAGATCTCGCCGTAGTTGGATGCGTCGCGTCGCGTGATGTGGTTGTAGTAGATCTGCGGGTTGCCATGGCCGAGGTTCGTGAACCACGACTTCACGGCGGGGCTCGCACGCAGCTTCGACTCGACGAAGCGCAGCGCGGCGTCGGTCGCCTCGAGGCTCGCGCCTGCGGGGGCTTCGACCTGCACGAGGAACTGCGGCGTGTCGGCCTTCGGGAAGAGGCTCGAGCCGATCACCGGCACGAGCGCCGCGGACAGCAGCAGCGAGCCACCGATCGCGACCAGCACCGTGGCGCGCGGCCGGGCGAGGCAGTAGTGCAGCGCGGGCCGGTAGTAGCGGTGGATGGCACCCATCACGCGTTGCAGCACCGGATTGCCGGCCTCCGCCGCATGGCGCGGCAGCAGGCGGCTCGCCAGGAAGGGAATGATGAACAGCGCCACGATCAGCGATCCCACTACGGTGGCGACCACGGTGGTGGGCAGCACGCGGATGAACTTGCCGGCCGTTCCGGGCAGCATCAGCAGCGGCAGGAACGCGAAGATCAGCGTCGCGGTGCAGCCGAGGATCGCAACGAGGATCTGGCGGGTCCCCGCGAGCGCGGCGGCGGTGCGGCTGAGGCCCGTGCGCAGGTGGCGCGCGATGTTCTCGACCACCACGATGGAATCGTCCACCAGCAGGCCGAGCGCGACCACGCAGCCCGCGATCGAGATCTGGTTGAGCGAGTAGCCGATGAAGTAGAGCACCGCGATGCCGAAGGCCAGCGACAGCGGCACCGCCACCATCACGATGCCCGCGGCCCGCCAGCCGAGCGGCACCAGGGTCAGCATCACGAGCGCGATCGCGATGCCGAAGTCGGTGTACAGCCGCCCGAGGCGGTGCTCGACATTCTTCGACTGCTCGAAGCCGCGCTCGAGCCGGATGCGCTTCGGCAGGCCCTGCTCGAAGCGGTCGAGCGTCACGTCGAGGCGCCGCTGCACCTCGAGGATGTTGAAGCCTTCCTTCTGGTTCGCGGTGACGAACACCGCGCGCCTACCGTTGTAGCGCCCGACGTAGCTCCACGGCGCCGTGGTCCAGCTCACCGTGGCGAGGTCGCGGATGCGCACGATGCGCCCCCCGGTCGAGGTCACGACCGTGTCACGCACCTGGTCGAGTGTTTCGTATGCGCCCGAGGTCTCGAGGCTGAAGCCGCGCGATCCGAGGTCGAGCGCGCCGGCCGGGATGTTCGCGTTCTCGCTCGCGATCGCCTGGGCGACCTGGGAGGGCGAGACATGCAGCTCGGCCATGCGCTTGAGGTCGAGCTGCACGCGCAACTCGCGTCGCGGGATGGCCCAGCTTTCTGCCGTGCGTATCCCGGCCACGGGCTTCAGGGCATCCTTCAGGTCCCGCGCATGGTCCTCGAGCTCGCGCCAGGTGGCGTCATCGGACACCAGCGCGAGCTGGATGGTGTTGACGAGCCCCGGGCTGATCTTGCGGATCTCGAGCTGCGCGAGGTCCTGCGGCAGCGTCGGCCGCAGCGCATTCACTTCGCGCGTGACCTCGTCGTACTTGCGGTCGGGATCCACGGAGGCCTGGAACTCGATCACGATGAAGGACACGCCGTCGGTGATCGTGGACTCGATTTTCTTGACGTCGTCGAGCTCGGCGAGCCGATCCTCGATGGGCTTCGTGACGAGACGCTCGAGATCGCGCGGGTCGGCGCCCGGATAGATCGCCGTGATGAAGAATCCCGGTATCTTGAAGTAGGGGTCTTCCTCGCGCGGCACGTTCGCGAAGGCGTACCAGCCGAGTGCGACGAGGCACAGGAAGGCCACCAGCGTGAACTGGTAGCGCCGGATCGGGAATTCGAGCAGGCCCACGGCGTCAGCCGCGCCGGCCGGGGAACCGCAGGGCGCCCGCCGCCTGCGCGGGATCTTTCACGACGCTGATGCCGTCGCCGTCGGCGAGGTACAGCGCACCGTCGGTGACGACCGTCTCGCCGGCCGACAGGCCATCGGCGAGCGCGACACCGTCGGCCGTGATGAAGGCGACCCTGACCTCGCGCCGCACCGCGCGCCCCTCGCGTACGACGAACACGCTGGCGCGTTCGCCGTCGCCCTCGACGATCGCCGCGATGGGCACGTAGGCGAGTGGGGCCTCGCCGGCCGCGGCGGGGCTGATCGAGAGTTTGGCGACGAGCCCGCTGGCGAGCGCCAGTTCGGTGGCATCGATGCGGATCTCGACCGGGAACAGGCCGCTCGCGCTCTCGGCGGCGCGTGACAGCTCCGACACCTCGCCGTCGAGGACGCTGCCCGGGAATGCGTCCATGCGGATCGTGGCGCGATCGCCGAGGCGCAATTTCACGATCTCGCGATCGGCCAGCGCCGCGCGCACCACGAAGCCGCGGTTCGCGCCGCTTACCACCAGCACGGTTTGCCCCGGGGGAACGAACTCGCGCTCCTCGGCGAGCCTGCGCAACACCACTCCGTCGTGCGGCGCGACGATGACCGCATGGCTGCGATTGAACTGCGCGCCGCGCGCCTGCGCCTGCGCGACAGCCGCCTGCGTGCGCAGGTCCTGC
>JRYD01002929.1_pt1 | contig 11089 bp, 7 predicted proteins | sample 235311 | NCBI WGS metagenome assembly JRYD01 (sample SAMN03074213, study PRJNA261472) | activated sludge metagenome | biome: Common Effluent Treatment Plant; feature: Wastewater; material: Activated sludge; isolation source: activated biomass in a lab-scale reactor treating industrial wastewater at... | reverse complement strand
GGTGGCGGTGGGGACGTTGTCGAGCGTGATGGTGCTCGGCGGCTGCGAGGAGAAGATCACGCAGGCGAACGCGGACAAGGTGACGACGGGGATGACGCGCCAGCAGGTCGAGCGGATCCTGGGGAAGGGCGAGCGTCAGGACATCGGGGGCGTGAGCATCGGGTCGAGCGGATTGGCCGGGGGCGCGGGGTCGTCGGGCAATCGCGAGGTGTACGAGTGGAAGAAGGGCGGGAAGGTGATCACGATCACGTTCCAGGATGACAAGGTGGTCGATAAGGTGACGCGGGGGTTGTAGGCCCACGGGGTTCTGGTGTCGGTGTCAAGGGGTGGCTCGAGTGGATGCCGGGCGATTCGTCGGTTGAAGGGTCACTTGTTCTTCGCGTCTCCCCGCGCGAAGATGCTGGCGACGTAGTTGAGGACATCTGTCGCGCTGGTCTCGTTGTAGCCGAANNCGTGGGCGCCCGGGGCGCCCTTCTTACCTTTATTGAAGTTGGGTTTGGCAGGCAGGTAGGCCGCGCCGTAGCGTTGCGGAATGAAGTCACGGACATCGTTGAGAGCCGATTCGGAGACGCGGACCGAGTCGGTGCGCATGTAGGTGATGAGGCCAACGGCGCCTTCGCTGCCCATTTCGACGCCCTCGTAGAGTTTCTGGGCCACGCGCATGGTGCGGCTGGTGGAAAAGCCGAGCTTGCGCGCGGCCTCCTGCTGCAGGGTGGAGGTGATGAAGGGCGGCGCCGGGCGGCGCTTGCGCTCCTTGCTTTCCACCGAGGCCACTTCCAGCGCGCCTCCGGCGGCGGCCAAGAGGCGCGCGCGCGCGGCTTCAGCGCCGGCCTCGTCGGTCAGGTCGAACTGCTCGAACTTCTTGCCGTCGAGCGCCAGGGCGCCGATGTAGTTCATGATCTCCTGTCGGAAGTCGTCCTTTCGGCTCTCGGGGATGTCGATCTTCTCCTCGATCGCGCGCATCAGGCGCTCGTCGGGCTCCTCGTCGCGCCCGGTGTACTTGTTCTTGACGCGTTCCTTCTGGGTGTAGGCCCGGACGTTCTCGATGTAGTTCGTGCACAGCCTCCGGATCGCGTCCTCGTCGGCGGAGATCGCCCGCTGGACCTCGCCCTTGATGATGTCCTCGTACTCCTCCTTCACGACGGCGAGCAGCTCGCGATAGCGCTTTCGTGTGTTCTCGTCGCTGATGAGCGAGTGGTGGCTCAGGCCGTTCTCGATCTCGTTGAGGACCATGAAGGGGTTGATGCTGCGCTCGTCGACGGCCTGTCGGCTGACGAGGGCGTTGGAGATCTTGTCCTGGATGTACCGTGGGCTGATGCCGTTCATTCCTTCTCGGGTGGCCTCTTCCTTGAGTTCCTTGACCGAGTCTTCGGTGAATCCCGGGAGGCTCTTGCCGTTGTACAGCTTGAGTTTCTGGAGGAGCGTGAGCCCGGCCTTCTTGGGCTCGTCGAGTCGCGTGAGGACGGCCCACATCGCGGCGACCTCGAGGGTGTGCGGGGCGATGTGGATGTTCTTGATGCGCTCGGGCCCGAAGTCTCGGGCGTAGATGCGGATCTCGTCGTCGAGGCGGATGTTGTAGGGGACGTCGATCTTGATGGTGCGATCGCGGAAGGCCTCCATCATCTCGTTGGATTGGAGGCGTTTGTACTCGGGCTCGTTGGTGTGCCCGAGGATGACCTCGTCGATGTGGGTCTGGGCGAACTTCTTGGGCTTGATGGAGTGCTCCTGGCTGGCGCCGAGGAGGTCATAGAGGAAGGCGACGTCGAGCTTGAGAACCTCGATGAACTCGCAGACGCCGCGGTTGGCGATGTTGAGCTCGCCGTCGAAGTTGAAGGCGCGGGGGTCGGAGTCGCTGCCGTACATGGCGATCTTGCGATAGTTGATGTCGCCGGTGAGTTCGGTGGAGTCCTGGTTCTTCTCGTCCTTGGGCTGGAAGGTGCCGATGCCGACGCGGTCCTTCTCGCTGAGGACGATGCGGCGGACCTTGATGTGGTCCATGACCTTGCGCCAGTCGCCGTCGTAGAACTGCATGAGATCCTCGAAGATCTTTCGGCAGAAGGGATCGGGCTCGCCGTCGACGCGGAGGCGTCCGTGGTGGTACTTGGGCTTGTAGGCGGCGTTGAGGCGTGCGAGAACGTCGGCGCGGGCCTCGCGCGGGATGAGGACGAGGGGCTCCTCGTGCATGGGGCATCGGTACTCGTGGGAGCGATCGGCCTCGCGCGAGGAGGAACCGGATTGGACGACCTCGCAGTTCTCGCCGAGCATCCAGGAGAAGGAGTAGAGCGCGCCCTCTGGCGTGCGTGAGTAGGACTCGATGCCCTTTTTCAGGAGGCGGGCGATGGTGCTCTTGCTGCTGCCGACGGGGCCGTGGAGGAGCAGGATGCGTTTGTCGGTGCCGTAGCCCTCGGCGGCCGAACGCAGGACATCGACGAGTTGCATGAGAGCGAAGTCGAGGCCGTAGATGGCGTCGGCGCCCTGTCCGAAGGGGTCGGAGAAGAAGTGGTAGCGGACGCAGTCCTTCTTGAAGAGCCTGTACTTCTCATGACCCTGGGCCATGACGGCGTCGTAGAGGCGCTGGTAGGCGTTGCGGAGGACGGAGGGGTCCTTGGCGCAGAGATCGAGGTACTCCCAGAAGGTGCCGGTCCAGTGGTGCTCCTGGAATCGCTTTCGATCGAGGCGTTCCTCGACGACGCGGACGAGGTCGCTGCCTCCGTGGAGAGACGTGGTGTGGTCGTGGTTACCCCTGCCGGCGGTGGACATGCTTCGGCCCTCCCTGAACATGATCGACGGCGGGCCACGGCTGGAGACCGTGGCGCACTCGAGAAGCCCCAGGCCGAGAAGATGTATCGACCGGGCGGGCGCCGAACGCCAGCCTTGGCGGGGCGAAAGTGTCCTGAGAGTTATACGTCCGAGAGAAGTGGTCGGATCGCGCCGGGGTTGCCGGTTGTGTTGGGGCGATGGATGGGGAACGCGGGCGTAGGGAGGGCCATGGTCGAAGAGACGGCGTTGGAATGGCGTTGGTTCAGCAGTGGAGCACCACACTGGGGCGTGGTGTCACCGGGAGAGTTCGTCGCTCGAATCGGCAAGGGCCTTGCTGAGGATGGCGCTTTTGTAGTTGGTGTAGGGCCATTGCCAGAGTTCGACGAAGCGGTAGCCCCGTTTCATGTAGAACCGCATGAGGTTGGTGTCTGGCTCGGCCATGCTGAGGGCGAGTTCCTTGGCGCCGCATTGGCTGGCGCGGAGTTCGACGGTGCCCAGGAGCATCTGGCCTATGCCATGGCCCTGGTAGTGGGGATCGACGCCGAACTGGGAGAAGGAATCGACCCAGGAGTTGGCGAACCAGGGCGGGCCTTTGGCGTCCTCGATCTCGTGGAAGAGGATGGTGCCGACGAAGCGTTCGACGGGTCCATGTTCTGTGTCTTCGGTGAGGGTGGCGAGGTAGCACTCGCCCGAGGCGCATCGGCGGGCGGTGGTGTCGTCGTCCTGTCGTCCGGCGAGGGGGCGGAGGCCCATGGCGACCTGGGCGGCGTAGGCGTGGTGGAGGAGTCGCGTGACCTGGGGGATGGAATCGTGGTCGGTGAGCCGACGGACCGCGACGACGGGGCGGACGCGATCGGCGGATTCGGTGTGGGCGAGGCCGGCTTTGACCTGCTTGGGCGAGAGCATGGGAGGGGAGTGTAGTGGGGCGGCGAGGCGACTGAGGACCAAGTGCGGCGTGTGTACAACGTGGAGTAGGAGGGGAGGGAGGCACAGGCGGGGAGCCTGTGGCACGAGCGTTGGTAGGATGTGGCATGCGTGATCGGGCGAGGCAGCGGGCGAGCGAGGTCGGGGCGCGGTTGCGTGGCGAGGCGACGGGGCCTGTGGTTCGTCCGGCGTCGTCGGGGTCGGTGAGGGTGCGCGTGCGGTATTGCGAGTGCGACCCGATGAACGTGGCGCACCACGCGGCGTACGTGGCGTGGCTGGAGATGGCGCGGACGGAACTGCTGCGTGGGAGCGGCGTGAGTTACGCGGCTCTGGAGCACGCGGGGGTGTTCCTGGTGGTGACGAAACTGGAGGTTCGGTATCGGCGCCCGGTGATGTACGACGACGTGGTGGAGGTGCGCTGCAGAGTGCTCAAGAGCGGGATGGCGAAGTTGCAGCACTCGTACGAGGTTGTAGTGGTGGAGCGCGAGGCGGCGCTGGGCGGCATGCCGACGGATTCGATCGCGGCGACCGCGGAGACGACGCTGGCGTGCGTGGACTCGAAGGGCGTGGTGAGCGCGATGCCGGAGTGGCTGAGAGGTTCTGGTGGTGGGGCATGACGACGGAGCCGGTGGGAGGACGGCCGCCGGAGTTGCCGGAGGTTGTGCGCGCGGGCGGACGTGCTCCGTATGAAGGGCTGGAGCCTCGGCAAGCGATCTGCGAGAAGTGCGCGTATCAGTTCGGCGGGGTGGCGGTACGGAACAACGCGCTCAAGTGCCCCGAGTGCGGGCATGAGACTCGGCTGGTGTTCCCGAATATTGCTCGGCCGATCGGGTATGCCGATCCGGTGGCCGCGACAATGCGGATCGTGATCGCGTTCGGTGTGGTGGCGTTGGCATTGATTGTGGTGTGGGCGTTGATGAAGTAGTGGCTGGCGCTATTCCAGCAGCGCGACGGCCTGGTCGACGTTCTTGATCGCGTGGAGGGTGACGCCGGGGATCGGCTCGACGCCCTTGGGGGCGATGATGTTCTTGAAGCCGAGGCGCAGGGCCTCGCGGAGTCGCGCCTCGGCGTGGGGGACGGGGCGGATCTCGCCGCCGAGGCCGACCTCGCCGAAGACGGCGGTGGACTTGGGGAGTGCTTTCTTGTAGTGCGATCCGGCGATGGCGATGAGGAGCGCGAGGTCGGCGGCGGGCTCGATGACGCGCAGGCCGCCGACGCTGCTGGAGAAGATATCGCGGTCGGCGAGGCGCAGGCCGGCGTGCTGCTCGAGGACGGCGATGAGCATGGCGAGGCGATTGGGGTCGAGGCCGGAGCACTTGCGCTTCGCGGCGCCGAGGAATCCTGTGGCGGTGAGGGCCTGAACCTCGACCAGGACGCAGCGGCTCCCGGTCATGGCGGGCGAGACCACCGAGCCTGGTCTCGGCGAGTCGCTGGCGGCGAGGACACGACCCGCGGCACCCTCGGGGAGTTCGCGCAGGCCCGTGGAGGACATCTCGAAGAGGCCGACCTCGAGGGTCGTGCCGAAGCGGTTCTTGAGGCATCGGACGACGCGATGGGCGTGGTATCGATCGCCCTCGAAGGAGACGACGGCATCGACGAGGTGCTCGAGGAGTCGCGGGCCGGCGAGCGTGCCGTCCTTGGTGACGTGCCCGACAAGAACGACGGCGATGCCGGAGGCCTTGGCGAGGTAGGCGAGCTCGGCGGCGCATCGACGGAGTTGGGAGACGCTGCCCGGGGCCGCGGGAAGGTCGGCCTTGTAGACCATCTGGATGGAGTCGATGATGACGACCCGGGGCTTGGACTTTCGGACTTGCTCGACGATGCGCGCGAGGTTGGTGTCGGCGAGGACGAGGACGCCCGGGTTGGCCTTGGATGAGAAGCGTGCCGCACGCAGGGAGACCTGCTCGGCGGACTCTTCACTGGAGACGTAGAGGGTGGTGTGCCCGGCTTTGCCCCAGGCTGCGGCGGCCTGGAGGAGGAGGGTGGACTTACCGATGCCAGGCTCGCCACCGACGAGGACGATGGAAGCGGGCACGAGGCCCCCACCGAGGACGCGATCGAGTTCGGCGATGGAGGAGGTGAGTCGCGGGGCGTTGGTCGATGCCGTGGCGAGATCGTCGAGGGGCCTGGCGGGGTTGGTGCTGGCGTCGGGCGTGATGCCGTCGTTGAGATCTGACCAGGCCTCGACGAGTCCTCGCTGGGGGTCTTTGGCGGCGCTGTCGTCGAGGGTCTGTTCTTCGAGGGAGTCCCACGTGCCGCAGTCGGGGCATTTCCCGAGCCAGCGGCTCTGGACGGAGCCACAGGCGTTGCAGGCGAAGACTTTGCGCCGTTTGGGCATGCCGGAGCGTAGGTGTGGGGTGCATCTATGATCGACGAAGGGGCGCGACCGAGTGGATCAGAGACCCACACCAGAACCAACTTCGACGGGCGAGGGCGTGACGCCTGCGGAGCCTCCGCGAGAGAGGGCGCGATTGCCGTGGTGGCGCCGGTGGGGCCGGCGTCTGCTGGCGGTCGTGATCGTGCTGGGGATCGGGTTTCTGGTTTTGACGCGGACGGCGGTGCCTCGATGGATCGTGTGCTCGGCGATCGGCTCGACGCTGAACGCGGACGTGTCGGCGGGGAGTGTGGATATTTTGTCGACCGGCCGCGTGGTGATCCACGACGCGAGCGTTCGCGCACGGAACGTCGGTGGCGAGGCCGGTCAGATCGTGAGCATCGGGGGGATCGAGGCGCGCCCGGTGTGGCCGGCGCTTTTGAGAGGAGAACTTCGGTTCCGCTCGGTGGCGATCGACGATCCGGTGATTCGGATCAGCCAGAACGTGGCGAGCGGGGAGGTAAACGTGTCGGGGCTGACGGTCCCCGAGTCGAAGCCGAGTTCGTCGATGGGGGCGGCCCCGGTTGTGGTCGTGCGGCGCGGGGTGATCCAACTCGGGGAGCACTCGGCGGACGGAACGTTCACGCTCCTGCGTTCGCTCGACGTGGCGGGGAGCGTCGAGCGCGAGCCCGGGAAGCGTGGCGAATCGACGATCAAGTTCACGCAGATCAACCCGGTGACGGGCGTGCCCGAGGGCGTGGAGATCATCGGGCGTGCGGATCGCGCGGGGCTGGAACTGTCGCTCAAGGGTTTGACGCTGGAGCAGTGGCCGGCGGAGTCGGTGCCGTCGTTCGTGCGTGGGGTGTACCGCGACCTGGCGCTCAAGGGGGCGATCGGCGACACGACCTTTCGCTACACACCCGACGGGAAGACCGAGGCGCGCGTGGAACTGCTGGGGGTGGGGATGACGCTGCCAATCGAGACGCAGCCGGGCGAGGACGAGGCGGGGAACCCGATCCCTCTCCCGCCGCACCAGATCGGGAAGAAGTTGCGAATGGAGGAGGTGCGTGGGGCGCTGATCCTGGGGAACACGGGCGTCCGCGGGAGTTTCGTGGGGAAGTTGGAGGAACTGCCCTACGAGATCGAGTTGGAGTATGAGGGGACGTCGACGATCTCGCCGTTCGCGGTTCGGCTGGTGAGCAAGAACTTCGAGTTGACGCGGAACCCGCAGATCCTGCGGTTCGCGCCGGCGCTCGTGCAGCGGCGCATGGACCAGTTCATGAATCCCACGGGGATCGTGGACGCGGAGGTCATCATCACGCGCGGAGAACCGGTGGACGGTGCGCCGGGACGGATCGACGTGGAGGGAAGCGTGGAGATGCGCGACGGGTCGGCGGCGTTCGAGCGATTCCCGTACGTCTTCGACCATCTGCACGGCTGCTGGGAGTTCGACGACAGCGAGATCCGGATCGTGAGCATTGAGGGCGTGGCGCCGAGCGGGGCAACGATCGAGGCGAGCGGGAGCATCGCCCCGCCGACGAGCGACGCGGAAGTCCTGATCAAGATCGCGGTGCGTGATCTTCCGATCGACGCGGAGACGAAGCGCGCGATGGGGTCGAGGTCGGCGATCATCGACGCGCTCTTCAACGAGGAGCGGGAGGCGTCGCTCCGCTCGATGAAGCGGATAGCGACGAAGGAGATCCGCGATCGGGCGCTCGAGCGATTGCGGGCGATCGACGCGGGGGCGCCGCTGACGGATCCCGGGGAGCGTGTGCGCCTTCACGCCGACGCGACGGCGCCCCTGTTCGATGTTGGCGGGAAGGCGGACGTGGACGTGCGCATCACGAGGACGTATGGGGAGTCGAGCACGTGGGACGATCGGTTCGACATCACGGTAGACCATGCGGGCCTCCTGCCCAACGCGTTCCCGTATCCGCTGGTGGCGGACTCGCTGGTCATCACGAAGATCAACGACCTGGCGACGGTGAAGGAGTGCCGGCTGGCGTCGGTGCTGGGTGGCGAGGCGCTGCTGAGCGCGCGGATCGACCTGGAGTCGCTGGCGGCAGACCCGGACGGGTTCGTGCCGGAGATCACGGTGAAGGCGAAGGATGTGGTGATCGATCCGATGCTGATCGCGGCGGTGCCGGACGTGGAGGCGGAGGTCCCGCCGAAGTTCCTGCTGCAGATGTTGTCGCCACGGGGCGTGATCGATGACGCGGCGGTGTCGATCTTCGATCGGAAGGACAAAGCAGGGAAGGAGCGCTTGGGCTACGACATGCGTTTTCAGGTCTCGGACCTGTCGATGCTGCCGACGCCGATCGTGGGGGACTCGTTGGAGCCGCGCGTGGGCGGGCGGAGTTTTCAGGGATCGATCGCGGTGAACAACGATCGCGTGATTGTGGATGTGGCCGGGGAGGTGTGCCCGCCGACGCTGGTGGTGGAGGGCGGCGACGAGGAGACGGGCGTGACGCCGGTGGTGGCGTATGCGGCGTTGGGGTTCAAGGACTCGAAGATGGCATCGCTCGAGTCGCGTGTCGTCGCGGAGCGCGCGGACGTGTCTCTGCTGGTGGAGGACCTGGTCCGGCCGATGTCCACGAAGGCGGCGGAGGCAATCGAGAGACTCCGGACGGAGTATGAGCCCACGGGCAAAGCGGGGATCCGGATCACGATGGAAGGCACGGCGGGCACAGGGGGGGGGCGGGGGGGGCGGGGGGCGATGCGGGGTCCGACGATAGCGATCAAGGCGAGATGGTCGTGCGGACTCAGGTGGCGGCATCGGACCTCAACGGCGAGGTGACGCTGGCCGATGGTCGTGTGCGCGTCTTCGAGTCGCGGGGCGAGGCCGTGGTCCACCCCGAGACGGAGTTGAACCCGACGACGTTCGAGTTCCGAGAGTTTGGCGCGCGCGTCGCGACCGACGACGAGTCCTTCGCGGAGTTGGGGGCGAGCGGGCGCGTGACGATGGACCTGAGCAGCCCGCTCAACGACCTCACGCTGACGATCCACTCGGCGCGGTTCGAGTCGCCCCTGGTTCGGCGGGCGGCGCTGGACTTTGGGGGGAAGGCCAGGGAGTGGTACGAGTCGCTGAAACCCAAGGGCGATTTCGATCTGGAGATCCGCGTGGCGCCGAACCCGAATGCCGCGCCATCGACGGACCCGTTCGCGGCCGCCCGGGAGAAGCCGTCGGAGGTCTCGGGAACGTTCTGGCCTCATTCGATCGAGGTGGACACGGGTCTGGCGAACGGCGCGCGGGTGAAGATCGGCACGGTGGAGGGGGAGTTCGAGTTTTCGCCCGGGTCGGGGCGTGTGCGGAACTTCGCGGCGATCTCGGAGGCATGGTCGGCACGGGGCGAGGGATCGTGGCTCACCCGGGAGAACGGCTCGGTCGCGAGCGAGGCGCGGTTCACAATGGAGTCGCACGGCCTGCCCGCGGATCTGCGTTCGATGCTGCCGCCGGCATTGACGGAGGTCATGGACTCGCTGGCGGTGTCGTGCGATGGCACCGTGCGAGTGGAGGATGGACAGGTCTCGGTGACGACGCCGGGGCGTGACGATGGCGAGAAGGCGGGGGAAGGCGGGATCGCGGTGGCGTCGTCGGGGCTGGTGGTCTTCGAGGGGGCGAGCGCGGATGTCGGCGTGGGCGTGACCGATGCGAGCGCGGCCATCCGGTACACGTTCTCCAAGTCGGGCGAGGAGGGCGTGCCCGCGGACTTTGATCTCAAGATCCTCGCGGATCGGGCGCGGCTACTGGGCGTGTGGGCCGAGAACGTGCGTGTGCGCGTGGCGAGCGGGCCGGGGGATCGGATCATCGTGCCGCTGATATCCGCGGATTGCCATGGCGGTCGCGTGGGTGGCGGCGTGACGATCGACGCGCCGGGGCCGGGGGGCGCGCGGGCGTACTCCGGGGATCTGCGCGTCTCGGACGTGCGGCTGGCCTCGGTGCTGGAGAACTTCAAGACCAGGGACGAGGCGCCGGTCGCGGCAGCGGAGTCGGCGTCGCCGGACGAGAGTCGGGGGCGCGTGGACGGGAACATCACACTGGGCGGCACGCTGGGCGAGCCCTCGACCAAGCGCGGGCGCGGCATCGTGACCGTGGGCGGGGCACAGATCGTCAACATCCCGGTGCTCGTCGCGATGATCCGCCTGACGAATCTCGAACTTCCATTCTCGGAGCGGCTGGACTACGGGCGCGGCGTGTTCTATCTCGAGGGCGACCGGATCAACATCGAGCGCGCGACGTTCTCCTCGAGGACGGTGGACTTCTTCGGCTATGGGACGGCGGACCTCCCCGACATGGCGCTGAATCTTCGATTCCGCGCGCGCAACAGGACGCGGATCCCCGTGATCTCGACGATCCTCGAGGGGATCCGCAGCGAGTTGTTCACGGCATCGGTCAAGGGGACGGCGTCGAACCCGGAGGTCTCACTGGTCACGTTCGCGGGCACCTCGCGCGTGGTTTCGAGCGCCATGGGGACGAGATCGGAACAGGACCAGCGGCTGGATCGAATCGAGAGTGAGATCGACGAGACGGATCGGGGGCGTGACACCTCGCGTCGGATGACGCCGGCGGATCGCGTGCCCTAAGGGCATGACGCCGCCCGGACACCGGACAAAGTCCGGCTGTTCTCCTGTCGTGGGGGAGGCAGGCGGGTACTACGCTTGAGGCCCGACGGCGGCCGCACGAGGCGTGTGCGATTTGTCGATGCCGATCGATCCGGAATCAGGTTGTGGAGCAGGGTATGGGATTGGAAGAACGGCCAGCGGGATCGAAGATCGGTCCGACGGTGGATCAGGAGTCGGAGTTGGCGGGGGGTCCGATCACGCCGGCGATCAAGCGCGCGGACGAGCCGGACATCTTGCAGGCGATCGACGGGCTGATCGGGCAGATGGGGGGCAAGGCGGGGAGTTTCGATGCGCGGCTGGTTCGTGAGTTGATGCAGACGGCGCTCAAGCTGATCCCCGACGGCCGCGACACGGGTGAACTCAAGCTGATCACGAGTTCGGTGAAGGAGTTGCGGTACGCGTACCGCGTCTTTGGGAAGTTCAAGGACCCGCACAAGGTGACGATCTTCGGCAAAGACGCGGAACGCG
>JRYD01013572.1_pt1 | contig 11094 bp, 8 predicted proteins | sample 235311 | NCBI WGS metagenome assembly JRYD01 (sample SAMN03074213, study PRJNA261472) | activated sludge metagenome | biome: Common Effluent Treatment Plant; feature: Wastewater; material: Activated sludge; isolation source: activated biomass in a lab-scale reactor treating industrial wastewater at... | reverse complement strand
GGGCGGCTACGGCGGCCCCGAACCGGGATTCGTAACGCACAATATTTCGGGCGGATATTATTTCCGGCGGGAGAGATTCAACTTCAACATCAACGTAGGCGTCTCGAATTTGATGAATCGAGCGTATAGCGAACAGTTCAACTTTGCACCCGCAAGAGGACGCTCGTTTACGATCGGCACTTCCTGGGAGCTTAAATAGGATTACTTTCCATAAACGACGGTCGAGGGCGAGAAAGCGGAGAATGCATCGCCTTCGACCGTTCTTGTTCGATATTCGTAATACTGGCCCGGCTTTATCGGCTTGTCCACGTATCGCGATCTCGTCGTCGTTTTTATCAATTCCCAACCCGTCGTGTCGCCTTCACGTCTCCAAATTTCCAACGTGAGTTCGCCGTTGTTCGAGAGGCGAAGTTCGATCGTGCCGTTCTTTGCGATCGCTTCACATTGCCTAGGTGTTAGTTCATCCATTTGTCCGATGTCCACACTCGCTTTTTTAGAGATGCTTCATTCCAAAACGCCTTAGTGAGCGTGATCACCGGCTCGGCGTGCCTTGGGGCGAGGACCGTGACCACGTCGTACCTTATCGCCATGTCCGTGACAGCGAAAAGTCGGCGATAAACGCGAGCGGTCCGCGTGATCTGCCGCATCTTCTGCTTATCGACGGCCGCGATAACCGGAACGAAATCTTCCGAACGCCGCGTTTTCACCTCGATAAAGCACAATGTCCGATGTTCGAGGGCAATGATATCGATCTCGCCCGTCACCGCCGCTCCCGCACGATTTCGGCCGACCGGAGCTTTGAAATTCGTCATGACGATCCGATAGCCGTGGGAGCTCAGATACCGCACGGCCAATGCCTCACCTTGAAGACCGAGAGAGAGATTTTCAGCCTGTGTGCTCAATTTCTAACAGCGGACGATCGGATACTCAGCCTAGAAAGCCGGTTCCTCGTAAATACCGTAAACATCGCGAAGTGCGATGCATATCTCTTCGACAGTCGCGTAGGCAGCGACCGCCTTGATGATCGCGGGCATCGTATTCTCGTTCGCTGATGCAGCTTTTTTAAGGGCCTCAAGGGAATTTGCGACCGCGCCTTTGTCACGAGTCGCCTTTGTTCGCTGGAGCCTTTCTAGTTGATGATCGCGGACGCCTTCATCGATCTGCAAGATCTCGGTCTTATGGATCTCTTCATCCATCACGTAGTTGTTCACGCCGACGATGGTTTGCTCCTTCCTTTCAACCGCCTTCTGATATTGATAAGCAGACTCCTGTATCTCACGCTGCGGAAAACCGGCTTCAATCGCCTCGACCATTCCGCCGAATCCGTCGATTTTGTCGAAGTATTCAAAGCAGCCTTCGATCATTTTTTCGGTCAGGGATTCGACATAATAGCTTCCGCCGAGCGGATCGACGGTATTCGCTACACCGGTCTCTTCGGCAATGATCTGCTGCGTGCGGAGTGCGATAAGAGCGGCGTTGTCGGTCGGGAGCGCGAGTGCTTCGTCGTAGGAGTCAGTGTGCAGCGACTGCGTACCGCCGAGCACGCCCGCAAGTGCCTGGATGGCGACCCGTGCAATATTATTGAGCGGTTGCTGGACGGTCAGAGAGACGCCTGCGGTCTGCGTATGAAAGCGCAGCTGCATCGTCCTCGGGTCTTTCGCACCGAAGCGTTCCTTCATCGTCTTTGCCCAAATGACACGTGCCGCACGGTATTTCGCGATCTCCTCGAAAAAGTCGTTATGAGCATTGAAAAAGAAGGAGAGACGCGGAACGAATTCATCGACATCCATGCCGCGATCGACTCCGTATTGGACATATTCGACGCCGTCACGGAGTGTGAACGCAAGTTCCTGCAGCGCGGTCGCACCGGCCTCGCGGATGTGATAACCACTGACGCTGATCGGGTTGTATTTCGGCACGTTTTGAGAGCAGTACTCGAAGGTGTCGATAACAAGTTTCATCGCCGGCTTTATCGGATAGATCCATTCTTTTTGTGCGATGTATTCTTTCAGGATGTCGTTCTGAAGTGTGCCCGAGATCTTCTTGAAGTCTGCTTTTTGCTTTTCTGCGACAACGAGATACATCGCGAGAAAGATTGGTGCCGGTGCGTTGATGGTTTGTGAAACCGTGACACTGTCGAGCGGGATTCCGTCAAAAAGAGCTTCAAAGTCGGACAGCGACGAAACTGCAACACCGCATTTTCCAACCTCACCTTCGCTAAGAGGTGAATCGGCATCGAGTCCCATCAAAGCAGGAAGGTCGTACGCCACAGAAAGTCCCGTCTGACCTTGCTCCATCAGGTATTTGAAACGGCGGTTCGTCTCCTCCGGCGAGGAGAAACCCGCGAACTGCCGCATCGTCCAAAGTTTGCCGCGATAGCCTGTCGGATGAATTCCACGCTTATACGGAAACTCGCCCGGAAACCCCACCTCAATGCCGTCGCTGTCTGCCGCTGAATAGAGCCCGTCCACAGGTTCGAGCGAGATACCTTCGAAGGCCTCTTTTCTCTCGGCTCGTTTCTTTAAGGCCGGATCAAGAGTTTCGGACTCCCAACGTTCTTTTTCCGCGGCATTGGCTGTTCGCGCTTGCTTTGTATCTGGTGTCATAAGAGATGGTTTTTGAACCATAACCTTTAGAATATCACGATTTTAGAGCATAAAACGAGACAAACGAGGATATCCGAGGCGAACTTCAACCTTTGCGTTACGCGTAACAATTCTGTAAGGTGAAATGGTTCGCATCGAAGACTTCAGGCCGTACTTCCCGTTTGGAAACATCGTGAAAAATATTCGCATCTTATTCATCTTATTGGCCCTTACGGCTCTCAGCTGCATGAGTCCGCGGGATAATTCCAACCGGACCCAGAACTCAAATGTGAACGTCAACGCAGACGCGAATTCGGCAAATTCGAACCTCGAAGAGCTCAGATTGCTCATAAATGTTCCTTATGAGACCGAGGACCTTGCGTGGAAGAAAGAAGACGGCTCAGAGAAGATCGTCGCTGTCCTGCGTTTTGCACCAGAAGATGCTGACAAGATCGCGGCAGAATCAGGTCCTGCGAAAGAAAAGATTAGTTTGTCGCCCGAAAGCTGGTATCCAAGCGAACTGACCGCCCAAAGCGAGACATCCGGCGACAACGGATTGGAAGGTACGGCGTATGACCCGAAGCTCTTTGTGCTCGCCCCTTACACGCAGGGCCGCCTTGTCCGAATAGACGGTACAAACTATTTTCTCCTCGAACTTTCCTAGGATGAACTGCCTTTTTTAGGCAGCCTCTGTCTGCAAAGATGTTCGATTTAAGGATGAGGCCAAATTCGTGTTAGCATCTTTTTTAGACGAGAATCCCTTACCATTTTGATGCGATCTTGCCGTGCCCTCTGCATTTTGATCTTGCCGCTATTGTTGTGCCTTCCGCTTTGGGCACAGCAGACGAATCCGGTCGACCGGCAGGTCGCAAATCCGATCACGGATACGCCCAACATCAATCCGATCGCACCGGGAAAGAGCGTTATCGCCCCAACCCAGCCGAAGGCGAAGGACAAGGTCGAACCTGAAGGCGGAGATGGCGAGGTGGTCGTTTATTCCGATCGCCAATCGGTGGAAGGAACTCAAGGCAAGCGGGTTGTAACGCACGAAGGCAGCGTTGATGTCCACTATGGCATCTATCGGCTCCAGGCCGACAAGGTCGTCATATACGAAGCCGAGAACAAGATGGTTGCGACGGGCAACGTGATCTTTGACAAGGGAAACGATGAGCGGATCACTGGCGTAAGGTCTGAGTGGAACTACAAGACCAAGCTTGGATGGTTTGAAGATGCGACCGGCTTTACGAATCAAACAAATGACGGCACCGTACTTTATTTTACAGCCGCGCGTGTCGAACGCATTTCGCTAACTGAGCTCCTTGTCACCGACGCGGAATTTACTGCCTGCGACGAAGCGGTGCCGAAATGGAGCTTTGCAGCGAAATCCGCCCGTATCAAAACCGACGACCGCGTGAAACTCAAGCATGTTAAGTTCAAGATCAAAAACACGCCGATCATCGCCCTTCCTTTTGCCTCGATCCCGATCAACAAGGAAGATCGAAAGTCGGGCTTTTTAACACCAGCGTTTGGATTTTCGCCGACGAAAGGCGCTCAGGTGTCGGGTGCGTACTTCCAAACGCTAGGCCCCTCGGCAGATGTTACGTTTCGCGGTGATCTCTACACATCGCGAGGTTTCGGATATGGGGCGGAATTACGGACACGCTCGAACTCCAGGTCGTACTTCAATATTGGTTTTTTTGCCGTCAAAGACCGCATCTTTGGTGCGAGCGAAGATCGAGATCATCCAAACCAGGGCGGTTCGACAGTTTACGCCGAAGGCGTTCAGTACTTTCCGAATGGATTTACCGCGTCGGCGGATATACGCATCACTTCAAATCTTGCATTTCGTCAGGTTTTTCTCGAAGGGATTCAGCAGATCATTTCACCTATCGAACGGTCTCAGGTTTTCGTGAATAAGAGCTGGACGAACTACTCGATGAACATCCTTGCACGTTCGCAGGTGATCTCGATCCCGAACGTTCGCGTCAAGACACGCAATTTGCCAAGCATTTCATTCGAGAAGCGTCCTTCAAGACTTTCCTTTTTTAAGAATGCCTATTTCTCGTTCAAGTCTTCTTTGGAGGGCGTCTCAAGGCGGGAAGAGGTTGACGATATCAATCTCTATCGACAGCAAAATCTCCAGGAACCAACTCTAACGCCGGCGATCATGCAGCGTTTCGATGTTTATCCCGAGTTTACGCTGCCGATCTACACGAAGTATTTCAACCTAACCGCATCGGCATCGGCACGCGTCACGTATTACTCAAATTCGCTTGACTACCGCCGGAATGTGATAAGCACCGACCTCATCCGCAAGTACGGTCAGTTTACACTTGATATCCGCCCCGTCGCCCTCGCGAAGAACTTTTACGGTAAGGATAAGAAGTTCAAGTTTCGGCATGTGATCGAACCGTTTTTGACCTATCGATTCGTAAAGGGCGTCGATAATTTCAATAAGATCATAAGGTTCGACTACCTCGATACGATCACAAATACGAATGAGATCGAGTACGGCTTAACGAACCGCATTTACACGCGAAGATATGCCGAGGCGGTCACAAAAGACGCTCAAAAAAGGCTGAGCGAGGGAGACAGCGCAAAGCGAGATGACCTTTCGATCCAACCTTACGAGATCTTTTCGCTAACGATCCGCGGAAAGTATTTCTTTGACAAGACATTCGGCGGAGCCCTTGTTGCAGGGCGTCGAAATCAGATCGAGCCTATAACCGCTCTGAGCTTCTATTCATTCGGAGGAGCGGCTCGACGTTTTTCGCCTATCAATATCGATGCGACGTATCGGCCTCAAAAGACGATCTTTGTTAGCACGCGAATGGATTGGGGGCTGTATGGCGACGGCCTACGAGCCATTTCGGCGACCGTGGGGTATGACACGAAGTTGTTCAAGCTCTTTCAGACGCTTTACTATACCCGCCGCGTTACGTTGATCCCGTCGCTCGCACAGTATGCTCGCCCGGACAGATCTGAGCCGGGCACTCTTCGCGGTGCTCAGTGGAGTCCATCGATCTTTGTCGGCAACCGGGATAAAGGACCGTATGGCGGGGCATCGCTCTTCTTTGACTTTGAGAATCGAAGAGCTGCAAATCTAAATCCGCTGATCAGTTCGCTTTACACTATCGGCTATGCCTATAACTGCTGCTCGCTGGCTCTCCAATACTACACATTCAACGTTGGTGCCCGACGGGAGAATAAGATCGTCTTCAGCTTTAGATTGAACGGTATCGGAAGCTTTGGGACGGAACAGTTCGCTCAAGGTTTGCGATAAGAAAGATGATGAGAGGAAGAAAAGCGGCTTTGGTCCTTAAAACCTAGCCGCTTTTGCCTTGTGAATAGTTATTGTCAGCTATGCGTTAGCCGTTTTTTTTTCCGGATTCACATACGTGAGCCACTCGGCACCAAACGGCGCTTCGCGTTCACCGTGAATGACCTTGAAAAATTCTTCCTGAAGTTTTTGCGTGACAGGCCCGCGTTTGCCGGCACCGACAGTTATTCGATCGACCGAACGGATCGGCGTGATCTCGGCGGCCGTACCGGTAAAGAATGCTTCGTCGGCGACGTAAAGGGCCGAACGCTGGATCGAAGTCTCGATGACCTCGATGCCAAGCTCACGCGCGATCTGGATAACAGAGTCTCGCGTAATTCCCGGCAGAATTGAAGCGCCGAGCGGCGGCGTGATGAGCTTGCCATTGTTGACGAGGAAAAGGTTTTCGCCAGAACCTTCCGACAAGTAGCCGCGATCATCAAGAGCAATACCTTCTGAGAATCCGCCGAGAATAGCCTCCATCTTGATAAGCTGCGAATTCATATAGTTCGCTCCGGCCTTTGCCATAGCCGGCATTGAATTCGAGGTGATCCGCGTCCAGCTTGAAACGCACGTATCGATACCGGTTTCGAGGGCCTCGTCGCCGAGATACTTGCCCCCATTGCCAAACGGCAATATAGGAATCGATCGGATTCGGGAATGGGTTCACACCAAACGCGGGCTTCTCTTCGTCGAGTCCGCGGAAAATGATCGGCCGGATGTAGCAATGCTCAAGGCCGCTGTCCCTGATGACTTCGATCGTGCCTTCGCAAAATTCATCGCGGGTAAACTTCGAGTCCATCCGATAGATCTTCGCAGAATTGAGCAGACGCTGCATATGCTCCGTGAGGCGAAAGACTGCAGGCCCGTTCGAGGTCGTGTAGCACCGTATGCCTTCGAAAACGCTCGACCCGTAATTGACGACATGCGACATTACGTGGATCTTCGCATTATCCCATTCGACCAACTGACCATTCTTCCAAATCTTTGGTGCAATAAGCATCGTGCTGACATCTTTTCCTGCCATATTTCTATCTAAACTCCTTGTTCGAAAAAATCTCTCAATAAATAAGATAAACGGTGAAAGGGACGGTAGTCGCAAAAATATTCGTTATTACCGTATAACATTAAGGATAGTATAGCCCTGCGGGAGAGGCAAACTCCGGCCGCACGAGGAATCGCCGGGAGGAGCGGCGGGATCTTGCGACCGGTTTTGCGGAACTGACGTCGATCGGCCTCCCAATGACGCAAAAAAGGGCGAGATCGTCGCCGACCTCACCCTTTTGTTCACCGTAAAGTTGGTGTCCGTCAGAGGATCAAAGTACGAGGGGCACCATCATCCAAACGCGAGGCGAAGACCTGCCCGTTTATCGCAACGATGACGACGACAGGTTGATCTCCTGAGCCATCCATGTCGTCATTTAACTCGACGTCTTGGGCGTAGATGCCGGGTTCAACCTCTTCCGGTTGGCTCAAGATCGTGAGGAAATGATTCGTGCCCAAGCCGATACGTACGTTGATGACGCCAGTGCCGATTCGCGGGTTGAATCCGGTCAAATAAATTCGAAGCTTTGTCGGAACACGTCCAAATGGCCGAATGCTTCTGGTTCGTACCGTAAATGGCTCGGTCGTCTGCACGCGATTTGTGACGTTGAATATCTTTGCTCGCCCACCTGGACCTTCTAGCCCTTCGAAACTGTACACATCCGGTCTTGCAGGCACCAATATGACCTGCGTCCGCATTATCGTCCCATTATTGTTCAAAACAAGATCATAGGGCGTGCCTTCCACAGCCGCCGGAATGCCTCGCGGAACGACGAAATCGATCCTGTGGCGACTAACACGAACAAGTCCGCAGGAAAAACCATTGATCGTCATCGTCACGCCGCTAAGCTGTATCGGAAGCTGGAAGCTTCGCTGCATTGACCCAACGCCGGACCGCTCAACGAACGGGCGGTCGATGCCCGCCTGGAAGTTCATTATCGCGCGCATTCCGGGAGCCAGGCCGAATACTGCCGGCGGAGACTGCGGCGTGGGTGTGGGCGTCGGGCTCGGCGATGCGGTCGGTGACGGTGAAGGTGTTGGAGTCGGCGTGGGCGTCGCTGTCGGACTAGGTGATGGAACAACGGTCGGCGAAACCGGGATCTTACTGGCCCCTGTCGCAAAATTCGCGGAGATCCTGGCCTCGTTAATTGCCGTCGGCGTAAGCATATAGTACACCTCGGGCGATGAGTCCAAATTGCCGCCGCCGAGTTCGGTCAGCGACATATTGAACGCGAATCGTGATGCAGAATCGCTCGTGATTGCTCGCGTAGAAGCGAGAAACGTCGTTGGCGACGGGAACTTTGCGATCCGCTTAAAGGTCGCGCTTGCCGGCGGAACGGTGAGCGGATACGTATAGAGTTGGATCGGGCGGTTCGGATCCGGGTTCAATCCTTCGTCGGCATTTGCCGGGACCGTGCCGTCGGCTTTGATATTCATCCTCGTTTCGAGGATAAGTGTCGAAGGCGTTCCGGCAACGTCGGTGTCGGTGAAACCTCCATAACGCTGCAGGTCGCCGCCCGGAGCTCCGGAGTCACCATTGCTGCGGGGCAGCACACGGCGGAAATTGTTCGCCGTTGCATCATAGACATATGTCGCAAACGAATCGTAATTCGTACCGCTATTCTCGTTCGCAAGGTCAGCGTATGAATCAAATACGATGAGGTTGCCGTCGCGGCTCATACGGCGTCCGAGGTCAAGGATATTTACGATGGCCCCGGGCGTTGTCGGCGTGGTTGCCGTAACTTGCTTCTTTACGGTGCCGACGTCTCCCGTCGCAGTCAGATCGGAATAGAATATCTCCTCGTTCCTACTCGACGCCGGATTGTTTCCGCCGGTCATTCCGACGATCGGGTTGTCGCCCGTACTTGCGAATGCGACGCGCAATCCGTTGCCGGAGATCGTCGGATTCTTGTTATAGATCGGGTCCGAAATTACGCCGCGAGGCGTCTTTGTGATCTGATTCAGCGTCGATGTCGGCCGATGGAATGTAAAGACCTCGTCGTTATCTTCGTTGAGCGGGAACGAGTTGCCGACTCCGGGAACAAGGTCTCTGGTCGAGACGAACGCGATGGTGCCGCCGTCGTCCGAGATGCTTGCGTCGTGGTTATCGTCAGCGACGAATGCTCCGGAGCTTTGTGTTCCGCCGCGCGGCAGTTGGCTCGGGACCGTGTTCGTCACTCTGGTGAACGTGCCGCCGGCAAGCTCCTGATACGGTATCTCGACGCCGCTCGTCATATCCGGAACGGGCGTAAAGACGGGCATCTGATAGATCCACATTTCGAGATTCGCGTCGCGAGTCAACGGATTCGGGGCCGGCGAAGGGCTCGGGCTTGGACTCGCCGAAGGCGTCGGTGTCGGACTCGTGAACGAGTTGCCGTCGAACGAACCGGGATTCGTCGTGCTGATGACAGGCGGATTCGTATCATCACCGGGATAAGCGATGGTCGCATTCGAAGAAAATGCGATCCACTTGCCGTCGTGGCTGATGATCGGACGCGTATTGACGATCGAGATGCGTACGTTGCTGAACACGTTCTCGCCGTTCACGTCGTACATCACGCTTCTTGTGTCGGTGATCTGAAAGATCCTTCGCTGAGCGTAATCGAAGACGAAGATCTCGACGTTGTGGTCACTGTTTCGGGGATTCTCCGTCGCGACGTCGCCGTTCGATTCAAAGACAACGAATCGCCCGTCGCCGCTTATGCCGCCCGCGTACGATTCGGCGGCCGCGTTCGTGATCTGGCCGATGACCGAATCAAGCTGTGCCGAGGCCTGCGAATTCAGGCCGAGGCAGAAGATAATTGCAAAAAATAAAATACTAAAGCGAAATGTCACAGATTCCTCCGGAGGACTTTTCGAAACTTATGCCGCTCGCGATCAAAGCCTACGGCGGCAAAGGGCTCAAAAACAATAGATTTTAAGGCTTTTACCTTACCTGAGGCAAACGCGCCAAGGCATCATTTTTACCAATATCGCGATAATCTAAAACTGCACGCTTTGATGCACGTGACCGCACCCGCGGTTGTAAACTATCGCGGGCTGTATATCATTTAGTTCAAAGGGGTTAGATGCCAGAAGGATTTGGCGATAGCAAACGCGACCGGGCGAAGACTCGGCAATTGCTTTTTAGACCACCTGTTCGGGCGAACTACCATGAAGATCCGCTATGTGGCTTCGCTTAGCCACGCCATTTATGGCGTGGTATGGTTGGGGAATTTATCCTAGCCCGTTCACGGGCTTTGGAGAAACAAAAGGGCGTAAACGCCCTCTGATATTTTTCGTGAACGCAACCACGCCGTAAACGGCGTGGCTAAGCTAAGACGATAGGATCAGGATGAAAACCACGCTTAGCTAAAGCTGGTGGCAATTCTGAAACCAAAGCAAGAGTTAAAGCTATCGGCAATTCAAAGAGTGATGGACTCGCCATTAAAAATCATGATCGTCGCCGGTGAGGCATCCGGTGATACGCACGCCGCAAAGCTCGTCGAAGCGCTGAAGGATTCGGCGGGCGGCAGCGTGAGCTTTTTTGGCTCTGCCGGCCCTAAAATGCGTGCGGCCGGCGTCTTTCCGATTGTTGAGGCCGACAGGCTCTCGATAATGGGCCTGCTCGAGGTCGCAAGGGCCCTGCCGATGTTCTGGTCCGTTATGCGGAAGCTCAAAACCGCGGCCATTGCCGAGAGGCCGGATGTGGCGGTGCTCGTCGATTTCCCCGAATTCAATCTAAGGCTGGCGAAATTTCTCCACAAGCAGGGAATTCGCGTCGTCTATTACATCGCCCCGCAGGTCTGGGCCTGGCGCGAATATCGGGTGAACGCATTGCGGCGAAATGTCGATCTTCTTCTCACGATCCTGCCGTTCGAGAAAAAGTGGTTCGAGGAACGCGGCCTGAAGAATGTCGAATACGTCGGGAATCCGTTGGCACGGGAGGTTGCCGCAACGAAAGATCGAGCCGAGTTCGCCCGCGAGAATGGCCTCGACCCGGAAAGGCCGATCATCGCACTTCTGCCCGGAAGCCGACATAAGGAGATCGTGCGGATCTTGCCTGTCCTCGTTGAAACTGCGAGTCTGCTTGCCGCTAAAGATGGTTCGAGGCAGTTCGTAGTTCCTCTTGCAACAGATAAGAATCTGCACGATGCCGAAGCGGCT
>JRYD01000210.1_pt1 | contig 11099 bp, 4 predicted proteins | sample 235311 | NCBI WGS metagenome assembly JRYD01 (sample SAMN03074213, study PRJNA261472) | activated sludge metagenome | biome: Common Effluent Treatment Plant; feature: Wastewater; material: Activated sludge; isolation source: activated biomass in a lab-scale reactor treating industrial wastewater at... | reverse complement strand
AAAAACTGTAGCCCTCGGGTTAACGGATTGGGAGCGCAGGCGGCGTGCTGGTCGCCGTATGTGGCATGCTGGACGCTGTACATACAGATGATGCCGGTCGTCGGCGTACACCGGATGATGTCCGTGTGATCGTCCTTCGGATCGCGCGGGAGACGGGGTGGGGCTACACACGCATTCTCGGCGAACTCAAGAAGTTGGGGATTGGCAGTGTCTCGCGATCAACCGTTGTAAACATTCTGCGTGAGGCCGGGCTGCCGATTGGGCCTGTTCGTGGCGAGCGGAGTTGGGACGAGTTCCTCAAGGCGCACGCCACGACGCTGTGGGCCTGCGACTTCATGGCGACGCGCGTGGTCACGCGACAAGGGCTGCGACTGGCGTTCAGCCTGGTCCTCATACACCCGAAAACGCGGCGGGCGCACGTGTCGACCAGCACTACCAAGCCCGTCGCTACATGGCTCGCTGGCGTGGTCAGGGAGTTCGCGGTGAGTGTGCCGAGGGACATGAGTGGGCCTTCACTGCTGATGCGAGATCGCGACAGCAAGTTCCTCGTCGACAATGGCGTCTTCGAGCGGGCATTGGGTGAGCACGGGATGCGGTCGATGCCGTTGCCGTGCCGATCGCCGAACCTCAACGCGCACGTCGAGCGGCTGATCCAGAGTGTCCAGGCCGAATGTCTCGACCACTTCGTGATCCTCGGCACGCGGCATCTGGACTACCTGCTGCGCGAATACGTCGACCACTACAACTGGGATCGGCCGCACTCGTCGCTGGAATTCGCGACGCCCATGGGTCGGCGGCCATCGACCCGTACCGGACCGACAGATCGCTGTGAGATCCGCTGCCGGTCAAGATTAGGCGACGTGCACAAACACTTCTACCGAACGGCCGTGTGATGTCGTATGCGGGCTGAAATGGTATCAGATTCTGGCGATATGAGTATTTATAAAGGAAGAAAGGCCGCGTGATAACACATATGGGCTGCAAACGTAGCGAGTACTCGCAAGATGAATATTTGTACTGAATGAAAATCACGGAGAATCTTGGGTATTAGTTCTCTCGATTACCGATCTAAAGCCGCGCATGTCGAACGCGGCGCTTGGTGCGGCACCGTTGCGTTCAAAAACCGTACACCACTCTTTGGGTTGCAAATACGACCCGCCTCGAGATGCCCTCCACCAGTCACTATTAGGACCGCTGGGATCCACGCCATTTGGCGAGTTTCGCCCCCTCCACGTTCTGCACCACTCGTCCACATTGCCAAACATGTCGAATAGACCGAATGCATTGGGGAGAAGCCGGCCTGTCGGATGAGTATGCCCTCCCGCATTGACGGCATACCACATGACCTTGCTTGCGTCGACATTACTCGGGTTGTATGGCGTTGTAGTTCCTGAGCGTGCTGAGTACTCCCATTGGGCCTCGGTCGGAAGGGTGTACGCCCAACCCGGGATAGTTGGGAGTACATCACGGTAACTCATGGCTTGGGCCCAGTTGATCTCTGCGATTGGGAGATCTTGCTCGGCTAGATTCGGAATGGGAGTGTTATTTGCGATCGCCCACTGTGCTCTCGTAGTCTCCGTAACCGACATGTAGAAATCCTTGGAGAGCGTGACAATTCTCGATCGTGCATTCTGCGCGTCAGTGAAACTTCCTCTTGGTATATTGACAAATAACATGCCAACCTGGTTTGTAGCATAACCTTGCAAAAATGAGTCGTCCACGCTTGAGTATGTTCCTACCGAAAGCATACCACCCTCAACTCGTTGTTCGCGCCATGTAGTGCCAATAAGAGTCTCTTCGTGCGGGAATGGTCGGCCTGGTTCACGCTTGAGCAGGCCCGCCAGACGCCAATTACATAATTCACCGAACTTCTGCGGTATCTTTGTATCGATCTCAACGTACTGGCGAATATTGGAATGTTTGTCGGTATAATCGACGGCCGATTCATGGTTCGTGTCTGCGTGTGAGGGGGGCATTAGCCCTCCCCAAACGATGTCGATCGTGTCACTCCTATCCACAAGAAGTCGAATCCCACTGATCTGGATTACACGATCGTGCTTGATCTGAGAAATACCCGTTCCTGCCGCGATAATAGATACGTCGCATAGTTGGTCTTGGTCAGAAGAAGGCGACGATCGCTTTCTGTCGCTCGGGATAGATACAGATATTGGCTTGAGTGTGCCTGGTGGGCATGTACCTAAATATGTATTGTCGACCACAATTTCAAATGAGTTTTCCGTTAAGTTGCATATCCGCAGGTTAGTAGTAACAGGTGCTTGCGATAGTTCCGCTGAATACGCGTGTGTACTGGTTGCTGGTTGACAGTGAAAAGCAAATCTTACAAATGGCATTATTATTGCGAACATGTACGTGTTGACCATTAACATATTCATGGCGGACTCCTAATAGGTTTCAATTGAAGGGCCGCACGTCAATTGTTGATACATTATGCACCAGCTTGCGCAGAACGCCAATCTGCCTTTGGGTATTGGGAATTGTGCTGTGGCGCTACTAACGCACATGGCATGAGCAGTTAGTGGATGCACGCCTCTGCCAATCATGCAAGATATGCAACCTCTCATATACGTAGACCATGGGGAGTTGCCCATGCAGGTGCACATACATTGGAAGTTCTCTCCGAAGTGTGACATGCACGGATTCGGATACGTTGTGGCACAGAATGGTGCAATCGTACCTGGTAAGAAGGGTAGTGGGGGAAATAGTAGAGGTGGAACGGCAACAGGCGTTGATAGTGTTACGCAGATCAGCGACGATGGTAGATCAGATAAAGATTCTGCCAGTGCGACACAATTCTGGTATTTAAAGAACGCCAATTCTAGACAATAAAGGTCGGGAGTACTACCTGGTCCGAATGGCAATAGTGGAGGAAGTAGGCCTCCGGGCGGGAACAGAGTGCTGCACAATGCGACATCGACGTTGTATTGCAATCGGCAAAGCGGATGCCATGGTGTTGTTAAAGGTGGCCACCATAGAGGGCTAATGGGCCAAGGAGAGCCTGGAACAGGTCCGGCAATCAAGACTTCATTCTTCAGCGGTAAATCAATATTATAGCACGAGCTCGGAAAATCAAGTCCGGCGAATACAAGCGTATTGGCTGTCGATGCACATCCGTGAGAGCTGCATTGCCCAAATGGATCACGTTTATTCAGAGGCAAACTTCGTGCGTACTCATAAAGGCCCATCCCATCCACATACCCCAGAGGATCTCGTCTGGTCCAGCGTCCCAGCCCCGCGTCGTAGACGCGATTCCGGACGTGGTAGAGGGATCGCTTGTTTCCGACGAAAGTGGGATCGAACTCGTACCCCGCGTACCCGCGGCGGTTGCCGATGATGTCGGCGCCCAGGAGCCAGCGGCCGAGGGTCTGGTAGCCGCCGGTGATGGAGTTGGCGTGGGTGATGTCGTTGCTGTCGACCTTGCCGCTCAGGTCGGCGTCCTGGCGGACGTCGTACGACCCGCTGCCGGAGATTGCCGAGTCGTCCGTCGCGTCCCAATCGCCGTCGGAGTCGGTGTCGCCGGCGGGGAGTGAGTAGGGCACGCCGTAGGCCGAGTACTTGACCCACTCGACCATCTTGCCGGTGTCGGTGAGGATGGCGCTGACGTCGGCGCGCCAGTTCTGGCAGTAGTAGAGGCGTTCCTCGCGGGTGCCCTCGGAGAGGCCCGTCCAGCCGTTCTTCACGTCGCGGTCGCGGAGGATGACGCTGTCGATGTAGGACGAGCCGGCGTAGCCGCCCAGGCCAGCGGCGTGGTGCACGAAGACCTCCTTGGGCTCCTCGTCGTCGTCACGGAAGGAGGCGACCATGCGCCAGGAGTCGTCGAAGCAGAAGTAGTACCACGAGTCGCTGGAGTCCACGTCGGCGTCTGTGTCGGTGTCGTAGTGCCAGCCGATGCGGTAGCCCATGCCGTTGTAGCGGTACTCGGCGATGAGGTCGCCGGAGGTCTTGTCCTTGACCTTGCGGAGGCGGCCGAAGGGGTCGTAGACGTAGGTGTAGTGCTCGTTGTCGCCGGTGAGGTTGCCGTTCTTGTCGTAGGAGGGGGAGTAGACGGTCGAGGTATCCGAGTGGATGTCGCGCGACAGCGTCTCGTTGGCGAGGTTGAAGGTGTCGGTCTCGTCGAGCTCGTCGGTGTCGGCGAAGTCCACGTCCCCATTGAGATCGAGGCGGTGGTTGATCCAGTTGCCGGTCTGGGAGAGGCCCAGGTTGCCCGAGGAGTCGAGCCAGCGCTCGTCGCGGGAGCGGTTGGAGATCGAGCCGCTCGCGAGCGTCCCCTCCTCCGCTCGCTCGAGCCGATTCAGGGCGTCGAGGGTGTACTTCACGTCGAAGTTGCGGTTGCTCGAGACATCCATGTGGACGTTGTCCTGCACGCTCAGGATATTGGAGGCCGGGTCGTGGACGATGTCCACATCGTAGAAGTCGGCGTTGGCGGTCCCGCCATAGGCGGTCCAACGGCTGTCGGTGACGCGATTGAAGCGGTCGAGGTCGGGATACTCGCCCGAGGCGGTGGCGTACTCGTAGGTCTGCCAGCGGGCAGTGGGTTCGAGGAGGTCGGTTCCGACAAGGTGGGAGGCGCCGAGGTAGGCGTAGGCCGCCACGGGGACGTCGCCGGCACTGTTGACGTTGGTCTCGACGGTGGTGACCCTGCTCGCGGCGTCGTCGAGGAGCCCGCCCGAGGAGGAGAAGTTGTACTGCACCTGGGTGCCGCCGGGGAGGTTCTTCTTGTAGCGGCGGATGGTGTTGCGACCGGTGGTGGCCTTCTCGTAGAGGTAGTCGACCTGGAAGGCGTCGCGGCCCGAGGCCGAGGCGTCGAGGTCGGAGTCGACGTCCTGCTCGAACACCTCGATATTGCCCCAGTCGTCGTAGGTGTACTTGACATCGTCGACGACGCTCCCCGACCCTGGCGTCTGGTTGTCGTACTGGGTGACCTTGTTCACCATGCCGCGCGAGAGGTACGTGGTGCTGATCCGACGAACAGCGCTGTCGAAGCCGCCGATGATGGTGGTGATGGCGCGGTGCGTCTCGCGACCCGCGGTGTCGTAGGTCGTCTCGGTGATGTTCCCTTCCTGGTCCTTGGTCCAGACCTGCTGGCCTTGCGCGTTATAGGCGTAGATGACGGTCCGGTCGGCTGTGGGCTGGGAGCCTGTCTGCGGCGGGTAGGTCACGCTGTAGAGGAGCCGGCCGGAAGCGATGACCGACTGCACGGGCGTGCCGCTGCCGGCGGTGCCCTTGGTCGTGCCGTAGGTGTACGTCGTGACCTGGTCGTCGGCGGTGTCGACAGTGCCATCGCCGTTGATGTCCACCCAGACCGCGGTCTGGAGGCCGTCGGTGTACTCGAATCGGGTGTAGAGGTCGTGATCGCGATCGGGGGTCGCCAGTGACCCATTGAGGTAGTTGCGGATGGTGGCGACCATGCGCCCCGCGTCGTCGTACTCGTAGCGTGTGATGGTGCCGTTGGCGTCCCTTTGCTCGAAGACCGTTCCATCGTCGTTGTAGTTCGTCTTGGTCACGATCCTGGTTGTCGGCCCGGAGTCCGATCCCGATGGCTCGGAGGTCGCGGAGCGATCGAATGTCCCGACGCTCTTGGTGGCGTGGTTCGTCCCGTAGAAGGCCGTGGTGGTGGGGCGATGGAGTTCGTCGTACCATCTCGCGGTGATCTGGATGCGCCCCAGCACATTGCCGTCGGTGAACTTCAGCGCGTTGCCATCGCCGCCGTCATTGGTCGTGTCCAGGGGGCCCGTGGTCGTGGTGTCGTCGTGGAAGCGCTCGATGGTGCCGCTCACGAGCACCTCGTCGGTGTCCTCGTCGTAGCCGTTCTGGGTCTCGACGAGCACCTTGTCACCGTCGACGTCCGCCCAGAGAGCCGTCGAGTCGTAGACATCGCTATAGGTGTTGACGGCGTCGTCCGTGGTCGCGAGAACGAACGATTGCGCGACGCGTCCGAGCGTGTCGTAGCGGGTCTTGGTGAGCTGCTCGCCGTCGACCTTGATGGCGCGCCCGTCGGGGTCGTACCAGGTCAGGGTCTCGAGCGTGTCGGAGCTGGCGCCGGTGCTCTGGTTGATCTTGTGCCGCTCGGACTTCCAGGTCATGCCCCGCTCGTCGTAGGACATCGTGCTCAACGAGACGCGATTGGTCGTCGTCGACGAGGCGACGGTCGAGGCGGTGAGGCCGCTGCTCGAACCGAAGGCCGCCACCGCCACCATGCGGCCGAGGTTGTCGTACTCGGCGACCGCGTAGGGGGCCTGCGGGCTGAGCGTGACGATGCGCCGGCCGCGGTAGTCGTACAGATAATCGGTGGCCCGCTCGTCGGTGCTGCTGTCGACGACGTACACCTTCTGGGTCACCACGCGCGAGTTGGTGTCGTAGACGGTGGCCGCCGTCGTCACCATGTTGTTGGTGCCGCTCGACTCGCCCTGGGGGTCGCCGTTGTCGTTGGTCCCGACCTCGGAAGACTCCACGCGGCTGAGCGCATCGTAGTTCGTGCGGCCGATCGTCCCCGTCGGATCCTTGAGGCGGATCTTCCGGCCCAGATCGTCGTACTTGAGCGTCCAGGTGTCGTGGTCGCTGGGGCTCGCGCCGGAGATGGTCGACGGGATGGTGTGGAAGACCGAGCGCTCCTCGAGGCGGCGTCCGGTGTCGTTGTACACGCTGTGGGTCAGGCGGGCGATGGTGCCCGCGGTGCCGTCGAAGGCGCCGACGGCGTCCGAGCCGGTGAGGATCCAGGTGTACGGCGGCTTGTTCGTGCCGGAACTGCTGATCGCCACCACCATGCAGTCCTCGACTTGCATGGACTGGTTCTTCACCGTGTACTGGGCGGGCCCGAAGTAGTTCGTCGCGACGCGTGGGACCTGGAGCACGACAGGTCGATCGTCGTCCAGCTTGGTGTACTGCACGAGGGAGACCTTCGAGTCGGGCGCGGTCACCGTGGAGGATCGGCCCTGGGCGTCGTAGGTGTACGTGGTCGAGCGGTGGACACCGCCCGAGTTGTGCGGAATCGAGTAGTAGGTGTACGGATCGTCGTGGCCCGGATAGGTCTGCACCCCGTCGTTCGCGGCATCCTCGACACGCTCTGCCATCTGCCCATCCTCGAATCGGGTGTAGGTGAGGATGGCCCGGGCCGACTCCACGAAGGCGATGGTGCCGTCGGGGCGGAGATAGCGTGTGGTGGCCGTTGCCGTCCCCGAGCCGTTCTTCGAGGTGGAGACCGCCGGCGCCGTGCTCGTGATCGTCTTGGGGGTGATGTACTGGACGTCCGTCGTGGTGGAGGTCTCCCACCAGGTGTACGCGGTCGTGCGCTCGTCGTAATCGGCCGACGCGGTGTGGTCGGTGGTCGCGGTGTGGAAGGACCGGCTCTGGTACGGGATCGGCCGCGTCACATCGACCGCCGGCGAGGACGTGATGCTCAGGTCGCGGGTCGAGTACGACGACCAGGAGACCAGCGTCGCCGACGTGGACGGGGTCGCGGTGTCCCCTTCGTGCACGCGCGTCGCCTCGGCGAACCCTGTGGCGTCGCCGCTGCTCACCCGCGTCGTGTAGTTGACCAAGCCCACGCTGCTGCTCGTGGTGATCGTGCCATCGGGGCTCCCACTGGTGTTGTGGGTGTACGAGGACAGATTCGCCGGAGTGTGCACCTCGGTCACCTGGCCGCTGGAGTTCCGCACGACCTTGGTGGCCCAGAAGGTCGGAGCCGGGCTCGTGCCCGCCGGATCATCGTCGCTTTGGACGCGCGAGAGGGGCTGGCCCACCTCGTCGAAGTACTGGGTCACCCACGCGCCACCCGACGGGGGTTGGATCACAGCGCGATGGTGCCAGGCCGTGTCGTACCCGGTTGTGCCGGAGAACGACGGAGACTCATATGCCACGAAGTGCTCGCCGTTGAGGGAGCCCCCTCCGCACCCGCAGTTGCCATCGAAGAAGACGCTGGCGACCTTGCCGGTCGAGTCGTACTTGAGATACACGTCGGAGATGGACTTGAGGTTCGCGTCGGTCTCGGACTCGTAGTCCTGGTCGAAGGTGCCGTCCCCATCCCAGTCGTACCGACGGGCCGCCTCGTGGCCCAGGACGAGCTTGATCTCGTGGTCGTGGCCCGGGTTGCTCATCGAGTTGAACGTCCCGACGTAGTAGCGGTAGTACTGCCGCGTGGTCAGGGTCGCGGAGGTGTCCGTCAGGGGCGTGGTGATCGACACCAGCTTGAGATCGCCCTCGCCTCCCTCGGACTTGCCGCTCGCGTAGTACTCGTACTCGACGAGGCCCACCATGGTCTCGTCGCCGCAGCTTCCCCATCCGCCCACGCCGTCCTCGGCCTCCGCGAGCACCGAGGCCAGACGCGTGTACCCGCTCGTGCCCGTGGTCGTGTAGGTGTAGCAGAACCGGTGCCCCGCCGAGTCGTAGGCCTTGCTGATCGTGCCATCGGCGTTGTAGCCGTTCGTGACCGCCGTGCTCGCGGTCGTCTCGTCCCCGACGTACGCCGCGTTCCCCGCCGGGTCGACGAACTTCCACAGCTGCCAATCCGCGGCGTGGGAGGCGGTGTTGCTGCCGAAGAAGTAGGTCCGGTTGCCGTTCTGGTCGGAGTAGACGTAGGTGTCGGGCGAGCCGGAGACGTATTGGAAGACCCCCGCGGCGCCGTTGACGCCACGGAAGGTCGTGTCGCTGCTCCCCGTCCGCTTGAACTCCACGTACCGATCCGCGCCAAAGACCAGGTAGACCATGTCCTCGGCCTGGGTGGTGCCCGAGTCGTTGTCGTGGTCGTAGAACGCAATCTCGGGCTGGCTCGTCTGGAACCAGTTCCATCCCTGGTATCCGTTGCTCGCCGAGGACTGCCGGGAGTTGTACGTCCGCCCGATGGTCCAGCGGACCTGGGCGGGGAGGGAGAGGTCGTACTCCATCGGCGCGTACCCACCCGTGGAGAGGCTCACGCCCCCGAAGGAACTCCCGCCCTGGGGCGCCTCGAAGGGATTGCCCGCCAACGCCCACGCGAATGCGCCGCTCGAGCGCCGCGTGCCGTCCACGCCGACGCCGCGCTGCTCGGCCAGCGGCTTGACGCCCTGAACCGCGGTGCCCGACGAGGGGAGGTACGTCGTGAGCGAGTCGTTGTAGATCTGCAAGATCTGGTCCGCGTGCACCACGGAGCCAAAGCCGCATAGGGCGATCGCGAGGGAGGTCCAACGGCGAGAACCAACGACGACGGGGCGGGTGCGCACGCGCATGACAGTGTCTCCGAGCGGCCTCCCGGGACGCACACACCGAGGGCGGGTCGGGATCAACATACCCGAATCTCCCACGCCGTGCGAGTGATCACATGGGGACTTGTGACAATTAATTTTCCGTGCCATTGTCCGGGCGGGATCTGCCGGTGCGTTGGTGTAGATTTCTACGCCGCCCACGGCCACCCCGGGTGAGCGTGACTCAATGGCTCTCCACAACTTTGTGGCAATCACGGCCCGCTCGATTGTGTGTGTGGTGTTCATCTCTGGTTAAGGGCCGGATCCTCTCGAGTGTTTCTGCTCCTCAGCGAGGATCTCGCTTGCACGCCGGGGTGGATTCCGGGAGAATGCCCAGATCGGTTGTGAATCATCTCCACACGTTCGCAGGGAGGCCGTCCATGTCCCGACCCGCCGCACGAGCCATCGCCACACCCGTCGTCCTGGTGTTGATCGTCGTCTCCACCGCCACCGGGGTCGGCATGCTCTACTTCTGGCCGCTGACTCTCCGGCAACCCGGACTCACCCATCCCGCGGCGACGCCGATGCAACTGCTCCTCAGTGCCTCGGGGCTCTCGGCCGATGCGCTGTGCGCCGCGGGCGTTGGATCCGAGGACGTGGCCGGGACGCTCGGGCACGTCGCCACGAACCTCGAATCGATGCGGGGCCAGCGGTCCGCGGCCCAGGACGCCTTCAACACCGCGTCCATGCAACTCACGACGCTCGAGCGCCGCGTTCGCGCCGGGGCTGGGAGCCAGGAGAACGTCGCCTCCATCGCGACTCTAAAGACGCAGGTGGCGACCGCCCGCGCGAGCCTGGAGGCCGCCACCAACGCCGTTGTGCAGGCACTCGCCGTGGACGCCACGATCCAGTCCCGTCTGGCCGCGCTCCGCGACCCTCGCGGCGACGGCCTCCCCATGGAGTACCGAACGACGGATAAGACCGAGGCCCAGTGGGTCGCGCTCCGACACGCGGCGGCCTCCAAGCGGATCCATACCCGTTTGGGCGAGCCCGTGCCCCAAGGGGTCCAGGAGTTCCTCGCGACCGTGGACGCCGACGTGAACGTGGTCGCGGCCCGGTCACGCCTCACGAACAACGGCGCGGCCGTTCGGACCGCGTGGGACCAGGCCGTGCAGGCGGAGTAACGAGAGAATCATGCGAGCCGTGAACCGATGGTGCTCCGTGTTGGCTGTTGGGGCGTCAGCCCTCGGGGCTCTGTTGGCCGGTTCGAAGGTCACGCTCGCGTTGCAGCCGCCATCGCCGCTCGAACTCTCGGGAGAGATCCCACCCCGCACCACCACCCTCCCCAGCGAGTTGGACCTGGCCCGACTCGTGGACCTGGCGGCGGAGCGTCTTCGGCTTCGTCTGGAGTACGACCCTGCGATTGTGAAGAGCACGGTGACGCTGCGACTGCCGGAGGGGCTGAGCGACGAGGACCTGTGGTCGCTCACCAACGAGATCCTGGTCTCGCGTGGGTTGGCGTTAGTGGCACGTGGTGAGGCCTCGTCCCGGTCGTACACGATTGTACGGGCGTCCGACGCGGCCGCGCAGGGGCCGGTGGTGGACGCCGGGGAGGCCCTTCCCCAGGGGTTCGTGACGGTGGTGATGCAGGTTCTCAACCGATCCCCCAAGGACGTGGCCGAGGCGTTGCGGCCGCTCCTCTCTAAGCCCGCCGGGACAGCGACGCCGGTGACCGGAACTCGGATGCTCCTGGTCTCGGACTACTCGGATCGGTTCGCACGACTCTCGAGCGTGGTCGCTTCGCTGGACGCCGAGTCCGAGTCGCCCGTGGTCCTCGAGATCCCCCTTAAAGCGCTCTCGACTGCCAGCGCCGTCGCCTCGATCCAGCAGGTGATGCAGAAGCGCGACGCGGTGACGGGGGACAAG
>JRYD01008923.1_pt1 | contig 11103 bp, 9 predicted proteins | sample 235311 | NCBI WGS metagenome assembly JRYD01 (sample SAMN03074213, study PRJNA261472) | activated sludge metagenome | biome: Common Effluent Treatment Plant; feature: Wastewater; material: Activated sludge; isolation source: activated biomass in a lab-scale reactor treating industrial wastewater at... | reverse complement strand
GGATTCTTTTTTCTGAAAAGGGAAGTCATAAAGGACGCAAGGCTGAATCCCCTCGGGTTCAAGATCGCCCTCGAAATACTCGTGAGGGGAAAGTACGACAAAGTGGTCGAGGTGCCCATTACGTTCCGGGACCGTCTTTACGGGGAAACCAAGCTGGGGAGCGGGGTTATAATCGACTATCTCCTACATGTAGCAAAGCTTTACGCTTACAAGGCCTTCTCGTAAAATATCCTCCGGCGGGCGATTTATAATTCGGCGCTCCGCCGGCATCATTCTGATCGGAATTCCTCGATGAAAAGCGTAACAAGCACCGACACGGGAAAGACGGCGGCGCTTATATGCGCCGGGGTATTCATCGCGACTTTCGTCGTGTACTACCTCATGCAGGAAGGGCCAGCCACTCCATACGACAATTTCGTCCGGCTTGCGGACGCGTTTCTTCACGGGAGGCTTTACCTTTTAAGCAACGTCTCACACCTGGAGCTTGTCCCGTTCGACGGAAGATTTTACGTCGTCCCGCCGCCCATGCCGGCCATAATCATCATGCCCGTCGTCGCGATATTCGGCCTGTCCACGAACCAGACCCTTATATCTATAGTACTCGGGAGCGTGAACGTCGTCCTGGCATATCTGGTCTCAAGAGAGCTGACCGGGAAAAGAAGTATCCAGCTCTGGGCGACGGCGATGTTCGGATTCGGCACCATACACTGGTGGGTGGCGTCGTCGGGCGGCGTGTGGATGTTCTCGCACACGGTTTCGCTGACGTTTCTATTCATAGCCGTACTGCTCACGCTCAGAAACGCGCCGCCGCTCGCGTCGGGCCTCGCCCTCGGGGCGTCTTACTGGACGCGGCTCCCCACGATACTTTCTTTCCCGTTCTTTTTGATAATGTACATGGACAGGTGGTACAGGCCAGCCCCGGGGAAAAGCCTCTTCGCGAGAATAAACCTCCCTCCTTTAATCTGGCTCGGTCTGGGGGCGGGGATTTTCGTTCTACTGAACGCCGGATACAACTACATGAGGTTCGGCTCGCCGTTCGACCTTTCGTATTATCTGATACCCGGCATTCTCGACGAGATATGGTATCAAAAGGGCATATTCGATATCACTTATATGCCCAGAAACCTTAAAGTGATATTCGCGGGACTGCCTAGGTTCGTAGACGAGTTCCCGTACATAACCCCTTCGTGGCACGGCATGGCGATATGGCTTACGACGCCTGCGTTCGTGTATGCATTTTTTGCAGGAAGGAGCAGGCTCATGGCGGCGTGCTGGGCGTCCATAGCGCTCATAGCATTCGTAAACTTCTGCCACGGGACCTGGGGCTTTATGCAGTTCGGCTATAGGTTCGCCCTCGATTTCTACCCGTTCCTGTTCATACTGACGATAAAGGGCATAGGCGATGAGATAAAGTGGCACCACATTACGCTTATATTACTCGGCATTGCCGTAAACCTGTGGGGCGTCCTCTGGATTAACAAATTCGGATGGGTCGGGTATTAGGCCGACCTATTTCTTGAAGACGAGATATTTGTAGCCGAGAAAATCCCAGATAATAACGATCACTATCGACGCCAGCGTGCCTATATTCGCCCACAGTATGGGCGATATTCCCCAGAGTGGACCGATGACGTTGACTATATAGGACGCGACGGCGACGTTTATAAGGAGCCCGACGAAAGAAACGAATATGAACTTGAAGAACTGCTTTCCCATGCCGTCCCTTTCCTTGCTTTCGAACGTCCAGAACTTGTTCCAGAGATAGCTGTTGGAAACAGCGCAGAGAAAAGAGATGCCCTTAAAGGCCGAAAAGAAGTAGCCCTTCTCGACATGAAAGATGAGCATCAGAAAATTAAGGACTCCGAAGTCGATGGCCGTGTTCGATACCCCTATCGGAACGAATTTACCGAATTGAAAAAGTATCCGCCATCTCTTTCCGAGATGAGACGCCGTATAAACCCCGAGGGCAACCGAAAATGGGATGATTATGAACAGAACCGGTACGACGACGTAGTACGATACGTGCGGCATGTTCACGTCGTTTCTGAGCGAACCCCATATGGCAAGAAGAAATATCGAGATTATGAAGCCGATTATAAGCGAGCAGATGAGGTCTGTTCTGTTCATTGTAGTCATATCGAGTTCCTGCGGCCTATCCCCGGGACAGAGCAGGGCACCGCGATACCTTTCAGGCGTTGCGTTAACGAATTATCTCCATGTATTCAGCCACATAAAGCGGTTGATTTCCGACTCGCCGATCGGTACTGCGCTGAGCACGGGGTAGAAATAAAAGAATACCCCCGCAGCCAGCAATAAATAGACGACGGTGATTATCCTGCCCTTACGGGAGTCTTCCCAGAGCTTCCAGAGAAAATACGAGATTATTACGAATACGAATACGAGTGAGGGCGTGAAGTGATACATGAAGACTATCTTCCTCGGCGAAAAGGCCCAAGGGAGCCAGTATGCGAATACGCTGACGACAGCGAAGAGAAGCGGGGGGTATTCCTTTTTGAATACCTTGTACACGGCAAGTATGAAGAAGAGAATACCCGTCCACCAGATGAACGGATTTCCCAGCAGGTAGATGTAGGCCCTCAGCCCCCCGCCGAGCTCGTCGTAGTAGAGGAAGACCGGCCTTATCAGGAGCGGCCACTGCCACCAGGGCGACTGATAGGGGTGAGTCTCGGTAACGCCGCCGTGGTATATATACATATTTTGCTGCAAGATGAGGAAATCCATGAAGGAGTTCCCGTGGTAGAAAAACGGCAGGTAAGTAAGAATGTATACGATTATCGGTATGAGGACGAAGGCCAGAAACAGTCTTGGTACTATCTTTAGAAGGGAGAGCATGTAGCTCCCGTCCCTTGTTTCGGCCCTGTAAATCTCATTGTAATAGACCAGGAACAGCCCGACCCCGGCAAGAAATTCCCATATGTAGACGCCGCTCCATTTTATGGACATGGAAAGGCCGCAGAACAGACCGGTCAGCATGAGGTAGATGTTCTTTCTGGTCCGGGCGTATTTGACGATAAACAGTGAGGCCAGCATAAGGAAATCGGCCATGAATATATCGACCATGGTTATTCGGCTGAGGGCAAAGAAAAAACCGTCGAAGCTGTAAATGAGCGCGGCAATGAGCCCGGCTGTCTTGCTGTCGAATAGATTCCTGGCGAGAAGATACATGAAGAGGACGCCCATGCCCCCGAAGAGCGCCTGGAAAAATCGCCAGCCTAGGGTGTTTTGCCCGAACATCAATATGCCGACCGCGCTTATTTCCTTGCCCAGGGGAGGGTGGGTCCATTCGTAGGCCAGGTCTTTCGGCGCCGTCGCCCAGCTTTCCCAGGCCGCGCGGTTCCCCTTGGCCATCTCCTGGGCGGTGAAGGCGAAGTAAACCTCGTCGAAGTAGTAGGCCTCGGGCCTTTCGAGATTATACATCCTGATGCCGATGCTGAACGTAAGCACCAGGAAAAGGAGAATTTCGATTTTGTATTTACGTATGAAGGATTCAGAATTCATTGTTTCTCGGATTTAATTACCGCGAAGGGGAAATATCGGTTTTTTATAATTGATCGCGTTTANNACACGACACAATAGCATATAAGCACCAAAATATCCAAGAACGGAAGACTATTAGTGTGAAAAATGCGATTGCCGGGAGCAGATGCCTTTCGTGGGCGCGTGTAACGATGAGAAAAAGGACAAACAGTATGAGCGTTACGGCTTCCGGGACAAGGTAGTCATAATCTCTCATTACATTAGACTTCACAACCGTGAAGAATACGAGAAGGAAGCTTACAAACGCGTAGAACGTCATGAAGGCAATAGTGCCCCAGGTTCTTAAGGTGAAGCCGAGCTTTACTATTTCATCGTTCGTCCACATGGCGGCGGCGCCCCATAAATTAAAAGCGTTGAGGGAGGTAAATTTATATTCTCCGTAGGCCGCATGGAACCTGCTTATTATCAGATCTAAAGGGCCCGTGAAGGCATAGGTCACCGAATCGAGCCTATTCCAGATGAACGGCAAAGAGACCAGGAATATGGTTAGCGCGCCCGCGACGAGGAACAGGATTACCGGAAGTATAGACTCAAGCCTGAAATTAAGGCGGGGGGCGAGGACCGACCTTGCGGCCAAAAGCCCGACAACTGGAAAGACAACTATGCTTTGGGGCTTTATCATGAAAGCGAGCGCTATGAACAGTCCGGAGAGGAAGAACCTCCTTCGGAGGCCAAGCAAAACAGAGAGCATTATGGGAAAAGCATGGAAAGAATCGACCTGGCCCCAGAACGTGGAATTCGAGAGGGCAGCCGGATTGAAAAAATAGGCGGAGGCGCAAAAGAGAGCCGTCTTCGCGGAGGCGATTCCCCTTACCCAGAAGAATATAAGTGCTGAAATACCGAGATCGGCGAGGTTCGCAGGCAGCTTGAACAGAATCTCCACCGGAAACCATGGTAATGCCTTGTTGATACCGTCGAGCGACCTTAGGACATAGAGATAGCCGGGCATATAGTCGCACCAGTGACGGTCGTAGAATTTGCCGAATCCGGTTTCAGATATCTGCATTCCCCAAGCCCGCCAGGTGTTGAAGTCGGGTTCGTATGTTAAAAACAATGAAAGCAAAATACGGAGGGCTAACCCCGCCGCGAGTATAATGGCGAGGAGTACTACGGGATTTTTCATGAAGTCCGCTCTGTCAGCTGTCCCTGAGCTCATTTCTTAGCTTCCATGATTCCCTGAACATCCGGAGTATAACCTTTATGTTGGCGCCGGACTGAGTGCCGAACTTGCGAGGGAAGTGTCTCACGGGAACTTCCCTGAACACGTATCCGACTCTCTTTAGCTTTATCAAAAATTCCGCGCTGAAGAGCGCACCGCCCGCCTTGATAGGCCTTACTTTATGATACGCTTCTGTCGGGAAGATCTTGAATGCACAGTCCATATCCTTTACGGAGAGGCCGAATACGAGCCATATGTAAAGGCCGTACATCCAGGCATTGAGCAACCGTATGAAGGAATCCGCCCTGTTTTCCCTGTAGCCTATGACGACGTTATTCCCGCCCGTGAGAGGAATAAGCCTGTCGAGATCGGTTATATTGAACTGACCGTCACTGTCCATGAAGAAGATGTAATCGAGGGACGCCTTGTCGAAGCCGCTCCTGAGGGCGGAACCGTAGCCCTTGTTGACTTCGTGGTTTACGAGCACGACTGCCGGATTCTTCGAGGAAAGTTCTTCGACTATCTCGCGCGTACGGTCGCGGGAGCCGTCGTTGACTACTATAACTTCGTATTCAGAGAAACCGGAGCCGAGGTAAGACAGACAGTCCGAAACTGTATTCGCGATATTTTCTTCTTCGTTGTGTGCCGGAAGTACTACGGATAGGGATATATTAGCCATTTATTCGTTTCGATTAACGCGCGAGCCTATACTTCGGGTAATCACCCGGAAGGAATGAGCTTGCAGCCTGCCTCGCGGATTATGAACTGTTTATTTTTGTCGACCTGGGTTTTCTCGAACCTGCACGCCTTGCCTCCCGGCCATTTTACCACAATATCCACTGCTTTCTCACCCCCGAGGCCGAAATAGACGGGGAGCATATCCTGCTCGCAGCACCCCTTCCCGCCCGAGACTTCCCTTACCTGAAGACCTGTAGAGGGCGTCTTTACCTCGACGCGGGCGCCTATGGCCGAGGTGTTCGTCGTCTTGCCGTTCCCTTCGAGCTTGAGCGTGATGGAGTTGTTTCCGTTCCCGCCGTTTCTCATAAGAGCAGTGCCGATGTGGCCGTTAAGAAAGACGTCCAGGAACCCGTCGCGGTCATAATCCCCCCAAGTGGCGGAAAAAACATCCCTGGGAAGGGCTATGCCTGCTTCCTCTGCGACGTCAGTGAATTTCCCGTCGCCGAGGTTCCTGTAGAGCTTGTTCGGATAGGTATGGTTCGAGGTGAATATATCCAGCCTGCCGTCGGCGTCGAAATCGACCATGGCGCATGTCCTTCCGTCGCCCACGTCGCCCGTCCCCGTCCCTTCGGTGACGTCCGTAAAAGTTCCGTCGCCGTTATTTTTATAAAGTGCGTTTCTGGCGCCCCGGCCGAGATTCGCGACGTAGAGGTCGATGTGGCCGTCGCCGTTGTAGTCCCCGGCGCATGCCGCGGCAGACCTCCAGCCTTTTTCACCGGCAAGCCCCGAGGCTTCGGTGGCGTCTTTGAAGGTACCGTCACCGTTATTGAGATAGAAGCTGTTAAGACCGGAGTTCCCCAGGAAGAGATCCGGATAACCATCGCCATCGGCGTCGAACCAGACGGCGCTGTAGGCCGAGGTTCTTTCGCCGAGAGGTAATTTTCCGGTTGCGTTCTTGAAGGCGCCGTCACCGTCGTTGCGGTAGAGGAACGACTTCCCCCTCCCCGCCTGAAAGAGGTCGACAAAGCCGTCGCGGTCATAATCCACCCATGTAAGGTTCATCGAGACAGAGCCTTGTTCAGTAAGCCCCGCGGCACTGGAAACATCTTCGAATTTGAACTTTGGGGAGTTTTTATATAGTACGGGAGGAATGCCCGCTTCGATGGAAGTGAGGACGAGGTCGATATAGCCGTCGTTATTATAGTCGGCCCACGCAGCCGAGTTTATCCCGATGTTGGGAAGCCCGGCGGACTCGGACACCTCGGCGAAGGTCTTGCCATCCCGGCTCGAATACAGGAAAAAAAGCTGGATGGGCCTACTTTCCTCCGCTTCCTGTTCAGGGGCCTGCTCCTGATAGCCTCTGCGCGAGCCGTATGAACGGACACGCGAGCCCCTGCCCGGGGAGCGCCTTGATATGTCCGAAATCAATAGATCGAGCCATCCGTCGTTATTATAATCGCCCCACGCCGACGTCTGCCCCAGCGCCTGGGGGGTTTTTACCCCTACCTTGCTCTTAACGTCTGTGAATCGGGGGACTCCCTCTTCGGACCGGGCATCGGCACAGTCAAGAAGCACAAAAACAAGGAGTAGTACCGGAAGTGTTTTGTATGACAATAGACTCAAAAGAGGGTCAACCTTTTTTAAGTTCTTTCAACAGTAAATCGGCAGCTCTCAGGCTTAGCGCCTCGATCGTAAGGGACGGAGCCTCACCGCCGCCGGACGTAGGGAAAACGCTCGCATCGGTTACGAGAAGGTTCGGGATGCTGTGGAACCTGAGGGAAGGATCCACCACGGAGGTTTCCTTATCCTTACCCATCCTGCACGTTCCGTAAACGTGTGTGGCGGAGAAGAAGTCGTAGGACGAAACTTCCTCGACAACCTCGCCGGCGCCGCTCGCATTGAGAATCTCCTTGGCCTTCGATGCCATGAATTCGATACACTTAAGCTCGGATTCACCAAGGAAGGACTGTATCGTGGCAACCGGAGACCCGTATTCGTCCTTTACGTCGGGGTCTACTGTGACAAAGGTGTCGTCGTTTGGCAAAAATTCGGCTATTCCACCCACGGCCACCGCGTGGCCGAACCACTTCTCGACATCCTTTACGAAGCTTTCTCCCCATCCCGGGCTATACCTTAGGGCATAACTTATCGGCCCCAAAGCGCTCCCGGCCGTCGGGAACATCCTGAGACCACCCGGGAATCCACGTTTTGGATCGGGAGTGTTCCAATCCCAGATGATGCTGTCCATCGGGATGCCTCGGTAGGAGTCGAGCCTTTCGGGATGAAATGCCACGGCCTCGTAGAAGGTCGTTTCCATGAAATTCTTTCCTACGAGATCGTTGTTATTGATTTCGGAATTAAGCAAAAGCCTCGGGGTTTCGACGGCTCCGCAGGCAACGGCTATGTAATCGCCGCTTACGAAGTGCTCTTTGCCGCCCCTGTCGTGATAGACTACGCCCTTGGCCTTGCGTGCGCCGTTCTTATTTTCTACATCTATTCTCGTGACGAAGACGTTTTCTAGTATTTCGCACTTGCCCGTTTCCTGAACGAGCGGCATGAATGTTACGTCGACGCTGCCTTTGTCCTTCCTTGGGCACCCCCACACGCAGCCATTGCAATAATTGCAGGGCGGCGCGTCGCGGTATGCCTCGGAGAGTATGGCAACGGAGTTGGGTGTGAGCCCGAGACCGTGTTTTTTACATCCCTTTTCGATTATCTGACTGGCGTAGCTGAGCTTGTGGGGTTTTAAAGGGAAAGGCTTTTTCCTCGGCCTGTAGGGGACCTTTTCCGGCCCGGCGACACCGAGCACAGTCTCGGCCGTGAAATAGTACGGCTCGAGGTCGTCATATCCTATAGGCCAGTCAACTGCGACGTCGTAAAGGCTCTTCATACGGAAAGCATTTTCGTTGAGCCTGTGAGATTCGCCCTGGAAGTGAAGGGTTGTTCCGCCGATACCGGCAATGTGCTGGTATTTCAGGTACTTCCTTTCCTTGGTCCGGTTGAGTTTGCCGGCAGCCTTGTTCCAGGACCTCAGGTTTTCGTACTTGAGGTCGAGCGGCTGGGCCTTCCCGAACATGTTGCGGATACGCTTTACTTCCGGAAAGCCCTTTGTTTCCCAGTCGGTCTCGTCGAGTGCATAGGCCGTGTACGGATCGTACCTGGGGCCGGCTTCGAGCAAGAGAACGTCCATACCGTTTGCAGCCAGCTGCCACGCAAACGGCGCCCCACCAGGACCTGAACCTATAACGATACAATCATATTTTTGCTTTTTTGCAGGCATGATACGAGAGGCTCATAATATAAATAACCTATTGCACAAAGTCAATTTGTAAGTTATACCATAGATTTTACTTTATAGGTGTTCAAAGGAGATTTTGATGAAAAAAAGTGCACCGTTAATCCTGATAGCAGCCATTTTATGCCTGGGATGCAGCCAGTCCGGATCGGACAACGGAAAAGCCGATAATGCGGGAGAAACGGGACAGTCGGACACCCAAACCGCCAAGGTCGAGAGGTACAAGCCGAAGAGGGATTCCAAGGTGGTGGCGTATGTAAACGGCGTGCCTATATACGAGGACGAGCTCAGGGGCGGGACGGTAGACATGGCCATAACGGACGAGATACTCTACCAGGAAGGGCTCAGGCGCGGCGTGGATAAAAAGTATGAGCAGAGGGTGAATGACTTCAAGACCAGTCTCGTCGTCAGGGACGTGAGAGTGGATTTAATGGAGAACCTTCCTCCCGTAAAAGAAATAACAGATGAAGATATAGAAGAATATTACAACAAGAACAAGGACAAATATTCAGCCTACCATATTGTGGAAATCAACTTCTCGGACGAAAATCTCAGCCCTGAGATATTAAAGCTTGCGGGAGAGGGAGAAGAGCTCAGGGACATAGCCAGCAATCTCGCAAGCAGCGATCCTAAAGTGATTTTCAACGATCTCGGCATAAGGCGTGAGCTTGTACAGTATTTCAACGATAAGAAAGTCGGTTCGCTTTCGGAGGTCGTCAAGAAGTCCGACGGCACTTTCAGCGTACTGAAAATAGTTGAAGTCAAGCAAACGCCTCTGGCGAACTTGAAGTTTTCTATAAGAAACAATCTCGAAGCCAGAAAGGAAGCAAATTTGATAGAGAATAAGTCCCGTGAAATCGCCCGGGAAAACAATATTGAAATAGAAATAGTAAGATAAAGAGCAGGCGGTAACATCTCATGGAAAATTCACGCAGAAAATTCCTGAAAACGGTAGCGATAGGCGCAATCGGTGGCGAAGTGCTGGCAGGTGTTCCCGGCGCCTTCGCAAATCAGAAATCTCCCGAAACGGGAATAGAGATACAGAAGGGTTACATCGTATTCAACGAGAAGACCCAAAAAAACATGGAAAGGCTGGCAGAAGAGCTCGTACCCGGAGCCGGCAGCATAGGCATGAAGGAAAAGCTGATGACTTACTTCAGGAGGGACAAGGGCGGGGCCACTTTCTTCGATGCCGGCTTCTGGAACCTCGAATCAGTAAGCAAGGCCGCCTTCCAAAAATCATTTCACGACCTCGACAACAAGGAAGAGATCGAGAAAGTAATGAAACACGTCAGCGTCAGGAACAGGCAATTCTTCAATCAATTCAGGACCTTAGTAATAAAGTTCTACTACGGTGACCCGGCTGTATGGAAGAAGCTCTCTTATGATGGGCCTCCCCAGCCCAGGGGGTTTATGGATTACAGTGAGCCCCCCAAAAGCGGGAAGAAGAGGTAGATTTTTTACCGGAATACCGTCGTAGAAAGTCCGGATCGCCCTTCGTTATACCTTCTATAACACTTCAGAGCTCGTGTATGGTAATGAGCTCCATAGTTTGACCCAGCACACTCTCTATATCCATGGCCTTTTCGAACTCTTCGACGCGCCGGCGATTCGCCCTGGTGCGCGGCCCGGTAGAGACAATAGAACAACAGTCCTTATAATCGGCTATGGAAACATCGTAGGTCCCGATTTTCTTGGCATAATCGACTATTTCCTGTTTATCGAACGCTATAAGCGGCTGAAAAACCGGCAGGGAAGCGGCTTCGCGAAATAGCACGATGTTCTCCATTGTTTGCGATGCAACCTGACCCAGGCTGTCACCAGTCACGAGAGCCTGGCATCCCTCGGTAGCGGCAACCTCGCATGCCACGCGGGCCATGAATCTCCTGAAGAGTATCAGCTCATGGCCTTTTACGTCCCCAGCGCCGAGAAGAGCCATCTCGAACGGATAGTATGGAACGAGGTGAAGGCGGGATTCCCCCTGATACGAATCGAGTGTCCTTGCCAGCTCCTCCATTTTCGACCCGAAGACCTTGTTATTATCACTGAAAACATGGAAGTGGATGAAATCGACCCTGCATCCGCGCNNAGCAAGCTCCATCGAAGGCATGGGAAAGCTCTTGTCGGACCTGTTCGTGTATACTCCAAAATCCTTTTTGCCCTCGATTATTTCGCCTACACTTTTAAGTACGGCATTCAGTATCGATTTGTAGTCTTTATCGACAACATGGGCGCATGCATACCACGAGATCCCGAATACCCGTGAAAGAGCCTCCGGGTCTCCACCTTCCATAACGAATCGGCCTCTTTGCCTAAGGACCTTCCCCCCAGCCGTATTCTGTATATTTTCCTGAAGTTTTATTTCGAAAAGGCTTCTGTTCCTGCCCTTTAAAGACAGCTCTCCATAGTGAAT
>JRYD01007440.1_pt1 | contig 11110 bp, 7 predicted proteins | sample 235311 | NCBI WGS metagenome assembly JRYD01 (sample SAMN03074213, study PRJNA261472) | activated sludge metagenome | biome: Common Effluent Treatment Plant; feature: Wastewater; material: Activated sludge; isolation source: activated biomass in a lab-scale reactor treating industrial wastewater at... | reverse complement strand
CAGGTGCAGCGCGCGCCGCGCCCATAGTCGATCCGCCTCTCGCGGCAGATGATCGTGCAATGCCCCCCAGAGCGAGGACTGCGGGCGCAGCTCGATGTACTGTCGCACGGTCGTGGGCGCGCTCATCGCGCCGAACAGCAGCGAGCCCAGAGCCCGAGTGCCCAGGTGCAGCAACGTGCGGTTCCCGCCGCGCGCCGTGCCGTGCGGGAACACCGTGCGCGCGACGATGTAGGGCACGCCGCGCACTTCGAGCTGCACTTCGCGAATACGCCCCGCGCGTGCAAGCGTGCCGAGCAGGTCGCGTTCGTTCGCGAAGAAGCGGCCGTGACGTTCGGACAGCACGCGGACTTTCACTTCCTCGCCCAGATGCGTTGCGAGCGCCGCCGTGAGCGATGTGCCCAGTGTGACCCACTGCCGTGCAGGCTCGGGGATGGAGCGCACGCAACGCGCATCGAGCGTCGTCCAGCGTTCCGGTCGCGGCACATGCCGCCAGATGCGAGTCATGGAGCGGTTCAAGCGAGAGAAGCGATCAGCGCTGGGCAGCAGGAGTCGGGGCGCGCGGGCCGACGAGAAATTCGTCGGTGATCGGCGCGGTCGGCAACGTGAAATAGAACGTGGCGCCTTCGTTCGGTTTCGCCTCGGCCCATATGTGTCCGCCATGACGCTCGACGATGCGTGCGACCGTTGCGAGCCCAACGCCGGAGCCCTCGAACTCGGTGGGTGGATGCAGGCGCTGAAAGGGCTTGAACAGCTTCTGGGTGTATTGCATGTCGAAGCCGGCGCCGTTGTCGCGAATATGCAGCGTCGACATGAATTCCTGGATCTGCTGCCCCGCTTCGATGCGTGCGTGCGGCACTTTCGCGGTGAATTTCCAGGCGTTGGAAACGAGGTTCGTGATCAGATCCGATACCAGGCGCCGATCGCCATGGACGGTCATGCCGGGCTGCACCGTGACCTCGACCTCGCGGTGGGGATCCTTCTGCCGCAGATCGGCAATGGCCGCTTCGATCAAATCGGAAACATCGACGGTTTCGCGCCGCAGGGTGTGACGGGAAATGCGCGACAGCGCCAGGAGGGCGTCGATCAATTCCGACATCTGCTTCACGCTCGTCTCGATGCGCGACAGGCGGCGCTTTTGCTCGTCCGTGGCGTTCGCGCCCAAGGCGAGCCCGAGCAGGCCGGTCTGGCCCGCAATCGTCGTGAGCGGCGAGCGCAGATCGTGCGACACCGAGGCAGTGAACGCTTCGAGCTCGCGATTGGCGCGGGCGAGCGATTCGTTCGCATTGCGGAGCTGGCGCTGGCTCGGCAGGGAGAGAAGCTCGGGCAAGTATCGCCACAGGAGCAGCGCGACCGGAATCACGGCGGCGGCCGTGAGCATCTTGGCGAGCGCCGTGGCCCAGTGCGCCGCGTGCCAGATGTTCCAGGCCGTGAGCAAGTGCATCACGCCGCAGGCGAACATGCCCAGACTGAACGTGAGCAGGAGCCGGTTGAGCGGCAGGTCATGGCGGCGTTTGGCGACGTAGGCGAGCACGAAGGGAACGGCGAAGCATGAAAGCGCGATGACCAGATCGGAAATCGCGTTGATCCAGACCAGGTTGGACGACCATCCGTATGAAGCGCCGAGCGGCAAGAACTGTTCGGTCAATCCGGACACGGTGCGTTCGGCCATTCGATCCTCTTGCGCGAAAGATGGTCATTGTAAGCATCGCTTTTCCGGCGATGCGTTGTCGTCGATTCGCTGGCCGCCAATCGTCCCTTTCGAGAGCGCGGTCGTGCGAGCGTAGTAGTACGGGGCATTGCGAGCAAAGCTCCTTTTTGTCGCTCGCCTTGCGGCAAGTCATTTACGAGCGCGTTTTTTCGCAACGAGTCGTTGTCGCATACGGCTGGGTTCGCTCGTCTTTGAGTCAGGAGCGAGATGAGCTCACGGCAAATCCGTCCATCCGGACGGGTCCGACGGGCTGTATTTCCCGTTCGGAATAGCGCTTTTCGATGGTCTTGATCGAATTAGAGCAATCGAAACGACAAATAAAAGCTATGTAAAAGGATGAAAAGTCATTCATATAAAACATAAACATTCAGAAAAATTGAATCTATGTCGCCACATGATCTAAGTATTGAAGCTGTACCGGCCGGACGGTTAGCATACCGGCCAGCCGGTACAGTCATCGGCACTCACCTCGATTTTCCGGAGGCTCTGCCCATGGTGGATCCAGCACCCAGCATTGGTTCGGCGCGCGAACGAATTCTCGAAGCGGCCGAGCGCGTCATCACCGACGTCGGTGCAGCGCATCTGACGCTGGATGCAGTCGCACAAGCCGCGGGTGTGAGCAAGGGCGGGCTGCTCTATCACTTCCCGTCCAAGGAATCGCTGCTCAACGCCCTGGCGCAGCGCTATGTCGACAGTCTCGATCATTGTGTCGCGGCGGCGAAGGATGGCTTGAACGATGAGGGGGCTCGGGAGTTGAAGGCCTGCATTCTCGGAGTGCTCGGCTCGGACCCGCGCTCCAAGGCCATGGGTGTGGTGCTGCTGGCCACCGCGGCGAACGATTTGACGCTCCTGGAAGTGATCCGTGAGCGCATCGCCGAGTACACCGCAGAGATCGAGGCAAACAGCGAGAACTTCGCGCGAGCGGCGATCGTGTCGCTGGCCGTGGATGGTTTGAAGATGCGCGAGGCATTGCGCATCTCGCCGTTCACCGACGCCCAGCGCGAAGAGATCGTGAACGAACTTTTGAAACTTGCAGACGAGGCTTACAAGTGAATTCATTGATGAATGCATTCATGGGAAGAACCATGCGACACGTACGGCGCTACGCCGCGCTCGGTCTCGTGCTGACGGGCGCGCTTGCAGGCTGCGCCCGCGAGCAGGCCCAACACGCGCCGCCGCCGCCCGAAGTGGCCGTAAAAACGGTGTCGCAGGATCCGGTGCCGCTGGAGCTCACGTACACGGCGCGCACTGCCGGCTCGCGTGAGGTCGAAGTGCGCGCGCGCGTCGGCGGCATCCTGCTGAAGCGGCGCTACGAAGAAGGCAGTCGCGTCAAGGAAGGGCAGCCGTTGTTCCAGATCGATCCGGAGCCGATTCGCGCCCGCGTCGCTTCGGCCCGCGCCGAGCTTGCCGTCGCCACGGCACGCTTGGATGAGGCGCGCCGGCAGCGCGATCGCCTCCTGCCGCTGTTCGAGCAGAACGCGGTCAGCCAGAGTCGTCGCGACGAAGCGGTGTCGTCGTTCGAGGTCGCGCAGGCGAACGTGATCGCCGCGGAATCGAATCTGCGCACGGCGCAGCTCGACCTCGAATACACCGACGTGCGTGCGCCGATCGCCGGCCTCACCAGCCGCGAAGTGATGTCCGAAGGCAGCCTGGTGTCGACGGATCAGGCCTCGAGCCTGCTCACGCGCATCGTGCAGGTCGATCCGCTGTACGTGGAATTCTCGGTGCCCGAGCCGGAAGCTGCATTGATTCGTTCGAGTCTTGCGCCCGCGGCCCGCTCGGCGCCGCCCATCGTGAAGCTGGTGCTGGGCGACGGCGCCGAATATCCCGACGCGGCGAAGGTCACGTTCGTCGACAACGCCGTCGAGGTGAGCTCGGGTACGGTGCGCGTGCGCGCAGTGTTGCCCAATCCGGAAGGCAAGCTGCTGCCGGGCCAGTTCGTGCGCGCGAAAGTCGAAGGCGTGGCGCTGACGAATGTCGCGTCCGTGCCGCGCAAAGCGATCATGGCGAATGCGCAAGGCGCGTTCGTGATGGTCGTCGGCGAAGATCAAAAGGCCGAAATGCGGCCGGTGCGGTTGGGTCGCAGCATGGGCAACGACGTGCTCGTGACACACGGCTTGAATCCGGGTGATCGCTACATCGTCGAAGGCGCGTTCATGCGCGTGCAACCGGGCATGCCGGTGAATGCGGTATCGGTCGACGGCGTCGCTCGCCAGGCCGAGAGCGGTGCGGCGGCGCAGGCCGAGCCGGACAGTCGCGGATCGGGCATGCCCGACACGGATCGGGGCGCGAAGGATCGGGAGTCCGCATGATTTCCCGCTTTTTCATTACGCGCCCGATCTTCGCGTGCGTGATCTCGGCGTTCATCGTGCTGGCGGGCCTGGGCGGCATCGCCTCGCTGCCGGTCTCGATGTACCCGAACATCATTCCGCCGATGGTGACGGTGGCGGCCTCGTATCCGGGCGCGACCGCGGAGACGATCGCCGAGACGGTCGCGGCGCCGATCGAGGAAGAGATCAACGGCGTCGAGAACATGCTCTACATGACGTCGGTGAACTCCGGCGACGGCGCGCTCATGATCACCGTGACCTTCGCGGTGGGCGCCGATCCGGACCTGGCGGCGATCAACGTCAACAACCGCGTGCAGGCAGCGGTGCCGCGCCTGCCCGAAGAAGTGCGCCGCCAAGGCGTCGTGGTGCGTAAAGCGTCGACGAACTTCCTGCAGATCATCGGCATCACTTCGCCCGACGGCAGCATGAGCGCGCTCGACCTGTCGAGCTACACCACGCTAAACATCCTCGATGAGATCCGCCGCATTCCCGGCATCGGCGATGTGCAGCTGTGGGGTCAGGATTACGCGATCCGCATCTGGATGCAGCCGGACAAGCTGGCGCAGATGGGCCTTACGCCGTCCGACGTCACCGCCGCCGTGCGCCAGCAGAACTCGCAATTCGCCGCCGGCCGCATCGGTGTCGAGCCGATCGATCTGGGTGTCGATTTCACGTACGCGGTCACGGCGCAGGGGCGGCTGGAAACGCCGGAGGAATTCGAGCGGATCGTGGTGCACACGACCGACAGAGGGTCGATCGTCCGATTGAAGGATGTCGCGCGCGTCGAGCTCGGCGCGCAGACCTACAACTTCAATGCGTTCGTCGGCGGCAAGCAGGCGATCGCGATGGGCGTCTTGCTGCAGCCGGGCGCCAATGCGCTCGAAACCGGCAGGGCGATTCGCGCCCGCCTGCAGGAGCTGTCGGCGGAGTTTCCGCCGGGCATGTCGTACGACATTCCCTACGACACGAATCTGTATGTCGAAGTCTCGATCAAGGAAGTCGTCAAGACCCTGATCGAAGCGATGATCCTGGTGTTCTGCGTCGTGCTGCTGTTCCTGCAGAACTGGCGTGCGACGGTCATCCCGATGCTCGCCGTGCCGGTGTCGCTGATCGGCACGTTCGCCGCGATGCTGCTGCTCGGCTTCTCGATCAACATGCTGACGCTGTTCGGCATGGTGCTGGCGATCGGCATCGTCGTCGACGACGCGATCGTCGTGCTCGAAAACGTCGAGCGCATCATGACGACCGAGAAGCTGCCGGCGCGCGAAGCGACGATGAAGGCGATGTCCGAGGTGACGCGGCCCGTCATCGCGATCGTGCTGGTGCTCACCGCGGTGTTCCTGCCGGTGGCGTTCCTGGGCGGGCTGGTCGGCGAGATGTATCGCCAGTTCGCGGTCACGATCTCGGTGTCGGTGGCGATCTCCGGCTTCGTCGCGCTGACGCTGACGCCGGCGTTGTGCGCGCTGCTGCTGCGCCACGATCACATGGTTTCGAACCGCTTCCTGAGATGGTTCGAGGATTGGTTCGGTCGCATGACGAATCGCTACGAGCGCGGCGTGCAATTCGTCATGCGCCGCGGCGTCATCGCGGCGGGAGTGTTCGTGGCGATGATCGCGGCGACGATCGGCTTGTTCCATTACGTGCCGACCTCGCTCGCGCCGCAGGAGGACCAGGGCTACGTGTTCGTGATCGGCGCGTTGCAGGATGCCGCATCGCTCGACCGCACGACCAAGGCGATCCGCCAGGTCGATGAGGCGATTCGCAGCCATCCGGCGATTCAGACCTCGGTCGGCATCGCCGGCGTGGATGCGTTGACGCAGGCTTACAGGACCAACGGCGGCATCATCTGGCTGCCGCTCAAGCATTGGAGCGAGCGCAGCGGCGATCCGGCGATGACGCCCGAGGCGGTGATCGGCGCGGTATTCATGGAAAGCAGCAAGGTGAAGGACGCGATGTTCTTCGCCGTGCCGCCGCCGCCGATCGAAGGTCTCGGCACCACCGGCGGCTTCGAGGCGTACATTCAGTCGCGCGGCCGCGGCACCGTTCAGGATCTCGAAGCCGCTGCCCAGCAGTTCGTCGCGGCCGCATCGCAGCGTCCCGAGCTGAGCGGGGTGATGACGACATTCAGCGCGAGCGTGCCGCAGATGCGCATCGACCTGGATCGCGAAAAGGCGATGACGCTCGGCGTGCCGGTCAACGAAGTGTTCGAGACGCTGCAGAGCACCTTCGGCGCGATGTACGTGAACGACTTCAATCGCAACGGCCGCGTGTACCAGGTGCACCTGCAATCCGAGCCGCGCTTTCGCGCCTACCCCGAGGACATTCGCAATGTGTACTTGCGCGCAAAGTCCGGCGATCTCGTGCCTTTGACCGCCGTCGCATCGATTCGCGAAGTGACCGGCCCGGAGATCGTCGAGCGCTTCAACGTGTTCACGGCCGCCAAGGTCATGGGAGGCGCCGCGCCCGGATACAGCTCGGGCGATGCGATCCGCGTGGCCGAGGAAGTCGCGCGGGAGGCATTGCCGCCGGGCTATCAGCTCGCCTGGACGGGCACGGCGTATCAGGAGAAGGTGAGCGGCGGCGCATCGAACAGCGTGTATCTGCTCGGCGTGCTGATGGTGTTCCTGATTCTGGCCGCGCAGTTCGAGCGTTGGACGTTGCCGCTGGCCGTGATTCTCGCGGTGCCGTTCGCCGCCTTCGGCGCCTTCGCAGCGGTGTTCTTCCGCGGGCTGGAGAACGACATCTACTTTCAGATCGGCATGTTGACGCTGGTGGGCCTTGCCGCGAAGAACGCCATCCTCATCGTCGAGTTCGCGATGATGAGGTACCACGCGGGCATGCCGCTCTCACAGGCCGCGATCGAGGGTGCGAAGCTGCGCTTCCGTCCGATCATCATGACCTCGCTGGCGTTGATTTTCGGGGTGCTGCCGCTTGCGATCAGCACCGGCGCGGGCGCGGCGAGCCGTCATTCGCTCGGCACCAGCGTGATCGGCGGCATGCTGGCCGCGACCTTCATTGCGACGTTCTTCGTGCCGCTGTTCTTCAAGTGGATTGCAGGTTGGAGCGAGCGGCGCGCGACGAAGCGTGTCGCGGAGAAACCGGCGGCCACGATGTAACTTGGTTTTTGGAAGAAGATCCCGACTTGGTATTTGGCAATCGAAAGAAGAGCTGAGATGAGAAAAACCCTTCTGACCCTCGCCATCGCAACTGCGCTGAGCGGTTGCATCGTCTCGCGCGTCGATCCGCAAAAACCCGAGCTGCCGCTGCCGGACAGCCTGCCGGCAGCGCAGCGCGAAACGGTGCAGTTGCCTGATCCATGGTGGACGCTGTTCGGCGATCCCGTCCTGAATCAGCTCGTCGATGAGGGGCTTGCGAACAACACCGATGTGGCGATCGCAGCCGCTCGCGTCGCGCAAGCACGGGCGGCGTTGCGTTCGACGAATGCGAACCGCTTGCCATCCCTGGATCTCGGAGCGAACGCCAATCGCGCGAAGTCGAGCACCGACATCGTTGCAGCGCCCGGCGTCGAACGCACGCAGACGAGCTATACCGTGCAAGGCGCAGTCGGTTTCGAGCTCGATTTGTGGGGCCGTTATCAACGCGCCTCGGAATCGGCACGGGCCCAGCTGCTGAACACAGAATACGGCCGCGAGGCCACGAAGCTCGCGCTGACCGGCGACCTCACGCGCGGCTATTTCGCGTTGATCGCCGCCGCGGAGCAGCTGGCGCGCGGTCGCGACACGCTCGCCACGCGCGAGGAATCGTTGCGTCTGGAAAAGCTGCGGCTCGATGCGGGCGAGAGCGACGAGTTCACGTATCAGAGAGCCGCAGCGGATGCCGAGGCGACACGCACCTCGGTGTATCAGCTCGAGCTCGAAGTCACGCGTCGTGTCACGGCGCTTGGCGTACTGCTCGGCCGTTCACCCAAGGATCTGGTCGAGCGCGCGATTCTCACCAGTGAAGTGGATCTGCCCGTGCCGGTTGCGTTGCCGGCGGCGCTGCCCTCGAGCGTGATGGCCGCTCGCCCGGACATCGGTGCCGCGGAAGCGGCGCTGAATGCCGCTGCCGCCGATATCGGCGTTGCGCGTGCCGAATTGTTTCCGCGCATCAGCCTCACCGGCGCATTCGGCTCGGCGAGCCGCGAGCTCGGCGATCTGTTCACCGAACCGACGCAAGCATGGTCCGCGGCGGCGGGGTTGATGCAGCCCATCTTCCAAGGCGGCCGCCTGCGCGCCAATGTCGCGAGAACCGAAGCCGTTCGCGAGCAGCGCAAAGCCGAGTACGCGCGCACGGTGCAGCAGGCATTCCGCGAAGTGCTGGACGCGCTGAACGGGCAGCGGCTGATCGAAAGCGTCCGTACCTCGAGCAGCGCCCAGGTCTCGGCGCTGTCGCGCGCGACCGAGCTTGCGGAGCTGCGCTACGAACAAGGCGACATCGCGTATCTCGAGCTCCTCGATGTACGTCGCGGTTTGTACCAGGCGCAGATCAGCCTTGTTGCCGCACAGCGCGATGCCCTCTTGAACACGGTCGATCTTGCGCTGGCCGTCGGCGGCGGCCTGGGCGAGAGGGCGGAGGCGCTGTCCAGCCGGCGCTGAAATCGCACCGTGTCCGTGGAACCCGAGGTACGCTGAACGCCGTTAAGAATGGCAAAAGCTCGTTCCTCGCGGGACGATCATGTTAAGTAAGCCCGATCGGAACCACTCGTCCTGCGGGTCGTTCCATCATCACCTCAAGGGGGAGATCCATGGGAAGAGTGCAATCTCGTCGGCTCGGTTACGCCGTCTGGGCGATGTCTCTGATTTTGTCCTGCGGCGCGGCGAACGCAGTAACGCGTGCGGATTGCGAACAGGAATACAAGCCCCAAACCGGTCAGCCCGGCAAGGACGTGATCTGGGTGCCGACGAACGATGCGCTCGTCGAGCGCATGCTGCGGATGGCGAAGACCACCTCGAGCGATCTGGTGTATGACCTGGGCGCGGGCGACGGCAAGATCGCGATCGCCGCAGCGAAGAAATTCGGCGCGCGCTCGGTCGGTGTCGAGTACAACCCCGACATGGCGAAGTACGCGCAATGTCTCGTCAATGCGGAAGGGGTGAGCGATCGCACCAAGGTCATCCAGGGCGACATCTTCGAGACCGATTTCAGCAGCGCGACGGTCGTCACCTTGTATTTGTTGCCGGAATTGAATCTGCGGCTGCGGCCGACCCTCCTGAAAATGAAGCCCGGCACGCGTGTCGTGTCGCATTCGTTCTTGATGGACGATTGGGAGCCGGATGAGCGCTCCACCGAGGACGGTTACGCCTATCTCTGGATCGTTCCAGCGCAAGTACAAGGGACGTGGACCTTCGTGCCGCAGCAGGGCGGCGAGCGGTTCGTCGCACAGCTGGAGCAGACGTTCCAGGTCCTGCGCGGCACGGTCGGTGCCGGTGCGAATGCGAAGGACATCAGCGATGCGAAATTGGATGGCGCCGAGATCCAGTTCAACTTCGTGAGCGATCGCGGCACGGCGCGACTGAAGGGGCGCCTCGACGGTTCGCGCATCGAGGCGACGGTGACCGACGGCAACAACAGGCAGACACGCTACATCGGCACGCGTTCCTGATCAGCGCTCGATGAGCATCGAAATGGAGCGCGGCGCGGTCGCCGATACAGCCACGACCGCCACGGCCGCGACGCCGCGTCCGGTGCTGAGCGTCTGGGGCGCGACGATGATCACTGTCGGCATCGTCATCGGTGCCGGCATTTTTCAGACCCCGGCGCTCGTCGCAGGCATCGCAGGTTCCGGTTCCTCGATGATGGCCGCCTGGGTGCTGGGCGGCGTGTTGTCGCTGATCGGCGCGCTCACGTATGCGGAGCTTGCAAGCACCTATCCGAGCGCCGGCGGCGACTATACGTTCCTCACGCGCGCCTACGGCAAGAACGTCAGTTTCCTGTTCGCGTGGGCGCGCAGCCTGGTGATCTGCACGGGCTCGATCGCACTGATCGGGTTCATTCTCGGCGACTATCTGACCCGCCTGTGGAGCCTCGGCCCGAATTCGTCCGCGATCTATGCAAGCCTTGCGGTGATCGTGTTGACGGGCATCAATCTCCTCGGGCTGCGCGAGTCCGTGCGCGTGCAAAGCGTGTTGACCGTGCTGGAGATCGGCGGCGTGCTGCTGGTGGCGCTGGCGGGTGCGATCGTTGGCATGCAAGGCGCGGAGCCGGTGGCTGCGGTCGCGTCGGACGGCGGCGGCATCGGTGCGCTCGGGCTCGCCATGGTGTTCGTATTGCTCACCTACGGCGGCTGGAACGATGCCGCGTATATTTCCGCCGAAGTGCGCGGCGGGGCGCGTGCGATGCTGCAGACGCTGGTGCTGTCGATCGCGATCATCACCCTCGTGTACGTGACTTTCGTGGCGGCGATCTGGTTCGGCCTGGGCTTCGAGGGATTGCGGGCGAGCACCGCCGTCGGCGTGGATGTGATGGAAGGCGCGTTCGGCCCGCTCGGCGGTCAGCTGATCGGCACGATCGTCGCGATCGCCGCGCTGACGTCGATGAACTCGACGATGATCGTCGGGGCGCGCACCAACTATTCGGTGGCGCGCGATTGGCCGGCGTTCGCCTTCATGGGCGAGTGGCGCGGGGAGCGCAACCTGCCCATCATCGGCTTCGTCGTGCAGGCAGTGATCTCGATCGTGTTGATCTTCTTCGGCGCCGTCGAAAAGGATGGCTTCTCGACGATGGTGGAATTCACCGCGCCGGTGTTTTGGTTCTTTTTCATGCTGAGCGGCATCTCGCTGTTCATCCTCCGGCGCAAGAATCCCGATCTGCCACGCCCATTCAATGTGCCGCTGTATCCGGTGCTGCCTGCGATCTTCGTGTGCATGTGCGCCTACTTGCTCTATTCGAGCATCACCTACGCGCAGTCGAGGAATGCGGGCTACGTGGCCATTGCAGTCGTGGCCGCCGGCGCCGTGGTTCTGTTCATCATGCGGGCGAAGGAATCCCGGGCGGCTCGCGGTCCGTCGGGGTCCGGATGAGGATTCCGACTTTTGACCAACGGGAATCCCCGTGGGACGTCGGGATGACGGTG
>JRYD01001591.1_pt1 | contig 11139 bp, 13 predicted proteins | sample 235311 | NCBI WGS metagenome assembly JRYD01 (sample SAMN03074213, study PRJNA261472) | activated sludge metagenome | biome: Common Effluent Treatment Plant; feature: Wastewater; material: Activated sludge; isolation source: activated biomass in a lab-scale reactor treating industrial wastewater at... | reverse complement strand
GTCGAGTTGCTGCTCGAAACGCTCGACACCCGCAAGAGCGACAGCCTCGACTTCCACGAGATCCCGGTGTGGTCGATCCGCGACCTGGTCCGCCACGCCTTCGAGGCCGGATACCACGAGGGCCTGCACACCGGCTACCGCCAAGGCCGGAGCGACGCGGCACGAGAGGCCGCCCGCGAGGAGGCCCCGACAAGCCCGCGAAATCCTGAACTGCCCGCCCCCTGAAGCCCGCGAAATGCGGGCTTCGTTGTTTACCAGAGCACCCCATCGCATAGGAGCACATAGATGAACGCACGCAAGCACAACCCGAAGCCGGCCCCCCCGCAACCCACCGCCGCCGAGATGTACGCCTCCCGGCGCAACGACATCGCACGCCTGCTCGACGTCCTCCAGATGGAACTGGACAAGCACGCCGACCGCGCCAAGGCCGACGCGCGGAACTGGGGGCTGACAGGCGACCTCGGGAAGGTCCGCGAAGACCTGATCAACCTGGTCGGGTTTATGAGCGGGATGGACCCCGAGCAGGTCGTCGAGTTCCTGAACGACGCCGAGTGAACAAGGAGCACACCCATGAACATCAAGCGCATCGTGATCGAGGGGGCCAACGAGAGCGTGAAGATCTCCCGCACCGACGCGGGAGCGCAGGTCAGCGTCGAACGCTTCACCCGCCGCGACGGAGTGCACGACCACATCATCGCGGAGTTCGGCCGCGATGAGCCGCGCGAGGAGCGCTACGCGAAGGCCCTGGAGGTCGCCAAGTTCGTGTACGGCAAAGACCGCCACGGCCGGGCCGCCGCCACCAACTCGATGGTCCACGACGTGCTCAACGAGATCGAGCGCGTCGCGGGCTGCTGATCCGACCCACGCGGTGTCGCGGGGAACCGCGACGGCCACGCTTCCCCCCACGATCCGCCGCAACGTGCGGCGGAGATTCGCACCACCGTTTCGGAGATGACCATGAGCACGAAGACCAAGAAGAGCCCGAAGACCCGCACGCCCGCCAAGTCCAAGAGCGCTGCCCGCGCCGATGGGGCGGCCAAGACTGATCGCCTCCGCAAGGCGGCGCTCGCCGAGATCAAGGACCGCTTGGACGGGAAGCCCGCCGAGCCCGCCAAGGGCAAAGGCGAGAAGGCCGCGAAGACGCCCAAGTCGCCGAAGGCTCCGAAGGCCGCGCTCTACCTGCTCGGCGCACGCCAAGACCAAATGCTCACCATCGAGGAGTGGACCGACCTCGCGCGGGCGGTCGCCGCCTGCCAGGAGCGCAAGACCGCCGACTACCTGACCGAGCACGACCTCGAAGACATCGCCGAGCGCTACGCCCTTGAGTGGGACGAAGCGACCGACGGCCCGCTCCCCCCCGCCTCCAACCTCGACGAGTGAGGCGACGGTACACACGACCAGCGCGGAGGAGAAGCACTGGAAGGCATTCTGGGAAGAGCGGGGTTGGCGAAGAGATCGCGTGGGCTACATCAAGCACCGCCAGGGTGAGCACGAGTCGAGCCTGGTCGACCGTGTTCAAGATGCGGCGGACTCGGGTCGCGTCGAATGCCTCGCGGTCGTCGTGAACTCCATCGACCGGCTTGTGCACGGAGTTGGTCCGGAGGGAAACGTGCTGTCTGCCGCCGTACGTCAATGGGCGGAGAATGGTCACATTGTGTCGCTGCTGCACTGTCTTGTGGAGCGAGGCTTCGACGTCGCAGTGTGCTCAGACCATGGGAATGTTGAAGCCGTGGGCGTTGGCCGCCCGGACCTCGGCTCGGTGCCTGAAGATCAGGGGCAGCGAGCGATCACGTTCCCGGATGTGGGCACGCTCGAAGCAGCAAGAAAGAGAGTTGCCGGCAGCCAGCCTTGGCCCGGTCCCGGACTACCGTCGTCGGCGCACGTGCTTCTGCCGCCGGGGCGAGGTTCGTTCTCGACGGCGGGCGCGACGGTGCGCACGCACGGAGGCACAAGCATCGAGGAGGTCTTTGTTCCCTTTGTTCGAGTGAGCAGGAGCACATGAATCAGCGACGCGTGATTGGCTTTGATCGAGAGTTGAAGCTGGCCTGGCTAGACGCCGTCGCGTCGCGCGCTGCTGCAGGCGAACCCCCCGAGCAAGTGCGAGTGTGGCTTGATGATCACCTCTCCGATCTGCTTGGCGGAACCGGCAGGGGTGGGCATCGCGGCAAGACTGTCACGGTCCTCACCCGGATTTGGGCCAATGTGCCGCCCGAGTGTGTCGAGGTTCGAGATCGCGCCGTCAAGTTGCTGAATGGTGGCGATGCGACAGACCGTTTGGGTCTTCATTGGTCAATGGCGATGGCCGTGTATCCGTTCTTCGCGGAGGTCGCCGGAGTCATCGGACGGCTCCTCGTTCTGCAAGGCGAAGTCGATCGACAAGCCGTTGTGCGGCGCATGCTTGAGTCGTGGGGCGATCGTCCCGCAGTAAGTCGCGGATGTCGCGCGGTGTGGACGTCCATCATCGGTTGGGGTGTTCTCACTGAGGCGGCCAGACGAGGTAGATACACCCGACTTGACTCCCCACTCAACGTGTCACACGAGGTCAGGGCTGTGTTGGCGGATGCTCTAGTCATCTCTGGCAACCTCACTCGACCATCGTCGCCAAATGTCGATTCACCCGCGTTGTTCCCCTTTGGTCGATCGGATCGCTCGCAGTATGTGCCGATGTCGGGGGCTTCAATTGTGGTAACGAGCAGCCCGCCACGCCGATCGTTGCCTCGTCCATGATGGCTCTGCAGCAATGGGTCGCAGGGCTCGCTCCGTGATGGGGTCACGACCCTTTGGCACTGCGGGAAGGTCCAGGATCTGCTCCTGAATGTCCGGCGCAAGGTGCAGCAGGTTCATGATCTGCGTCATCCGCGGTTGGGTGACCTGGCATAGCCGCGCGAGTTCGGAAAGATCGGCGACGACGCCGTTCTTGAGAAGACCGTCGTACTTGATCGCCAGGGCCATCAGGCGAGCCACGCGCGGCACTCGACCCGGCAGGACGGCCTCGGGGGTCTCTAGGCCCACGACCAGGCGCTTGCGGCGGGACTTCACGGCGAAGTGGATGGTTCTGACGACGGTTGTCACGCGGCTTCCTCCAGATTCCGGCGGCACAGGGCGGCGATCCCGGTTGCCCGGAACGTGACGGCGACGCTCGCGTTCGCCGGGTCGTACTCGATCTTCGAGAGCAGCAGCTTCAGGACTCGCGCCTGCTCGCGCGGGGACAGTTGAGACCACACGCCCTCGAACTCGTTGAGTGCCATTCGGGCTTCATCGCGGGTGATGGAAGTGCTTTTGATCGTGCCGAGCCTCGCGTCCACCTCGCCGAGGCGCGCACGGGCACCGGTGATCTGCTCGTGTAGGTTGGCCAGGCGGGCGGTCGCTGTCGCACCGCCGTCCTTGTCGGCGACGAGTTCCCGGAGCTCGCGGTCCATCCGGGCCAGCGCGTTCAGGATGGACGCTCGCTCGGCCTTCAGCGCCGACTGCTCCGCGTCTACATCGACCTTGGCCTCCGCGAGAATGCGATCCAGCAACCCGCGGTCGTCTCCCAACGCACGGATCTCGTCGATGACGAGTTTCTCGATCTCCAGCCCGGGCAGCGTCGCCGCCGCGCAGGAGCGGGCACCGTTCTTGATCGCGTTCAGGCACCGGTAGTAGCGGTAGTACCGGCCCTTCTTGCCATAGAACGTGTGGATCATGGCGCAGTCGCAGTGCTTGCATCGGAGCAGCCCGCGGAGCAGCGCGCCGTACTTGTTGCGGGCCTCGGCACCGCCGGTTCGGCCGTTCTCTGCCAACTGATGGCGCACGCGCTCAAAGAGAGCGGGATCGAGAATCGCCTCGTGCTCTCCGTCGTAGGTCTGGCCCTTGTGGACGATCTTGCCCGTGAGGATCGGATTCGTCAGCAGGACATGGAGGGTGCCGGTGTCGAACGGCCGGCCGCCCCTCTTCTCGCCCTTGCGAGTGAGCCGTCGCTTGTTGGTCCACTCGCGGTGCCTCAGTACGGTCACAGCGCGCTGGAGCGATCCCGCGTCCAGGTAGATCTGGAAGATCTCCCGGACCCGTGCGGCCTCCCTGGGGTTGACGACCAGGCGGGGGCTGCCGCCTGAGCGATCAACGTCATACCCGAGGACGGGCACGCCGCCCGCCCACTTGCCGCGCCGCTTCTGCGCTGCGATCTTGTCGCGGATACGTTCGCCGATGATCTCGCGCTCGAACTGGGCGAACGAGAGCAGGATGTTGAGCGTTAGCCGGCCCATCGAGCTGGTCGTGTTGAACTGCTGCGTCACCGAGACGAACGAGACACCCTTGCGGTCGAACGCCTCCATGATCCGCGCGAAATCCATGAGGGACCGGCTGAGCCGGTCGACCTTGTAGACCACCACGCAGTCGATCGTCCCAGCCTCGATGTCCTTCAGCAGGCGTTCAAGCGACGGGCGTTCCATGCTCCCGCCCGAGAATCCACCGTCGTCGTACCGATTCGGCAGGCAGACCCATCCCTCGTTCTTCTGACTGGCGATGTACGCCTCGCCGGCCTCGCGCTGTGCGTCGAGGGAGTTGAACTCCTGGTCGAGCCCCTCCTCGCTGCTCTTGCGCGTGTAAATTGCGCATCGCACCGGCGGTGCGGTCCCGGCTCCTCGGGTTCGGTCGGCGGGGGTGCTGGATGACCGGGGGCGTTTGCTCATCGGCCACCCCGCAGTCCGAAGAAGCGGTATCCGTTGATGTGCTGGCCTGTCACCTTCTTGGCAACCACCGACAGCGTGCGGTACCGCTCGCCCTCAAACTCGAATCCTTCACCGTCGGCGAGCACCGACACCCGGATGGTGCGACCCTTGTACTGGCGCACGATCGCAGAGCCCGGAGGCGGCAGCCGTGGGTCACGGCGGTCCTTTGGGTCAAGCGACCTGATCCGAGTGCGGATCTCGCCCGGCTGGGGAGGCGTGACCAACATCCGTGGAGCCATCGCGCGAATCTCCGCGTCGTCGGCCAGTTCGGCCGCGCGACGCCTCGCCCGTTCGGTCAGGTCGCCCTCCGCGTTGGCCTGGATGCGCCACGCGATCTTGCGGATCAGGTAAGCCCGGTGCCGCGTGCGGCAGGCGTGCCCGTGAAGTTCCTCGTAGCGGTCCACGAGGTCACCCGTGCTCATCCGCTGAAGCTCGTCGAGTTGTCGCTGTATCGCGTCGGACATGTGGACTCCTCATCGCATCGGTCCGGAGCCCTAACCCCGGGGCCGCGCGGAGACACTGAGGTCCGCATGCTGCGAGAGTTCAAGTCCGCCGGCCGGAGATTCCGCCGGCTCGCTGATGTCCCGGGTGGAACGCGAACGATCCGCATGGACCGCTCGCACCAACCCGCGGGCCAGAATGCTCGCCACTTCGGCGTCGCGTTCAGCAGGCGTCATCGTCTCGGGATCTTGACTTCGCATTATGCGGGCTCCCGCGTGGTGGCGCGTCGTGCGCCTCGGTAGGCGTTCCCTATGCGGCGGAGGCGCGACATGCCCGCGGCGTGAACACGCGGGGCTGATCCGAACACCGCTGCACATGCATCGCAAGCATGGAAGCCAGCATCGCGCACGCCCACGCGAGCGCGAAGTCCCCTTAACCCGGGCACCGGGGGACGAGAGACGCGGAGAGACTTTGGGCCAAAATCGCGTCCGTGGGGCCAGGAGGGGGCGGGGCCGGTTATGGCCGTGACTCGGGAGAGAGACCCGGCTTGTGTCTGCCGCCTCCGGCCAGCCCTTCGGAACGTGGGCCAAAACGCGAAAACGCCGCTGAGGTCTCTCGGCGGCGTTCCCTGAAAACCAAAGGGCCGGCTGCTTTCGCAACCGGCCCGGCAATAGAGGACGGTGGGTGGTCTGACGACCTGCGTTTCAGAGATCCAGAGACAGGAGGAGCCGAGGTGATCCGCCGGCAGGGCCATGCCACGTGTGCGGGCAAGGGCGGTGATTGTCAATTGGGGGCAACGAAATGCTCCAGGACATCCGGCGATTGTGGCGCAGCAGGGAGTGCGGCATCGAGATGCGGTAGACTTTTTTTGTGCCAGGTCGCATCGGCCGCATCATGATTCGGGTCGCGCTCGGACTCGTGCTGGGTCTTATAACAACACTAGGGGTTGCGTGGGCGCGGCGTGGCGTGCGCGAACGTGGTCGACAAGCGAGGCGCCGCTGTATTGGTTCGATGCCAGCGGCACATGGCTGATGCGGTCGCACGTGGAAGTGAGCGTGACGCGGGTCTTGGTCGTTCCCGGCGGGGGTGTGCTCACGCCTGACCTCGTACCACAGGAATCGATCGCGACGGATCAGGAATTGCCGCAGGACCTGCGAGAGGCGGTGCGTGCGAGCGGGCCAGCGGGGCGGGAAGCGCTGATGGCGTGGCGCGTTGGCTGGCCGATGCGTGCGCTCTCATGCGTTCAATACTCGTGGCGCTCGACGAAGCACCATACGCGGCTACCTGGGCCACGTACGCCGATGGCCGAGGGTGGACTCGTTCTTGTGCGTTCGGGCGAGCCGCTGACAGTACTGCCACTGCGCCCCATCGCCGGCGGATTGATCGGGAACATGCTGGTGTATGGCGGGGTGTGGTTTGGAGCAATCTTGGGAGTAGGTGCGGCGGCGCGGCGGAAGCGGCGTGCGCTGGGGCTGTGCCCGGCGTGTCGATATGACCTGCGCGGGCGTCCGGACAGGGTGTGCCCCGAGTGCGGGATGGGCAATACCTGACATTCCGATTGCCAAGGTCCCTCTCGACGCAGCGCGCAAAATGGGCCCGCGCGCAAGATCGGGCAAAGCCTGATCGCCCCGGACTCGCCGCGACGTCAGGCCCGATCGGTTGCGCCAGAGAGTAGTTCGGTCAATGGTCTCGCGAGCGACTCCGGTAGTACTGAGATCGCGCGCCGTGTCGAGCTGCGATCCTACCATGCCTCAAGACGCCATGATGAAGAAGAGCATCAACGTTATTCTCGTGCTCGCCGTCGCCACCGGTGTCGTTGTCGGGGCTATCTACGCGTGGCGGCGGCTCCAGCCCCAGGGGACCTCGGCGGGGTTCATCTCGGGGAATGGGCGACTCGAAGCGACCGAAATCGATGTCTCCACCAAGCTGGCCGGCCGTATCGAGGAGATGCTGGTTGACGAGGGGGACTTCGTTGCGGCATCGCAGCCACTGGTCCGGATGCAGACCGATGTCTTGGTCGCCTCACGCGCCGAAGCGGTTGCGCAGCTGCAGCAGGCAAGACAGGGCGTCGCGACCGCGATTTCGCAGTTGGCGATGCGTGAAGCGGATCTTGCTGCATGTCAGGCTCTGATCGCTCAACGAGAGAGCGAGCTGAGCTACTCGCGGCGCAGGTTGGCGAGGTACGAGGCCGCGGGTGAAAAATCCGCGGTCGCCCTTCAAGAGATCGATGAGGAACGCACCCGGTCGCTGGTTGCGGAGGCAACCCTGACTGCGGCCCGGGCTCAGGCTACAGCCGCGCAGGCGGCGATCGAGGCGGCTCGGGCCGAGATTGCCGGGGCAGAAGCGACCGTCGCTGCTCGGGAGGCGACGGTGCAGCGGATCGAGGCGGACATCAAGGACAGCACGCTGGTGTCGCCTCGTGACGGCCGCGTGCAGTACCGGCTCGCCCAGCCCGGCGAGGTCCTCGCGGCGGGGGGAAAGGCTTTCAATGTTATCGATCTCAGCGATGTGTACATGACATTCTTCGTGCCCGAGCAGACCGCCGGCCGTGTCGCACTGGGCACCGAGGTGCGGCTCGTGCTTGACGCGGCCCCGCAGTACGTCATCCCCGCCGAGGTCTCGTTCATCGCCAGCACAGCGCAGTTCACACCCAAGACCGTCGAGACTGCGGAGGAACGACAGAAGCTCATGTTCCGGGTGCGGGCGCGCATCGCGCCGGACCTGTTGAAGAAGCACCTCCACCAGGTGAAGACTGGCGTCCCAGGCGTCGCGTGGATCAGGCTCGATCCGGCGACCCAGTGGCCGCAAGAACTCGCCATCAAGGTGCCGGAGTGACGCGTGGATCGGCACCCCCTTACCTCCATGGTCGCTCGGCTCCGCGGTGTGAACCTGCAGTATGGGCGGACTGCCGCGCTTTCGGATGTGAGCCTGGACATCCCTGCCGGAGCGATGGTGGGATTGATCGGGCCCGATGGCGTCGGGAAGTCCAGCCTGCTGTCCCTCATCGCCGGCGCCCGCCGCGTGCAACGGGGGACGGTCGAGGTGCTTGGCGGAGACATGGCCCGGGCGCGGCACCGACGGGACGTCTGCACTCGCATCGCGTATATGCCGCAGGGCCTCGGGAAGAACCTCTATCCCACGCTGTCCATCGAGGAGAACTTGCAGTTCTTCTCCCGGTTGTTCGGGCACAATGCGGCCGAAAGCCGCCGGCGCATCGATGACCTGACTCGAAGCACGGGACTCCACCAGTTCCTTGATCGGCCAGTCGGCAAGCTCTCCGGGGGCATGAAACAGAAGCTCGGGCTGTGCTGCGCGCTCATCCACGATCCCGATCTGCTCATCCTCGACGAGCCAACCACGGGCGTGGATCCCCTGGCGCGTCGGCAGTTCTGGGAGCTGATCGCTCGATTGCGCGCGGAACGCCCGGGCATGAGTGTGATCGTCGCGACGGCGTACATGGAGGAGGCCGAACAGTTCGAATGGCTGGTCGTGATGAACGACGGGAAGGTGCTGGCCACTGGCGCACCGGCAGATCTGCACCGGCAAACCGGCATGGGCTCGCTCGAGGCCGCGTTCATCGCGCTCCTGCCCGAGGAGAAGCGTCGGGAGCATACCGATGTGAAGCTCGTCCCCTTCGTAACCGCCGACGGCGATGAGATCGCCATCGAGTCACGGGGGCTCACCAAACGGTTCGGCGACTTCGTCGCGGTCGACCATGTCACCATGCGGATCCGCCGCGGCGAGATATTCGGTTTCATCGGCTCCAACGGTTGCGGCAAGACTACGACGATGAGGATGCTGACCGGGCTGTTGCCGCCGACCGAGGGAGAGGCCGCCCTCTTCGGGCACCCCGTCAACGCCCACGACATCGCGACCCGCCGGCGCGTCGGATACATGTCGCAGTCGTTCTCTCTCTACAAGGAACTCACCGTCCGTCAGAATCTGCTCCTCCACGCAAGGCTCTTCAGCGTGCCGAAGAAGGACATCCCGGGTCAGGTGACGGAAATAGCCGAGAGATTCGGGCTGAGCCGGGACATCGACGCACTCCCCGAGAGTTTGCCCCTGGGAGTACGGCAGCGGCTATCGCTCGCCGTGGCGATGGTGCATGGACCGGAACTGCTCATCCTCGACGAGCCCACGTCGGGGGTCGATCCGATCGCACGCGACTCCTTCTGGGCGTTGATGATCGAACTGTCGCGCCGCGACCGGGTGACGATCTTTGTCTCGACCCACTTCATGAACGAGGCCGAGCGCTGCGACCGCATCTCCTTCATGCACGCGGGCAAGGTGCTGGTGAGCGACGCGCCCGCAGAACTCAAGCGGAAGCGGCAAGTAACAACGCTGGAGGATGCGTTCATCGCGTACCTCGTCGACGCGGGCGCCGAATCCCCTGTCAAGACTGCGGCTGGCCCGGCCACGCGATCCGAGCCGCTGGTGGATCAGGCCGCGACCAGCGAGACCGCGGCTCGCCCCTCGCGACTCGGCGGTTTCAGCGTGCAACGCGCGCTGAGTTACTCGCTGCGCGAAGCGCTCGAGCTGCGCCGGGATCCTGTGCGCGGAGCGCTCGCGCTCGTCGGCTGCATCGTCCTGATGTTCGTGATCGGCTTTGGAATCACCATGGACGTGGAGAACCTGTCCTTTGCGGTGCTCGATCGCGACCAGACGGTGCTCAGCCGCGACTACGCCCTCAGTCTCTCCGGTTCTCGCTACTTCACCCAGCGTGCGCCGATCGCCGACTACGCCGAACTCGACCACCGCATGCGCACTGGAGAACTCTCGCTGGCGATCGAAATCCCGCCGAACTTCGGACGGGATCTTGAGCGGGGTGGTCCGGTGCAGATCGGCGCGTGGGCGGACGGAGCCATGCCGCAGCGTGCCGAAACCGTACGAGGATACGTGCAGGGGATGCACCAGCACTGGCTGGCTGAGCAGGCCCGAAGGCGCGGCATCGATCTCGCTTCCAACGCCACGGTGGAGTCTCGGTATCGGTACAACCCGGACGTTCGAAGCCTCCCGGCCATCGTGCCAGCCGTCGTGCCCCTGCTGCTCTTGATGATCCCCGCGATGCTCGCGACCCTCTCCGTGGTACGGGAGAAAGAGCTGGGCTCGATCATCAACTTCTATGTCACACCGACGACCCGCGCCGAGTTCCTGCTCGGCAAGCAGCTCCCGTATGTCGGCCTGGGGGTGGCGAACTTCCTGCTCATGAGCGTGCTCGCGGTCACTGTGTTCGGCGTAGCGATGAAGGGGAGCTTCCTCTCCCTCCTGCTCGCTTCCGTGCTGTTCATCGCGTTCGCGACGGGGTTCGGTCTGTTCGTGTCCACGTTTGTCCGCAGCCAGATCGCCGCGATGTTCGCGACCATGCTCGGGACCATCCTCCCCGCCGTGCAGTACGCCGGCCTGATCAATCCGGTCTCGTCGCTCCAGGGAGCGGGCGCCGTCATCGGCCGGCTCTACCCGCTGGCCCCCAGCACGGAAATCCTGCTCGGCTCAGTGCCGCACGTTGACCCGGCCATCCTCGACAGCAGCGTGGCGCAGATGGGACGTTCGTTCGTCAGCGCCAATGCCTACGTGTTGCCGTTTGAGCTTGCCTCGGTGCTGCTACTGGCGGCGCTGGTTGGTTCCATCATCATCGCCTGGCCGCGCAGCGGCGAGGAGGAGAACCTGTGATCCCTCTTTCCTGGTATTTGCTGCTGAGTGCGGCGCTTTTTTCTGTTGGTTTGTTCGGCGTGTTGGCGCGGCGCAATGCCATCGCCCTCCTCATGGGCGTCGAACTGATGCTCAACGCCGTAAACATCAATCTGATCGCTTTCTGGCGCTATCTGACCCCTGATCGCTCGGTGGGTTTGGCCTGGGCGGTGTTCGTGCTGACCGTGGCCGCGGCCGAGGCGGCCGTCGGCCTGGCGTTGATTATTTCCGTCTATCGTAATCGCGATTCGGTCGTCGTTGAGGAACTGGACACATTAAAGAATTAGGAATTGGGAATTAGGAA
>JRYD01013251.1_pt1 | contig 11164 bp, 7 predicted proteins | sample 235311 | NCBI WGS metagenome assembly JRYD01 (sample SAMN03074213, study PRJNA261472) | activated sludge metagenome | biome: Common Effluent Treatment Plant; feature: Wastewater; material: Activated sludge; isolation source: activated biomass in a lab-scale reactor treating industrial wastewater at... | reverse complement strand
CATCGCAGCAGCCATCCAGCCGTCGGACAGACAAGCTGTGACGCGCCTTCTCTCCGCATGGCGCTCCGGTGACTCCCGGGCGTTGGAGCGGCTGCCGCCGCTCATCTATGAGGAACTGCGCAATCGCGCACGCCGCTACATGCGTCGCGAGCGGGAAGGTCATACGCTGCAGGCGACGGCCGTCGTGCATGAAGCGTTCGTCAAGCTCGTGGAGATGAACGTTTCCTGGCAGGACCGTGCTCACTTCTTCGCCGTCGCGGCGCGACAGATGCGTCGCATCCTCGTCGACCATGCCAAAGCCCGATGCCGGTCGAAACGTGGCGGAACGACGACGAATTCGGTCGAGGACGTCGATACGATCGATCTCGGCCCGATCACCTCCGGTGAAATCGACCTGCTCGAGATCGACGACGCGCTGGAGCGGCTGGCTGGACATAATCCACGTCTCGCAGACATCGTCGAGCTGCATTATTTCGGCGGCCTCACCTACCAAGAGCTCTCCGAAACCCTCAAGATCTCCGAAGCCACCGTGGACCGCGAGCTACGCTTGGCGAAGGCCTGGATCCTGAACCAGATACGACCGCTGCGAGCGCGAGCGCCTGAACCGCCATGAATTCTCCGGGTGCAGGAACCGACTCGAAATGGGAACGGCTCCACGAGCTGTTTTCCCGCGGCGTCGACTTGCCCATCGCCGAACGTGAGGCGTTCGTGCTGCGGGAGCTCCCCGACGATCCCGCTCTGCGCGAAGAGCTCCTGGGGTTGCTGGCTTGCGATACCGGCAAGTCCACAGGCCCGCTGACCACGGCCTTGGGCGTGGCTTTGGATGCGACGACGCGTGACTGGCGCCGCGCCATGCTCGGCAAGATCGTCGGCAACTACAAGCTGACGGGAGTGCTCGGCCATGGTGGCACGGGTACGGTCTACCAGGCGGAGCGCGCCGATCGTCAGTACTCCGCCCAAGTCGCGGTCAAGATTGTTGATGCCGCAACCGGCTACGGCGACCTCGGCATGCGCTTTCGCGCCGAGCGTCAGATTCTTGCGAGTCTCAATCATCCGCACATCGCCCGGCTTCTGGACGCTGGCGAAACCGACGGGGGGCAGCCGTTCCTCGTCATGGAGTACGTTCACGGCGACCCGGTCGATCGGTACTGCGACGACAACCAGCTGGGCTTCAACGAACGCCTGTCACTCTTTCTGGATATCTGCGCTGCCGTTCAATACGCACACCAGAATCTGGTCGTCCACCGGGATTTGAAGCCGGCGAACATCCTGATCACCCTCGACGGCAAGGCGAAGCTTCTCGACTTCGGGATCGCCAAGCTGCTTGAGCCGGGCGATGCCGCCGCGGCGCTCGCGCTCACTCGCATGAACGATCGATTGCTCACACCGGAATACGCCAGCCCGGAGCAAATCCGCGGCGAACCGGTCACGACCGCCAGCGACGTCTATGCGCTTGGCGTGATCCTGTATGAGCTGTTGACCGGCCTGCGCCCGTACGTCGTGCCCGCCTCGGCAAGCCCGCTCGAGCTCGAACGCTCGATTTGCATCAACGATCCGCAGCGACCGAGCGCCGCCATTCAGCACGCCATCGGCGCCGGAAGGACCGAAGGTCGAGCCGACATCGCCGTGATCGCGAGCGCTCGCCGGCTGGCGCCGGAGCGCCTGCAGCGCCGGCTCGCAGGCGATCTCGATGCCATCGTCATGCGGGCGCTGCGCAAGGAGCCCGAGCACCGCTACGGCTCGGTCGAGCAGCTCGCCGCCGACCTTCGGCGCTTTCTCGCGAGCGAGCCGGTTCTGGCCCGGCAGGGCAACTGGCTGTACTACTCGCAGCGCTTTGCGCGGCGTCACACACTCGGCGTCGCGGCGAGCACGATGTTCGTTACCTTGATCCTGGCGTTCGCGATCACGATGTCCGTGCAACGCCAGCACATTGCCGAGGAGCGCGACCGCGCAACGCAGGAGGGCGCACGCGCCGAAAGAGTCTCCCAGTTCATGCTGGGTGTGTTCGAGGCCGCGGAGCCCTACGGCAATTTCGGTACTGAGACGACGGCGCGCGAGCTGCTGGATCAGGCGGCGCGCAGCATTCAAGCCGACCTCGGCGAACAACCGGAGGTCCGCGCTCGGTTGCTGGAAGCCATCGGCAAGGCCTATCGGCGCCAGGGCCAGCCGGACCGCTCGGTCGCGTATTTCGAGGACTCGTTGCGAATCCGTGAGCAAGCGCATTTGCCTCAGGACGAGCAGACCGGCTCGACCCTGGCGGAGCTCGCGATCACTCTGAGGCAATTGAGTCGCTTCGAAGAGGCGGATCGCGCGCTCGCGCAGGCGCTACGCATCTCCCAGTCCACCAGCACCGGCAAGTCGCTCACCGCCGCGCAGCTCCTTGCGAACGTCGGCCAGCTGGAACTGAGCCGCGGCAATCTGGAAAAGGCGAACGACTATCTCAACCAAGCCCTGGAAATGACACGCGAGCTCGTCGGCCCGCGGCATCAAAACGTTGCGACCGTGCTGCTCGACATCTCGAACGTCCGCAGCTGGATGGACGATATCGCCGGTGCCGAGCGTGCCGCGCGCGAAGCCGTGAGCATCTATCGCGAGACCGTGCATGAACGGCATCCCGACCGCGTCATGGCCGACTACCATCTCGCCCGCGTTTGGAATCTGGCCGGTCGCACCACCGAAGCGGCGCAGCTCTACGAAAGCACCCTGGCCTCGCAGCGCCTTCTATACGGCGACGTGAGCACGAAGGTCGGCGATACATTGACCGAGCTGGCGAACGTGCGCATCAACCAGAACCAGCTCGAAGACGCCGAAAAGCTGATGAGCGAAGCGCTGCAGCTGAGCCGCCGGTTCCGCGGCGCGACGCATCATCAAACCGGCTACATCCTCGCATCCCTTGCGCAGATCCATTGGCGCCTGGGCAATCTCGAGACCGCCGAAAAGGAAATTCGATCGGCGCTCGATATTTTCGCAACGACGCTCCCGACGGATCATCAATACGTTGCCGCGGGCGAATACGTCATCGGCGAAATTCTGCTCGCGCGCAAACAATTCGTGGACGCGGAAGCCATGCTGACCGCGTCCATGCATCGTTGGAAGCGCAGCGATGCGCCGCAATGGCGCACGGCGCGATCCGCCAGCGCCCTGGGCGAGGCGCTTTATCGGCAAGGCCGCATCGCCGAAGCGGAGAAGTATCTGCTCGATGGCTACCGCGATCTCTCCGTCGGCAACGGTGCGGATCAGCAAACGAAGGATCGCGCACGCAGCCGCATCGCCGCCTTCTATGTCGATACCGGCCAGCGAGAGAAGCTCAACCAGCTGCGGCTCGTGACAACCCACGATCCCTCCGCGCCTGTCGCGCGGCCGAATTGAAGCTGCGTCGAACGCATCTGCATTTGCAGCTCCGCGGAACGCTTTCCATTTGCTACAGTCACACGCATGAATATCGGCGGAACGCCGTCCTCACGCATGGCGTTGCAAGAGCGGGTTCGGCTGGTGCCATCACACGCAATCATCCAAAGGTAAGCACGCAATGCGAGCACGATCTTCGCTTCATCGCATCCTGGTGGCGATCGCTGCACTGACGATCGCCTCATGGTCCGTCGCAGCCGAGCGACAGGACGCACGCTTGTTGACGGCAGCGCAAGTTCTCGACGAGCTCGCACGAATGCCCGAGCAGAACGTCCCCGCATGGCTGCTCGAACGCGCGTATGCCGTCGCGGTCGTGCCGGATGTCATCAAGGTCGGCCTCGGTATCGGCGGCCGACGCGGCAAGGGTGCACTCGTCATTCGCAAGGACAACGGCGAGTGGAGCAATCCGGTGTTCGTGAATCTCACGGGCGGCAGCTTCGGCTTCCAGGTCGGCGTGCAGAGCACGGATGTCGTGCTCGTATTCACATCGCGCCAAAGCATCGAAGGCATCGTCGGCGGCAAAGTGACGCTCGGCGCCGATGCCGCGGTGGCTGCCGGACCGGTCGGCCGGCAAAGCTCCGCAGCAACCGACATCGGCCTCAATGCGCAGGTGTATTCATATTCGCGCTCGAGCGGTCTGTTCGCAGGCGTCGCTCTCGACGGCTCGGCAATCACGATCGATCACCGCTCCAACGAACAGTACTACGGCCGCTCGGGCATCCTGGCGAGCGAGATCATTCGCACCGACGCAGCGAGCGCACCAGCCACGGCTCAGAATTTCATCGGGGCCCTGCAGCGTTCGACGCGCGGCCAGACTGCCGCATCGCCCCGCTCCACCGCCCCGGCCGCTTCGTCGTCCCAACCAGCGCCCCAGCCGGCGAATTCCGGCGCCCTCACGACGTATCCGATGGAAGACCCTTCGCCGGGGCAGGAGCCTCCGCAATAACGCGAGCGTTATTGCGAATGTCGTACCGAGCCGCGCTTCATTTCCTGCACCGCGGCTTCACACAGGCAAGGTAACGCCACAACCTCCCAGGCCGCAGTAACCGCCCGGGTTCTTCGCCAGGTATTGCTGGTGATAGTCCTCGGCATAATAGAACGGCGGTGCATCCACGATCTGCGTCGTGATCGCACCGTAACCGGCTCGTTTCAGTTGGTCCTGGTAGCGATCGCGACTCGCCTCGGCGCTCTTACGCTGCTCGACATCGAATGGGTAAATGCCTGAGCGGTATTGCGTGCCGATGTCATTGCCCTGCCGCATACCTTGCGTGGGATCGTGCGATTCCCAGAACGTCTTCAGCAGCATGTCGTACGTGATCTGCGTTGGATCGTAGATCACGAGCACGACTTCGTTATGGGCGGTGTAACCGGTACAGACTTCTTCGTACGTAGGGTTCGGCGTCTGGCCCGCCGCGTAACCAACGGCAGTGCTGTAAACACCCGGCAGCTGCCAGAACTTGCGCTCCGCGCCCCAGAAACATCCCAACCCGAACAGCGCCTGACGCAGGCCCGCCGGGAACGGCGGAACGATGCGATTGCCGTTGACGAAATGCCGCTCGTACACCGGCATCGGCTCGCTGCGGCCCGGCAACGCATCGGCGGGCGCAGGCAGCTGCGCCTTGGTGCGAAAGGAGTACATATCGGTAGCCCTCGATGATGGCGTTCGTAGAGTCGGGGCTCGATGGGGGGACGTCAAGGTCGATGCAGGTGATCAGGTGATGAAGTGATCCGGTGATCAAGGTCAGAAAGGAACGAGACAAGGCCTCTCCTTCTGGCCGCGATCACCGGATCACCTGATCACCTCTGCTTGAAACCTCACGCCGCCGTCACGAACATCGGCGCGTCGGCCGCTTGGCGGCATTCGCGTGGCGTGATGCCGTGGAAGCGGCGCAGCGCACGGAACAGCGTCGAGCGCGAATCGAAGCCGACTTGCTTCACGATCTCATCGATCGCAAGCGGGCTGCCGCGTAACAGCCGCGCAGCGACCGTCGCTCGTTTGCGCTGCAGATACTCGTGCGGCGTCATGCCGTGAACGTGCTTGAACAGGCGCAAAAAATGGTGGCGGGATAGAAACGCCGCGTGCGCCATGTCCTTCAACATGAGCGGCTTTTCGAAGTTCGAATGAACGAAATCGGTTGCGAGCGAGATGCGCCGCAGGATCTCGCGGCGGGTCGCGGCGCGCCTGGCCGGTACCGATCGCGCGCGGTTCACGATGTGGCGATGATGCATGAGCATGCGTTCGAGCAGAAACGCGAGCTGTTCTTCGTACCACAGAGGATCGTCGAGGCCCATCGCACAGTGCCGCCGAATGAACGACAGCACCGGCGTGACGCTACGATCGTGCGTGTGCAAGTGCGGCATGAACGGCAGACTGAGCGCCGCGGGAACCTCATCGCTCTCTTCCAACGAGTCCGCCTCCAGCAAATAATCGTCGACGCTGGTCAACGTGCGCAGCACGTCTTGCGGCATGCCCGGCCTGAACAGAATCGAGAATATGCATGTCTCGCGCGGCGAGCGGACGCAGACGTGCGCAAGCATTTGCGGCACGATCAACCACGTATCGTCGTCGACGGCCACACGCCGCCCCTCGATCGCGACATCCGTGCGGCCGTCCCAGCAGGACAACAGCGCCAATCGCGTGGAGTCGAGCGAGAGATCTGCGACTCGAGTGCGGACATCGAGAATGATCGTGTCTCTTCGATCGGCGAATCCGGGCACCATGTCGCCGATCACATCCTGGGTCCGTCGCAGAATCATCCCCCACCATCTCCGTTCGTTGCCTTCCTCGCGCCGCAATGTCATGCGAGCACGGGCTATGTACAAGCGATACGGTCATCAGATGCCAATCTGCGACGAAAGGTTTCACGAGTTGCGCAATTCGGCGCGCCCGATACTCAATTCAGCAAGCGATGCGACATCGCGCCGGCGGCGAAGCGTCCGCATGTGCCCGCCGGATACATCGGCTATCATCCCGCTCCCTCACGATCCTTCGGAATCGCCGTCATGCCGATTTGTCACGATCACAATCTCGCGCGCCCGCTGCCGAAACGATTGCCTTTCGGCATACGCCTGAAGCTGCGCTCGACCGATCCTTTCAAGAATCTGGTCGGCGGCGATTGGAGGAAAGAACATTGGTTCGCAACGCGTGAAGAACGCGACCGTGCGCTCAAGGAAATGAGCGGACGCTATCTTTATTTCAGACCCGGCGATCAACCCACGCTGGAATACGAGAAAGTCGATCCGTGAAGGTGACCATCGCGCACCCCCACCCTCCCTCCCCCCGCAAGCGGGGGAGGGAACTCTTCTTCTGACCAACCAGCTCCCTCGCAAGCGGGGACTCTTCTGGCCAGCTGGCCAGCTAGCCAGCTGACCAGCGTGCCAGCTGGCCTCCTTCAAAACGTTCTCCCCAGAAACAAATAAAACGCCTTGTCCCCGCCTTCGTCGAAACCGCCGGCGAGATAGACCGGACCGAGCGGAGTGTCCACGCCGAAGAACAGGCTGGCGTCCTTGCGCAGATCGCCGAAGCTTGCATCCTTCTTGTCCGCCCAGGCGTTGCCCGCTTCGAGCGAGATCCCCAGTTACGCCGGCAAGTCGAGCACACCGCTGCCACCGCGACCGATCTGCTTGTAATAAATGAAACGGCCGACGCCATAGTGAGGGCCGGAGAGAAATCCCGGCGGCAGACCCGAAAGATTGAAAAAGCCGCCGAGCGAGAAATAGTTTTCCGCCGTCGGCAGATCGTCGATCGTCGTGCCGACGTCGGTCCAGAAAATGAACGTATGCCGGCCGAGCGAGCGCGCGATCAACCAGCTGGCCGAGAACGTATCGAACTGCTGATCCGCGCCGAACGCTTCGCGCTCCGCGCGCCATTCGAACTCGAATTGCTGGCCGCGGCGCGGAAAGAAAATGCTGTCGAGCTTGTCGTACGAGAAGCGCGTGAAGAAACCGCCGCGCTCGAAATGGGACAGCGGCACGCTTTCGCCGGGCTGTATCGGCGAGGCCGAGGCATCCTCGCCGATCAATACATGCGATCGACCCGTGCCGCGCCGTACGCCGACGCGCAACTCGCCCCAGTTCGCCAGCTCGCGGCCCAAGTCGAGCCCGCCTTCGAACGTGCGGACGCGGTACTCGGCGACGCGATCCTGCTGACGCAGGCGAAATACGCTGCGCTCTTCGAACTCGAATCGCGGCGCGACGAAATAGCGGCTCGCAAGCGATACCGGCTGATAGAACTCGGTGAAAATCTTCGGGTTGTCGCCGATCTGCAAATCGGTGAGCCATTCGCCGCCGAGCTTGTTCAGCTCGGTCATGATGAATCGCAGCGCGAAGTTGTAGCGGCTGTTGCCTTCGAAATCGTCTTCGAGATTGAGACCGACGCGAACATAGTTCGGCCCCCAGCTCTTGCGGCGCAGGCTGAGCTCGATACCCGAGCGGCCGTCTTCGGTCAGCAGCGTGTAATCGATGGTCTCGAACAGATCCAAGGCGTACAGCGACGACAACCGCTTGCTCATGATTGCCTTGTCGAGCGGCTTGTCGACGAGATCGGCCATGTGCGCGGCGATGAGGGCGGCGTATTCCTGCGATTCCGCACTCGGCCGAACGAAGCTCACCAGCGGCGGTGACACGGGACGCACGTGCCGCGCCGCCAGGTAGCGCAAATACGCCTCCTCGTCGAGCGCAAGCGGCGCCAATTGATCGCGCACCGACTCCGCGGCGACATGGCCGGCGCGCAATGCCTCGGGCATGCGGCTGAAATCGGCCGATGGGAACCGGCCGAGCGGCGGATCGATGAGCACATCGGTCGGGCCGAGCTTGGCGCGTTGCTCGAGCGTGCGGTTGCGAATCAGGATCGCGAACGCCTGGTTGGTCACTTCCAGCGGCGAGGACAGCTCTTCGCGCGCGTACAAAGGAAAACTCACGTCGACGACGATCAATCGATCCACGCCCATTTGGCGCGCCGTATCGACCGGCAGGTTTTCGGCGAGGCCGCCATCGATCAACAAACGCCCGTCCCGCGGCGCGGGTGCAAACACGCCAGGCGCCGACATGCTCGCGCGCAGCGCGGTGACCAGATCTCCCGAGCTCATCAGCACCAGCTGCCCGGTCTCCAGATCGGTCGCGATTGCACGGAATGGAATCGGCAACCGATCGAAATCCTGAATGTCGGCAACCGGAATGGCGGCATTGCGTAATACCTGTTCCAGCTTCTGGCCCTGTACCAGCCCGCGAGGATAGGTAAAGCCATCGGAACGCACGCCGAGCGAATAACGCACGAGAAAGTTCCGATCGTCCTGCTTGCGCCGATAGCCGAGCTGGGCGCGCGGCGGTCGATCCTGGAATGCATCCTGCCAATTGACCGAGGTGTGCAGCTTTTCGATTTCCACCGCCGTCATGCCCGAGGCGTACAGGCCGCCGACGACGGCACCCATCGACGTTCCGGCGACGGCGTCGATGGGAATCTTCATCTCGTCGATGACCTTGAGAACCCCGACATGGGCCGCGCCTCGCGCGCCGCCGCCGCTCAATACGAGGCCGATCTTGGGCCGCGCCTGGTCCGCCGCCACGGCGGTGATGCTGCAGCCGAACAGCAGTGCAACGACGAAAAGAAATCGAAAGGAGATCATTGCCAGCGCCCGTACCGCAGCTTTCAGCGAGAAAGGCCAGAGTTTGATACAGCCAGTTTGATGCAACCCGTTTGATGCGATAGTAACAGCACTCGAGTCGAGGACGATTCAGCGCGAGAACCCCATGCTCGGTCGACAGAAATTCGCTCTGGCCTGCGCCGGTGTAACGCTCCTGCTCAGCGCTGCGGTCGCGCTGCTCGCCGCCGCACCGCCGATGGACGCGCCCCAACCCGCGGAGATCGAGGACACCTGGTCGAGTTACGGCGGCGACGACGCGGGTACGCGCTTCGCGCCATTCGCCGCGATCACGCCCGATAACGTCGCCGCGCTCGAGATCGCCTGGACGTATCGGACCGGCGAGCTCGGACAGAACCTCGCCAGCGCCCGCAACATGGCGTTCGAAGCAACGCCGATCTTCGTGCGCGACACCCTGTATCTGAGCACGCCGACGAACATCGTCATCGCCCTGGACCCTGCGACGGGCGGCGAGCGATGGCGATTCGATCCGCGCATCTCGCGATCGACGCATTACAGCGAGATGACTTCGCGTGGCGTGTCTTCATGGATCGACGAGCAGGCGGGCGCCGACTCACCCTGTGCGCACCGCATCTTCATCGGTACGCTCGATGCGCGATTGATCGCGCTCGACGGACTCACGGGTCGCCCATGCGCACAATTCGGCGGCTCGGGCGCGATCGATCTCTCGCAGGGCGTGCGCGCCCGCGCGCGCGGCGAATACCTGGTCACCTCGCCGCCGGCGATCTATCGCGATCTGGTCATCGTCGGCTCGGCGGTCGGGGACAACAGCGCCGTCGAGCTGCCGCGCGGCACGGTGCGCGCCTTCGATGCCCGCACCGGCGCAATGCGCTGGTCGTGGGACCCCCTTCCCACGAGCGACGCCGCGGCGCGCGAGCAGGGTTGGGATCCGCTCGCCGCCGCTCGCACCGGCGCGGCGAATGCGTGGTCGATCTTTTCCGTCGATGCGGGACGCGGGCTGGTCTTCATTCCCACGGGTTCGGCGAGTCCCGATTTCTATGGTGGCGAACGACTCGGCAACAACACGTATGCGAACTCGCTGGTCGCGCTGCGCGCGGATAGCGGCCAGGTGGCGTGGCATCGTCAGCTCGTACATCACGACGTGTGGGACTACGACCTCGCCGCGCAGCCGATGCTCGTCGAGCTCGAACGCGAGGGCAAATCGATCGCGGCCGTGGTGCAAGCGACGAAAACGGGAATGTTGTTCGTATTCGATCGTGAAACCGGCGAGCCCGTATTCGAGATCGTCGAGCGGCCCGCGCCGGCGAGCGATGTGCCGGGCGAAGCGACCTCGCCGACGCAGCCCTTCCCGGCGACGCCGCCGCTGGTGTCGCATGCGGCGATCACGCCGCAGAATGCCTGGGGCCTGACGTTCTACGATCGCGGGAAGTGCCGCGATCTGATTGCACGCTATCGATCGGAGGGCATCTTCACGCCGCCGAGCCTGCGCGGCTCGATCATGTCGCCGAGCTACGTCGGCGGCGTGAACTGGGGAAGCCTTGCGTTCGACGCTCAGCGACAGCTGGCGATCGCGGCCGTCAATCACGTCGCGGCCGTCGTCACGCTCATTCCACGCAACGATTTCCACGCCGCATCGGAATCGGGAGCCTGGCCTGGCTCGCAATTCACGGCCCAGGAAGGCACGCCCTATGGCATGCGCCGCGAAATTCTGCTCTCACCCTGGGGCCTTCCCTGCACGCCACCGCCGTGGGGAACGCTCGCGGCCGTCGATCTGCGCCGCAACGCCATTCGCTGGCAAGTGATGCTCGGCTCGACCGCCGGCAAGACCCCTGCTTTCCTGCCCGCGCCGACGCTCGGCATGCCGAACATGGGCGGCCCGATGGTCACGGCCAGCGGCCTGGTTTTCATCGCCGCGGCCACCGACGACTACTTGCGCGCCTTCCACATCGAGACCGGCCGCGAGCTATGGAAAGCCAAGCTGCCCGCCGGCGGCCAAGCCACACCGATGAGCTATGTGGTCGGCAATCGTCAATACGTCGCGATCGCGGCGGGAGGACATGGCGGGCTGGGCACGAAGCGCGGGGATTACGTGGTGGCGTTTGCGGTGAATGAGGTGATCAGGTGATCGGGTGATC
>JRYD01003041.1_pt1 | contig 11173 bp, 7 predicted proteins | sample 235311 | NCBI WGS metagenome assembly JRYD01 (sample SAMN03074213, study PRJNA261472) | activated sludge metagenome | biome: Common Effluent Treatment Plant; feature: Wastewater; material: Activated sludge; isolation source: activated biomass in a lab-scale reactor treating industrial wastewater at... | reverse complement strand
GGCCGGCAAGCCGATCGTGATCTTGCACGGGCTATACGGCAGCAGCGACAACTTCGGGCACATCGGGCGCACGCTGGCCTCCGCCTACGATATGATCCTGGTTGATGAACGCGACCACGGCCGTTCCCCGCACACCGACCGGATCACCTACCCGCTGATGGCCGAGGACGTACATGCGCTCTTTACCAAGCTGGCGCTGAAGGAGGTGGTGCTGGTCGGCCACGGCGGGCTGCTGGTGCGCGCCATCGGGCTCGTCGCTCTCGCCGCCTGGCTTGCAAGCTGGAGGGTCGCGCGCCTCGCGCCGTATCGGCGCGCGCTCGGCTACTTCGTGCTGGCCCTGGCCGTCACCAACGGCCTGACGGGCCTGCTGAAGCGGATCACGAACATCGACTGTCCCTGGGATCTCGAGCCTTTCGGCGGCCGCTTTCCCTATGTGGGCCTCTTCGCCGATCGGCCCGACGCACTGCGCCATGCCGCCTGCTTTCCAGGCGCGCACTCGGCCTCGGGCTTTGCGCTCGTCGCCCTCTACTTCGTGCTGCGCGACCTCGATCGCGGCCGGGCGTGGATCGGCCTCGCGGTCGGCCTCGGGCTCGGCACGCTCTTCGCCTTCGCTCAGGAGGCGCGCGGCGCACACTTCCTCTCGCACGATCTGACGAGCGCGGCGATTGCGTGGTTCACGAGCCTTGCACTCCACGCGCTGCCGCCGGACCGGGGACGAAACCTCAATGCGACGCGGGGTCGGGGCAATAGTGCGTCGGCGGCACGCCGAATGCGCGGCGGAACATCGCCGTAAAGGCACTCGGGCTGCTGTAGCCCACGTCGCAGGCCACCGCGGTCACCNNAGGCGCACGTTCTGGCGCCAGGTGGCGAAGGTCACGCCCGTTTCGCGGCGGAACAGGCGCGTGAAGGTGCGCCGGCACATGCCCGCCGCCTCGGCCCAGTCGTCGAGCACGTCGTTCTGGGCCGGGTCCTTGAGGATCGCCCGGCATACCTTCAGCAGCTGGGCGTGGCCCGGCATCGGCACCTGGAGCGGTGCGGTGCGCGCATGCCGGATCTCCTCCACGATGAGCGCCATCACGCGGCCGTCGCGGGAGTCGATTTCGTACTCGACCGGTATGCGCGTCGCCTCGACGATCAGCTCGCGCAACAGTGACGACACTTCGATCGTCATGCAGTGCTGCGGCAGCTCGCAGGCGACCGTATCGTCGAGGTACAGGGTGCGCAGCGACACCCGGCCGCGCGTGCGCGCCTCGTGGACGACACCACGTGGCACCCAGACGGCCCGCTGCGGCGGCACGACATAAGTGGCGTCGCCCGTCGACAGCACGAGCACGCCGCTGATCGCGTAGGCGAGCTGGCCACGCTTGTGGCTGTGCGGGGGATCGTGGGAATTCGGCGGATACTCGTCCGCCAGCGCCGCGACCGGACGCGGCACATCCTGGTAGTCGATCCCGCTGGTGCTGCGTGCCATGTCGATCGGAACTCCGCGTGGCCCGTCCGAGACGGAATCTGTTCCTGCCCCGACAGCGCCGAACTGCGGCCGAAGTTATCACTAGCCCTGAAGGAATGACAAGGCAGCGGCCAGCCCGGCGGTTCGGTCGCGGGCGCGTGGCCGCAACGGCGAGGAAACNNGCTGGTGATGATGGTGGAGAGCTCGCACGCGGTGAACCCCAACGTCTACGCCAAGCCGGCCTATGACCCGGTGAAGGACTTCACGCCCATCAGCAACATCGCCAACGTGCCCGGCGTGATGGTGGTCGGCGTGGACTACGCGCTCTCGCCCGAGGTGCGCTTCCCGGTGGCGCTCGAGCAGGTCGTGGGCGTCGTGCGCTGGCTGGGCGAGCACGGCGCTGCGCTCGGCATCGATCCCGGGCGCCTGGCGCTGGGTGGCGATTCCGCGGGCGGCAGCCTCTCCATCGGCGCGGCGCTGGCGCTGCGCGATGCCGGCGAGCCGGGGCGCGTGCAGGGTCTGCTGCTCATCTATCCCGCCTTCGACCGCGACTGCAGCGCCGAGGCCCTCGAGCGCTACGGCAATCCCGGCGCGGTTCTGACCGCCGACGAGGTGATCTATTTCTGGGACAACTATGCGGGCGGCGCGGACATACTCGCGAACCCGCTCGCCTGTGCCATCCACGCGAGGCTGGCCGGCCTGCCGCCCGTGTGCATGACGATACCGGAATGCGACGTGCTGACCGAGACGAGCGCCGTCATGGCCGGCAAGCTGGAGGCGGCCGGCGTGAGCGTCGCTTACCACCTGTATCCCGGCGCCACGCATTCGTTCATCGAGGCCGTGTCGATCTCCCCGCTGGCCGATCGCGCGATCGAAGACGGCGCGCGCTGGCTGCGCGCCACGATCGGCACCGGGCGGGCCTGAGGCCGGAGGCCCGGTGCGCAGCACCCTGCGTCGTATCCATCGCTGGCTGGCGATCGGCTGCGCGTTGCTCTGGCTCTCGCAGGCCGCCACGGGCCTGCTGATGGTCTATCGGTGGGAGCTCGACGACGTGGCCCTCCGCGCGGTCGCCGCGCCGCTCGACGTCGCCGCCCTCGGCGCGCGTATCGAGGAGCTCGGGCAGCGCACGTCCGACCCCCTCAAGGTCGACTCGCTGTGGGCGACAGGCGGCGTCGACGGCCGCTTCGACCTTTTCGCCAGGGATGCCGCGGGACAGCAACGCGTGCTGCGCGTCGACGGGGCGGGTCGGCTGCTGCGCGAGCGGCCGGACGGCGACGGTTTCCTGCGCGATGGGCTGATCCCCGTGGCCGCCGACCTGCACCAGACGCTGCTCGCCGGAGACACCGGCCATGTGGTCGTCGGCGTGAGCGGCCTGATCCTCCTCTCGGCGATCGCCATGGGTACGGTACTCGGCTGGCCGCGCCGCAGGCAGTTGCGTGCGACGCTGCTGCCTCGTGGCGCGCGCCCGGGCGCCGCACGACGCTACGCGTGGCATCGCGCGGCGGGATTGTGGCTCGCGCTGCCCGCGTTCGCGCTCGTCGCGGTCGGCGTCATGCTCGTGTTCTACGATCCCATCGAGCGCTGGATGGGCGAAGACGCACTGTCCCCGCAACTGCAGTCCTTGCCGGCGTTCACTGGCACACCCGTCGCACCGGCCGTGGCGATCGCGACCGCCATGCAGCGCTTTCCCGCCGCCACCTTGAGCGGCGTCTCGTTCCCGGGCCCCGGGCAGGCGTGGTACCAGGTGCGCTTGCGCCAGCCTGTCGAGTGGCGACGCGTGTACGGCACCACGACCGTGTACGTCGCCGCCACGACCGGCGACGTGCTCTACGTGCAGGACCCGTTGCACGCCTCGTCCATGGGCCGGCGCTTCCTCGACAACCTCTACCCGGTGCACACGGGCGAAGCCGCCGGCACGGTCGGGCGGCTGCTCTCGCTCGCCGTGGGCGCGTGGTTGCTGTCGATGCTGGTGCTGGGCCTTGGCCTCTGGTGGAGCCGGGGCAGGAAACTGACATGAGCGCGGCCGGGGCGACCTACGACTACATCGTCATCGGCGCGGGCTCCGCGGGCTGCGTGCTCGCGAACCGGCTGAGCGAATCGGGTCGCCACCGCGTGCTGTTGCTCGAGGCCGGTCCGGCCGATCGCAACCTCTGGATCCACGTGCCGATCGGCTATGGCCGGACGATGTTCGACGGCAGTCTGAACTGGATGTTCGAGTCCGAGCCCGAGGCGCAGCTCGCGGGCCGCCGCATCAAAGTGCCGCGCGGACGCGTGCTCGGCGGCACCAGTTCGATCAACGGCATGATCTACATCCGCGGCCAGCGCGAGGACTACGACCACTGGCGCGACCTCGGCAATGCAGGCTGGGGTTACGACGACTGCCTGCCGTATTTCCGCAAGTGCGAAGACCAGGTGCGCGGCGCCGATGAATGGCATGGCGTGGGCGGGCCGCTGACGGTATCCGATGTACCGCGCATGCCGCTCGTCGAAGGCTTCATCGCGGCAGGCCAGGCGCTCGGGCTGCCGCGCAACGAGGATTTCAACGGCGCGCAACAGGAGGGCGTCGGGTACTTCCAGGCGACCACGCGCCGTGGGCGGCGTTGCAGCAGCGCCCTGGCCTACCTGAATCCGGCGCGCGGTCGCGCCAATCTCGCGATACACACCGAAGCCCTGGTGAGCCGCGTGTGCATCGAGCAGGGACGTGCCTGCGGCGTGCGCTATCACGCCGGCGGCGTTGAACGCGCGGCGCGGTCGAACCACGAAGTGATCCTCTGCGCCGGAGGCATCCAGTCACCGCAATTGCTGCAGCTCTCCGGTGTCGGACCGGCGGGCCTGCTGCGACAGCAGGGCATCGAGGTCGTGCACGCCCTCGAAGGAGTCGGCCGGAACCTGCAGGACCACCTGCAGGCGCGCTTCATCTGGGAGTGCACGCGGCCGGTGACGGTCAACGACGACATGCGCGGCCTGCACCGCAAGCTCTGGATGGGCCTGCGCTACCTGCTCGGGCGCGGCGGCCCGATGTCCTGGCCGGCCGGCGTCGCCGGCGGCTTCGCGCGCACCGGACCGGGGCTCGACCGTCCGGACGTGCAATTCCACTTCTTTCCGTTCAGCACCGACCGCGTCAATCCTTCCCTGCACGACTTCCCGGGCTTCACCGTATCGGTGTGCCAGTTGCGCCCCGAGTCGCGCGGCACGGTCGGGATCCGCTCGCGCGACCCTGCGGTCCCGCCCGTCATCCGCCTGGGACTGCTCCAGACGCCGCGGGACGAAGCCACGATGCTCGCCGGCATGCGCATGCTGCGGACGATGGCGCGCGTGCCGGCCTTCGCCGGGTGGATTCGCGCCGAACGGGAGCCGGGGCCGGACTGCGAGAGCGATGGCGAGATGCTGGCGTTCCTGCGCGAGAAAGGCGTCACGGTCTACCACCCGTCCGGCACCTGCGCCATGGGCAGCGGCCCGCTGGCGGTCGTCGACGCCGAACTGCGCGTGCACGGCATCGCCGGCTTGCGCGTCGTCGATGCATCCGTGATGCCCGTCCTCGTATCGGGCAACACCAACGCCCCCGTGATCATGATCGCGGAGAAAGCCGCCGATCTCATCCTTGGTACCAGGTGAAAGCCGCATGAAACACCCGACGAGCATTCCCGTCCCGCGCAACGAGCCGATCCAGGATTACCTGCCGGGTACCCCGGCCCGCGCACGCCTGAAGGCGGCGATAGCCACGGTCGAGGGCGAAGTCGCGGATATTCCCGTGCTGATCGACAACCGGGGGGTCGCCACGGGCCGCACCGTCGATGTCACGGCCCCGCATCGCCACGCGCAGGTGCTCGCCCGTCTGCAGCAGGCCGACGAGGCGCAGGTGCGGCGCGCCATCGATTCGGCGGTGGCCGCGCAGCATGACTGGTCGTCGCGGCCCTTCGAACATCGCGCCGGCGTGTTCCTCAAGGCCGCCGACCTGGTCGCGGGCGCCTGGCGTGAGCGGCTCAACGCCGCGACGATGGTCGGGCAGAGCAAGACCGTGATCCAGTCGGAGATCGACGTCGCCTGTGAACTCGCGGACTTCCTGCGCTTCAACGTGCATTTCGCCGAGCGCCTCCACGCCGAGCAACCGGATTCCGCGCCCGGCACCTGGAATCGCGTCGATTACCGCCCGCTCGAAGGCTTCATCTATGCGATCTCGCCGTTCAACTTCACCGCGATCGGCGGCAACCTGGTCACGGCGCCGGCCATCCTCGGCAACACCGTCGTGTGGAAGCCCCCGGCGACGGCGGCCCTGTCGAGCTGGCGCGTGCTCGAAGTGCTGCTCGAAGCCGGGTTGCCGCCGGGCGTGATCAACTTCGTTCCGGGCGATCCGGTGGCGGTCTCCCGGACCGTCATCGAGGATGCGCGCCTCGCCGGCATCCATTTCACGGGATCGACCGCCGTGTTCCAGTCGCTGTGGCAGGACGTGGCTGCGCGCATTGGCCGCTATCGCAGTTATCCGCGCCTCGTCGGCGAGACGGGCGGCAAGAACTTCGTGCTGGCGCACGCGAGCGCCGACGTCGATGCCTATGCGACGGCGCTGGTCCGCGGTGCCTTCGAGTACCAGGGCCAGAAGTGCAGCGCCGCCTCGCGTGCCTACATCCCGAAGTCGCTGTGGCCCGCCGTGCGCGAGCGCGTGCTGGCGCAGGTGGCCGATATCCGCCAGGGCGACCCGGCCGACTTCCGCAATTTCATGGCCGCGGTCATCGACGAGCGGGCCTATGAACGGCTGAGCCGCCGCCTCGATGCAACCCGGCGCGATGCAGGCGCGAAGATCCTGGCGGGCGGCGGCGGCGATCGCAGCGAGGGCTGGTACATCCAGCCGACGTTCGTGCAGGTGGATGACCCCGCGCATCGGCTGCTCAAGGAAGAACTGTTCGGGCCGGTGCTCGCGGCTTATGTCTACGACGATGCCCTGTGGGAGGACATGCTGCGCCGGATCGACGGTACGGCGGAGTACGGGCTGACCGGCGCCGTGTTCGCGCAGGATCGGGCCGCCGTGGCCCAGGCCATGGATGCACTGCGCCATACGGCCGGCAACTTCTACGTCAACGACAAGCCCACGGGGGCGGTCGTCGGTCAGCAGCCGTTCGGCGGTGCGCGCGCCAGCGGCACCAACGACAAGGCGGGGTCCATCCTGAACCTCGTGCGCTGGGTCTCGCCCCGGACGATCAAGGAGAACTTCGCGCCACCCGTCCGCCCGGGATATCCGTACATGGCGGAGCAGTAGTGGCCGTCACGCTGGCTCCATCACGATGCTTTTCGTCCCTGACTCGAATGCGGGACCGCGCACCCCGCGCTCAAAGTAACTGCGCACAACCAAAACCGGCCTGAGGGGTATGACCATGTCCACGAAGCGCAATGTTGTCCTGTCCGCTGCCTGCGCACTCGCGCTCGGCTCGACAGCCGCGTCGGCGCAACAGGCGGCGAGCCCGGCCAGCTCCGAGAAGCTGGACGAAGTCGTCGTATACGGTTCCCAGGTCACGCTGCCTCCCGCCTACGCGGGCGGGCAGGTGGCGAGCGGCGGTCGCGCCGGCATCCTCGGCAACCTCGACCTGCTCGACACGCCGTTCTCGACCACCAACTACACCTCCGAGCTGATGGTGAACCAGCAGGCGAAAAGCGTCGCCGACGTGCTCCTGAACGACCCGAACGTGCGCGTGGCGCGCGGCTTCGGCAACTTCCAGGAGCTGTTCATCATGCGCGGCTTCCCTGCCTACTCGGACGACATGACCTACAACGGCATCTACGGCATCCTGCCGCGCCAGTTCGTCGCCTCCGAGTTCCTCGAGCGCGTCGAGGTGTTCCGCGGCGCGAGCGCGTTCCTGAATGGCGCGGCCCCGGGCGGCAGCAACCTGGGCGGAGCCATCAACCTCGTGCCCAAGCGCGCGCCCGCCGAGGGCCTCACGCGTTTCACCGCCGGCTACGAGAATGCGGCGGCGGGTTACTTCGCGGCCGATGTCGGCCGCCGCTTCGGCGCGGACAAGGCCACGGGCGTCCGCGGCAACTTCGCGTACCGCGACGGTGAAACCTCGGTCGAGGACCAGGACCGCAAGCTGACCGTGCTCTCCTTCGGCGTCGACCACCAGGGCGACCAGTTGCGCCTGTCGGCGGATGTCGGCTACCAGGACCACCACATCGACGCGCCGAGGCCGAGCGTCACGCCGATCGGCGGTGTCGCCAGGGCGCCCGACGCGGACACCAACTTCGCACAGGACTGGACGTACACGGACGAGGAGCAGCTGTTCGGCGTGGTGCGCGCGGAATATGACCTGACCCGCTCGGTCTCGACCTGGGGCGCCTTCGGCATGCGTCGCGGCGAAGAGAAGAACGTGCTCGCCAACCCGAACGCATTGGCCGACGGTTCGCTCACGGCCTATCGTTTCGACAACGCCCGCAAGGACGATGTCTACTCGGGAGAGATCGGCCTGCGCTGGGACTTCACCACGGGCGCGGTCGAGCACCGCGTGATCCTCTCCGGCTCGAAGTTCAACATCGACTCGAAGAACGCCTACGCATTCTCGAACTTCTTCGCGCCCTTCGCATCGGACCTGAACCACCCGGTGAACGTGCCGGCGCCCGCCGCCAACTTCTTCGTCGGCGGCTCGATGAGCGACCCGCACACGACTTTCGAGACGGACACCTCGAGCTATGCCCTCGCCTACGTGCTGAAGTTCGTCGACGGCAAGGTGATCCTGACCCTCGGCGCGCGCAACCAGAAGATCGAGAGCGAGAACTTCGACTACAACACGGGTGCCAGGATCTCGGGCTTCGACGACAGCAAGACGACCCCGGTCGCCGGCCTCGTGCTGCGCCCGCGCGATTCGGTGTCGATCTTCGCCAACTACATCGAGGGGCTGGTGGCGGGCGATACCGCACCGTTCTTCGGTCCCGCCTTCGAGACCGTGGTCAATGGCGGCGAGATCCAGAAGCCGTTCGCGGCCAAGCAGGTGGAGCTCGGCGTGAAGTGGGAAGCGGACGACTTCGGCGCGTCGCTGAGCGCATTCAACGTCACCAAGAGCGTCGGTACGCTGTCGGACGACGCGGACAATCCGGGGACGCCCGGCGTGGAACTGCTCTACGGGCTGACCGGCGAAGTGCGCAACCGCGGCATCGAGGCGAGCGTGTTCGGCCAGCCGCTCGAAATGCTGCGCGTCATCGGCGGCATCACCTGGCTCGATTCCGAGTATTCCACCGGCGGCATCGGCCTGCCGCAGGGCAACAGCCCGATCGGCACGCCCGACCTGCAGGCCAACGTCAACGTGGAGTGGGACCTGCCGGTCGAGGGCCTGACGCTCGAAGGGCGGGCCATGTACACGACCTCGCAGTACGCCGACACCGCCAACGCGCTGAAGCTCGATTCGTGGACGCGCTTCGACATCGGCGCGCGCTATGCGACGCAGCTCGCCGGCCGGCCGTTCAACCTGCGGGCGCGCATCGACAACGTCACGAACGAGAACGACTGGATCTCCGCGGGCGGCTATCCGTTCCAGGGCTACATGGTGCTCGGCGCGCCGCGCACCTTCGTGCTGTCCGCCTCGGTCGACTTCTGACCGGGCGGATAGTCCGACCAGAACCACGGCGAGGGTAGTGGCCGCTGCCGCGGCCACACCTCGTCGAGGGTGTCGCCCTCGTAGAGCCGGCCGTTCTTCATCACCTCGTGGATGGACAGCGTGTTCGAGATGTCCGCGAGCGGATCGCGGTCGAGGACGATGAGGTCCGCATACTTGCCCGCCTCGATGCTGCCGAACTCTGCGGCGCGACCGATGGTCTCGGCGGATCCGAGCGTCGCCGCGCGGAGCACTTCATGCGGGGTCAGGCCGCCCTCGGCATAGGCCTGCAGCTCCCAGTGGAACCCGATGCCCGGTATCTCGCCGTGACTGCCGACGCCGAGCAGCCCGCCGGCACGCAGTACCCGCGCGGCGCTCGCGGCCACGCGCGGGAACAGGTACTCGAGTGAGTCCCGCCAGGTGCGCTGCAACGACTTGATGTCCACGACGAAGTGCGGCGCGAAGCGGTTGAACTTCGGGTCGTCGTGCGGTGCGGTGCGGCCGATGTAGTAGTCCTGCCCCTCGGGCCCGCCGTGCGCGATCATCAATGTCAGTACATAGCTCACGCGCGTGCGCGCCATCAGCTGCACGACGTCGTCGTAGAGCGGCACGGTCGGCAGTGAGTGCTCGTTGCCGGCGAAGCCGTCCTGTATCTGCGTGAGATCCAGCTTCACCGAAAGCGCGCCCTCCGTCGTGGGCATGACTCCCAGGTCGTGCGCCGCCATCGCCACCCACTGCCGCACGCGCCGGTTGCCGGTGCGGTATTCCTTCAGGTTGCGGGTGCGGTAGTGCAGTGTGTTGCGCGAGACGACCGCCTCGACTTCCGGCAGTGAGCGGAATTCGTTGAACGAGAACACCGCGGGTCCCGTCGAGTGGATGCGCGAGCCGACCATCAGCCCCGCATCGACGAGATCCTCGTAGGCCAGCATGTCGATGCTGAGGGGCGAGGGATCGAAGCCGGTGGTCACGCCGTACGCGAGGTTGGACAGGGGCCCCCACGGCTCGAAATCGAGGACGCCGCGGCGGATGTCCGCGATGTGATCGTGCGCGTCGATGAAGCCGGGCACGATGTAGCGCCCGCTGACGTCGCGGATCGTCGCGCCTTTCGGGATGGCCACCTGCCCGCGCGGCCCGATGGCCGCGATGCGCTCGTCGCGGATCACGAGGTCCGCATCCCGGATGACCTCATCGCCGCGCATGGTCACGACGGTCGCGCCGCGCAGCACCAGCGTGCCTTGCGGCGCATCGCGCGGCACCGCGACCAAAGCGTGGAAGGCCTCGACGCCCTGCTTGCCGGGCTCTGGCTTGTCGGCCGCGCCACCGGGCGATCCTGCCGCATTCAGTGCGACGCTCGCGAGCGGGCGGCGATAGAAGGTCGAACCCACGGCCCAGGTGATCGTGCGTCCGCCATCGGCCCACGCGAAGAAGTCGGCACCGACGTCCGTCAGGCGACGATGGGCGACGCCGGGATGATCGAGGTCGACCGTCTTGTCCTTGCCCGTGGGGATCGCAACCAGGTGCAGCTGCTGGGCCATCTGCACGAGCGCCCATCGCCCGTCGGGGCTGATCCGCATATCGTCTGCCGAACCGGGGCCCTCGGCGAAATACCAGCCGGGTCCCTGGGCGGCCAGGAGCGGCGTGCGGCCCGAGCCATCCAGGGCCACCGAGTTCAAGCCGTCCGAAAAATTCAGGTACACACGGCCCGGCTCCCGCGTGAAATGCGGCAGTCCCCCCATCACGCCGCGCGCAATCACGTCGCCGTCGCCGCCCGCGGCNNCCGCCGTCCGGCGCAAAGACCGGATGCGTGTAGAAGGCCGCGGTCGACGTGACCTGCTTCGGCGCAGTGCGGCCGTCGACCGGCGCGGTCCAGACCTGGCCTGCGCCGCTGGCTGTCCAGGTCACGTACACGACCTGTCGGCCGTCCGGGGACCATGAAGGCTGGAACTGCGGTGTGTCGCTCCTCGTGAGCGGCCGCGGCACCGCGCCGTGCTTCAACTCCATCAGGTACACGCGACCGAGCGCGGAGAACGCGATCCGCCTGCCGTCGGGTGACGGCAGGGGGTCCTGGATCAGGCGGGCCCGGACGGGCCCCGTTTCCTGCTTGACCGGTATGCGCAAGTTCGGTCCGACGTCGAGCGCGACGTGCGCACGA
>JRYD01002422.1_pt1 | contig 11188 bp, 14 predicted proteins | sample 235311 | NCBI WGS metagenome assembly JRYD01 (sample SAMN03074213, study PRJNA261472) | activated sludge metagenome | biome: Common Effluent Treatment Plant; feature: Wastewater; material: Activated sludge; isolation source: activated biomass in a lab-scale reactor treating industrial wastewater at... | reverse complement strand
AGCGGGGGGATCACGGTGGAGACGCTCGGCGACGTGGCGCGGACGGGGGTGGATCGGATTTCGATGGGATCGATCACACACTCGTCGGTGTCGCTTGATGTGGCGCTCGATATTGGAGAGACGACGGGATGAACTCGAGCGGGCCTCAGGAACCGGCGGTGTCGACGTGGGCGAGCGAGCTCGTCGAGTGGCTGACGTTGAGTGGCGTGGTCGTCGTGGATCGGGTGGTGTGCGTGGAGGAGATCGACTCGACGCAGGACGAGGCGCGGAAGGTGTCGGGAGGGACGGCGGGGCTGGTCGTGGCGGCGGGGCGTCAACGGCGTGGGCGTGGTCGTCTGGGGCGTTCGTGGGCGGACACGGGCGGGCTTGGACTCGCGTGCACTTTTGTGCTTGATGGCGGGATGGACGACGCTCGGGTGTCGATGGTGGCGGGGCTTGCGGCGTGCATGACGGCGGAGGGCGCTCTCGAGTCCGGCGTTCTGGGGATTGATTCGGATCGCGTGGGGATGCGCTGGCCGAATGATGTGGTGGAGCGTGCGGGTCTTGCGGGGCGGAAGGTGGCGGGGGTGCTTGTGGAGCGTGTGGATGGATTGCTGTATGTGGGGATCGGGATCAACGTGACGCATTTGTTGTCGGACTGGGACGAGCGTTTGCGGCACAAGGCGGTGTCCTTGCGTCAACTGGGGGCGTCGTGTGATCGGCTGGTGGTGCTGCGGGCGTTGATCGGGGCGATGGATCGGGCGGTGGGGATGGATGAGGCGTCGCTGCTGGCGGCGTGGCGGCAGCGGGATGTGCTGGTGGGGCGGCGTCAGGCGTTCGTGCACGACAACCGGGAGTATCGGGGGACGGTGCGCGGGATTAATCCGCGTGGGGATATCGAGGTGGTGACGGAGGATGGGGTGGTGGCGTTNNACAGGCGAGACGCCCCCCTCCCTGTGCCACGTGGAGCGGTAGGTAAAAGAGACAGCGCTCTGGAGCGCGGCGCCACCCAGGACAACTGAGATCACTCGCGGAGGGCGGTGGTGATTTTGGTGACGAGGGCTTTGGCGAGTGCAGGGTCGAGGGGGGATGCGGGCCAGTGGATGTTGAGGCCCTGGGTGGGGTTTGGTTTGGGGATGATGTGGAAGTGGACGTGGAAGACGGCCTGGTGGGCGGGGCTGCCGTTGTTCTGGAGGACGTTGTAATCGGGGATGCCTGTGGCGTGGACGATGGCGCGGCAGAGGCGTGGGAGGATGCGGCCGAGCGCGGCGGCGGCGTCGTCGGAGAGATCGTGGAGTTTAGCGGCGGGCTCTTTGGGGATGAGGAGGGTGTGACCCTGGCTGAGGGGGTTGATGTCAAGGAAGGCGAAGGTGTGGTCGTCTTCGTGGACTTTGTGGGCGGGGATGGTGCCGTTCAGGATTTTGGTGAAGATGGTTTCGGGCATGGTGGAGGGTAGGGATCAGTCGGAATCGCTGGTCTCTTCATCGAACTCGTGGGGCATTTCGGTATGGATTCGAAGGAGTTCTTCGAGGACGATCAGGCCTGCGTGGAAGTTCGGGAGGTCGGTCGGGATCGTGGCAAAGGGTCGTTCGTCGCCGACGCGAGTCATCAGAAGTTTGTGATCGTCAAAGGAGATTGCGTCGAGATCGGTGTAGGGGAACTCGAAGTCGCGGTATTGGCCCTGGAGCATGGTGAAGGAGTCGGGGAGCAGGGCGACCCAGCCGCACCAGGTGTGTGGCGATCCTGGGGCCAGGTTCTCGAGAATCTCGGCGGTCTGATGTCGTGCGATGGTGTCGGCGAGAACCTGGAACTCTTGTGTGGCCGTGAGGGTTGACCCTCTGATGGAGCCCTTGCCGGCGTGTCGTCCGTGGAAGAGTGTGGCGTCGTAGCGGATGCGGTGTCCGAGACGGCCTTTGAGATCGATCAGGATCTTGTGCTCGTGGATGATGACATAGGACGTGTTCTTGTTGATGAAGCGCGGCGTTTCGACATCGTCGTATGGAATAGTGACAGTTCATCGCGTGATGCGGGTGAGGGTGATGGCGTGTTTGTGCCATCGCATGGTTCTCCACGAGGAGAGGAGCGCGGCGAGCGAGAAGAGGAGGAGGCTGGTGCCGCCGCCGAAGTAGGCGAGTGTGGCGGTTGATCGGATTCCCCGGCCGGCGGCGACGAGCAGCGCGCCTGCAACGAAGGTGATGAACGAGACGAGGAGTCCACGTTCGTCGAACCATGAGCGTCGGCCGATGAGCCTGCCGAGCCGGATCTGTTCGCCGGGGTTTTCACGCATGGACGCAAAGGAAGCGAGGGGATATCGGGGTGTGTCAGGCGCGGTGTGAATGTTTGTCGATCCCTACGATGGTGGTCATGAAGAGTCGATTTATGAATGGCATGATGGCGGTCGGTGCGGCGATGGTCGTGGTGCTGGCATCGTGCGAGAAGGAGCCGGTGAAGACGTATCGCGTGGCGAAGCCTTCGGAGTCTCCGGCGTCGGGCGGGGTGAATGGGAACACGGGTGGGGGGATGGCGGGGAGTGGCATGCCAGGTGGCATGGCGAGTGGAACCATGCCTGGCTCGTCGTCAGGGGGCGCGATGGCGGCGAGTGCGGGGAGGGTTGTGTGGTTGCTGCCTGCGGGGTGGGTGGAGGTGCCGACGAATCAGGAGATGCGTCTGGCGACGATTCGCGTGTCGAGCGTGAACAACGCGGAGGTGACGATCACGGCGTTTCCGGGTGATGTGGGCGGGAACCTGGCGAACGTGAACCGGTGGCGTGGGCAGTTGGGGCTTTCGCCAGTGGGCGAGGTAGACCTTGGTGGGATCTTGACGGCGGCGGATCATCCCTCGGACGCGGGGGTTGTGAAGGTGTGGCTGACGAAGATGGCGAACGAGTCGTCGACGATGCTGGGGGCGATCATTGTGCCTGGGGATGGGAAAACGTGGTTTGTGAAGAGCACGCTGCCTCACGACGATGCGGCGACGCTGGAGAAGGACTTCGCGGCGTTTGTGGGGAGTTTCCGCGTGGAGTCGGGCGGAGGCGGGAGGACGGGTGGGATGGGCGTTGGAGAGGGGATGGCGCTGCCGCCGGGGCATCCGCCGACGGGCGGTGGGACGCCGGAGGATCTGAACGCGGGGGTGGCGTCGCGGGCGATGAGTTGGCGGCCGCCGGCGCATTGGGAGGCGGACACGTCGAGTGGATTTGCGGCGGTGGCGTACAACATTCCTGGTGATGGTGTCGAGGGCGGGCAGGGGGGGGCGACGCTGACGTCGCTGATTGGCGATGGCGGAGGGTTGCTGGAGAACATCAATCGGTGGCGTGGTCAGATGGGTCTGGAGGTGGTGGCTCGGCTGGCGGACCAGTCGTTCACGCCGATAGGGGCTGGGGGGATGCGTTTCGATCTGACGTCGGCGGACGGGAAGAATCGGATGATCGCGGTGATTCTGCCGACGAAAGAGCAGAGTTGGTACTTCAAGTTGTCGGGGCCGGCGTCGATTGTTGAGAAGGAACGGGCCTCGTTTGATGAGTTCACACGGCTGGCGATCACGGGGAATGCGAAGACGCCATGACACAGATCAGCACGGAAGCGGAAGTTGGTTCGCGTGGGAACGCGGCGGAGCACGCGAGGGGGCGTGGGCGGTCGATCGTGATGACGGCGTTGCGGGCGCTGGCGTCCTTGCGATTGACGGTGGCGTTGCTGGCGATGTCGATGGTCTTGATTCTGGCGGGGACGCTGGCGCAGATGCACGATGGCGTGTGGACGGTGGTGCACGAGTATTTTCGATCGACGCACACGTGGATTCGGTTGCGGCTGTTTGTGCCGGATTCGTGGGGCGTGTCGGATCGTCTGGCGATTCTGTTTCCGGGTGGTCTGACGATCGGGGTTCTGCTGTTTGTGAACCTGGTGGCGGCGCATGCGGTGCGATTCAAACTTTCGGCGAAGCGATTTCCGCGCGCGCCTATGGCTGCGCCACCGCTTCGGTGCTGCACATCGGGGCGCTGATGGCTTGGCCCATGATTGCGCTGTTTGCCGCGGCGTCGCCGNNATCATCGTGACGCACCTTGGGGTGATCCTTCTGCTGGCGGGTGAGTTTGTGACCGGGGCGTTCGCGGACGAGGGGAACATGTCCATCGACGAGGGGAAGTCGTCGAACTATGTGGAGGACATCCGGTCGGCGGAACTGGCGGTGATCGACAAGTCGGATCCAGCGGGCGACATGGTGGTGGCGATTCCGATGTCGCAACTGAAGGAGGGCTCGACGATCCGACACCCGATGCTGGGGTTTGAGATCCACGTGGATTCGTGGATGGCGAACTCGACGCTCGCGGCGTTGAATGGCGGGATGGATGGAGATCCGCGGTTCGGCATGGGGCCGACGGCGGACATGGGGATTGGGCGGAACGTTCGGGCGAGGCCGGTGGCTCGGGCGACGGGTGTGGACGGGTCGACGGTGGATGTGCCGAGCGCGTATGTGACGTTGATGGATGGGGATCGTCGGCTTGGGACGATGATGGTGTCGGTGCACCTTGAGCCCGAGCAGTCGTTCGGCGTGGGCGGGAAGTCGTATGCGATGTCGCTGCGGTTCAAGCGGACGTACAAGCCGTACACGCTGAAGTTGATCGACTTCAAGCACGATCTGTACGTGGGGACGAATCGGCCGAAGAACTTCTCGAGCCTGGTGCGTCTGATTGATCCGGAGCATCACGTGGATCGGGAGGTCTTGATCCGGATGAACGAGCCGTTGCGGTATCGCGGGGACACGCTGTATCAGTCGAGTTTCAAGTCGGACAACACGGGGACGGTGCTTCAGGTGGTGCGGAATCCTGGGTGGTTGCTGCCGTATGTCTCGTGCGGGCTGGTGGTGGGGGGGATGTTGTTCCACTTCGGGTATCGGAGTTGGAGCACGCGAGGGCGCGGGAAGTCGCGAGCGGAGACGGGAGGTGCGCGATGAGCACGATGCTTGATCGTGTGAGGGGGTGGATCCCGCTGGTCCTGGTGGTGGTGTTGGGGGCGTTGGTGGCGTCGCGGATGCGTGCGCCGGCGGTCGATGCCGATGGGGTGGACTGGAACGCGGTGGGCTCTCTGGCGGTGTCGGCGGATGGTCGGACGAAGCCCCTGGACACGTTTGCGCGGTCGTCGCTGCTTCGGATGAGCGGTCGTCAGAGTTTGTCTGCGCGTGGTGATCAACCGGCGATGACGGCGGTGCAGTGGGTGATGGAGTTGATGGCGGCGGGGGACGAGGCGACGCAGCGGCGGGCGATCTCGCGCGAGGTCTTTCGGATCGACCATCCGGATCTTCGGGCGCTCTTTGGTTTGCCCGAGAGCGACGAGCATGGTCGGCGGACGCGGTATTCGCTCCGCGAGTTGATGGCGCGGCTGCCCGAGATGGCCACGCAGGTTGATATGGCGAAGGCTGTTCCACCGAAGCAGCAGGACATGTTCCAGAGGCAGTTGCTCGATCTGAATGACCGGGTGATGCTGTATCTGGCGATAGCGCAGTGGGAGGCGCCGCTGGCGGTGGCGCCGTTGGCGTCTGGGCAGGACTGGCGGCCACTCGCGATGACGGCGGGGCCGATGGTGGGTGGGGACGCGTCGACGAAGGCGTGGCACACGATGCTGGAGTCGTTGTCGGCGGGCGATGGGGCGAGGTTGACGACGGAGGCTCGGGAGTATGGGGAGTTGCTGCGGTCGTCGTTGCCTGGGGCGGCCCGGTCGGCGTCGAGCGAGGTGGTGTTCAATCGGGCGATGCCGTTTGTGAACGCGGCGGCGGTGTATCTGTTGGCGGCGGTGCTGGCGCTGGTGGGTCTGCTCGTGACGACGGTGTCGGGGAAGAGCGATTCGGCGTGGGGGGGCGTGCTGCGGCGTTCGGGTCTGTGGATGGTTGGGCTGGCGTTTGTGGTGCACACGGCGGGGCTGGCGGTACGGATCGCGCTGCAGGGGCGGCCTCCGGTGACGAATCTGTACTCGTCGGCGGTGTTTATTGGATGGGCGTGCGTGCCGCTGGCGTTCATGGTGGAACGGATGGTGCGTGTGGGGATCGGGACGATCGTGGCGTCGGTGATCGGGTTCTCGACGCTGATCGTGGCGCACAATCTCGGGGCGTCGGGGGACACGATGGAGGCGATGCAGGCGGTACTGGATTCGAACTTCTGGCTGGCGACGCACGTGGTGGTGGTGACGATCGGGTACTCGGCGACGTTTCTGGCGGGGTTCCTGGCGGTGTCGTACATCCTGTTGGGTGTGTTCACGCCGGCGTTGCGCGGGGAACTCAAGAGGACGCTGCCGAAGGGGATCTATGGGGTGGTGTGCTTCGCGACGGTGATGAGTTTCTTTGGGACGGTGCTGGGGGGCATCTGGGCGGACCAGTCGTGGGGTCGGTTCTGGGGATGGGACCCCAAGGAGAATGGCGCGGCGTTGATCGTGCTGATCAACCTGATCATTCTGCACGCTCGCTGGGGCGGCATGATCAAGGAGCGCGGGATCGCGGTGCTCGCGGTCTTCGGGAACATCGTGACGGCGTGGTCGTGGTTCGGGACGAACATGCTGGGCGTGGGCCTGCACTCGTATGGGTTCATCGCGTCGGCGGTGTTCTGGATCCTGGTCTTTGATCTGAGCATGGTGGCGGTGATGCTGGTGGCGGCGGTGCCGACGCGGCGTTGGCGGAGTTTTCGTGAGGGGGTGACGGAGGCGCGAATGGGTGGGGCGGTGGCGACGGCGGGGTGAGGTATGGATGGGCGTTGCGTGGGGTTGATAGCGGCGAAGCAGGCAGAGATGGGAGGCCTGTGTCGAGGTACAGGTTGGTGTCTCTAAGCACCGCTCCGGAGAGTGTGCCAGTCGGAGGGGAGCCTCCTTGGAATGAGTGTGGCTACGCTCCACTCCGATGACGCGAATGACTCGCGATGAGGCCAAGGGATCGGGGGCTTTGGGAGGTCGTGCGCCCGCGTTGTCGGTGGTGGCGCCGGCACACAACGAGCGTGACAACATCAAGGCGTTGGTGGACGAGGTTGAGCGGGCGCTCACGGGTGTTGTGGACATTGAGTTTGTGATCGTGGACGACGGGTCGACGGATGACACGCAGGCGGTGATCCGCGGGTTGATGCGTGATCGATCGTGGCTGCGGTGCGTGGTGATGAGCGAGACGCCGACGGCACGGGGCGTGGCGGGCGGTGGGGGCGGGGNNGACGAGACGGGGGCGGACGTTGTGCAGGGGGATCGCTCTCACGCGCGGAAGGACAACGTGGTGCGGCGGATCGGTTCGATCGTGGGGAGGACGTTTCGGCGGTGGCTCTTGGGGGACACGATTCGTGATACCGGGTGCTCGCTTCGGGTGATGCGTCGGGAGGTGGCGTTGAAGTTGCCGCTGGAGTTCAAGGGGATGCACCGGTTCATTCCTGTGACGGCTCGGCACCTCGGGTACACGGTGGTGGAGACGCGTGTGACGCACCGGGCGCGGCTGGCAGGGGAGACGAAGTATGGGATGGGGATCGTGCAGCGGGCGCTGCCGGGGTTGATCGATTTGTTTGCGGTGCGGTATATGCGATCGCGTCGGCGGCCGGTGGGCGCGGTCGAGGTAGGGGCGACGGAGTCGGTGGGCGAATCGGGAGAGGTGAGGCCGATCGAGGCGGGGGGCGCGAGATGAAGTGGGAGCCCGTGGCGCTGATGGTGCTTTTGATCGGGCTTGGGCTGTGGCTGGTGTGGGGCGCGCAGGACATGGGGGTGACGCCTGCGGCGGGTGCGGAGGTTGTGCCGCTGCGAGTGGGGAGTGAGCGTGGCGTGGTGGAAGTGTTGAAGGATTCGGGGGACGTGCGTGTCCGGGTCTTGCTGCGCAACGGGTTCCGATCGGAATCGCTGTCGTTGGAGGAGTTTCGAGCTCTGTTTGGGGATGAGGTGGCGCGGGATGTTTCGAACGGGCAAAGCCATGCGCTGCTTCGGATGTTCAACATCACGTCGTGGGGGAGCCTTGTGTGGGTGCTGGTGGGGCTGGTGGGGCAGACGGCGTTTTTCGGTCGGATGATGATCCAGTGGATCGTGAGCGAGTCGCGTAAAGAGAGCGTGGTGCCGTCGATCTTTTGGTGGTTGAGCCTGGGGGGTGGGGTGATGCTTTTTGTGTACTTTGTGTGGCGTCAGGACGTTGTGGGGGTGCTGGGTCAGTCGTCGGGTGTGGTGATTTATGCGCGGAATCTGCGCCTTTTGTCGAAGCGGAAGCGTGCGTTAGCGAACGGTTCCTGAACGGAGTGCAATCGGGAGAAAATTTTCTCACTTTGGCACTCTGATTTTTCCTATTTTGACTTGTATTTTGAGGAACATGGAGCAGATTTCCGGTATGAGGGTTTTTCTGGATGGACAAGAAGTCCTTTCGGAGGCTGGGGTCGCGTTGGCGTCCGTGGCCGCGGCGTTGGCGGCTGGGGTGGCTGCCGCAGAAAGCCAGGGGCGGATTGTGATCGAGGCGTTGGCGGACGGTTCTCCGATGGGGGACGAGATGTTGACGTCTCCGCCTCGGACGTCGGCTGGTGTCCGCGAGATCCGACTTTTGTCGGCGCGTCCGGCGGAGTTGGTTCGTGTGACGCTTCTGGATGCGGCGGATGCGGTGGAGAAGGTTGGGCTGGTGCAGTCTCAGGCATCGCGCTTGATTCGTGAGGGGGAGGCGTCCGCGTGCCTTGGGCCGTTGGGTGAGGCGTTGGGAGTGTGGCAGCAGGTTCGTGACGCTGTGGAGCGATCGGCGGCGATTCTCGGGGTTGATTTGAATCGGGTGACACTGGGTGACTCGACGCCGGTGTCGCGTCATGCGGACGAGTTGGCGGCGTCACTGATGGAGTTGAAATCGGGTCTTGAGAGTGAGGATTGGGCGTCGTTGTCGGACACGCTCTCGCATGACCTGAACGCACGGGCGGTGGGATGGCGAGCGATGCTGCGTGAGTTGGCGGAGGTGATGGCGCCGAAGGGTGGAGGAGTGGAGCGATGAACGCGACGCTTCGCCAGTCCAAGGCCGTCGATGATTTGATGGAGCAGGCGAGCAAGGCTCTGGCGGAGACGTCGTACTTTGAGGCCGAGCGTGTGTGCATGAAGGCGATGGACCGTGCGTGGGCGCTACGGGACTATGAGCGGATGGCACGGATCTGTCTGCCGTTGCAGGAGGCTCGTCGTCAGCGTCGATTGCTGGCGGTGGACACGGGGCGGGTGTCATTGTGGAAGTCGTTGCCGGCGCGGGACGCGACGATCGAGGCGGGGATGTATCTGTTGCAGCCGCCGCTGATTGGGATAGATGCTCGTGTTTTCCGTGAGTTGACGGAGCGGAAGCGTGTGGCGACGCTGGTGTTGGCGCGCGAACCCACGACGAAGAAGGGGACGGTTCCGATCGTGGGGGTAGCGACGGGGCCGACGGAGGTCGTGTCGATTCGTGCGTATGTGAAGCCATGGGGTGATCCGATGGTTGAGCCGTCGGCGGAATGGATGGAGGAGGCGGCGGAGGCGTTGGGGGACGCGGCGATCGCGAAGGTGGAGAAGGACCTCGGCGGGGAATGTCCGGCGGCGTGGCGTGTGGATGATTTGCTGCACTATCTTGATGCGCATCCGGCGCATGAGAAACTGCACCAGGCATTGGAACGGGAGTGTCGTTTGGCGGCGAAGGAGCCCCCGGTGGCGATGGCCCGTCGGCGTGGGAATGACAATCCGTACTCGTTCTGAACGTGCGGGGTGTGGGGGTATCGGGATTGTCGGTTGTGTGATTAGTGGACACCAAGGTGGAGGTAGGCCAAGGCCTATCATGGGCGAGCATGTCGGTCGCGGCCTCCAAGCCACATCGTTCTGAGGAAGACTCTTCGGTCGTGCTCGTCGGACTGGCGGGTAAGCCTGTCCGTGCGCGTGTGAGCACGCAGGGCGAGGGATCCCCCGTGGTGTTTCTGCACGGGCTTGTGGGGCTGAACGATCACTGGGAAGACGTGGTTCGCGGGATTCGGCACAAGGCGCGGTGCTGTCTTCTGGAGTTGCCTCTGCTCAGTCTGAGCGGGGACGATTGCTCGATCGATGGGGCGACGGAGTTGACGGTTCGGTTTTTGGAGCAGCACCATCGCGAGGCGTCGAATGGCGACACTCGTCGGCCTGTGCTTGTGGGGAACTCGTTTGGGGGGCACGTGGCGCTGCGGATCGCGGTGGAGCGTCCTGACCTGGTGCGGGGTCTGGTGCTGGCGGGTTCGAGCGGGCTGATTGAGAAGAGCATGGTGAGCGACATCCAGATCAGGCCGAGCCGGGAGTGGCTGACTCGGAAGATCGGGGAGTTGTTCTTCGACCAGAGCAAGATGAACTCGGCGGACGTGGACCGGGCGCACCAGGAGTTGTCGAACCGGTCGGGTGCTCGGGCGATGGTGAAGTTGTCGCGGTCGGCGAGGCGGAACCACCTAGGGAACAAGATCGGTCAGATCTCGGCTCCGACGCTTTTGATCTGGGGGCGTCAGGACATCGTGACGCCGCCCGAGGCCGCGCATGGGTTCCAGTCGCAGATCCGCGGGAGCCGGCTGGTGTGGTTTGATCGGTGTGGGCATGCGCCGATGATCGAGGCCCCGGAGCGGTTTGCGGAGGCGATGGTGGAGTTTCTGGAGGAGTTGGATCGGAAGTAGGAGTTTGGGGTGGGGGGACACCGCTCTGGAGAGCGGTGCCACCAAGAGTGTGCCTTGCATCATGATGATGGGGGATTTGTGGCTAGGGCACCTCGGACGGCGTTTGGGACGATGCTGGGTGCGGGGATGCGGGGGTATCTTGCGCCTCGGATCGGATTGTTGAGCGACGAGCGTCACTGGTCGCGGAACAGCGCGGGGATCCAGCGGGCGCAGTTGCGGAACCTTCTGGTGGCGGCGAGTGACACGGAGTTTGGTCGGTCGCACGAGTTTTCGAAGATCGCGTCGTTGTCGAACGCGCGGATCCTGTCGGCGTATCGGGAGCGTGTGCCGATCGCGGACTGGTATGTGTACAAGGACATGATCTCGCGGATGCGTGAGGGTGCGGAGCGTGACGTGCTTTGGCCCGGTCTTGTGCGGGACTTTGCGCAGACGAGCGGGACGACGGCGGGGGACAAGTACATTCCGGTTTCGAAGGAGATGCTGCGGTCGAACTTCCGTGCTTCGTTGGACATATTCGCGCATCTGGCGCGGTTCGGCGTGCCTTTGACGCGGTTGACATCGGGGAAGGCGCTGTTTCTGGGCGGATCGACGGATTTGTCGACG
>JRYD01001879.1_pt1 | contig 11195 bp, 9 predicted proteins | sample 235311 | NCBI WGS metagenome assembly JRYD01 (sample SAMN03074213, study PRJNA261472) | activated sludge metagenome | biome: Common Effluent Treatment Plant; feature: Wastewater; material: Activated sludge; isolation source: activated biomass in a lab-scale reactor treating industrial wastewater at... | reverse complement strand
CAAGCCAATTTTCACAAGCTGCATTCCCAATTGAAGAGAAGAAACAGCATCATTGCATATCGTCATACGCGATAGTTGCCAAAGAGAAGAAATGTATGGACATCGGTGATTTAGAAAGCAAGAAATTAAGTGAACTGCGCGACATCGGCCGGGATATGAAGATACCCGGATACACCACGATGAAGAAGCAGGACCTCGTCTTCCGAATTATGCAAGCCGACGCTGAATCGGGCGGGTTTCATTTCCGCGGCGGCGTCCTTGAGATCGTTGAAGACGACAAGCAGACGATGGGCTTTCTCAGGTCGGGGTCGTATCTGCCCAGCAAGGACGACATCTACGTCTCCAATTCGCAGATCCGCCGCATTGGGCTAAAGACCGGCGACATGGTCTATGGCCAGGTGCGCGTGCCCAAGGACAACGAGAAATACTATAGCCTGCTTCGGGTGGAAGCGGTCAACGGGATGAGCCCGGAATACCTCAAGAATCGGGTGCGCTACGAGTCCCTGACGCCGATCTTCCCCGATCAGAAGCTCAAGCTGGAGACGAAGTCCCACATCCTGTCCACCCGCCTGATCGACCTCATCACGCCGATCGGCCGTGGCCAGCGTGGCCTCATCGTATCGCCGCCCAAGGCCGGCAAGACGACGGTTCTCAAGGAGATCGCCAACGGTATCTCGGAGAACTACCCCGAAATTCATCTCATGGTCGTTCTCATCGGCGAGCGCCCGGAAGAAGTGACCGACATGGAACGCTCGACGCAGGGCGAGGTCGTCAGCTCAACATTCGACGAGCCGGTGAAGAATCATTGCCGCGTGGCCGAGATGGCCCTGGANNGGGCACCGGCAACATGGAGCTTATGCTCAGCCGCCGCCTGCAGGAACGCCGCATTTTCCCCGCTTTCGACATCGAGCGGTCGAGCACCCGGCGCGAGGAACTGCTCATGTCGGCCGACGAGTTGCAGCGCGTCTACACCATGCGTCGCATGTTGGGTCACCTGATGGATACGCCCGGCTACGACATCAGCAGCGCCACCGCGGCCGTCATGCAGCGTTTGCGCGCCACCAAGACGAATTACGAGTTCCTGGAAACGCTGACCAAGGACATGGGCTAATACGCCCGCGTCTCTGAGGGTGGGCGGGTACGCCGACCTGCCTCCAACCAATCGCGAAATTGTCTACAGATGACACGCCTTTTCATGGATGTATCCCTGAAAATGTGTGAAATCTGTAGACTTTTTTTGTATAAGCGATTCTAGAGAAGCCGGCCGAATACGCCGGCGGGCCATTGCGATTCCTCAATCCCCGAGGTAGCATCCATTCCCGGTATGCAAGAAGAGAAACCGGTTCCCTCCCGCAACGCCCGACCGCACCTGGCCGGGTACGTTGTGCTGATTGTCATCGTGGGGCTGATCGTCCTGGGATGGCAGTTCGGGGTGGCGAAACAAGCCGCCGCCACCGATAGCGGGGCGAAGTCGCCCGCGGCTCCGGCCGTGGTGGCCGCTGCGTCCACGGAGGGCGAGGTGGCCTCGTCAGGCGCGCCCGCGGATGCGCCCCAGCAGGCGGCGCAGGCTCCCGTCATCGTCGATGTGGCTCTGGCGCCCGCTTCGGTCCCCCTGACCTTCGTCGGCCATAAACCGGAGCACGATTTCGTCGTCTATCGCGTCGTGCGCGGCGACACCCCCAACGGGATCGCCGACAAATTCGGCATCCAGGCGACGACCCTGCTGGGTGGCAACCCGCTCCTGAGCCAGGAGTCGAGCCTCCTGCAAACCGGCATCGATCTCGTCATCCTGCCCATCGATGGCGTGCTGCATGATGTTCAACCCGGCGAGACATTGGACAGCATCGCCGCCCAATATGGGGTGCCGGTTGACACCATCGTCGGCTATGCGCCGAACAACCTGGAATTCCCCTATCGGCTCTATCCCGAGACGCAGATCCTGGTTCCCGGCGCGGTGCGCGAAGTCTTCGTCTGGACGCCGCCGACGTTGGCGTCCGTTCGCGGGAGTTCCTCGGGCGGCGTGGCTCCGCTCATCGTCGGCACGGGTACGTTCATCTATCCCGTCAATTCACGCAACTTCACCCAGTATTTCTGGTATGGGCATCCGGGCATCGACATCGCCCTGGGCGAAGGCACGGCCGTCGTCGCCTCCGACACGGGCACGGTGACCTTTGCCGGATGGAATATCTACGGCTATGGCAACCTGATCGTGGTCAACCACGGCAACGGCTATGAGACGTTCTATGCCCACTTGAACGGTATCAACGTGGTTCCGGGCCAGATCGTGTATCAGGGCAACGTCATCGGCCGCACGGGCAACACCGGCAACTCATCGGGGCCGCATCTCCACTTCGAGGTGCGAATCAACGGCGCGCAGGATGACCCGTGCTGGTACGTGGGTGGGTGCTAGGCGGCTCGCCCGGCGTCGTTGAGGTGTCTGTCTCTTAGCTGCCCGCACCCGGCCTGAATATCGATCCCCCGCCTCACCCGCACCGTGCTGGTCACGCCATACGATGACAGGACCTCCTGGAATCGGGCGACCTGCTCGGGAGAGGACGGCTTGCCGCCGTAGCCGGCGGTCGGGTTGAGCGGGATCAGGTTGACGTGGCCGAGCATTCCCCGCAGCAGCTCCCCCAATTTGTGCGCCTGTTCTTCGGTGTCGTTTTCTTCGGCGATGAGCGCCCACTCGAACGTCATGCGGCGGCCGGTTTTGGCCACGTAGTAGCGACAGGCTTCCATCAGTTCGGCCAATGGCCAGCGACGATTGACCGGCAGCAGGCGGCCGCGCTCTTCGTCAGTGGCGGCGTGGAGCGAGACGGCCAGTGGGGTCTGTCGCTGTTCGTCGGCATAGCGCCGGATGGCCGGGATGAGGCCAACGGTGGAGATGGTGATTTTCCGCGCGCCCAGGTTGAAGCCCGTTGCGTCGGTCAGCCGGTCGACCGCGGCCAGGGTGTTGTCGTAATTGTGTAGCGGCTCGCCCATACCCATCATGACGATATTGGTCACGTGCTGGTCTTCGGCCGCCAGCTCGCGGGCGAAATGCATTACCTGGCCGACGATCTCGGCCACGGACAGGTGGCGCATGAACCCCATCTGGCCGGTGGCGCAGAAGACGCAACCCATCGCGCAGCCGGCCTGGGTGCTGATGCACAAGGTGCGGCGCTTCTCGTAACGCATGAGCACGGTCTCGATATACTGGCCGTCGGGCAATTGGAAGAGAACTTTCTTGGTCTGGCCGTCGGATGAGTTTTGGCTGAGCGCAACCTCGCCGATTACCAGTGTGGTCTCGCGCGCCAATCGCTCGCGCAACGTGCCGGGCAGCGTGCTCATCTCGTCAAACGATCCGGCATAATGGCGATAGAGCCACTCCCAAACCTGCCGCGCTCGATAAGCGGGTTGGCCCCACTCGGCCAGCAGGGTGGTCAGTTCCGGCAAGGATAAGTCATAGAGGTTGATCATAGCGTCAGTGGGCAACGGCCCGCTCCTGCATCAGGAAGGATGCCAACTCGGTGATGTCGGCGAAGATGTAATCGGGGCGCACAGGTCCGGTCTCGGCTTCCTCGCGGGTCGAGATGCCGCTGAGAACGAGGATGGCTCGCAGGCCGGCCGCCTTGGCTCCCTGGATGTCCGTGGATAGCCGATCGCCAACCATGGCCACGGTAGACGGCTCGCCGCCAAGGTGCTTGACTGCTTCCTGGAAGACGATCGGCCCCGGCTTGCCGATGATGATCGGCTCTACGTTTGTGGCGGCGACGATCATGGCCAGCAAGGCTCCGGCTCCCGGCAGAGGGCCGATTTCGCTGGGGAAAGTCGCGTCGGGGTTCGTGCCGATGAAAGGCACGCCCTGATTCACCAGATATACGCCCATGGCTATCTCGCGGTAGGTCATGTCGGGCGAAAGCCCGGCGACCACGGCCGCGGCTGTGATTGGCGCGGCGGCTTTCGCCCCGGCGTGGACGTCGGCGGCGGACAGGATGCGGAACCCCTTGGCCGATACGGCATCGTGCAACCCCTTGCCGCCGATGACGTAGATGGCCGAACCGGATGGAAACCGACCGGCCAGATAGGAGGCCGTGGCTTCGGCCGAAGTCAGGATTTGCTGTGGCGGCACGGCGACCCCGAACCGGGCCAATCGCTCGGTATACATGGCCGCTGTCTTGGTGGCGTTGTTGGTTGCCAGGATGAAGCCGATATCGGCCGCGCGAAGGGTGTCGAAAAAATCGACGAGGCCGGGCATCGGCGTGTCGCCACGCCATAAGACTCCGTCCATGTCGAGAATCAGGTTTTTGATCGGTACGTTCATAGTCATCGCTTTTGCCCACGGGCGTAAAGCGGCGAGCGAATAATCACAGGATTATAGCCGATAACGAGCGCAGGGTCAGCAGCGGCTTATCGGCGGTTGGTGAGGCTGAACGGTGATGCTATAATCCGCGAGTTGCCCGCCTGCCGGGCGACATTTTTGCCGACAAAATAAGTGCGACGTGCCGGCTGCGTTTATGTTGCGTGTCGCGCCTGTGGGAGAGTATCAACAGAAGTGAAAGTTTCGGTCATTATCCCGGTATACAACGAGTTCGCCACGGTAGAGCCGGCCGTCAGGGCTGTGCTGGCGGTTGATGAGGCGGACGAAATCATCATGGTCGATGACGGCTCGATTGATGGGACGCGCGATCTCTATCCGGCCATTCAGGCGCTAGATGACTCGATCAAGGTGATCCTCCATGAGAAAAACATGGGCAAGGGCGCGGCCGTTCGCACCGGTTTCCAACACGCCACCGGCGATATCTTCCTCATTCAGGATGCCGATCTGGAGTATGATCCCCGCGATTATCCGGCGCTGCTCCAACCAATCGTTGAAGGACGCGCGGCCGTGGTCTACGGCTCGCGCTTCCGTGGCGGGCCGACCAAGACGATGTTCTTCTGGCACATGGTGGGTAACAAGCTGCTGACTTTCGTGACCAACATCGTCTACAACACGATCCTGACCGACATGGAGACCTGTTACAAGGTCTTTCGGGCTGATGTGGTGCGGGATATTCCGCTGAAATCACGCGGGTTCGAGTTTGAGCCGGAGATTACGTCCAAGGTGCTGAAGCGCGGCCATCGCATCTATGAAGTGCCGATTTCCTACAACGGCCGCGAGTTTGACGAGGGCAAGAAGTTGAACCCCTGGCGCGAGGGGCCGAAGGCGCTCTATTACTTGCTGAAATATCGGTTTGTTGATTAAGCAGACGACAGACCACAGACGACGGACAACGGATGGCAGGCGGCGAGTGACGGGCAATGATCCTCTTGCTATGGTCTGTGGTCTGTCGTCTATCGTCTTGCTTGGGGCCGCGCTCCGCTTCCACGGGCTTTTCGCCAACAGCTTCCACGCCGATGAGGCCCTCTTTGCTTCTTGGGCGCGACTGATCGCCGTTTGGCGCGATCCTCTTTTGCTGACCCAGGCCGTTGACAAACCCCCGCTCCCGTTCTACCTGCAGGCGATTTTCTATCCCCTGTTCGGCCCGGTGGAGTGGGCGGCGCGCATGCCGGCTTTTATCGCCTCGCTGCTTCTCATCCCGCTCACCGCGCAACTGGCTCGCCGCCTGACCGGCGACCGGGCGGCCGCTTTGCCGGCGGCCGTGTTTATGGCCATGTCCCCGCTGGCCATCCAGTTCAGCGCTACGGTTTTCATCGATCCGCTGTTGGCCTTTTGGTTGGCGGCGGCTTTGTACGCAGCGGCCGCGCCTCGATCGGGGAACGTCGCGCGCTACCGTGGCTTTCTCGCCGGAGTGCTCTTTGGGCTGGCTCTGGCCACGAAATATCAAGCGTTTCTGTTTGTCCCATTGTTAATCGGCGTGGGCTGGCTTCGCGGTTGGGGGCGGCGCGAGTGGTTGGGCGGGTTGGCTGGTGTGGCGGTCGTTCTGTTGCCGCTATTGGCGTGGCAATGGGGCAGGCCCGGCGATCTGGTGGCGTTGCAGTGGGCTAACATCGGTGGGATTCGTCCGGCCCGTTCGTGGGAACTGTGGCCGCGAGCCGTCGCGACGGTGCAGCTCTGGCGGTTGGCGATGGGTTGGCCACTGGTCGCCTTGAGCGCTGCTGTGGCTGGAGCGTTGCTATGGGACAGGCGCGGCCGTTTTCGCCTTGCGCCAATGGATTCGCTGCTGCTCCTGTTCGTTTCAGGATACGTCCTGCTCCATTGGTTGTGGGCCGTGCCGATGTGGGATCGCTACTTGCTGCCCATCTTGCCTCTGGTGGCTGTTTTGTTCGGCCGGGCGGTTGCCGGCTTGTGGTCGGCTGTGGGGCGACGCTGGCCCGGCGGGTTCCGAGGAGTCGTCGCGGGCGCGTTGCTGGTGGCCTTGCTGCTACTCATGCCCACCGCACTGGCCGCGCGCGCGGGGCGGTTTTCGATTGGCGGCCAACCGGGAGCCGACGGGGGCGCGTCGCGTGTCGCGCTGCTGCTGAAAGATGCTCCTTACGGCACTGTCCTGTATGATCATTGGTATAGTTGGCAATGGCAATACCAACTCTTCGACGACCGGGTGTACGTGAGTTGGTTCCCCCATGCCGACGCGCTGGTCGAAGACCTGGCGGTGTTTGCCGGAGATGGCTCCCCGCGCTATCTGGTCTTGCCGTCGGCGGCGGCCGGCGATCCGGTCGCGCGGCAGTTGTCGGAGAAAGGGTATGTCCTGGAAAGGGTTGGCGGACAGGATGAGGCGGCCGATATGACGCTTTATCGTATCGTATCCGGAGAATCGGCGCGATGAGATCGATTGGCCGCGTGACGGCCCCGGGGTCGGGTAGCCGGTTCGGCAGTCCGGCAACGCATTGGCTGGTCGTGGTGATAGCTCTGGCGGCTCTCGTCTTGCTGTTCTTCAACAAGCTGGCTTTCAGCAATCTGATTCTGGCGCGGGGCGATACCTTTCTTTACTTTTATCCCTATTGGACGGCGGCGGCCGAGGCGTTGCGCGCCGGCCGGGTCCCGTTGTGGAATCCCGATATCTTCATGGGCGCGCCCATGCTGGCCAATAGCCAGGTGGGCTTCTTCTACCCGATCAACTGGTCGGTATGGCTGCTTCTGCCCACGCCCTACGCCGTTAGCGCGTCGATCCTTATCCATCTGCTTATCGCCGGTTTGGGAACCTATCTGGCCGGGCGATGGGCGATGGGTCTGAGCCGGGCGGCGGCTCTCTTCGCGGCGGCGCTGTTCGCCCTCGGCGGTTATCTGACCGCGCAAGTAGAGCACATCAACCAGTTGCAGGGGGTGGCCTGGCTACCGTGGTATTTTGCGGTGTTGGCTCCGGTGATAGTTGCCGGGGACGGCGTGCGTGGATGGCGCGCGGTGGCTTCCGGCGCGCTGGGGGTTGGCGTCCTGTTTGCCTTGCAATTATTGGCCGGGCACACTCAGACGGCATTTATTAGCGGGGTGGCTATTTCTCTCTGGGCGCTGTTTCATTGGCCGGCCGGAGGGTGGATGGGAGAGCGTGGCGTCGGCGCATTGGTGCGCGTGGGATTGGTCATCGGCGCGGGGGTGGCGCTGGCGGCGCTGTTGGCGGCCGTCCAGCTGCTGCCGACACTCGAATTGGCCGGGCAATCCAGCCGGCAGGGCGGCCTCTCCCTGAACGAGGTGCTGTCGTTTTCGTGGCATCCGCTGCACCTGACCCGCGCCTTGCTCCCCGCCTATGGGGCCGCGCTCTTCTCCGAGTACGTCGCCTTTCTCCCGCTGACGGCCCTGGCGCTGGCCGTCGTCGGCGCGTGGAGTTGGCGCAAGAGCCCGACCGTGCGGCCGTGGGTGTTGCTGGCGCTGGTGATGTTCATCCTGGCCCTGGGCCGCTTCACGCCTGTCTACTACCTGCTCGGTCGCGTTCCCGGATTTGACCTGTTCCGTGTGCCGGCTCGCTGGCTGGCGGTGGCCGCGCTGGCGATGGCTCTGCTGGCCGGGTATGGCTGGGAGCGGCTGCGCCATTTCGCGGAGTCCGACATCTCCGCGGCCGAGCGGCGCGCAATGGCAGGGGAAGTATTCGGCCGCCCTCTGGCCGCGGCCGGGATCGGCTTGCTGTTGCTGATCGCCTGGGGCTACGTTGCCGGATGGGCGGCCCGCTGGGTGCCCACCGGCGCGGAAGCGCCCTTCGAGACGCCCGCGCCCCTGACGCTGCTCGGCTGGTTGATTGAGTTCGTATTGGCGGCTTTGCTACTGTGGGTGATCCTGACCGCATCACCCGACCGCGCTCGTCGTGCGACAGTAGATCTAATTATCCTGACTCTGGCTGCCCTGTGGCTTGGCTCGCGGTCACTGCCCTATAACCACCCGACGACGCCGGAAGCGTATTTCGATTGGCGGCCGCCGCAAGCCCGCCTGGTCGCGCCGGCGACCTGCGCCGTGCCCGAACAACCCTGCGCCGCGCCCCCCGACCGCTTCCTGAGTCTGTCCGATATCTTCTTCGATCCCGGCGATCTGGCGGAGATCGAAGGTATGTATGCCGGGCAACTCGATCCGGCTGCTGTCTACGACTATGTCGTGGCTGTAAAGCACAAGGAAGTACTGTCGCCGAACCTGTCGATGATCCACGGCCTGCCCTCGATTGACGGGTTTGATGGGGGTATCTTGCCGTTGGCTGCGTACTCCGAACTGATGCGCCTTATCCTGCCGGAGGGGGTAGCGACGGCCGACGGCTTGTATATCCGCGAGCGGCGACGGCCGAGCGTATTACCCTGCTGCCGTGCCCGGAATCAGCAGTCGAGTGCGGCGCGGACGCCCTGACGCTGGTCGACGCGCGAGACGAGACGTTCCTGCCTCTGACCATGCCGCCTTACAGGCTCATCTTCTCAGGTGACGTGAAGATCTATGAGAATCTCGACGCGCTGCCGCGGGCCTTTCTGGTGCATGATTGGCAAGCGGCCGGCGACACGGCCGCGGCCGTCGCGGCGATGCGTGGCGACGATTTCGAGCCGGGCTTGCAAGCGGTAGTGATCGGCGAAAGCGTGCCGTTGCCGCCGGCAAGTGGCCGTGGCTCCGTGGCCATCACCGATTACCGGCCGGAGGCCGTCACCCTGCGCGTGGAGGCGGATGCGGAGAGCCTGTTGATCCTGACCGATTCTTTCTATCCCGGCTGGGAAGCAGCAATCGACGGTGTGCCGGCTCCGGTTTGGCCGGTTGACGGCTTGTTCCGGGGTGTGTTTGTGCCCGCCGGGGAACATGAGATCGTGATGTCGTTCCGGCCGGAGGGCTACCGGCGTGGCGTACTGCTGTCGGTCGTGGGGATTCTCGCGCTGCTCGCTGTGGGGATATTGGTTTATCGAAGGTATGATAAGCCCTAACCCGGCCGAGTTTCATGCGGCCCAAGGTTAGACATTTGTCAGCAGATGTGCATTCAGCTTTCCAATTGGGTATCCTTGTCGATTGTCAGAGAACAGGAGAACCGCAGGGGTAGTCAGTGTTTAGATCATTGATCCGTATTTTTCTGCTAACGATTTTATTGCTGAGCGTGGCGGGTTGCAGCCTGATGGAGCCGCAGCCGCAGTTGATCATCCCTACNNCGGCGCTGGATATTTAACGAGTTCGTGCGCGTCGGGAATGGACGGCTGACGGTCGAATTCCAGGATTTCCCGCTGATCTACAACGGCTTTTCGGCCGAGCAGAGCAACGTGGTTGCCACGCTGCCCGGGAAGGGCGAGGGCAATGGCATTGTGGTGCTGATGGCCCACTATGATAATCGCACGCCCAACGTGACCGACGGCACAAGCCGGGCCACGGGCGCCAACGACAACGGTTCGGGCATCTCGCTGCTGATGGAGACGGCGCGGATCATGAGTTCCCGTGAATGGAACCAGACCGTCGTTTTTCTGGCGACATCGGCCGAGGAACAGGGATCGTATGGCGCTCGCTACTTTGCCGAGGATGCCTTTCTGGACGGTCAAAAGATCTCCGCGGTGCTGAACTATGATGGCGTCGGCGGCCGGGCGGGCATCCCCCAAAATGCGCGCCTCTTCGCGACCGACTTTCTGACCTCGGCCCACGGCGCGCTCGGTCGCTATTACGAATACGTCGGCGGGCTTTATCTGCCGACTTTCCCGGTGTCCATCTATGACCAGCTGGACCGCGAGGGACGTTGGGGCGACCAACGCGAATTCGTGGCCGCCGGCTATCCGGCCATTCGCGTCATCGAATCCGTCGAAAATCCCGACCTGATTAACTCCAATCTCGATACCTGGGATCTGATCGACTACAGCTATCTGCAACGCATGGCGCAATTAAACGTGGCTGTGGCCGCCAATCTGGCCGGTGGCCCGGCCCAACCCGCCCCGCCGATCATCACGCCAATGGCCGAGCCGGGAGCCTTTCTGTTGACATGGCCGGTTACGCCCGATGCCTCGGGCTATGCCATCTCCTTTCGCTCAATCGACTCGGCCTACTACCCCACCTTTCGCTTTGTGAAGGCCGTCCATGCCGGTAATGTCGCCCTCACCGGCCTGGATCCCAGCGTCACCTACGCGGTCAGCATCGCCGCGTTGAACGAGCAAGGGTTGATCAGCGGCTTCTCGGCGGAGCAGATCATCGGGCCTGGTTCCACCTCTACCGAATCGGCCGATGGCGGCTAGAGTCGATCCTCGCCTTATGGATTGGCGGCGTTGAGGAGCATGGTCAGGTAATAGACCCGCGACAGGATCGATCCTGCCTCTTCCGGTTGAGCCAGTCGCGGCTGGCCATGTTCCTGGATGATGGCCGGGACCAATTCCAGCTGGCGCACGCCGTTTCGATCCAGCCACACGTTGAGGATGGCCGTCTCGCGCGGGCCGTCGATGTCGAAGAGGAAGTTACCCATTCCGTAAGCAATGACGCCTTCGCCATAATGGTGGATACCTTGCAGGATATGGGCGTGATGGCCCACCACCAGATCGGCTCCCGCGTCAATGGCCGCCCGGGCCGCGGCCACCTGTTCCTCGCCCGGCTCCTCGATGTATTCGAAGCCGCTATGCAGAATGACTACGACCAGATCGACATCGGAGCGAATGGCGGCCACATCGGCCGACATTCGCGCCGGATCGCCCCAGGCCAGTCCCGGCACGTCGGCCGTCGCCGACCAGCTCCTCGTGTCGAAATGAGTCTCCGCCTCGACCGGGACGTTGACATACCCTAGAAAGGCGACTTTCAGCCCGCCGATCTCGGCGATATGGGGCGCGTGAGCGGCCGCTTCGTTCGCGCCGCCGCCGACGGT